>Ga0209794_1000310_pt1 | contig 91172 bp, 71 predicted proteins | sample EBPBio232013_DNA_FD_185869 | JGI IMG/M metagenome (GOLD analysis project Ga0209794, IMG submission 185869) | Wastewater treatment Type I Accumulibacter community from EBPR Bioreactor in Madison, WI, USA - Reactor 1_5/23/2013_ DNA (SPAdes)... | ecosystem: Engineered > Bioreactor > EBPR >...
TCTTGAATATAATCCAAGGTGGCTCCCGTTGAACTCCCACCGGAGAATGCATCTGAACCTGAAGAACCAAAATAAGCGCCATCTTGGGTACTTCCGCTTAAACCCGGAATACGCATTTGACCATCTATTACTGCCCAAAATGCCTGTGAAATTGGCCGTAAACTCAGTTTCCCTCACGCAACATAAAGATTCATTATGCTTTGCTCGTGAAACTGCCAATTTCTTTGGCCTTTTGGCCCTCATGACGAAGTTCAAATGCAAAATCCGGGTTGAATTATGGGCTTACCAAATTGATGCTTAAGTTGATGTAGAGCGGATTGGTTAGCTTATTCTCCATGGCCATAGGTTGGGTGCCAAAGAAACCTCGGTAGAAGTCTTTGCCATCGGGAAGCCTATCTACATTGTAGCTGTAGTTGATGCGGTAACCCACCTGCAAGCTCATCCAAATAAAATCTTTAAGCGAACGCTCGTAAACAAAGCGCAATCGGATTTCACTGCGACGAATTTCCAGGTCTTCTCCTCGGGTGCTTGGATTGAACCAAAGTCGATAGCTTTGGCCTTCGAGCTCATACCCAAAAAAGGCCATGCTGCGCGGACTAAAGGTTCTGCGCACATGCGCCCGGGCAGGAAACAAAATTTCGGTTCCCCAGGTATTGCTTGGGTTGGTTGAATTGAACAAAAGAATTGGAATGTAATTGAGTTCGCCTGCGCGGTAAGTTCTTGAAAGTCCAATACCCCATTGCTTGCGGTCGCTTGTGCGAAGTCCGTAAACGGCAGCAGCACTGTATTTGAGGTATTTTAGGGGCATAAAATCTCCCCATTGCCAATCGCCATTAAGATCGGCGGAACCTTGAAAAAGCAAGAATTTTTTGCCATCTAAAGGTTTGAAAATGGTAGTGCCTAAGCCCAAGCTTCGTAGTCCATTGTTGGTTAATGCCTGAGCCAAAATGCCATTGATTCCGGTTTGATTTGCTTTTTCCTGATAGCGTGTTTCCTGGTAATTGGCACTCATTTGCACGATGATTGAATTGCGCGAAATAACCGGAACATTTGCCGCAAAGCGCAGTCCATGTGCAAGTCCGAAGGCACGCTCATAAGGTGAAACAGAATTGAAACCATCTGCACTTAAGGTTTGTGGTCCTTGAAAATCGTAGCCCAGCGAAATGAGCTTTGAAGGACTTAATCCTTCAATTTTATTGCTGCAGTAATTTTTATTTCCGTCGCCTGCAAAGCTAAGGTTATCGTATTCGCCATAATCTTCTTCTGTTGCAGTTGAATCGGTTTGGGCAAAAGCGTGGCTAAGCGGCATGCTAAGAAGCAGCACGAAAAGTAAGCGAGAAGCGTAATTCATGGTTGCTTTTTAGGGTTTGGCAGGTACTTGCAAGCGCTTCCAAACATCGGTTCTGCCAAAGGTAGCAATTCCAATATAGCCGCGAATTTCGAGGGTATTGGCATCTTTCATTTTTATGATGCAGCTGTAGGTGCTTCCATTGTTGGGGTCGTAAATGGTGCCTTCTGTCCACTCATCGTCGCCTTTGTAGGTGAAATCTTTTAGCATGCGGTATCCTTTTAAAGGGGCATTGCGCAGACTTTCATCGGGATTGTTTTTATCGAGTTTGGGTTTGCCGGTTTCTGGGTCGGTTGGTTCTTTTAACCACACAATTTTGCCATAGTACTTGGTTCCAATTTTTTCAATTTTTACACGGGCACGACCGTTGGAAGGTTCCCAAACACCGAGCAGGCGATCGGCAGGATCGTTGAGGCTTTTAGCAGTTAATAGAAAGGAAGCCAGGAATACAAAAGTTGCAAGTAGAAATCTTCTCATGGTTGATAGGGTTATTAATTAGTTACTTCAAGTTCAAAGCTTAATTTTCCGGTATAGCTCAGGCTCTCTTCTTGGTCGGCAAGGAGAGTTGCATCTAGCAGCACAATGATGTTTCCTTGTTGAAAGAAGGTGCTAAGTTCATTGGCTTTGGGTTGAGGAGCGATGCTTTTGCTGGATTGAGGAATGGGGTTGAGGAGTGCAATTTCGGTCATGTCAACCTTATCGGCGGCCAATTGGAGCACCACATTGGAAACCGGATTAAAATTTTGTCCCTCGGGAGCATTGATTTCACAGCTTACCAGTTTTACGGATTTAATTTGATTGGCAGTTGCCTGCGGGATACCGGTAATTTTTGCCAGGTCGAGTTGAATAGGAACCTGAGCGGTATTGGGGCCTTCAAACAAGGGGCCTTCGAGGTTAAACTGAAGATTATCTAAAGTATAGGTGATTTTTTTTGTGTCGTTTTTGCAGGCTCCGAGCAGGAGAATGCTGGCTGCAAAAAGTAGAAAACTGATTTTTTTCATGTTTCTGGTTTTTCCAAAAGTAAGCGGAAAATGAGTAGCCTGCAATAGCGTGAAAATGAAAAAACCAAAGTGAAAAATTGTTGTTATGCAACTGTAATTCAAAAGACCCGTGGATGGAAACGAAACAAAAGCATGAAGACCAATTGCTTTTTTTTTGAATTGAACCCGGAATACGCATTTGATCATCTATTACTGCCCAAAATGCCTGTGAAATTGGCCGTAAACTCAGTTTCCCTCACTCGCCATAAAGATTAATTATGCTTTACTCGTGAAACTGCCAATTTCTTTGGCCTTTAGGCCCTCATGACGAAGTTCAAATGCGTAATCCGGATTGAACGTAAAGGAGCAGGTTGCATGAAATTTTGCCTGATGGGGCAGGAGCGAATTACCCCGCAAAGGGTTTTGGCGCCGGCTGTGGCAGGCTGGAGGCGACCGCAGGAATGCCCGCCAGACCGCCTACAGCCGGCAGCCGAAAGCCTGCGGAGTAATGCGGATGACCCGGTGCCCCTGTTGGAACGGAATTTTTGTTTGAAACCGGAATTTGAAAAACAGGGGCACAGGCCCAACTCACAGCGAATTGGCCCCAAAAGAGCCTGGCGGCAATTACCCCGGCAAAGTGCATATTTGTGCCATGAAAACGCTTGAGACGGTATACACACCAAGGCTGTTGCCTTTGTATGATTTGACGGGTACCTGTGTAGTTGTGATTGATATTTTGCGAGCTACGAGTAGTATGTGTGTTGCCTTTGATACCGGCATTGAGCGGATTTTACCAGTGAGTACGCCGGAAGAATGCGCCTTGTTTAAGGACTTTGATTTTTTAACAGCTGCCGAACGAAATGCCGAGAAATTGCCCGGCTATGATTTAGGCAATTCGCCCTTTGAGTTTCAGAATCCGTTGTTGAAGGGGAGGAAACTAGCCTTTACGACCACCAACGGAACCAAGGCCATTAAGCAGGCGAGGCAACAAGGGGCCGCAGAAATTGTGATTGGTTCGTTTTTGAATATTACCGCATTGCAACAGCATTTGCAAAATCAAAACCGCCCGGTAGTGTTGTTGTGTGCAGGCTGGAAAGACAAGTACAACCTGGAAGATACACTATTTGCAGGGGCCTTGGCCTATAGGCTACTGAACAACTTTAGCACAACAGACGATGCCACACTGGCGGCCATGGATTTGTACATGCAGCACAGCAATGATTTGGAAGGATTGGTAAGAAAAAGCTCGCATGCACAGCGGTTTAAGTTGCTGCATCGAGGTACGGATGATGTTCATTTTTGTTTGCAGCAGGATTATACGGCTTTAGTTCCCAAACTAGAAGGGGAGTATTTGGTGGCACAACGCACTCAGGGTGAAGGAGGAAGAGCAGGTTCGCTATAATCTTAGTGTTCTGGTTTTCAGTTTGAAACGAATTTTGAATACGGCTTGAAACTTTTTTTAAATGCAGGAAAACTGCTAAGTTTGCCGACCTAAATACAAGATTATGATTATTGGTGTTCCCAAAGAAATCAAAAACAACGAAAACCGCGTAGGATTAACCCCGGCAGGCGTATCAGCACTTACAAAAGCAGGACATAGTGTTTATGTTCAATCTACAGCCGGAGTAGGCAGTGGATTTGCTGATGAAGAGTATGCATCGGCAGGTGCAAGCATTTTACCAACCATTGAGGAGGTGTATGCGATTGCCGAAATGATTATGAAGGTAAAAGAGCCGATTGAGGTGGAGTATCCATTGATAAAAGAAAATCAGTTGTTGTTTACCTATTTCCACTTTGCATCGTATGAGCCATTAACCAAAGCTATGCTTGAGCGCAAAGCAGTATGTTTGGCGTATGAGACTGTAGAAAAGAAAGACCGTTCATTGCCTTTGTTGGTTCCAATGAGTGAAGTAGCTGGTCGCATGAGTATTCAAGAAGGTGCCAAGTACCTTGAGAAACCAATGGGTGGACGTGGTATTTTGTTAGGAGGCGTACCAGGAGTTAAGCCAGCCAATGTATTGATTTTGGGTGGTGGTATTGTAGGAACTCAAGCTGCAAAAATGGCTGCCGGTATGGCTGCTGATGTTACCATTATGGATATTTCAATTCCACGTTTGCGTGAGTTGGATGATATTCTTCCAAAAAATGTAAAAACTGTATTTTCTAACGAGTACAATATTCGCGAAGCTGTAAAACAAGCCGACCTGATTGTAGGTGCAGTTTTGATTCCAGGTGCAAAGGCTCCACACTTGATTACCCGCGATATGTTGAAATTGATGAAGCCGGGCACTGTGTTGGTAGACGTAGCGGTTGACCAAGGTGGATGTATTGAAACCTGTAAGCCAACTACACACGAGAACCCAACTTATGTGATTGATGGAATTATTCACTATTGCGTAGCGAACATGCCGGGTGCTGTTCCCTATACATCAACCCTTGCCTTAACCAATGCTACCTTGCCGTATGCGCTTCAGTTGGCCAATAAAGGATGGAAGAAAGCCTGTGCCGATAACGAAGAATTGCGTTTGGGCTTGAACGTGGTAAATGGCAAAGTGGTTTACAAAGGTGTTGCAGAAGCCTTTAACCTGCCTTACAGCGAAGTATCGGAAGTGCTTTAAGCGAAGTTTTCAGAGGAAATTTTCTTTGAGGCATGAGATGAAAGTCTCATAAAGTTTAAAACGGCGGAGTTTCCAAGAGGAAATGTCCGCCGTTTTTTATGGCCATTGCTCAAAATCGTGTCACCCCTTGCGGGGTTAATAGGTGAAAATACGAATGTCAATTTTGCTACAATCGTGTCACCCCTAGCGGGGTTGGAGTCCAGCACCTATTGCCTCTCGAATTAAAACTATTCATGAAATTCAAAAGCAAAGGGTCCAACCAATCCTAGTCGATAACAAATCAAATAACCATAGCTAAACGCTATAGCCATTGCTTATGAAGTTCAATCGTTTACGAAAATCAAAAGCTAATGGCAAAAGGCCAATAGCCAATAGCCCATCCATTCAAATCGTTCCCGGAACAAAATTCCATACCTTTGGTGCATGGACAACTTAAAGGCGCTAATTACAAGCGAAGATACCTGGACATTTGCTGAAGGCATTGAAAATGATTTGCCCTTTTTCATCAGGTATCGGGAGGGTTTGTACGCCTTTCGCGATGCGGAGAAGCATCAGGAATGGGTTACTATTCGCTGGAATTATCCCCTTTCGGATGAGTTCCTGCTTCCATCGGAAGCCGCACAAGATGCGATGGATGCCTTTGAGGAAAAGCTGAATTCGGTTTTGGAGGAAGATATGCATGCCGTATTGGCTTTTGTGGTTACAGGCCAATTGCAGCGGGTTTGGAACTGGTATTCGAGTGATTCGGAAGAAACCCTGAAGCGCTTAGAAGCCTGCATGCTTGAGCAAGAAAAAGAATTTGTTGAGATCAATACTTACCCAGACCCATGTTGGGATGAATATGCCTTTGTGCTTGGCGATGGCACAATTGATCCTGAGGAAGATGCGTTTTAACCCCAATAAAGAATTTAAGGGTTTGAATTGAGTTGGTAGAGGGAGTTGAGGAGGAGGAAAATACTAGTCATCCATTAGAACAAGGATTAACTTAAAACCGGCCATAGCTAAAAGCCGTAGCCATGGCTGCTACCATCCTCAAGGCACAAAATAAAATCCGTTTTGCTTCAGCTCTTCGTATTGCTTTTGGTTGAATTTGTAAAGGCGAGCGGCTCGGTGTGAGACGCCGGTTTGCTTTTGATTGAGCTCGGTTAAGAAACCATAACTCAGGATTTTTTTGCGGAAGTTTCTTTTGTCGATGGGCTTGTCCAAGATTACTTCGTAAATCTCTTGCAGCTCGGTTAAACTGAATTTTTCGGGAAGTAGTTCAAAACCTATGGGCACATACCGTATGCGGTTTTTTAAACGCTTTAGTGCGGCTTGCACAATTTGTTGGTGGTCGAAAGCCAGTTCCGGCAATTGATTGGCGGGCCACCAAACGGCTTTGGTGGCAAATGAACTCAAGGGATGCAATCCATTGGCTGAGCTTTTGATGATTGCATAATAAGCCACTGTGATAACGCGTCCTTGCGGATGTCGGTTGGGAGCGCCAAAGGCCTGCAATTGTTCCATGAACACATTTTCCAGGCCGGTAAGGTCGTGTAAAACCCGTGCTGCGGCCTGGTCAATGTCTTCATTGTCTTGTGCCAAGTTTCCCGGAATGGCCATCCATTTGGCAAAGGGTTCCTCGTTACGTTCAATCAATAGCACTTTCAGTTCCTCGCCATCGTAGCCAAAGATGACGCAGTCCACCGAAAAATCGGAATGTAATTTGGGAAGTTTCCTGATTGGCATTTGAACGGTTTACTTTACTTCCAGTTCGGCTTCAAGTAGTTCAGTTGAATTGGGTCCAACCATTACCTTGAATTTTCCGGGTTCAAGCACCCAATTCAGGTCGTAGTTGAAGAATTTCAGGTCTTCGCTACTAAGGCTAAACCTTACTGTTTTGGTTTCGCCGGGTTCTAAGGCTATTTTGGCAAAGCGTTTCAGTTCCTTCATGGGTCTGGTGCTGCTTCCTACCAGATCGCGGGTGTAAAGTTGCACAATTTCTTTGCCGGCGCGGTTGCCTGTATTTTTTACATCAACCTGCACATCAAAATATTCGCCTTCTGCAAGTGTATTCTTGCTGAGTTTGAAATTGCTGTAAGCATAGGTGGTATAGCTTAGTCCATATCCAAACGGATAAAGCGGGGTGTTTTCAATATCCAGGTATTTGGAAGTGTATTTTTGATTTGGGTCGAATGGACGTCCGGTGCTTTTTGCTGCGTAGTAAATTGGCACCTGACCAACAGAGCGCGGGAAGGTCATGGTGAGCTTTCCGGTTGGAATGGCATCGCCAAATAAAATATCGCCAATGGCTTTGCCCGAGCGGGTTCCCAGGAACCAGGTTTGCAAGATGGCATCTACATGTTGGTCTTCCCAACTTAAGGCCAATGGGCGACCACTACTCAACAAAAGAATTACCGGTTTTCCAAGGCCATGTATCTTTTTCAAGAGTTCAAGCTGTGTTCCTGGAAGGGTGATGTCTGAACGAGAGGCTGCTTCTCCGCTCATGCCTTCCGATTCGCCAAGTGCCATCACAACAATATCGGCTTGCATGGCTATTTGCATGGCTTCGTTTTCCAATTCATCCTGACTCCGTTTGTCGATAAACTCCTGAATATTCATTTTCTTAATCAGGTTGGTATCGTTGGTAACATTGGCTCCCATAGCATAAAGGGCTTTGGCTCCTGCCGCTGTCATGCGGGGTTCAACAACTTCCCAAAGGCTGGTGCTTTGTGTCCAATTGCCGGCTCCGCTCCAGTTGCCAATTAAATCGCGTTTGTTTTTCACCATCGGACCAATAAACGCAATGGTTCCTTTGGCTTGAAGGGGAAGAATATTGCCTTTGTTTTTCAACAACACAACAGAGGCTTCGGCAATTTCTTCGGCTTTGTCCAGGTTTTCTTTGCTCATGATTTCGCGAGCCGCACGTTTGGGGTCGCAATACAGGTAAGGGTCTTCAAATAAACCCAGATCCCATTTAGCACCCAGTACCCGCAATACGGCCTGGTCAATATCAGTCATGCTTACCTTGTTTTCATCAAGTGCTTTCTTCAGATAATTGTAGAATACAGCGCCTTGCATGTCCATGTCAATTCCGGCTTTCAAGGCGGCGATACCCGCTTCGTACTCGTTGGCAACATTGCCGTGGTAAACCATTTCGTTGATGGATGTGTAATCGGTAACCACAAAACCTTTGAAGCCCCATTGCTTGCGCAGCAAATCGTTCATCAACCAAGAATTGGCAGTTGCCGGAATTCCATTGATATCGTTGAACGAGCTCATTACTGATGCTGCACCTGCATCAATGGCTGCTTTGTATGGTGGTAGATATACATTGAACATTTGCTGTTTGCTCATGTCAACGGTATTGTAATCTCTTCCTGCAACTGGCGCTCCGTACAAGGCAAAATGCTTCACACAACTTAATATGGTTGATTTATCTTTCAAGCTGGTTCCTTGATAACCCCTAACCTTGGCTCTTCCAATAGCAGAACCTAATACAGGGTCTTCACCTGATCCTTCGGCAACACGGCCCCAACGTGGGTCGCGGGCAATATCAACCATAGGGCTGTAGGTCCAGTGAAGTCCATCTGCACTTGCTTCAACAGCTGCTATACGTGCAGATTGTTCGGAAAGCAAGGTGTCCCATGCACAACTTTCGCCCAAAGGAATTGGGAAAATGGTTTTATGTCCGTGGATTACATCATAGCCAAACAGCAACGGAATTTTAAGGCGTGAATGCATGGCCAAGCTTTGCAGTTTACGCGTGTACTGCGGGCCATAGGCATTGAATATGTTTCCGCATTTTCCTGATTTGATATCCAACTGGTAATTGTCGCGCATCACAGGTCCGGTAGAAGCCATATCGCTGGTGAACAAGGTAAGTTGCCCTAGCTTTTCATCCAGGGTCATTTTGTTCAGGAGGTTTTGCAGGTAAGTTTCCTTGCTTTCTCCGGCCTTGGGTTTTTGGGCCATAGTGGCTCCCAGGCTAAGCAATGCGGCGAGTGTTAACAGCGTTTTTTTCATACTATTGCTTGATATACGGGCTTGTAAATCCTAATTTTTTTAATCCGGTTTGAATGTCTTTGTCTTGCATAAACAGGTTCCAAAGTAAACCACTGCGGTAATTTTCCATCATCACCACAATGGGTCCCTGATCGATGGCAAGGTAGCTTGAAGCAACCCAATTTTTGCTATCGTTGAAGGCATCTACAAATCCATATTGCCCCCAAATATCTTTACCGCGCTGAAAATAAAAGTATTTCAATGCATCCATACTTTCTTTAGGTGTGTATGGAAAGGATGAAAGCGCAGCAGTGGGCGTGATAACACCCAGGTCGTTATCGGGTGAATGTGCATTGTAGCCTTCGTGGTTGTCGCTGGCAGTAAGTCCCCAACAGTTTTTGCCGTAGTTTTTAAATCCTTTGGGATTCTTTACACAATGGCTGTAGTTGATGCGACTGTGATTCTGATTTTGCTGCCAGTAATCGGCGTATTGGTCCTTTAAGCCTTTTGGGTTCAAGCCTAAAAAGCTGTAGTGGCTAAAGAACAAGGGGCCGCCATAGGGAAATCCAAGTGGGAGTTGAATGTCGTAATAAGATTTACCGTTTTTGAAGAATGAACCGCTTGCCCAACCTTGATGGTACACTTCGGGTTGAATGGAATAGCGGGGTGATGCAGCTGCAAGCACATAGGCTATCAGGCATTCGTTCCAGCCATGAATGGCAAAGTTCATGCTCCAACCGTGGTTAGGGCTCCAGTGCCAATACAATACATTCTGGCCTTGGGTGTACCAGTTCCATTCTGCGGCTTCCCAAAGCCAGGTTATGCGGTTGCGTAGTTCGGTTTCTTTGGGGTTGGGTTGATCAAAAAACGACCTGGCAGAGAGCATTCCCGTAAACAGAAATGCCGATTCAACAATATCTCCGCCATCGTCTTTTCTGCTGAAGGGAATGGTTTTGCCGGTTTCTCCATCCAGCCAATGTGGAAAGATGCCGTGGTAATGGTTTGCCTTTTCAAGAAACTTAACCATTTTCAACAGGTGTTTTACTGCAGAATCACGGGGAATCCAACCGCGTTTAACACCTGCTACAATAGCCATGATTCCGAATCCTGTTCCTCCTGTTGTTACAACCTCATTGCCGTAATCATAGGCAATATTGCTGCGTTCGCGTGCCATGCCACTAATCGGATGCGCAAACTCTGTAAAGTAGCGCAGGGTTTGACGTTGCACTTCATCCAATAACAAGGAATCGTTGCCCGGCTTAAGTGTTACAGGGGCGTGATACATGCTACTCTGAGCCTCGCATAAAGGACTTATCAGCACAATTGTAACGAATAGAAATAGGAGTTTTAATTTCATGGTTGTTTATAAATAAGGACTGCTGAATCCCATTTTTTTCATGCCTTTTTTGATTTCGGGACAACTCATAAACAGGTTCCAACAAAGACCACTTCTGTAGTTTTCAATCATGATAACAATTGGTCCCTGGTCAATGGCCAGAAATGAATTGGCAAACCAAGGCGAATTGGGATTGAAAGCATCAACAAAACCGTATTCTTTAAAAAGTTTATCGCCAAGCTTGTAATAGAAAAAGTTCAGTGCTTTCATGCTTTCTTGCGGAGTATAAGGCATGGAACTTAAAGCAGCGGTTGGACTAATAATACCTTGATCGTTGGTTGGGGAGTGGGCACTATAGCCTTGGTGATTGTTATCGCTGGCGGTAAGTCCCCAGCAATTGGCACCATACAAATTGTATTTTTTGGGATTGGCTACACAGTAAGAATAGTTGATTAGACTGTGGTTGCGGTTTTGCTCCCAGTAATCAGCGTATTGGTCGCTTAGGCCATTGGGATTGACACCCAAAAAGGTATAGTGGGTAAAGAACAAAGGGCCGCCAAGTGATTCGCCCAAAGGAAGTTTATACCCATAGTACGAGTTGCCGTTTTTCATGGCTCCATTTCGAGCAAAGCCATTTTGATAAACGCTAGCTGGAATGGAATCTGTATCATCGCTTAAAGCCATGATGTAAGTAATCAACCCTTCGTTCCAGCCACTTACGGTCATGTTCATGGCCCAACCTTGGTCTGGACTCCAATGCCAATACAAGGTGTTTTTTCCGTTTTGTCTAAACCAATTCCATTCAACATTTTGGTACAATTTGGTAATGGTTTCGCGGATGTAATTTTCGTCTTCTGTATTGCGGTCAAAGTATTGCCTGGCAGTTAAAAGGCCTTGCATGAGGAAAGATGTTTCAACCAAATCCGCACCATTGTCTTTGGTCCCAAAAGGAATGGTATTGCCGGTGGTTCCGCTAAGCCAATGTGGAAAGGCACCATGGTATTTCACTACTTTGGTATCTAAGAAGCCAACAATTTTCTTGAGGCGTTCAACACCTTCAGCCCGGGTAATAAAGGCTCTGTTTACAGCAACAGGAATTGTCATGATGCCAAATCCGGAGCCTCCAATTGTTACTAAGTCGCCAGAACTATTTCGCTCGCGGGAAAGTCCGGATACAGGATGTGCAAAGTCCCAAAAGTATTTGAAGGTTTGGGCTTGTACTTTATCCAAAAGTGCATCCTCTGAAATGCGTTCAAATTTATCGCTGGTGTCTAATTGCGTAATGAGTGCGTAGCAATAATTGGTTGAAAGCGCGGTGCCTTTTTGATTTTTGAGCCTGTAATTGATACAGAGTGTATATCTGCTGAACAGATTCAGCGCTCGGGTAGGTTTAATTTCGATAGAAGAGTCTGAACGTGAAAGTTTCCAGGTCCAGAAAATGGGTCTTGATTGTTCGTCGGTAAATTGGATTGCGGTTTCAATGGTTTGAGTATCCAATTGTCCATCAAACAAAATAGAAAGGGTAGGAGAGGTTGCAATGTTTTGATAGGGAGCTTCATTTCGGTCATCCACCTTGAATTGAAGCAAAGAAAAAGAGCCCGGAACAGTGTTATTGTCAGGATTGGAGCTGTCCTCGTTTTTTTTGCACGACAGCAGCAAAGCAAGTAGTAGAAAGCTGTAAAGTTGTTTTTGCATGGGCATAAAATAAGCGCAGGCAATTGCCTGCGCTTATAAAAAATGATTAATTAACGACCAGCGTTTTCAAGATCATAAAGTGCTTTTACGTCAGCATCAGCAAGAGCTTTGTTGTAAATGCGCATTTCGTCAAGAGCACCGGTGTAGTTCAACATCCAAGGCTCTGGAGCACTCCATGGAGCACCCAAGTTGTTTTGGAAACCACCGATAACGAATTTCTTAGCATCTTTGAAGTTCAAGTTGCCAAGTGGAGCGCCACCAGTTGATGGATCATCACCATAACGATCAGTCATACCTGCAGGAAGAGTCATTTTGTTTCCGTTCAGGTACATTGCAAATTTAGAAGTAGCTGCATCATACGAGAATGCAACGTGGTTCCATTTGCCATGAGCGCCAGGAAGCATATTGCTGCCGTTGAATTCAATCCACTGTTCTTTCCAAGCTGGTGCATCGTTCTTTTCAAAGTGAACTTTGCAGAACATAGAATCAGTTAATGGACGACCTTCAATTAAGAAGAAGAAGTTACCCCAGAAAGCTGAATCTTTTGATAACATGAATACGCTCTGAGCGCCACCGTCGTGTTTTTCTGTTTTGAACCAGAACGAAGTGGTAAAGCTTTTCAACGCTGGCAAAGAAGCACCTGCATCATTGTAAGCTACATAAGCACCGCTAGCACCTTGGTAAGCTTTTCCTTTTTTACCGTTAACCAAAGAACCACCGTTGTTAACTCCGGTAAGGTTTCCTTTGCTTTCGTTGTAGTTTTCGTCGAAAGACCATTTAGCTACCAAGCTGGTTGAAGCTACTTCGTCTGCACTGTTGTAGCCGCCAATTGGAGGAAGACTCTCGTCTTTCTTTTCGTCTTCTTTACATGCGTTGAAAGTTGTCATGCCCGCAACCATTGCGAACATGAGCATTGTGTTGATTGTTTGTTTAACCTGTTTCATACAATTATAGGTTTGGTGTTTTTGGGTTTGTTAATATCCGGGATTTTGAGTGAGTTTCCCACCACTTAAATCAATTTGACGTTGTGGTATAGGATACAGCTCGTGGCGATTGTCAACAAATGGAATACCGGCAGCTCTCAATACAGCACCGGCTCTGCCAGTACGGCGTAAATCAAATAGCCTGTCGTGTTCCATGGCCATTTCTACGCGACGTTCTTTGTAAACCGCATCACGAATATCTGAAATGGCTAATGCATTGCTGGCAGCTAAGCCAGCACGTTTTCTAATTTCATTCAAAGATTTCCGTGCGGCAGCAGTATCGCCAAGTTCGTTCGCTGCTTCAGCATGTATCAAGTACATTTCTCCTAAGCGAAGTACACGTAAGTTCTTGTTGGTTTCATTGTCGTTGCCGTTGAAGGTCTCCATGGTTTTACTTACATAGCATTTGTAGTTGTAGTATTTGTTTGGAGCGGCAGCATTGGTTTGAAAACCATCCCACAATACCTGACCGGAGGTAATGATTGTTGCGGCTTTGCGAATGTCGCCGGGTTCAAAGGCATCAACCAAACGCTGGCTGGGTGTATTGAATCCCCAACCCAATCCTCCGGCTCCGCGTGGAGCTTGCACCACAAAATAGCCGCTGATTCCTTTGTTAGGGTCTGTGCCTTTGCAATTTACTTCCCAAATGGATTCGCTATTGAATTCTCCGGCTTCTTTAAACATACCCGCAAAATCACTGGTTAATGCGTAGCGGCCAGAAGTGATAAGTTGTTCTGAATAATTTTTTGCAGAGGCCCAGTCTTTCTGATACAAAGCAACTTTGGCCAATAAGCCAATACAGGCTCCGCTGGTAGCTCTTCCCTGATCATCGGTCCCATAGCTTGCAGGTAAAACGGCCATGGCTTCGGTTAGGTCTTGACGGATGAAATTGTAAATCTCCTCAGCACTTGCACGCACGTTGGCATTGGCAATGTCTTCCTGGGTAACAATGGCTTTTGTTACTTTAGGAACGCCTCCAAAACTCCGAACTAAGTTCCAGTAGTAATAGGCTCTCAGGAATTTTACTTCAGCAATATACCTGTTTTTGACGCCTGCGCTGATGTTGTTAAACTGAGGCAGGTAATACAAGGCCTGATTGGCTCTGGCGATGCCTTTGAAATTGGATTCCCAGATTTCGGTGAAGGATAAACTGGATGATGTAAAGGTGAACTTGTCCAGTTGGTCTTTATCGGTTCCGGAGTCTCCGGGGTCAGAACCTTTGTCGGCATCATCATCCGCAATACTGGTAATACCTATCCAACTGAATGAATGTTGTTGCCATTCGTAAAGTTGGCTGTAAACGGCTGTAACCAATTGCGCAGGTGCGTCAGGGTTCGAGAAAAAGTCTTCGGGGGTTTGATTTCTTACGGGTTCATCCAAAAAGCTTTTGCTGCATGAACTAATCAGGACCAGGCTTCCCAGTCCCAGAATCAAACTGATTTTTGTGAGTTGTTTGAATGGATACATTGGTCAGACTGAATTAAAATGTAACATTTACGCCCAGCATGTAAGTAGCTGAGGTTGGATAAATACTTTTTTCAATACCGGCTTCGTAAGGCGCACCGGGCAATTCAGGCGAGAATCCGCTGAATTTTTTCCAAGTGTACATGTTCTGTGCACTTAGGTAAGTTCTGAAACGGGCAATGGTCCATTTCTTTACTAACTTTTCCGGAAGTGTGTAGCCCAAGGTAATTGTATTCAATCGGATATAGGTTCCTGATTCAACAAAATAATCAGAAGGAACAGGTACTCCATTGTAAGCTCTTGGATTGGTAGTGCTTGGATTAGTTGGTGTCCAACGTTCCATGGCCACATCGTATTCTACGTTGTAGTTTCCACCATAACGCACGGTCTTCTTTCCATTAAATACTTTGTTTCCGGCATTTCCCTGAATTACCATGCTCAAATCAAAATTCTTGTAGTAGGCAGCGGTATTCAAGCCAAAAAAGAATTTGGGTTGATAAGATCCAACATAGATTCGGTCTTTGTTGTCGATTTTACCATCTCCATTGGTATCTACAATTTTCTTGTCGCCGGGCTGTGTGCCTACTAAATGGGGATGTGCATCTATTTCTGATTCACTTTGAAAAATGCCATTGGTTTGATATACCCAGAAAGCACCAATCGGTTGTCCGTTAATGACACGTGTGGCGGTATAACCGTTGTCCAAACTGCCATAATCCAGGGCTTTTCCTTGGCCTACATCGGTAACCAGATTTTGGTTAAAGCTCATATTACCACGAATGGTATAGTTGAAGTCTTTTTTCAAGGTTCCATTGTAGCCCAAACTAATTTCAAGTCCTTTGTTTGAAATGGTTGCTGCATTGGTGGTGTACACATTGTCTCTATCGCCTGCAACGCCTGGCAGAGCAACCAGATAAAGCGCGCCTTGAGTTTCTTTCATGTAGGCATCTATTTCACCGGTAACTTTACCGTTGAACATACTGAATTCAATACCCACGTTCGATTGTGTGGTTGTTTCCCATTTCAGGTTCGGGTCAATAATCTGGTCGGGAATTGCTCCTGTGGCAATGTTTGGACCAAAAGCTGCCGAAAGTCCTGTACCGAATTGAGTAACAAACTGGCCGGGAGAGATATTATCATTACCAATTTTACCCCAGCTAGCGCGGAGCTTAAGGGTGTTGAATAAGTTCTGATTGCTCATGAACTCTTCGTTGTGAACAAACCAACCTAAACCAAGGGATGGGAATGTTCCCCAACGATTTGCTACCGGAAACTTGGAGGCTCCATCACGTCTTACAGTTGCATTGATATTGTACTTGCCAGCAAAGGTGTAGATGGCACGTGCAAAATACGATTCTCTTCGGCCATAGATGTTTTGGTTACCACTTTGCAATACATGCGAGGTTGGGTCACCAAAGCTAAAATCCCAGTATTGTTCTTGTGCGGGAATGTCTTTTTTAGAGCCACGCATCCATTTTCCATCCTGGCGTTCTGCGGTATGTCCAACACTGATATTAATGTCGTGTTTGCCTTTGAATGTTTCAGTGTAATTGAAGTAATTATCCCAAACCCAGCGGTAATTGTCGGCACGGTAAAGACTTAACTGACTTCTATCATTGCGTTGATTTACGTCAACTAAGAATACGGGTGCATAGTTCCGGGCATAATTGAATCCACCATCCATACCAAAATTGGTGCGAAACGAAATGTTCTTCCAAACTTTGTATTCGCCCCAAAGTGTTCCCTGCAAACGATGTCCCCAAGAAACATCATTGGTGTATTCCAATTTGGCGAGCGGGTTTCCAACGTTGCTGGTTGTTGTAGAACCATAGGTGCCGTCGGCATTTTTTGCGTTGTAAATAGGTGCTGCATTGTAGGCATCCGTAAACAGAGAAAATGGCTTGTTGTTGCCAAAATTATAGGCATAGCTTAAGGTATGGCCTACTTTTAATTTATTGCTGATAGTTACGTCGTTGTTTGCACGGATTGAGATACGCTGGTAATCGTTTCCTTTCAAAATGCCCTCTTCTTTAAAATAGCCCAATGAAACAAAATAGGTATTCTTTTCTCCTCCGCCATTCATAGAAAGGCTATGGCTTTGAATGGTACCAATACGCGTAATTTCATCCATCCAGTCGGTAGACCCAGTAATGTCTTCCGCTTTGATGGCCATAGTTCCGGCTGCCTCATTTGAGTATTTGGCAAACAGTCCAGGACCAGCCATTTCAACCTTATTCACCAGTTGCTTCAAACCATAATAAGAATCGTAGTTAACCGAAAGTTTTCCTTTGGTACCGCTTTTGGTGGTAATCATAATTACACCGTTTGATGCGCGCACACCATAAATTGCTGTTGCGGCAGCATCCTTAAGGACATCAATGGATACGATATCTGAACTATTGATATTGGTGATATCATCTGTCAGAATACCATCTACTACATACAATGGATCAACACCACCAAGGATTGAACCTGTTCCACGAATACGGACATTCGGTTTTCCACCGGGTTCACCGGCAGCAATGATTTGAACACCTGCCGCTTTTCCCTGGATGGCCTGGGTGGCAGTAAGCATTGGTAAGGTTGCGATTTCTTTGGCTTGAATTCGGGCACTTACACCGGTTAATTCTTTCTTTTTGGCAGTACCGTAACCAATAACCACCACATCATTTAAGCTAACGTTCGATTCTTTGAGTTTTACCTCCAAATTGCTTTGCCCGTTGATAGCTACTTCTTCCTTTTTGTAGCCAATGTAAGAGAAAAGAAGGGCGTTAGATTCACCTTCCTGATACGAAATTGAAAACTGCCCTTTGGCATCGGTGGCAGCTTCTTTTTTGGTTCCTTTCAATGTTACACGAACACCTGGGAGCCTACTTCCATCTTTGCTATCGCTTACTGTTCCTTTAATCACCTTTTGCTGTGCGAAAAGGGAACCGAAAACAAACAGCATCAGAAGTGTGCTGAGTAGTTTTTTTTGCATAGAGTCTTCAGTTTGGGTTTGGTTGTATCAATTCACCTTTCTTGTTGAGCGGGGATTAGTGTATTGATTACACTAAGGTAGAAATCAAATTTTGATTTGCAATCGTTTGCGTAAAAGTTTTGTAAAGGAAAATTTAATTATTTGGTAGTCAGTATGTAATAAAGGTCATTTTGATGGATTTGTCTGATTAGAGCCCTAGGTCTATCAACTCGGAATGTGTTTTTTTCTTAGAATAATGCTAAAAATTAGTTTTACCCGCTTATTCAAAAGGTATCTTTGAGCCTCATGGTTTCCTGCTTATGGATTGGTTGAACTCGTTGATATTTCCTTTGAATGAGCCCGGAGTTGCGGCTTCACTCATTTTGTTGTTTGTTGTCATGTTTACCGGAACCCTATTGGGTAAGGTAAAGATTGCCGGGGTTTCATTGGGTATTTCCGGAATTGTTTTTACTGGTATTTTATTTGGTCATTTCGGTTACAAACTACATCCCGAAACCCAAGAGTTTATGCGCGATTTTGGGTTGATTCTTTTTGTTTACGCGATAGGTATGCAAGTGGGTCCTTCCTTCTTCACACGCTTAAAACAGGATGGACTCCTGCTCAATTTTATTGCGTTGATTACCGTCCTTTCAGGTGCAGGGATTACTTGGTTATTCTATGCCGGAGGATTCTACTCCATGGATACGTTGGTGGGAATGATGGCCGGTGCTGTTACAAATACTCCGTCATTGGGTGCAGCAAAAGCTGCTTTAAAAGATATCGCTCAAGGACTTCCGGATAGGGTTTTTCAAGATCCAACCAATGCGTATGCCATCACCTATCCTTTTGGAATTATTGGGATTATTTTGGCGATGATTCTTTCAGGTAAATTACTTGGAATCAGGGTTGAAAAGGAAATTGAAGATTACCACCAAGAGGTGCGTAAACGTTATCCCGCTCCAGAGGTTAGAAAATGCAGGGTAACCAATAAGCAATGGGTGGGGGCTTCATTCAGTGATTTTTTCAGGGAATATCCCTTTCAAATTATTGTTTCTCGTTTGAAACATTCGGGTTCTGTGGTGGTAGAATCGCCTGATATGAATTATAAACTTCGTGAACGTGACGTCCTCATGTTGGTTGGATTGCCGGTGGATTTAGATCGTATGATTTCCATTTTAGGCTATGAATCATCGGATAATCTTATCGAATCCAATGAAATTACATCGGCTAAAACTTTTATAGTAACTCGCAAAGAAGTCATCAACAAAACCATTGGTCAGCTCAATTTTTTGGGGCATTACAATTCAAAAGCAACGCGTGTGTTCAGAACAGGGCTGGAGTTACTTGCCGATTCAGAATTGGTTTTGCATTACGGAGATAAGATTCGTGTGGTTGGTCCAGAAAAAGAGTTGGAGCGCATGCAAAAGCTTTTTGGCAACTCCGAGAAGCGCCTGCAACAGCCGCAGTTTTTATCCATCTTTGTAGGAATTATTTTGGGTGTTTTAATCGGTTCAGTTCCATTTTTACTTCCGGGTTTAAGCGTACCTGTGAAACTGGGAATGGCGGCCGGACCCTTGCTTGTGGCGATATTAATTAGTCGCTTTGGGGGAATATCAACCCTGTATTCCTATCTTCAACAAAGTGCACTTCATTTTATGAAAGACTTTGGAATTAGTTTGTTTTTCGCCTCCATAGGAATTCATGCAGGAGAAAGTTTTGTTGAAACCTTTATTCAATACCAAGGATGGTACTGGGTATTGATTGGATTATTAATCACATTTATTCCTGTATTTATTTTGGTGCTGGTTGCACGGTTCGGATTCAAACTAAATTTCTTGGCTATCCTGGGTTTGATTTCAGGTTCGCATACAGATCCTGCTGCATTGGATTTCAGCATTTCCTATTACAAGTCTGAATTGCCTATGCAGGCTTATGCCAGTGTTTACCCCATTGTTACGGTCCTTCGAATTGTGGTTGCGCAATTGCTAATTCTTTACGCATTGGGATAAAAGCGGAATAGGCATTTGACCATCTATTACTGCCCAAAATGCACGTGAAATTGGGCGTAAACTCAGTTTCACTCACTCACCATAACACTTCATTATGCCTTGCTCGTGAAACTGCCAATTTCTTTGGCCTTTTGGCCCTCATGACGAAGTTCAGATGCATAATCCGGGATAAAAAAATCCCCGGTTTGGCCGGGGACTTTTCTGTTTATAAGAAGGGAACTTTTACCACTTTTGCTTTGATGAGTTTCTCGCGAATCTCAATGTAAATCTCAGAGTCTGGTTTTGAAAAGGCCGTGTTTACATATCCCATGCCTATGGCTTTGTTTAGCGATGGCGATTGAGTACCTGATGTTACTTCTCCAATGGTATTACCCACAGCGTCTTTAATCATGTAATGCTGACGAGGAATTCCACGATCAATCAATTCAAAGCCAACCAGCTTTTTAGCAACACCTTCTGTTTTTAATTTTTGATGGTATTCGTGGTTAATGAAGGGTTTGGTGAACTTGGTAATCCAACCTAAACCGGCCTCTATTGGAGATGTTGTATCATTGATATCATTGCCATACAAACAGAATCCTTTTTCAAGGCGGAGTGTGTCTCTTGCTCCAAGTCCGGCTGGAAGAATATTGAATTCTGCACCGGCTTCAAAAACAGCATCCCACAATTTGCGAGCGCTTTCGTTTTTAACGTACAATTCAAATCCACCTGCACCGGTATAACCGGTATTTGAAATAATTACCTCATCAATTCCGGCCATGGTTCCGGTTGTGAAGCTGTAATATTCCATGCTTGATAAATCAGTTTGAGTTAATTTTTGAAGCGCCTTGATAGCATTCGGACCCTGAACCGCAAGTAAACTATAAGCCTCACTCAGGTTTTGCATATCAACCCCAAAGCTATTGTGTTTGCTAATCCAGTTCCAGTCTTTTTCAATGTTTGAAGCATTTACTACTAAGAGGTATTCTGTTGCCGAGTATCTGTAAACCAATAAATCATCTACAATGCCACCTTGGTCGTTTGGTAAACAGCTGTATTGAACTTTTCCGTCTGTAAGTTTTGATGCATCGTTTGAAGTAACAAGCTGAATCAAGTCCAGGGCTTTTTCACCTTTAAGTAAGAATTCGCCCATGTGGCTTACATCAAATACGCCTACGCTGTTTCTAACAGCAAGGTGCTCCTGTATGAGATTGGTGTATAGCACAGGCATATTGTAACCTGCAAATTCAATCATTTTGGCTCCAAGAGAAACGTGGAGGTCATTAAGTGCAACGTATTTCATTCGTATTCGATTAGAAAGTTTTGAGTTCAAACTTACTGTTTCTCTGATTAAATCCTACGGTCGTCAAACCAATCCCTGCGTTTTGGAATCTTTAAATCCTGCAATACACTTGATTTCACGTTCAGATTAAACATAAAGTATTTGGTTCCGTATGCCGACAATGGTGTCCAGTTAAAGCTGAATTGCCAGCAGTGTAAATCCCGTCTTAAATCAATGCCCAGGTGGGAGATTTTCTTCAAAGTAAAATCATAGCCTGAATTGAAATTCACACTCCAGTTTTTGGTTGGATTGATATTTCCAGAGAAACTTAAGTTTTGAACCAACTGCCTGTTGGCTGGATTTAGCCTATTGCGGTAATCGTAAGAAACGGTGTAATTCAGGTTTATCGACCAAGGCACATTCACTTCGGAATATCCTTTTTCTTGTAGTTCTTTCTTCCTTCGTTCAATTCGTTGCTGGTCCTTACTTTTAAACATGTCTTGGGTAAGGTTGGCCGATATACCAATATTGGCATTGGTAAGTGTAGCAAATTTGCCGCTGTTGATGCTAAATTGGTTCAAACGCTGGTAATACCAGGTTTTTCCGGTGTCAATTAAATTGGTTACATAGGGGTCGAAGTTGGCACTTCCAATAACCGATATGTTTTTAAATAGCGTGGTACGGGCACTGGTGGCAATGCTACTTAAGTTCATGGAGTCGGCAAAAATATTGTAAGAGGCTCCAGCACGTAAGCTCTCAAGAATTTTAACCTTTTCAACCCGTTCAGATGTGTCTTTGCCTTTTTTCCATTTTATCTCCAAATTGTTGTCCAAGGAGAAGTTGATGTTTCCTTGTCTGCCTCCTGATGGTCCTCCATACAAGGTTCCTTCAAAGCGCGAGTATTTCTCTTGTTTAAGTCCTGTTGTGTCGCTTTGAACTGTGCGGTAAAATCCAAATCTATCGCTTGTAAAATCGGGCGCATACGAGAAATCGGCATAAGGATTCATGACATGGCGAATGGCTACCAATTTCCCTTTTTTGAAGGTCTTCATGCCATACCAACGAGTGCTAATACCTGCCCTGGCGGAATAGCTGTATGAGCGAGCGAATCCGCTCTCAAAAGAAGATACTACCCGTTTTTCTGTGCTGTCCCAATCTTTTACCCGGGTTTTGAAAGTCCAGTTTTCGCTGTAATCAGCACCTACAGAAACGGTATAGTATTTAAACAAGTTAAAGCTGTTTTGAATGGCAGTGCTATGTCTGATTCCATTGTTAAAGGTGGTATCCTGGAATTTTTGCCAGTCTTCGGCACTTCTTTTTCTAAATAGAAGGGAGTCTTTTGTATTGACGATGTTTTGAAACAAGCCGGTATAGTTCATGGAGATTTTCTCGTACCAGGTCTCTGCAACGGGTTTCGATTTAGCTTTGAACGGTTGGAAGGATGCAACGGTAAAGGAAAGGTCGGGTAGGGTAATGCTTACAGCGCGGGTTTGTAAATTTTGAGAGGCCCTGGCGTTGGCAGTAAGGCTTTGTTTTCCTTTGTTGAATACCTTTCCAAAGTTTACACTGGAGTTAATTACGTTATTAAAGGCATTGTTGGAGTAAGAATTGTAGGCCAGAAACTGGTTACCAATCAAGTTTACATCTGCTCCAAAGGTAGTTCCCGGCATTGCTTGGGGATTTACTCGGTGGTTCCAGGTTAATTGAAAACTTTTGAATTCTTGGTAGTTTGGGTCTTCGGGATTGTTTTGCTTGTTGAAGGCATAATTGGCGTTAAATCCACCGCTAAACCGATAGCGGTAATTGTAATTCATCCGTGTTCCCAATTGCCAGCTGGTATTGGTAAAAATGTCCCCCAACAATTGCATATCCATGTGTTCTCCAAGTCCCAGATAATAACCTCCCTGCCTCAAGAAAAAACCACGGCCAACTGCATTTCCATAAGCCGGAATTATTATTCCCGATTGCTGCCCTCTCTTCAATGGGAAAATTCCAAAGGGAACAAATAGGGGAGTACGAACGCCTTCAATAACCAGGTTTGCCGGACCTGTAATTACTTTTTTTCCGGGAATTACTTTCAGTTTATCAGCCGCGATATAAAAATGCGGATGGTCTTCACTGCATGTGGTGTAATAGGAATGGTTAATGAAAAACTGGTTTTTTTCGTCGCGCTTCACCGTTTCACCTTTAATAAAACCTTCGCCCTCGTTGGTTTTAAATTGCTTCATTAAACCGCGCTTGCTTTCGTAGTTGAAGGTTACTTCTTCTATTTTGTATTCGCTTCCTCCCTGTTTAAAAACAGGAGTTTCCTTGAGTGTTCCAGCACTGTCTAAAGTTCCGGTTGCATTAACTGTATGTTTTTCAAGGTTGATAAGAATCCGGAAAGATTGCATATCCATGTCCTCATACAACACTTTGGAGCTGTTGTATAAACTGGCCGATTTGGTTCCGGAATTGTACACTATCGAATCTTTGGCACTGTACTTGACCCTTGATTTGATAGCTGCATTGGTGCGGGGAAGGTAATTACTATCCAGAGCCAAACTGTCTGCAGAAGCATTTTTCAAACTGTCGGATGAATAATAATCGTATGAGTATGAGTGTTTTAGGAAATTATTGGAAAAAATGTTCACAGATTTTCCACACAAATAGCCTATTTTTGATGATGAGTGGCGGGCAGCCGAAAAAAGCGGAAAAACAACAAGCCATATTAAAAAACAGGCAATTGGCTTATTTCGGCAGTTGGTCATTGGCACAAATAACGGATTTATCCGGATATAAAATGAGTAAGGCGACAAAGCTAAACAAAGTAAGAAACATCTCGAAATGGGAAAAAATCATACCAATTTTCCTATTTCTGGTCTTTGTTGCTGCTGCTCCCCCAAGTAACGTCAAAAAATTTCGCCGTCAAATTCAGACCATAGTGATTGATGCCGGGCACGGCGGGCATGATCCGGGTTGTCAATACGCCGGAGTGAAGGAAAAGGAAATTACCTTGAAGATGGCTTTGGCCTTGGGTGAAAAAATTACTGCGCTAATGCCTGATGTGAAAATTGTTTACACCCGCAAGTCGGATAAGTTTGTTGAACTTTGGGAACGTGCAGACATCGCCAATAAATCCAATGCCGACATGTTTATCTCCCTGCATTGCAATAGCCATAAAAATACGACCATACACGGAACTGAAACCTTTGCAATGGGTCTGCATAAGGCCAATGAAAATCTGGAAGTGGCTAAGCGTGAGAACGATGTACTCCTGCTGGAAACTGATTATCAAGAAAAGTACGACGGATTTGATCCCAGCTCTCCTGAGTCGCATATTTATTTTACCTTGTTTCAGAACGCTTACATGGAGCAAAGCATAAAATTGGCCTCACGTGTTGAAACAGAAATCTCTAAGAACCTGAATCGGAATAGCCGTGGCGTAAAACAAGCCGGGTTTGTTGTGCTCTGGAAAACAGGTATGCCTTCTATTTTGGTTGAAGCCGGATTTTTAAGCAATAAGAAAGACAGAGATTACCTTTCTAATCCAGAGGGTCGTGAAGAGTTTGCTTCCGGTATGGCCAAAGCCATTTTGGACTATAAAAACTCCTACGAGGGTAATACCGTTTCAAGTAAGTAAAAGGCCTAATGGTTTTGGCTTTTGAAAAAATCCCTATTTTTGATGCAAATCAATTGCTTTGAAAATCCCTAGAGAAGCCAAAATTGGCCTGTTTACGCTGGTATCATTTACATCCCTTTATTTTGGATACAATTTCCTCCGTGGAAAGAAATTTTTTAGTGGACAGAATACATATTATGTAGTTTATAATACCATTGAGGGTGTAAACAAATCAACGCCAATCTATTATAAGGGTTTGAAGGTTGGCCAGGTTGAAGACTTGGGTTTCCTGAGAACGGATTCGGCAAACCGTATTATTGCCACCTTGATTATTGATAAAAATATTGCCCTTTCAAAATCAACTGAGGCGCGTATTGTAAGTACAGACTTATTGGGAGGAAAAGCCATTAGTTTGATTGTTCCTGATTTGTTAATTCCTGTTGAAAAAGGAGATACCATCAAAGGAAGCCAAGAGGTTGGTATAGGTGAATCCATTTCAGGAATGATTGAACCGGTTAAGGATAAAACCGAGAATGTTCTCCTTAGCTTGAACCGTGTTTTGGGTAGAATAGATGAGGTCTTAGGTTCAGGTGGGTCTGAAAAGCTAAATTCCGGCATCAATGATTTGGCGGGAACGATGCACAACCTCAATCTGGCTACTGCTGCCCTGAATGATTTAATTCGCACCGAAAGTGCCAGGTTATCGAAGACATCAGCAAACTTAGAATCCATAACTTCCAATATCCGTAACAACAATGTGGAAATCGACAAAAGCATCCACAATGTAAGGCAGTTAAGCGATTCTCTTTCTCAGGCTCCTATCAAGCAAATGGTTGAAAACCTGAACAAAACCAGCTTGCAATTGAGTTTGTTGGCCGAAAAACTGAATAAGGGTGAAGGTTCTGCCGGTAAATTGCTCAACGACCCACAATTGTATGATAATCTGAATAAATCAAGCCAGGAATTAAAGGCGCTTTTGAAAGATATTCAGGATTATCCTTCTCGCTATGTGCATGTTTCTGTTTTTGGAGGTTCTGCAAAAAAAGCCGATAAGGAAAGAGCAGCTAAGTTGAAGGCTCAACAGGGGAATTGATTTCAGCTTCTGTTTTTTCAAGTTCCGGCTTGGGACCTACGTAGTTCTTCCTGTAAATCTGAACGCCTAAAACAAAATAGGAAATCAACAGAGGGCCAAAAATGAGTCCTGGCAAGCCAAATAAATTCAGACCAATCAGAATTCCGAATATGCTGATGATGGGATGAACATCGGCAAACCGCTTTTGCAAAGCCATACGCAATACATTGTCGATATTGGCAATTACCAATGCCCCAAATCCGGTAAGAATTGTTCCTTCTGTGCTTTTCCCAATAGCAAACAAATAAAGTGCGGCAGGTAACCAAATGATGGCCGATCCGACCACTGGTATAAACGAAAAAATTCCGCATAAACTTCCCCAAAAAATTGCGTCCGGAATTCCCAAAAAGTAAAATGCCAGCCCTGCTGCCAATCCCTGCGCCATGGCCAGCAAGGGAGTTGCAATTGAATTGGAAATGGTCATGTCGTACAGCTCTTTCATAAACAAGCCGGTTACGCGCTCGTTGAAAGGCAGGAAATCGTAACCAAATCGGGAAAGTGATTTGTAGGAAACCAGCATGTAATACAATATAAAATACATGATAGCCAGTGAACTGAAAACACTCAGTAGCCGATTCAGTAAGCCGGGAAGCAATTCGGCAGCTTTCTTTTTTATGGTCTCAATTTGTTCCGGTCCAATCAAATCGTGGCCCAGATAACCCGCCAATTTATCGTCGAAGGTGTGAAAGGCATTCAATAAGGAGTCGGGATCGTTTACAACCAAAGCCAGTTTTTGGTACAGCATATTTACCACCAGAATGGAAGGAATTACTACAATCAACAAGGTAATGAGCAATATACTCAGGGAGGCCAAGGATGCTTTCCATTTTCTTTTTTCTACCAAGTAACTCATCAGCGGACTGAAAAGAATATAGAATATCAAGGCGCCCAGAAATGCAGTAAGGTAATCATACAGCATCACAAACAAAAAAATGCCAAATACGACCAGGATATAAAATCCGAATTTTTGTTTGGATTGGGAACTCGATTGTTTGCTCAGCATTGTACAAAGATGAAGAATCAGACTAAACCAAAAAATTGCAGAGACGAATTAGTTGTTCCTCGAAAAGTCATTATTAACCAATTTAAATACTCGTTCGAGATTTTTACTCATCCATAAAATCTAGGCTTCTATTTAGTAACCAATTTAGGACATTTAACCTAAGAGGTGTTTAATTTTTTTCTGCTGTAACTTTTGTAGCCAAAAGTCACCAAAAGCTTTTCCTGTTGGAGGTACCTGCTTACCCTGTAGGCCAACCTCGGTCAAAATCCCTCCCTGCCTTTTTTCCGCACGTGCGGAACAGCCTTGCCCGCGGATTTTGCCCGCACGCACTGCCAACAGGAAAGTTCCGACTCACAACTTAAGGGAGTCTCCATTTCTAGATTCTGAATCCGTTCATCCCTTTATTCAATTCAAAATTAGGGTTCGTTTTTTTTAAGTAATTTGCAAGGTTTTTTGTTATTCCATTGGTTTCCTTGCAAACTAGTTGTTGTCCTTTTGTCCTTAATAAAATGGAATTTAGTCGATTTAGATTTTTTTAGGGTCGACGAATTATCTTTGTGCTATGAAATCTAACAAAACAGGGATGTTTCTTCTTTTAGCGGCTGCTGGTGCTTTTTTGTTTTGGTTGTTCAAAACCAAATCCGGAAAGGAATTCAAAGAAAATGCAGCCAAGAAATTTACTGATTTCTTTGGTTCAGGAAATCCATCTCAATACTGAGTTTTCCCAGTAATCTCTTTGACTCTGCTGTAGATTCAGAATAAATTACTTAGCGCAAAATCAAACGCTTGAAATGCTTGTCAACCTTAAGTTTTATGGTGCCTACTGCAAAATTGCGCTCACTTAGCTTCACAATTTTGCCGTCAATTACCACTTCATGACAATCAAATGGAACCCCATGAATGATTACTTTGAAGTTTTTGTAAGTGGTTTCAAAGTTCCCTTCTTCTAGAATATGCGAGAGAATTAGGTTTTTGCCATTGCCTGATACGTAAAAGCGGTGATTGTTGTAGTAGCCTGCGCGATAACCGTAATTGTCCCCGGCATCTTCGTACAATACGCTCAAAACCTCGTTTTCTTTGGTATAGTAAACGTTCAAAATCAACTCGCTTATCTCAATTTCCCCCACATATTGCATTTTGGGATAATTCGGAATAACGGCTCCGGCACGCACAAAAATTGGAATTCGGTCGATAGGACAAGTTACTTTATGTTCCCTACCGCCCTTGTATTCATGATTATTCCACAGGTGATACCAGCTTCCTTTAGGAAGGTAAACCGTACGTTCATTGGTGTTTGGTGTAACCACCGGAACTACCAACATGTGGTCGCCATAGCCAAATTCATCCATGCGGTGATGGGTTTCAGGATCATGTTGATCCATGTAGGCCAATGGTTTTATGATGGGCGTTCCATATGTGCTATGCTGCCAGAAGGCGGTGTACAAGTAAGGAAGCAATTGGTAGCGTAGGTGAATGAATTTCTTGATAATAAACTCATACTTGCTGCCAAAGCTCCAAGGTTCTTGGTTGAATTGAGTTTCGTTACCTGCACTGTGGGTGCGGAAAAAGGTATGAAATGCCGCCAATTGAATCCAACGGGTATACAATTCTCCATCCGGTTCTCCAATAAAACCACCCACATCGCTGCCTGCAAACGAAACACCACTTACCGACAAGCGCTGGCATTGCACATTGGCAATCCACAGGTGTTCCCAGGTTGCGGTATTGTCGCCTGTCCAAACGCTTGAATAACGTTGTAAGCCACTGTATCCGGAACGTGTTATTACAAACGGCCTATTGGGCATCAGGAATTTTTTGAGGCCTTGATAGGTTGCACGCGCCATTTGCATTCCGTAAACATTGTGCGCTTTGCGATGCGAGCTGGGATGTCCATCAAAATCGTGCCTTACATCTTCCGGGAAGGTGCCAATTTCAAAAACAGCAGGTTCGTTCATGTCGTTCCAAACGCCACGCACTCCGTTTTCAATCAACTCTTTGAACAAGCCGCTCCACCATTTGCGCACTTCCGGATTGGTAAAGTCGGGGAAATGGCATTTGCCTGGCCAAACATCACCTTCCATGAGTGTGCCATCGGCGCGTTTGCAGAAATAATCGTTTTGAATGGCTTCCTTCCAAACCCAATAGTCTTTATCAATTTTTATTCCAGGGTCGATAATCACAACCGTTTTAAAGCCTTGCTCCGAAAGCTCCTTCATCATGTTGGAAGGATTGGGGAAATGCTCCTTATTCCAGGTAAAGCAGCGAAACCCATCCATGTAATCAATGTCGAGATAAATTACATCACATGGAATTTTTCGCTTTCTAAACTCATCGGCAATTTCACGCACTTTGCTTTCCGGATAGTAGCTCCATTTGCATTGGTGGTAGCCCAGTGCCCACATGGGTGGTAGTTCATGCTTTCCGGTAAGGGCTGCATAGTTTTCAACTACGCCTACTAGTGAGGGGCCGTAAATAAAGTAATAGTTCATTTCTCCGCCTCGGGCCCAGAAGCTGCAAACATCATGCTGCTCCTTGCCAAAGTCGAAAATGGTACGGAATGTATTATCGAAGAATATTCCATAGCCGTGCTTCCCTTCCGAGTGCAAGCCCATGTAAAAGGGAATGTTCTTGTACAAGGGGTCTTGGTCTTTCTGGAAACCATAAACATCTTGCCCGTAATTTTCAAAGTATTTGCCTCTGATATTGAATTCAGTGGGTTTATCGCCCATGCCATAGAATTTTTCATCGGCCTGAATTTTCTTGCTGCAGTAATTGATTTTGCCCCCTTTTTGCAAGTAATGCTGCCAGTGGAAACCATGGTCGTCTTCCAAAATCAGGTTTCGGTTTTGGTCAAATAAAGTAACCCTTAGGTTTGATTTGTTGATGCTGCAAATCAGGAAACGCGTTTCAATTTCAAAACAATCTTCTAGTTCACGGGTATGGAGTGAGATGATTTTTTCCTGAAAGAACTTACTAACGGCATACGAAAAGTCATCCTGAAAAAAGCCATCTGCGGCATACCGAAAACGGATTATGGTATCCGTCATTACTTTCACCTCAAGAATGGTTTCGGAGGTGTAGAAGTAAAAATGATTTCCTTCTTTTTTAAATTCTTTAACAGTATCAGGGTAGTATTTGATTGAATATTTAGATTGGGCTTGCATTTTTACTTGAAATTCGGGTTTGATTGAACTAACTTCCTGCGGCTAATAAGCCATGCAAATTAGCTAGTTTCCTTCAAAATTGTCCTCCATGCCTGTCAAAAAATCAAGAACTCGAGTATTAATGTTTGGTTGGGAGTTTCCTCCTGTAATTAGCGGCGGTTTGGGAGTAGCCACCTTGGGTTTGTGCAAGGCCATGTCGCCTTTGGCCGATGTAAAAATGATAATTCCTAAAAGTGTTCCCGATTTTAATATTCCCAATATCGAACTGGTAGGTTTAAATAGCCTAAGCCAGGAACAATTGCGTGAGTTGTTTAAAAAGGAAGCGGAATTTGAATTTACTGAATCAGCGCAGGGCAAACGACCCAGTTTTGGTCCTTATACCCGAATTCCGGAAAATGAGTTCATTTCTCAGAAATTTTATGAGGTGATGCATGAAGATATCAAGCCTTTTGAAATTGATGATTTGTACGCAGGTGATGTGATAAAAAAGGTGATGGAGTTTGCGCGCATTTCGGTTCAATATGGCCTGAAGCAGAAATTTGATGTAATTCATGCACACGACTGGATGACATTTCTGCCCGGTATGGAATTGAAATTGAAAACGGGAAAACCCCTTGTGTTGCATGTGCATTCCACAGAATACGATAGGGCAGGGGAACACAGTAAAAATTGGGTGTACGATCTGGAGAGACGGGCCATGCATTTGGCCGATCGCATCATACCTGTGAGTCATTATACCGGCACCATTTGCGAAAGGCATTATGGTGTAGACCCCGGAAAAATAATGCCGGTTCACAATGGGATTGAAGCGGTAAAACATACGGTTAAAAAGTCGCCATTCGACGAAAAACTGGTTATCTTTTTCGGACGTGTAACCATGCAAAAGGGTCCGGAATATTTTGTGGAGGCTGCTAAATTGGTGTTGGCTCATCACCCGAACGTGAAATTTGTTATGGCGGGTAGCGGCGATTTGTTGCGACCTATGATTGAAAAGACTGCGGCCTACGGCTTAGGCGATAAGTTTTATTTCACCGGCTTTTTGAATAAGGTGATGTTGAATGAGCTGCTGGCCATTGCAGATGTTTATTGTATGCCTTCTGTGAGTGAACCCTTTGGTTTGAGTGCAGTTGAGGCAGTTCAATACGGCATTCCAACTATAATTTCTAAAACATCCGGAGTTGCCGAAGCGCTTCATGGTTCTATGCAGTTCGATGTTTGGGATGTTCAGAAATTTGCCCAATACATTGTTGCCGCCTTAGATTACGAAGGCTTGCGCAAGAGTGTTGTGGATGCCAATTTCCATAGCCTTGAATCGATAACCTGGGAGAATTGCGCACTTCAGGTGATGAATGTGTACCAAAGTATTTTTAACGAAAACCAACAGAACTAAAATTTATGCCATCTATTTGTTTCTATTTTCAAGTTCATCAGCCCTTTCGGTTAAGGCCTTATTCTTTTTTTGATATAGGGCATAACCACTATTATTTTGATGATGTAAAAAACCGGGAGGTGCTGAACAAAGTGGCCGATAAATGCTACCTGCCAACCAATAGGTTGATGCTTGAGTTGATTGAAAAGCATAAAGGTGATTTCCGCATTTCCTATTCCATTAGTGGAGTGGCCATGGAACAGTTTGAAGCCTGGAGGCCGGATGTGTTGCAGTCGTTTATTGAATTGGCCAATACCGGTTGTGTTGAGTTTATTGGTGAAACCTATTACCATTCCTTATCCTATATCTTCTCAAAAGAAGAGTTTAAAAAGCAAGTTGATCAGCACCGGCAATTGATGAAGAAATACTTCAATCAGGAGCCTCGGGTGTTTAGGAATACCGAATTGCAATACAACAACGAGCTTGCTGCATTTGTGGAGGGAATGGGATACAAAGGAATAATTTGCGAAGGGGTTGACAGATTATTGGGCGATCGGTCTCCAAATCAGTTGTACAAAGCACCGAATGCCGGTATAAAATCTTTGTTGAAGAACTACAGGATGAGCGATGATATTGCTTTCCGCTTTTCTGACCGCAATTGGAGTGAGTGGCCATTAACAGCAGATCGTTTTGCCAATTGGGTGCATCAACTAGCCGGCCATGGCGAAACCATTAACCTGTTTATGGATTATGAAACTTTTGGGGAGCACCAGTGGGCAGAGAGTGGCATTTTTGAATTTATGCGCTATTTGCCATCCTATGTGTTGAAACATCCCGATTTTGGATTTAAAACGGTTGGAGAAACGGTTGATGCTTATGCGGTAAAAGATGTGTACGATGCGCACGATTTTATTAGCTGGGCAGATACTGAGCGTGATCTTTCGGCCTGGTTGGGTAACCCGATGCAAGATGAAAGTATTGCAAAAATTTACAGCCTCGAAGAACAGGTGTATGGAAGCGGTGATAAGCTGTTTATTGATACCTGGAAAAAGATGCTGACATCGGATCATTTTTATTACATGACTACCAAGTATTGGGCTGATGGTGATGTACACAAGTATTTTAGTCCTTACGATTCTCCTTATGATGCTTATATCTATTTCATGAATGCGATGAGTGATTTGAGCATGGAATTGAAGCGGAAACGGAGTCCGAAATTGAAAAAAGCGGGAATTGAATAGGTGTGAAGCCTTTGCCTTAGGGGCAGACGCGGTACCCCGCAAAGCAAAGCCTTTGCGGATACCCGCATAAAAAGGCTGCCGGAGAAAGCCCTTTTTGTGCGGAAGTAGCCGCTGAGGATTTGCTGCGGAGTACAAGCAAATGACCCGGGCCACTTGGAACGGCATTGAGTTTCTGAAACGAAATTTTACTTAAAGTGGCAAGGCCCAAAAACAGAAAAGGTTACCCGATTGGATAACCTTTTTAAGTGTTGAATGGGCTGGTTTAGGCCAGGTCCCAAGCGTCGTAAAGTTCGTTGATGTAGGCGTTTTCTCCTGTTTCCATGCGCTTATCGGCCATTACCACCTTCATGGCAAATTCGATAATTTTGTTGCGGTCTTCAGCGCTGGAGATTTTGTAAAACTGAATGGCTGTTTCGTGAAAATGGTTTTGCCGTTCTTCTTCGGGCAAGGCCCTGAGGAAGGCTTGTTCCTTAATCAAATCAATGGGTTCACTGTAGTTTTTTTCGAGAAAATCGAGAATGATTTTACTTTCCGACTGCTGTATGCTTCCATCAGCCAGACTCAGGGTCATCAGCAAATGGAATCCAGCCTCGGTTTTATTCATTTTAGTGATAAACTGCGTAGGCATATTCCTGAAATTTGGAGAAAATTAAGCCTTTTACCCAAATCTCCCAATCTTTTCAAGATTTATTTCCACCTGTGGTTTTAGGTTGTAAGTTTGCAGCAAAATTCAACCATTATGAAATTCGGAACCAAAGCCATACATGCAGGGCAGGAACCTGATCCAACAACAGGAGCGGTAATGACTCCCATTTATCAAACCTCAACGTATTGGCAGGAAAGCCCGGGCAAACACAAAGGTTATGCGTATGCGCGTGGAAAAAATCCTACACGTACCGCGCTTGAAAAATGTTTGGCCGCTTTAGAAAATGCCAATCATGCCTTGTGCTTTAGTTCGGGAATGGGAGCCATTGATGCAGTTGCGAAATTGTTGGCTCCAGGTGATGAAGTAATAACAGGAAACGATTTGTACGGCGGAACCTACCGCATGTTTACCAAGGTATTTGCCGGCTTTGGCATCAAGTTTCATTTTATTGATTTGTCGAATCCTGAGAACATTCTCAATTACACCAACGATAAAACCAAGCTGATTTGGATTGAAACGCCTACCAATCCAACCATGCAGATTGTTGATATTGAAGCCTGCGCAAAGATTGCAAAGGACAAAAATCTGATTCTTGCCGTTGACAATACATTTGCCTCTCCCTATTTGCAAAATCCATTGGATTTGGGAGCTCATATTGTGATGCATTCTGTTACAAAGTACCTTGGCGGACATAGCGATGTGGTAATGGGAGCGCTTTGTGTAAACGACCAGGAATTGTACGACAGATTGGCCTTTATTCACAATTCATGCGGTGCAACACCCGGACCACAAGACAGCTTTTTGGTATTGAGAGGTTTGAAAACCTTGCATTTGCGCATGAAAGCGCATTGCGAAAATGGAATTCAGGTAGCTCAGTTTTTGAAGAATCATCCAGCCATTGAAAAGGTATATTGGCCCGGTTTTGCTGAGCATCCAAACCATGAAGTTACTAAAAAGCAAATGCGTGGATTTGGTGGAATGATTTCCATTGTGTTGAAGAATGCCGATTTGGAAAAGACTTTCAAAATTGCCTCTTCGTTTCAGGTATTTACGTTGGCTGAAAGTTTAGGTGGAGTTGAAAGTTTGGTAAACCATCCGGCCACCATGACCCATGCCAGCATTCCAAAAGCTGAACGTGAGGCAGCGGGTGTGGTTGATAATTTGCTGCGCCTAAGTGTTGGTGTTGAAGATGTAGAAGATTTGCTGGAAGATTTGAAGCAGGTTTTGGGCTAGGATTAGCCAATAAAAAAAGAAAGGGCGGTGCTAGCACCGCCCTTTCTTTTTTGGTATCAATTGCTGGTTTTATTCAGTGAAATCTGCTTTTCCCGAGTTTTGTTTCTCGGCTTGAAACTTGTTGCAATCCATTTCAATGGTTAATGGACTTTGCGGTGCTTCCCATTCGTTAACAATACGAAGCAGACCGGGTTTGCTCACCACTTTCTTCATGTAATTGGCCCAAATGGGCATGGCCATGGCAGAACCAGAACCTAAATCCATGGTTCGGAAGTGAATAGCTCTATCTTCCCAACCTACCCAACAACCTGAAACCAGGGTAGGAGTAATGCCTATAAACCAACCATCGGAATAGTTTTGAGTGGTTCCTGTTTTACCTCCAACTGCTCCCGGAATTTGGTACATGTATTTTACTTTGGCTGCTGTTCCATGTGCAGTTACACGTTCCATCATTTTGCACATTACATAAGCAGTTTGCTCGCTAATGGCTTCTTTGGTTTCCGGCACATTTTCAAAAATGGTATTTCCGTTTTTATCCTGAATGCGCAACAGGTAGGTGGGTTTAATCCATAAGCCTTTGTTGGCATAAGCAGAAAATGCGCCCACCATTTCGTAAATGGAAACGTCTGAAGTTCCAAGTGCAATACTTGGATAAGGTTCCAAATTGCTTGTAATTCCAAGTTTACGAGCCAATTCAACCACCGATTTTGGACCGCCCGGAACACAGTTTTTCATGAGGTACAATACAATATTATTCACCGAAAATTGAAGTCCTCTGAACAAACTCATTTCGGGGTCGCTGTATTTGTCATCAGCATTCTGAGGTGCCCAATCGTTGTAATCTTCAAAAACCACAGGCTTGTTCGGAACCATGGTGCAGGGGCTATAGCCATTGTCGATGGCCAAGGTGTAAACCAGCGGTTTGAAGGTTGAACCCACTTGCCGTTTTGCGGTAACATTCACATGGTCGTATTTGAAATACTTGTAGTTGTGGCCACCAACCCAGGCCTTGATTCTTCCGGTTACAGGGTCCATACTCATCATACCACATTGCGCAAAATACTTGTAGTATTTTATGCTATCCAATGGAGTCATCACCGTATCAACTTCTCCACGGGTATAGCTGAATACGCGCATCTTAACCGGGGTATTGAAATCTTTCAGAATTTCCTTTTCCGATTTTCCCATTTCTTTTAGAATTCGGTAGCGATCGCTACGTTTCATACTCAGGGTAATCAATTCTTTGAATTGGCCCCAGGGTTCACGGCCTTTCCAATGGGCATAGAATTTTTTCTGTTGGTCTTTTAACTGCTCAGCTACGGTTTCTTCTGCCATGGCTTGCATGGTTGGGTTGATGGTAGTATATATTTTTAACCCATCTTTATAAAGGTTATAGCCGTTTTCCTCGCACCAATCCAAGAGCTCCATGCGCAGGGTTTCGCGGAAATAGGTGGCAAGACCTTCATTGTGGTCTTCCTCCTGGTAGTTTAATTCAATGGGTTGCTTTTTAAATGTTTCGCATTCTTCGCGGGTAATGGCATCGTTTTTGGCCATTTGGTTCAATACCGTATTTCTCCGGTTGAGTGCATTGGCCGGATTGATGCGCGGGTTGTATCGGGTAATTGCTTTTAGCATACCTACCAGCATGGCGCCTTCCGGAGCAGTTAAATCTTTGGGCGATTTCCCAAAAAAGGTTTTTGCTGCAGAACGAATGCCAAACGAGTTGCCACCAAATTCCACGGTATTAAAATACATGGTCAGGATTTCTTCCTTGGTGTAGCGCTGTTCAATTCGAATTGCCGTAATCCATTCTTGCAATTTGGTAATAACCTTTTGGTGAAAATACTTGAATCGTTTGCGTGGAAACAGGTTTTTTGCCAATTGCTGAGAGATGGTACTTGCTCCTTGTCGTTTACCAATTAGGTTATAAACAATGATGGTAAATAATCGCTTGTTATCTACACCGGAATGCTCGTAAAAGCGGACGTCTTCAGTGGAAATTAGGGCATTAATCAGGTTTGGACTCAGGTCTTCAAAATTGGCATTGCTTCGGTTTTGCAGGTAGTATTTTCCTAAAAGTGTTCCTTCTTCGGCATATATTTCACTTGCCAGGTAGGTTTTGGGATTCTCCAATTCTTCAATTGGAGGCAATTCTCCAAACCATCCTCTTGCGATGGCAAAAATTATACCGGCGAAAAGAAAAACACCTGCAAATGCACCTATCCAAAGCCAGCGCAACCATTTCCAGTACGGATTTTTAAAAAGCAAATCAAACATCGAGCGATTTATTTATTCAATTTTACGGCCTTTTTTGCAAGCGTTGGGTAGAATGCATGATAGGCTTCCAGTTTTTTATCTTTTAATGCGTTTCTGAAATTCTTTACTGAGATTACTGTTTCCATAACGCCTTCTTTCAGTTTCAATTTCTCTTTCGCAAACTGAATGGCCTTCAAGGTTTCCAAGTAATAATTAGCCTCAGATAGATTTTTGAACTCACGAATGAGAATGAGTTGATACCCTTCGTTGCTCATCATGGCATTTACACGCAGGTTTTGATTTTCGGCATAGGCTTCATTGTGGTCTGAAAATGCGCGTTGAATTTCGGCCATATCCGCTTTGTCATTTTTCAGGGCAAAAACATAGTAAAAAGGGGTTTCTGTTTCCAGGTCAAAGTCAATGTCTTTTAGCGCAGAATCTTTTCCGAGAATCTCCTTTTTTTGTTTGTCTTTGTCCATGGCCTTTAGCATGGCACTGGCCTGTTCTGCATATTCAGTTCCTTGATAGGCTGAAACTAGAGTTGTTAATCCTGCTGTAAATTCCTGAGTTTTCCCAGCTTTTCCTAAGCTTAAGGTATACAGGAATTCATACTTTGGTTTTAAGGTATTGCCCGGATACTTTTTGTCTAAAACGGATTTTCCTTCAATTACTTCCTGGTAGTTTCCGTTTTTATAGGCCGAAAGTAGTTTTTCATATTCATTCAATAAGGCCTTGTTACTTTCATTTTCGGTATTTACCGGAACGCGTTTTTGAAGTATGAGGGTATATGGATGTTCAGGATATTCTTTGAAAAGCAGGTCTCTAAACTCATCCGATTTTTTGGTATTCTTCAGGTTTTGGTAGGCTTTGTGAAGGAAGTAATAAGCCTTGGGTTCATATTCATTCAGCGGGAAACGCTTTTGCAATTCCAATAAATACCGAATGGCTTCTTCCTCGTTGTTTAGCTTTTCATGGTAAATTTCACCCAAATTGTTCAAGGCTTCCAAGATCCGGTTGTTTGATACCTTTAGTTTTTCTTTGGTAAATGGCACATCTTTCAACCAAGCATCTTTGTTGGCATCTCCCAAGGTTTTGGGTGCTGCTTCTTCTTTTATTTCTTTGGGCGCCTTGGCCTGATTGCTCGAATCTTTGGGTTGTTTTTCAACTTCTTGTTCATCGGGATTTGGAGCGGGCTTTTCTTTCGCGGCAATTCGCCAATAATCGGTATTCTCGCGTTTCCCCCATTTCCGGGCAGAAAAAAACTCGGCAGAGCCTTGGGCCATTAAGGTTGTATTGTAAAAATACCAAGCCCCACTTCCGGCTCCCGGCAATTGAGGGGCTCCGCCCGGACCATTCGTCAGGCTTTGGTTGTTTTGTTGGCTTGCGGCAATTTGTTCTTGTTTCTTCCGCTCTTTGGCTTCAAGTTCTGCCTTAATTTTGGCAGCGGCAATCCAATTGTCAACCTTCTTTTCAAGTGCCTCTTTGCTAAGTTTGCTTAGGGCCTGAAGGGAATCTTCTTTCTCAAACACCGTTAAATTGGTAATGAGGTCGCTTAATACCAGCTTGGTAGCTTTCATCACCGCATAATCTTTGTCCTTGGGGTCAAGATTCATGAAGGTTGAATCGTAGTAAGCTTGTGCGTTTTTATAATCTTTTCGGGCGAAATAAAGTAGTGCCAGTTCTTTCAAGCTTTTTGCTTTTTGAGCCTTGTTCTTGGTGCTTTTTTCGGAGGATAGCCTGAGGTATTTTATGGCATTGGCTTCGTTTTTTGCAGCAATTTCCAACCTGCCCAATTCGTAATAAATCTGGTCAAGGTAATCTAGGTTTTTATCATCATTGGCCATCCTCTTCAAGTTGCGCCTCACCATTGCCAGGTTTTTCTTGTTGCTTAAGTCGTATAAGCGAGTCAGGTTAATGGTTGCGTTGAAGTCGAAATCGTAAGCAGGAATTAGTTTGATTACTTTGGTATAGTTGCCAATGGCTGGCGCTTTTTTGGAAGATTCTGCGCATAGCTGCCCCAGAATAAAGTGGTAGCGAATACGCTCTTCTTTTTTTAGGCTTCCTGTTAAGCAGGTATTTAAGTTTTCTATGGCCGAGCTGTATTTGCCCAATCGAATATTGATATCTGCTGCCGTCGCGAAAATATGGGCAATTTCATCTTTGCGGTAATTTTTGCTTGTTAACATGGAGCCAATAATGGCCTCGGCTTCTCCCAGTTTATCTAAACCCACATAGCAGCGGGCAATCCAGCTGTTGCAGAGGTTTTTGTAGCTGGTGTTTTTGTATTTAATAGGAATGTATTGAAATGCTTCAATAGCTGCGTAGTAATCGCGCTTGTAATAATGGCAACGTGCAATTCCATAATAGGCATCATCCGTATAGCTACCAACGGTATGAAGTGCTATTGTGCCCGAGAATTTTTTACTAGCCTCATCCAGAACATTGGAAACTCCCTTCGCGGCTTCTTCTGTCCCTATTGGGAATACATTCAGTATTTCATTGAAATTATTCGGATGCCCATTTTCGAGTTGGGTAGTTGCGTCTAATAATTTCTGTTCGCCATTAAAATAAATGTTGTAATGGCCGGTAAGCGTATGCCACTTGCGATTAAGCCATTTATCCTTGGTGGGATTACAGGCCAGTAATAGACTTACTGCAAAAACAGACAGGAGGAAGATATGCTTTTTCTGGTGCAAGGGTTCCGTTGTTTAATTACCTTTGGAAAATTAGGTCACAAGTTTAACCAATCTTTACCATAATAAGGAAAGACATGGACCAGCCGAAAAAAAAACTCATCCAAAAACTCCGGTATAAGTACCGGCTCATTCTGATTAACGACGAAAGTTTTGAGGAAAAATTCTCCTTCAAGCTAACACCCATGAATGTTTTCGTGGGCTTCAGCAGTTCGTTGGTTGCACTTAGCATTCTGATTATCCTATTAATTTTTTACACTCCTTTACGTGAATACGTTCCCGGCTATACCGATACCCAAACCAAACGGAATATCAAAAGATTATTGTTCAAAGCCGATTCATTGGAGCAAAGTCTAAAAGCGAAAGAGGCCTATTATCTGAATCTCCTTAATATTATTAAAGGAGGGGAGGGTTTGCAAGACACAGTTGCTCCTCCGGGTCAGCTAAAATCTACATCTGCAAAGCCTGAACCGGGTGAATCGGAGTTGGCATTTAGGAAGGATTTTGAATCGGGCAGCGGCAATTGGAAAAGGAAAGGGGCTGTTAATCTGGAAGCGAATTACCCCAATCAACGGAGCGCTTCCTCCTCGGGTTTATTTTTGATTAATCCATCCAAAGGTTTGATTTCCAATTTTTTTGATCCAGCTGCCGGTCATTTTGCCATTGATATTGCTGCAATTCCCAATGAGCCGGTAAAGGCAGTAAAAGAAGGAACTATCATTTTTGCAGATTGGACACCCGATGCTGGAAAAACAATCGCCATCCAGCATCCGGGTAATTTGGTGAGCATTTACAAGCATAATTCGACATTGTTAAAAAAAGTGGGTATGTTTGTTGGTACAGGTGAAGTGGTGGCCATTGTGGGTAACACAGGTGAAGCTTCAACGGGAACACATTTGCACCTTGAGCTCTGGGAAAATGGAAAAGCCCTTAACCCGGAGGATTGGTTAACTTTTTAAGCAATTGAAATGGCAATTTTTAAAAGCGATAAGAATACTTCATTCAATCCGCAGGAAATCAATATTCTAAATGCGGGAACTACGCTCTCAGGAAATCTTAGTTCAGAGGGTGATATTCGAATAGATGGTCAGGTTAAGGGTAATGTTACCGTAAAAGCCAAGTTGGTTCTTGGTCCCTCTTCGCGTGTTGAAGGAAACGTGGTTGCAACCAATTGCGATGTTTCGGGAACAGTTTTGGGAAATGTTCAGGTTGCTGAAATATTGGCTATTAAAAGTAGTGCGTCAATAACCGGTGATTTGCAGTGCGCGAAATTAATTATTGAGGCCGGCGCCAGTTTTAATGGCAGAAGCAAAATGGGTCCTGCCCAAGAAAATTTCAAAGACCATGGAAAAACAGGAGCCGAAACCAAGCAAGCCGAGGACCCAAGTCCCGCAAAAGGCTAATTACAATCCAATTCTCCGGTATTCAGGGATGGCATTTCAAATGCTGTCTATTATTGTTTGTCTAACCCTCGCCGGTAAGTATTTGGATTCGTGGATGGGCAATAAATTTCCGGGATTCACGGTTGGCTTTGTCATTTTCTCAGTTTTTGCGTCTGTTTATCTTAGCATTCGGGATTTCTTAAAGGATTGATTAGGTTTGCGGCATGTTTTCAAACCCTTTTGTAAAAAGCATTTCAATTCTTGCCCTTCTCCTAGGAATTTCGATGCTGGTTTTTAATCAGGTTCAAACAAAATGGAATTTGGGCTGGTTAAGCTGGATTTCTCTTGTTTATTATTATGGACTAAGTGTTATCATTTTTTTGGTATCAGCTTCTGGCATTAAAAAAGACAATAAAACCTTCATTACCAGGGTTTACAGTTCAATTGGAATCCGATTTGTTTTTAGCTTAGGCCCCCTTTTGATCTACCTATTATTTGCCAAAACCAAGGAAATGAGCTTCATTATTTCCTATCTTTTATTCTATTTCTTATTCACTGCGTTTGAAATTTATTTCCTTGTGGTTAACTTGCGCCCCGATTCAACCCAAAAAGACGTTTGATGAAGCTCTCCAAGAACAAGATTTTCAGGTACTTAATCCCAGTATTTTTAGTAGCTGTTTACACAGGATACGCAAGCCTAAAGGTTTACGGACAAGAAACTTCTGCTGATTCTAGCCATGCCCACGGGGGTAAAGCTACCGAAATGGTAGTTGAGATGGATGCTCAGCATGCAGGTGCTGAAAATCATGAAAATCACCAAGAGGCTAACCATGCAGAAAATGCCCATGGAGAGGAAAAAGTAGACGCCGGTAAATTAATTATGGAGCACATTGCCGACGCTCACGATTGGCATATTGCTACAATTGGACATGCACATATTACCATTCCGCTTCCTGTTATTATTAAAGATGATGCCGGAATAAAAGTGTTCTCTTCAAGCCGCTTTGAGCACGGACATGCCGCTTACGAAGGCTATAAGCTTGGTGAAAAAGGCCAAATTGTAGCTGTGAACGCAGATGGAAGCGAAAATCACGAAGCTTCTTTTGTTGATTTATCCATTACCAAAAACGTGGCTGCCATGATGATTGCGGTAATTCTGCTTTGCTTTATCATGCTTTCAATCGCAGGTCACTACTCAAAAAACAGAAACAAAGCTCCTAAAGGATTCGCGAATTTGGTTGAAACCTTGATTCTTTTCATTCGCGACGAGGTTGCAAAGCCCTCCATTGGACCTAAATACGAAAAGTTTCTTCCTTATTTGTTGACTATTTTCTTCTTTATTTTCTTCAATAACTTATTAGGTTTGGTTCCATTCTTCCCGGGAGGTGCCAACGTAACGGGTAACATTGCAGTAACTTTGGTATTGGCCTTGTTCACCTTCGTTATTACTTCAATCAATGGAAATTCAAGCTACTGGGGTCATATTTTCATGCCACCCGGAGTGCCTAAAGTTCTTTGGATATTGCTAATTCCGATTGAAATCATCGGTATGTTAAACAAACCTATCGTATTGATGATTCGTTTGTTTGCAAACATTACAGCTGGTCACATTATTATTCTTGGATTTTTCAGTTTGATATTCATATTTGGTGCAATGAATCAATACCTTGGACTTGGAGTATCAGTGCTCTCGGTTGCATTCACCACCTTTATGAGTTTCCTTGAATTGTTGGTTGCATTCTTGCAAGCCTACGTATTCACATTGCTATCCTCACTTTACTTTGGATCTGCAGTTGAAGAACATCACCACGAAGAACATCACTAAAATTCACATATCTCCAATCATCAATTAACAAAAACAACTATGAGTTTACTTAACATCATCTTACAAGCAGTTGCAGATCCGGGATTCGCTAAAATGGGTGCAGGCTTAGGCGCAGGTTTAGCCGCAATCGGTGCCGGTCTTGGTATCGGTCGTATCGGTGGTACTGCTCTTGAATCTATCGCTCGTCAACCAGAAGTATCTGGCGATATCCGTGCAAACATGATCGTAGCTGCTGCGCTGATTGAAGGTGCTGCCTTCTTCGGTATCGTGGTTTGTCTTTTGATCGTATTGCTGTAATACATTACGATTCGGGAAATCCGGTAGTAGCCGGATTTCCTGTTTCCTTTTTACGGCATTACAATCAAAAACACTAAAAACAAAAACACATGGAATTAGTAAAACCAGGTTTAGGATTGGTTTTCTGGATGACGCTTACGTTCAGTATCGTATTGTTCATCCTGTCTAAATTTGCCTGGAAGCCAATCCTCAATTCAATCAGGGAGCGTGAAGATTCAATCAACAACGCCCTGAATGCTGCTGAAGAAGCCAGAAAACAAATGGACGCCCTCAAATCAGACAACGAAAAATTGTTGAATGAGGCCCGCCAAGAGCGCGATAACCTCCTGAAAGAGGCGCGTGATATGAAAGAAGAAATCATATCTCAGGCAAAGAAAACTGCTGATGATGAAGCTCGTCGGATTGTTGCAAGTGCCAATGAGTCTATTCAAGCCGCCAAACTGAAAGCTCTAAATGAATTGAAAACTCAGGTTGCAGAAATTTCAGTTGATTTGGCAGAGAAGGTTCTTCGCAAGAAAATGGAAGACCGTTCTGCTCAAGAGGCATTTGTTAATGAGAATTTGAAATCCATTAGCCTGAAGTAAAATGTCAGAAACTAGGGTATCCAACCGATATGCAAAATCACTCTTAGACCTGGCCAAAGAGAAAAACTCTGTGGAACAGGTTTTTGGTGATATTTCATCATTTAAAACCGCCTTGGACAAAAATCCGGCATTAGCCAATCTGATGAAAAGTCCGATTGTTAATGGCGATAAAAAGCTTGCTGTTGTTAAGCAACTTTTTGCCAATGCATTCAACCCTGTTACAATGACTTTTTTCGAGATTGTTATCCGGAAAAAGCGTGAGTATTTCGCTTACGATATTGCCCAGGCATTCATTGGACAGTATAATTTATTGAACAATATTACGACTGCAAGCGTTGTTACCGCTGTTTCATTAAGTGATTCCAACCAGCAGGAAATAAAAAGCCTCATTGAGAAGGGTACCGGTAAAAAGGTAATCCTCTCTACCAAGGTTGATCCGAGCCTGATCGGTGGTCTGGTGGTGCAAATCGAGGGCAAACTCCTTGATGCTTCCATTTCAGGTAAACTCAGGAAAGCAAAACAGGAATTAATTAATACGTACATTTCAAAATAACAATGTCATTATGGTAGAAATCAGACCAGATGAGGTATCAGCCATTATACGCGAACAGTTAAGCAACTTTAAATCAGATGCTGAACTGGAAGAAGTGGGTACAGTTCTTCAGGTAGGCGATGGTATTGCTCGTATTTACGGGTTAGCCAAAGTTCAGTCAGGTGAATTGATTCAATTCTCCAACGGTGTTGAAGGCATCGTTCTGAACCTTGAAGAAGATAACGTGGGAGCCGTATTGCTCGGTTCCTCCGAAGAAATTAAAGAGGGTGACACAGTAAAACGTACAGGTCGTATCGCATCCATTAAAGTGGGTGAGGGTATGGTTGGTCGTGTTATCAATACCCTTGGCCGTCCAATTGATGGAAAAGGTCCAATTAGCGGTGATTTGTATGAAATGCCACTCGAGCGTAAGGCTCCTGGGGTTATCTATCGTGAACCGGTAAAAGAACCACTTCAAACCGGTATCAAAGCGATTGACGCTATGATTCCAATTGGTCGCGGACAGCGTGAATTGGTTATCGGTGATCGTCAGACAGGTAAAACTGCTGTTTGTATCGATACCATCATCAACCAAAAAGAATTCTACGACGCAGGAAACCCTGTATATTGTATCTACGTAGCTTGTGGTCAAAAAGCATCTACCATCGCTCAGGTTGTTAAAACCCTTGAAGAGCGTGGTGCTATGCCTTACACAACTATCGTAGCTGCAACTTCTTCGGATCCGGCTCCAATGCAGTTCTATGCTCCAATGGCAGGTGCTGCAATTGGTGAGTTCTTCCGCGATACCGGTCGTCCGGCTTTGGTTATTTATGACGACTTGTCAAAGCAGGCTGTTGCATACCGTGAAGTGTCCTTGTTGCTTCGTCGTCCTCCAGGACGTGAGGCTTACCCAGGTGACGTATTCTATTTGCATAGCCGTTTGCTGGAAAGAGCTGCTAAAATCAATGCTACCGACAGCATCGCTCAACAAATGAACGATTTGCCTGATTCAATCAAGCATTTGGTTAAAGGTGGTGGTTCATTAACTGCTCTTCCAATCATCGAAACTCAAGCCGGTGACGTTTCTGCTTATATCCCAACTAACGTAATTTCTATTACAGACGGTCAGATATTCTTGGAAGCTAACCTCTTCAACTCGGGTATCCGTCCTGCTATTAACGTAGGTATCTCTGTATCTCGTGTAGGTGGTAACGCTCAAATTAAGTCGATGAAAAAGGTAGCAGGTACCTTGAAACTTGACCAAGCTCAATACCGCGAATTGGAAGCGTTCTCAAAATTCGGTTCAGACCTTGATGCTGCTACCAAAGCAGTACTTTCAAAAGGTGCTCGTAACGTAGAAATTTTGAAACAAGGTCAGTTCTCTCCGTTGCGTGTTGAACAGCAGATTGCAATCATTTACCTAGGAACTAAAGGTTTACTTTCTAACGTGCCTTTGAATAAGGTGCGTGAGTTTGAAGCTGAGTTCCATTCGTTTATGGAAGCAAAACACAAAGACACCTTGAACGAATTGAAGAAAGGTAATTTCAACGACAATTTGACCAATACCCTCGAGGCTGTTGCAAAAGAACTAACTGCTAAGTACAACGCTTAATTTTTTTGAACCTTGGCGAATTTAAAAGAAGTTAGAATCAGGATTGCATCGGTAAACTCCACGCAGCAAATTACCAAAGCCATGAAATTGGTTTCGGCTACCAAGCTGCGCAGAGCCCAGAATGCAATTCTTCAAATGCGTCCCTATTCGCAAAAGTTGAACGGGATTCTTTCAAATCTCAGCGATTCTATTGATGATGATTCTTTGAAAGTGTATTTCGACCAACGTGAGGTTAAAAGGGTACTTTTGGTTGTTGTAACATCCGATAGAGGTCTTTGCGGGTCCTTCAATGCGAATGTGTTGAAATTAGCTAACCGCTTGGTGAAAGAAGATTTTGCTGGAAAAGAAGTAACCATTATGCCAATTGGCAAAAAGGCTTTTGAATTCTTTGCAAAATTGAGTCTGAAAACCAATACCGATTACAAGGAGATTTTCCATCATTTAGATGCAGAACATGCATTTGAAATTGGAACCTATATCCTGGAACAATTCAGAAAAGGTAGTTTTGATAAGGTTGAAATTGTTTACAACCAGTTCAAAAATGCGGCTACTCAAATCCTTACCAATGAGCCTTTCCTTCCTATTGTGAAGCAAAGCGGACAAGGTAAAGTACAAGAGAAAAACGACTACATTTTCGAGCCTTCTAAAGCTGAAATTTTGGAAGAGTTGATTCCACGTATTCTAAAGACTCAACTGTACAAAGCGCTTCTCGACTCATTGGCTTCAGAACATGGAGCACGAATGGTTGCGATGGATAAAGCTACAGAAAACGCAGGTGAACTCCTGAAAGGACTGAAACTTGAATACAACCGCGCTCGTCAGGCAGCTATTACCAAAGAGATTTCTGAAATCGTTGGTGGTGCAGCGGCTCTTAGCAGCTAATCTTAAAGAACATTAATTGAAAAAGGCGGCCTTGGTCGCCTTTTTTGTTTTTAACTGGCGAACTTGTTTGGTTTGGCTAGCTTGGATTTGTTTACTTGGATATTTTACTTCCTGCTCCAATCTCCCAGCTTTTTTATTACTTGAGTTCATTTTCCTCGGCTTAATCTCAAAACCTTGGTTTTTTGTTTGAATTTTGAGACTGGAAGAGCATTTTCTACCTTCATTTCCGCCTTCCTCGTCAGGAAAAGTAAAATATACTTTACATCTCCACGCGAATTCCTATATTGGACCTGAAAATCCAATTTATGGCGAACTATTTTTACAAGAAATCCCTAACAGATTTACTGACCGCTTCATCAGACGGACATCAACTAAAACGGACCTTAACAGCTGCAAACCTTATTGCCTTAGGTATTGGGGCAATTATTGGAGCAGGCTTGTTTGTTAGAACTGCGGCTGCTGCCGGCGAACATGCTGGTCCTGCTGTAACTGTTTCTTTTATTATTGCAGCCGTGGGTTGCGCTTTTGCAGGACTATGCTATGCGGAGTTTGCATCCATCATTCCTGCAGCGGGTAGTGCTTATACCTACGCTTACACCACCATGGGCGAACTTGTTGCGTGGACCATTGGTTGGGCTTTGGTGCTTGAATATGCCTTAGGTGCAGCAACCGTTTCCATTGCATGGAGTGAATACTTGAATAAGCTATTGGGAGGGGCTATTCCTTATGAATGGACGCACTCGCCCTTTGAATCTATTTTAAATGCCGATGGTTCTATCACCCACGGAATAATGAATGCGCCGGCTTTGGTTATTTTGTTGTTGATTTCCCTATTGCTTATCAAGGGAACTCAGGAATCTGCAATTGTTAATGCAGTAATTGTTTTTATTAAAGTTGCCATTATCCTGCTTTTCATTGCCTTGGGTTGGGGTTTTATCAATGCGGGTAACCACACTCCTTATTTTATTCCTGCTGATGCACCGCCAGCTCTTCAACCTGATGGAAAATTTTATGATTACTCCACGTTTTGGAACCATGGCTGGGGTGGCGTAATAACAGGTGCCGGTATTGTATTCTTTGCCTTTATTGGTTTTGATGCGGTTTCTACCGCTGCTCAGGAAGCCAAACGCCCTGAACGAGATATGCCAATTGGTATTTTAGGTTCACTTGTAGTTTGTACTATATTGTACATTTTGTTCTCACACGTTTTAACCGGTGTTGCTCCTTATACTGATTTCGTGAAAGAAGGAAAAGAGGCTTCGGTGGCTTATGCCATTTCAAAGTATATGCCGGGTTATAGTTGGTTGGCATTTTCCATTACTATCGCAATTTTGGCTGGCTTTTCATCGGTAATTTTAGTGATGTTGATGGGCCAATCGCGTGTGTTTTATTCCATGGCCAAAGATGGATTATTGCCTAAGGTTTTCTCGGATGTTCATCCCAAATTCAGAACTCCATACAAATCAAACTTGATTTTATTTGTTTTTGTAGGTGCATTTGCAGCCTTTGTTCCCGGATCTGTGGCGGGCGATTTAACCAGTATTGGTACCTTATTTGCGTTTGTTTTGGTATGTATTGCGGTTTGGATTCTACGTGTCAAAGAACCTAATCTGAAGCGCAATTTCAAAACCCCATTGGTTCCATTGGTTCCAATTCTGGGTATCTTGGTGTGCTCCGCAATGATTGTTGGTTTACCGGGTCCAACCTTGTTGAGTGCATTGGTTTGGTTGCTGATTGGTCTGGTAATTTATTTTGCCTACAGCGCGAAAAACGCCCAGGCAAAACGTGCCAGAAACAATTACTAATAGGGGCCAATCAAGCCCAGAATCAAAAAGAAATTCACACGGAGTTCGTCTTCAACTTTAACAAGACCTCCTAATTTGCTAACAGGTTTCAGGCCGAAATCAGAAAGTTTAAGCGATTTGTTTCCAATCAAATGCAGCACCTTTTTGGTTTCGTTCTGAACCATTACCAGTTCTACATCGTAATCCTTGCTTTTATTGGCCAGGTTCACGCGGATTCTGCCTCTTAGTACCTGTGAGCCTTTGTGTGGGTCAAAGTCCTCTATATGGCAAAATTGGACATTCATATAGGGGTAAGTTTTATAGTTCAGGGTTTTCCTAAAATCGTGAGTGATGATTAAATCATGGCAGGTGAACTTCTCGATATTGATTTTAAGTGAGCCCTTCATAGGAATGAAGCCATAATCTTTCCCGTCACGTGGTCTTAAAAAGGCTATGGTATCGTAGCTGCAATAGTCTTTAACCTCACAGTTGAATTTATTGATGTTTGATTTCCCGTCGATGCAAAGGGTGCTATTGTCGTGAACAACCCATTTGCTGCCTTGGGTATAATTTTGTTTTTCACCGGAATGCCATCCAAGTGAGGCAAAAAGAATTGGAATGAGTACTAGGGGTTTGATGATGGTCATGGTTATTTTATAAAAAACGAGGCTATATCCGGAGATATAGCCTCGTTAATTTAAGCATTTTCAATTAGAATCCAACAGTTGCCTGGATGATAAATCCATCGAATTTTCCGTTGTAACGGATATCAGATTTAGTAGCAGGACCAGTTACGTTTGCATTAGCAGCACCCAAGATTGGAGTGAAGTCTTTGTACTCTTGCATTACGTATTCACCTTTCAACATGATGTTGTCGGTTACGAACCAGCCAGCACCAATTGCAGTGCGGTTAATGGTAATTTTGTTCAACTGTTCTGCTGCAGGAAGGTTACCAGATACAGTATTGTAACGAACGCCTACAAACACGTTTTCAGTTTTTCCGAAACGGTAGATTACGTCAGCTGCCATTTGATTGAATGAGCGTTTAGCAACTTCAGTAGCTCTGCGTCCTTCAACCATGTCATAAGTACCAAAGAATTCAGCGCCTTTGTATTTCAAGAACAAGTTGAATTGTTGAGCAAGAATTTCATCGTTGATACCAGGGTTCAAACGACCTGACCAAGCTTGTGCAGTATAGCCACTTGCAGTAGCTGTGTTACCACCAACGAAGGCTCTTTCCATAGTCATGAAATAGTTAGAACCAGTGCGGTCACCCCACATCAAAGTGTTGGATTGTGAGCTCTTGTCGCTGTATACTGAAGCAGCAAGTCTGTATCTGAAGCCATTGTCCATGGTTTTGTCATAAGCTAATTTACCATAGATAGCAGGAGTTTTTTTAGCAGTTGGGTCAGTAGCAGTTGCAGTTAATGCGTCAACAGAACCTTTGATTTCACCATTACTTACACCTAACATACCCATGAAACCTTTGTAGTTACCGTAGATCTCACCGCCAATTTCAGTAGTAAATGGATCCAGGATATAGTTTTCTACAAATGGGTTGTACAAAGTATGTCCACCGTCTGAACGTCTGAAGTGGTTATCACCGTAGTTGATTTCCATGTGACCCACTTTAATGGTAGTGTACTTCATGATATTGTCAAGAATCTCAACATTCAAAGGCAATTTGTCAAACTGGATGTATCCACCTTTTACCCATGTTTCGTTGTGGTGACGAGCAGATAGGTAAGTTGTTAAGTTCAACCGAATACCATCGGCAAGTAAAACGTCTGTGTAAAGGTTTGCCTGTGCAGTGTTGAAACCAGCAGATAAGCCATAAGCAGCGTTTGAGTCTTTTCCTGCAGCATTAATGGCTGATTTTAGACCTGTTGAGTGACTCAAAGCCTGGAAGCTTTGAGTGAAGCCTGCGCCCCAACGAACTTTTATTCCGTCGAACTTGGTATCAGTTTCTTTTTTGGGTTCAAAAACATTCATTCCTTTTTTGCCATAAGAGCGCATGTTTTGCATTTCTGATTGGCTTAATACCTGGGCATTTACCGAAGAAAGTCCCAGAAAGGCGGCCATTGTCAGACCTGCACTTTTTAAGATTAAATTTTTCATACAATTAAAGGGGGTTTAGATTTTAAATTCTGGTTAATTTTTTATTGTTTGTTTAAATGAAGAGTGTAGTTGATACTAACATCATTGCCAGTTACAATGCTACCCATCATGATGCTTGGTGGCTCTACATTGTAATCAGTCATTTTTAATTTGAAATTTCCTGTAATGGATAAGCTATTGTCTGAATTGATGGTGCAAATGGCAATCAATTCAACATCTTTTACTGCATCTGCAATTTTGAGTTTGCCTTTGCAGTTTATCTGGTAAGTGCCATTCGCGTTCTGTTTGATAACTGCAGAAGTTCCGGTGAAGCTCACATTAGGATACTTGTCTGCTTTCATTGCATTGTAGCAGTTTTTATCCATGAGCTTATGTTCAGATTTCAGATTTTTTACCGGAAAAGTAAATGCCAATGAAAGCAGGTTTTTTAATTTTCCACCTTCAGAACTGAAACTTGCACTAACACTTCCGTTGGTTCCTTGCATTACCCAATCGTGGATATTGGAAGTTCCGTTCACGGTAATTTTTGCATCAGTACATTTGTATTTGTCTTGAGCCTGGATGTTTATCGCAGATACTAATAAAGCAATCATCATAATTCCTGCTCCAAGTATCTGGATTCCTTTTTTTGTTTTGATTGAGTGATTCATGTCTTCTAGGGTTTTGAATACGATGTCAAAAGTATCCCCACGGACACTATTCGCTTATGACAAACCTCAACAATCCCTGTGATAATTGTCACGGTGAAAACCATCAAATGTCAGTCTGGCTATTGACTTCTGTCAGGTTTCTTAGGGGTAAAGAAAATTAAACTGCTACAAATAGAAAGCTTCCCAATTTAGAAGTTCTGCTCGCCTCAATATCCTTTTCCGGCTAGCTATTTGGGCTGTTTAGGGCATTTATTCCTAAATATTTCAACAGCAGGATTCCGTTTTGATGTGTACTTTTGTTTTGATCATGAGCAACAAGAATAAAAAGCGGGAAGGAGTAGTTTATTCTACGGATACCTTTTTTGAATACCAGGAGAATAATGCAGAAGAGCAGGAGTTATTGCCTCCCAACCAACAACGGCTGAAAATCTTTCTGGATAGAAAAGGAGGAGGCAAGCTTGTTTCAAGAATTACTGGTTTTGTGGGCCCCGATTCTGCATTGCAAGAGCTTGGCTCCTTATGCAAAAAACATTGTGGTGTTGGAGGAAGTGCCAAGGATGGCGAAATCCTTATTCAAGGCGACTTCAGAGATAAATTGCTCGCATACCTCCAAAAGGAATCCTATTCGGTTAAAAAAGCCGGCGGATAATATGGAACGATTCCGCAACAGCTTTCCGTTCAGGCATGCCAATGCGGTTGAATTTTTTACCGGTGGACCTGAATACTTTCAACACCTGAGGGCTGCAATTGAGAATGCTCAGGTGGAAGTATTGGTGCAGTTGTATATTTTAGAATCAGATGCAACTGGTATTCAAATGATGAATGCCTTAATTAATGCAGCTAAAAGGGGTGTTCAGGTTTTTCTGCTTTTGGATGCCTACGGATCAAAAGACCTTTCTGAATTCTGGATAAGAAATCTTGAAAATGCGGGGATTAAACTTTCGTGGTATGCTCCATTAAGTCAACTTGTTGAATTTAAAATGGGACTTCGTCTGCACCATAAGTTAATGGTTGTTGATCGAACCTGGGCTTCGTGCAGCGGAATCAATTGGTCTGACCATTATCAGGGAAATGCCAGGCAATTGCCCTGGCTTGATTTTGCCTTGATTTACCAAGGTCAGGCCGTTCTTGATACTGTTCGCGTGCTCAGAAGGTATTATCCCTGGAATAAAAAGCCACCTAAAAACCTGTTGCCCGTAAATCCCATTGGCCAGGGGAGTCCGGATTTTAGAGTGCTTGAGAACAATTGGTTTCGTTCAAAACTTGCCATATCTTTTTATTACAGGAGATCCATTGCCCGGGCAACTCAAGAGCTTACAATAGTTGCCAGTTATTTTATTCCCGGAGCAGGTTTGAAGCGCAAATTGAAGCAAGCTGCCGAAAGGGGAGTGGAAATAAAACTACTCTTAGGAGCCCGTTCTGATATTGGCCTCATGAAAAGAGCAGTCCGCCATTTTTATCCCGATTTGCTAAAGGCAGGAGTGCGCCTGTTTGAATATAAACCTGCTGTTTTACATGGCAAATTAGTTATTGTAGATCATACTGAACTCTGTGTTGGCTCATATAACCTGAATTACCTAAGTGATTTTGGTTCGGTGGAATGCAATGTCGTTTGCCGGGATAAAAAAGTAGTGGAAGAAGCCGATGCTCTGGTTCAATCCATTTTGAAAAATGAGGCTGTAGAGATAAAATTAGATGAATTTTTGAAAACTTCGAGCCTTTTTGATCGCGTACTCGATAGAATAGCCTATGGCTTGTTAAGTTGGAGTCTTAGCATTTTGTTTTATCTTCAGTATCCGCATTCAGCAAAGGATTCTCGCTAATGAATTGATTTTCTAAACGCTGATGCAGTTGTTAGCTTACTTTTTTTCTTGCTAATTAGTTATATTTATGCTTACTTGGTATATTGTTAAATCAAGTCAGGTATGTCAACCGATGTAAAATGTCCAAAATGCCAAAGTTTTAGCATTATCAAAAGTGGAATTTTGAAAGAACGTCAGCGTTACAAATGCAAGAACTGTGCGTACTTTTTCACCGTTAATAAGCTGGGTAAGCGAATTGATAATTACTATGTCACCAAAGCGCTCCAACTGTATATCGAAGGGTTGAGTTACCGGGAAATTGAACGGCTTTTGGGTACCAGTCATGTCTCTGTTATGAACTGGGTGAAACAATATGGGTTGAAGCGGCCTGAAAATTCGCAGTACCATCCAACCTACAAAATCCTAAACCATGCAGAGCTGGTTGAATACATGAAAAACAAGGATAATCTAAAGGGAGCAGGTTCAGTTATTACCGAATTGGGCGATAAGTTTATGATGATAAAATGGGAGCGATTCAGGGATTAGACGTTGACTTTCGGTGATGAATACATCAATTTAACAGATAACTGCACGATTTTATTTATCTTAATTTTCTTTCTCAAACTTTGGGTTAACGAATAACCCATCGGTATGAGAAAACATTACCCCTTTTTAGTATTATCAGCAATCTTGCTGTTTGTCAGCTTCCCCGGCCGCTCTCAGGGCTCAGCTGATTATGGTTCCGGTTTGAAAATTGGAATCAATGAAGATAAGAGCAAATACATTCGATTTATTTTTTGGAACCAGATTTGGGCCAGGTATATCGAAAACAATCCGGGAACTTTAGTGAATGGTGTTTCCGAAGACAAAACCTTTGATATTGGTGGTCGCCGTCTTCGCTTTTTAGCTATTGCTCAAATTTCTCCTCGGTACATGATTCTAACCCATGTCGGAATCAACAACCAAACCTTTTTGAATGGTGGTGGCTCTGGTACTTCCGGCACCGGAGGATATGGCCAGGGCAAAAAGCCTCAGCTGTTTTTTCACGATGCCTGGAATGAATATGCCATTATTCCGGAAATCAACCCGGAAACTAAAGCTAAAAATAACTACTCACTTTCTCTTGGTGCGGGCTTGCATTATATGCATGGCTTATCACGTATGACATCTGCCAGCACGCTCAATTTTTTAATGATTGATGCTCCAATTTTTAATTGGCCTTTGATTGAAAATACCGACCAATTTGGTCGCCAATATGGGCTGTTTGTAAAAGGGTATGCCGGAAAACTACGCTATCAAATGCATGTGAATAAACCATTTGCAACTACGCTTGCCGCCGATACTGCCCGTTTTGTTGCCGCCTTTAATGAAACCAGAGAAGTTGCTGTAGAAAACAATGGTAATTCCAAAGCGGGATTTGGAGGCTATTTTGAATACAATTTCCTGGAGAAGGAATCGGCATTACTACCCTTCAGAACAGGCACCTATATAGGTACAAAAAGAATTTTAAATCTGGGTGCCGGCTTTTATTCTCAGGCTGATGCTACACAATCAAAAGATGCTGCAGGTAAACTGAAAAAGCATGCAATTAATTTATTTGCAGCTGATGTGTTTGCCGATTTGCCTTTCGGTGATAAGGAGAAAAATATGGCAGTTACAGCCTATTCTGTGCTCTATGCTTATGATTTCGGACCAAACTATATCCGCAATATTGGAATCATGAATGAAGGATTGCCCAATACAGACCTTCCAAGTTCAGCTCGCGTTTTTGAAGGTGGTGGAAATGCCAGAGCCATGATGGGTACCGGCACAATATGGTACACCCAGGCCGGACTTTTATTGCCAAAAACCATTAGCAAGAAAATGCGCATTCAGCCAATAGCATCGCTTGCATTAAAAAAGTTTGAAGCGCTTAAAGAATCAGGAAGCTATTTCGATATTGGTGCAAACTTTTTTCTGGATGGACACCATTCCAAATTTACCCTTCAGTATTCTTCCAGACCAACCTATGAAATAGCTACCCGCATGCGCAGCTCCGAGCGTAAAGGAGAGTTGATGCTGCAATTTCAAATTTTCCTATAATCAACACTTAACTATATGAAAAGTAACGAAGACAAACCCTCGTCCATTTACCAGGTAATCGGTGCCTCCTCCGTAGGAACCTTGATTGAATGGTACGACTTCTACATTTTTGGAAGTCTGGCAACCCTAATTTCCAAGCAATTCTTTCCGGAAGAGCAAGGAACTGCAGCATTGTTGTCAACCCTAGCCATATTTGCTGCTGGCTTTATTGTTCGCCCATTTGGAGCACTCGTTTTTGGTCGCTTGGGCGATTTGCTGGGAAGGAAATTCACTTTCTTGTTGACACTTGTTCTGATGGGAGGCTCAACCTTTGCAATTGGTTTGGTACCCGGCTATAAAACAATTGGGGTTGCTGCTCCGCTTATTGTTCTCTTTTTAAGATTGGTGCAAGGTTTGGCCTTGGGTGGTGAATATGGTGGTGCCGCAACCTATGTGGCCGAGCATGCTCCCGCAAAACGACGTGGCTATTTCACCTCTTGGATTCAAACTACTGCAACCCTGGGACTTTTCTTATCGCTTGGCGTAATTTTATTTACAAGAAATCAATTGGGTATCGACCAGTTTAACGATTGGGGTTGGCGCGTTCCTTTCTGGGTTTCCATTTTGTTGGTAATCGTGTCCATTTATATCCGGATGAAAATGAGTGAGTCGCCCTTGTTCGCAAAATTGAAGAAGGAAGGCAAAACATCTAAGAATCCATTGAAAGAAAGTTTTAGCCACAAAGCCAATTTGAAAATGGTTTTACTGGCCTTGTTTGGCGCTGTAATGGGACAGGGTGTAATTTGGTACACAGGTCAGTTTTATGCGCAATCATTCATTGAGAACACCTGTAAAGTTGATTTTGAACAATCGAGGACCATTATTCTTTGGGCCATTGTTTTAGGTACACCCTTCTTTATTCTTTTTGGCGCATTGAGCGACAGAATTGGTCGCAAATGGATAATGATGCTTGGCATGTTATTGGGAATTTTGAGCTATCGTTCCATTTACCAGAAGTTTATTGATTATACCAATCCCGCATTGAAATCCAAGGAGCTTGTATTAGAAGAATCAGGTGTCCGCTCAGTTATGGCCATTCCGGATACTAAGAGCAATCAGAAGTTGTTTATTGTTTCCAAAAAGGATACGAGCTATTCAGACGGAGCTGTTTTTAAATACACTACCACAGATACCCTGTACCTTGCAGAACCTCTTAACCTAAGTGCAGATAAATCGGCTCAGGTTGTATTTGCTTGCACCACTTTAGGTGCGGATAGTGGAAGTTTGCCAACCTATTATACGATGAAGAGTCAGGCCACAGAAGCCCTGCAAAACGCGAAAGTGGATACCTTGAATTTGTTGGTGAATTACCAGGGAGAAAAGACTGCAATTGGAGTTGAGAAAAAAGTTGGAAAAGACACGTTTTGGACAATGATTTTCCTGGTGTTCATCCAAATCGTTTATGTGACAATGGTTTATGGTCCAATAGCTGCATTTTTGGTTGAATTGTTCCCAACCCGTATTCGGTACACCTCAATGTCATTGCCTTATCACGTTGGCAATGGTGTGTTTGGTGGTTTGGTTCCATTCCTTTCAACTTTAATTATTGAGTACACCAAATCTCCTGCTATGCCAAACGGTTCGCCATTGGCCGGACTTTGGTATCCAATTGGTATTGCATCCGTTTGTCTTGTTATTGGTGCTTTATACCTCACCAATCACATTGATGAGGACGTAATGGATGATGAGAACGAGTATATCCACAATTAAAACGATTAAACAGAAAACTTATGAATACTATACGCAGAGCATTAGGAATTATCTGGATTTTATTAGGTCCTGCAGCAGCAATATTTATGTTTGTTCAAGCCGCTGATAAAATCTCAGCTTCCAATCAACGCATAGAACAAGCTGTGGATGAGTTGGCACGATCAACAGCAGAAGCGGCTAAGCTGAATATCCAATTGCAATGGGGAATTATTATCGGAATTTTCCTTCCAATCGCCTTTGGTCTGATCATCTTTGGTTATTATTCCTTAAAAGGAGAATACGATAGAGAAATAGAATAGCGCGGCTATTTGGAGTTTGAATTGGTTCCACTTTTTAAAAGTGAAATCGGTTGAACTAAAGACTCCGCAGCCAAATTCTTTTTTGAGATACGTTCTAATTTGTTGAATCGAGCTTTTGCTTTGCAAAAGCTCGATTCTTTTTTGGTTAATCCGTATCTTGTAGCTATGAATCAGAAAATGAAATCAACCAAATTAAGTTTCCTGGCATTCTTTTTTTTCGTTTTGCTGAACTACCCTTTGTTGAGCATTGCAGATAAAGCAAAACTCTTGGGAGGCCTACCTGTGCTTTACATTTACGTGTTTTCGGCATGGGTGTTTTTTATTGGTTTTGTCTACCGAATTGTAAATAAAAAATAGCATGCTCAGCTCTTGGTTAATTGTTTTGTTTTCGTTGATTTATCTGGCATTGCTGTTTTTTATTGCCTACCGGGTAGAAGGTAGCAAGCAAAAAAAGCGAAGCTTTTTCCAAGGGCCAGTTGTCTATGCCCTTTCACTTGCTGTGTTTTGCACGGCTTGGACATTTTACGGCAGCGTAGGGAAAGCCAGTAAGGAAGGTTTGGGCTTTCTCGCCGTTTATATTGGTCCAACTTTGATTTCGCCTTTGTGGCTATTTTTATTGCGCAAAATTATCCGCATTTGCAAAACGCAGCGCATCACTACCATCGCCGACTTCATTTCATCGCGCTATGGGAAAAACCTAAGTTTGGCGAGTATCATTACTGTCCTCTGTTTTTTGGGTGTTATTCCCTACATCAGCCTTCAATTAAAAGCAATTTCCGATTCCTTTGATTTAATCATAAGTCCCGATTTTAAAATGAAATCGGGTTCCTTCGGTTTGATTGGAGATACCGGTTTAATTGTTGCCCTTTGCATGGCCTTATTTTCAATTGTTTTCAGCACACGCAAAGTAGAAAGCAACGAGCAGCATACCGGAATGGTTGTTGCGGTTGCTTTTGAATCCATCATCAAATTGTTCGCATTTCTTGCGGTTGGGGTTTATGTTACCTGGATTTTGTTTGATGGCTTTGGCGATGTCTTTTCGCGAGCTTTTGTTTTTCCTGAACTGCGTAACTTGTTTGTAGTTCAACAACAGTTTGGCTACAGCGATTGGTTATGGATTGCCTTGCTTTCAGGAATTGCTGCAACCTTATTGCCCCGTCAATTTCAACTGGCAGTGGTTGAGAATACAGATGAAAGCCACCTTAAACACGCAACTTGGCTCTTTCCTTTGTACTTACTGCTCATCAATATTTTCGTGTTGCCTATTGCGCTTTCAGGTAGCATGATGTTCCCAGGTAATGGCGTAAATGGCGATTATTTTATCCTGGATATTCCAATGCAAATGAATCAAAAGGCTCTTGCCTTATTGGTTTTTATTGGTGGCTTTGCTGCGGCAACCAGCATGATTATTGTGGATACCATAGCATTAAGCACCATGTTCTCCAATCACATTGCAATGCCTGTGCTTTTAGGTTCCGATTATCGAATAAAGAATCCTTTATTTGATTTAAGTCGATTCCTGCTCAATTCAAGGCGTTTTGGGATTTTGGTTATTTTGGGAGTTGCCTACGCCTATTATCACTACATAAGTAAGTATTACAGCCTGGTTTCTGTGGGCTTGATTTCATTTGTTTCCATAGCCCAACTCGCACCTGCCATAATTGGTGGCTTGTATTGGAAAAAAGGAAATAAAAAGGGGGCTTTAAGTGGCTTGATTGCCGGATTTGCCATTTGGTTTTACACCTTGGTTTTACCTTCACTTGTGGGATCTGGAATTATTCAATCCGATTTCGTTCAATATGGTCCATGGGGAATTGAATGGCTCAAGCCAAATCAACTGCTTGGTTTTACTGGTTTCAGCCCAATCACGCATGCTTTTTTCTTCAGCATGCTTTTCAATTTAGGTTTGTATGTACTTGTTTCACTCAATACCAAAGCCGATGATAAAGAACAAAATCAGGCCGAGATTTTTGTGAACATTTTTAAGTATGAAAAAATCATGGATGCCGCACCGGTTTGGAAGGGGCAAGCCAGTATCCCTGATATGGAATCCCTCTTGGCCAATTTCTTTGGGGAACAACGCAGTCGCAACGCCATTCGTAATTTTTCAATACGCAATCAAATAAGTTCAGAACAGGAGAAAGCCGACCCCAAATTGGTAGCCTATGTAGAGCGTGTGCTTTCCGGGATTATTGGCTCGGCATCTGCGCGAATAATGGTGGCTTCGGTGGTAAAAGAAGAGGAAGTAAAATTGGCTGAGTTAATGGATATTCTCAGAGAATCACAGCAATTGATGTTGCTTAACCGGGAGTTGAAACGAGCCAAAAGCCAGTTAGAACTCGCCAATCATAGACTCAAGGAAATGGATGAATTGAAGGATGATTTCTTGGCAACTGTTACCCATGAATTGCGAACACCAATAACTTCAATCCGCGCTTTTTCGGAAATTTTATTTGATAATCCCGAGCTTGAATTGGATGACAGACAACATTATCTTCAAATCATCAACAAAGAAACAGAACGCCTTTCCCGCCTAATATCTCAGGTGCTCGATTTGGAGAAATACGATTCGGGAAAACAAAAGCTGCTTTTGGAGGAAGTTTATGTAAAGGAACTTATTCAGGAATCAATAAACAGTATCAAAAGTTTAGCCGATGAGAAAAAGCTAAATCTGTTGGTTGATGTGGACCCCGAGCTACTCAACATGATTTTGGATAAAGATAAAATGATGCAGGTGCTCATTAATTTACTTTCAAACGCCGTTAAGTTTACGGAGTCAGGTGGTTTGATACAAGTGAGTGCGTTGCGCCGTGACGATCAGGTTGTTTTGTCTGTGAAAGACACCGGAAGAGGCATAGAGCCGGAGTATCAGGAATTGATATTTGATAAGTTTTTTCAAGCCAGAAATCAAACCATTCGCAAGCCCAAAGGAAGTGGTTTGGGCCTGGCAATTTGCAGAAAGATTGTTGAATTGCATGGAGGTACCATTGAGGTTTTGAGTGAACCGGGAAAAGGTGCTACCTTTGTCATCACCTTGTTCATAACAGATTAAGCTGAAAGGACCAATTCATGAATGGAGCAAAAAAGATACTCGTGGCTGATGATGAACCTAATATCCTTCTCTCTTTGGAATTTTTGATGAGAAAAAGTGGATACGAAGTTTTTATTGCCAGAAATGGTTCGGAGGCCATAGACATCGTTAAAAAGCACAATCCGGCTCTGGCCGTTTTAGATATCATGATGCCGGATATTGATGGGTATCAAATCTGCAGTTTTATCAAGAATTCAGATGAACACAAGGCTTGCAAGGTGATATTCTTATCAGCCAAATCAAAAGATGCGGATATTCAAAAAGGGATGGAGTTTGGGGCTGATTATTACATGACAAAGCCATATTCAACCCGAGCCCTCATGCAAAAAGTAAACGATATGTTGCAAGCTTGATTCGGTAGAGATACCTCGTTTTTATAATCTCATTGCTGTAGGTTATTGATATTAAAACCTTGGCAATTGTTTTTTTAAAGTGTCGTCTTTGGTTCGATTCGTAAAAGAGCCACAATTCAGTTAATAGTTCCTGCGCTAAATTCAATTTTAGTTTAGCTATGGCTATTTAGCATAAAAACAAATGGATTTCAAAAGGGAAGGTGTTTACTTTGATTGACAAATCAATAATGACCTTAGACCTTACCACTATGTTACCTCAATTAAAGAGTTTTGATGAGTACCAGGCTGCTTATCAGGAAAGCGTTTCTAATCCCGAAGCCTTTTGGGCCGGAATAGCAGATTCTTTTAAGTGGCATAAGCCGTGGGATAAGGTGCTGAGCTGGGATTTTAATATCCCTGAAGTAAGCTGGTTCAGTGGAGCTCGCTTGAATATTTCGGAAAATTGCATCGACCGTCACCTGGAGGACCGTGGTGATCAGATTGCCATTATCTGGGAACCCAATAATCCCCAGGATAAGTATAGAAATTTAACATACCGCGAACTTTCCAAACTGGTTAACCAATTCTCAAACGTATTGGAACAACAGGGAGTAAAGAAAGGTGATAGGGTTTGTATTTATATGCCCATGATTCCGGAGGCTGCGGTTGCCATGCTTGCCTGTGCTCGTATTGGAGCCATTCACTCAGTGGTATTTGCGGGCTTTTCTTCACAATCCTTAGCAGATAGAATCAATGACGCCGATTGCAGTTTGCTAATTACTGCAGATGGTATGATTCGCGGCGAGAAGAAAATAGATTTGAAACAAATTGCTGATGAAGCTATGGAAAAATCTCCGGGTATTCACAGTTGTATTGTATACAACCACAAAGGCTTTGCCATGAACATGCAGCCTGGTCGCGATTTTGATTGGAATGCCCTTATGGAAGAAGCTTCTTCAGTTCATCAACCGGCCTCCATGGAAAGCGAAGACCCTTTGTTTATTTTATACACCTCGGGTTCAACCGGAAAGCCCAAAGGCGTTTTGCATACCACCGCCGGTTATATGGTTTATTCTGCGTATACTTTTAAGAATGTATTCCAGTACCAGGATAAAGAAGTTTTTTGTTGTACGGCTGATATTGGTTGGGTTACCGGACATAGTTATATCGTGTATGGTCCCTTGTTGAATGGTGCCACCACGCTTATGTTTGAGGGCATACCCAGTTATCCCGATCCGGGTCGTTTTTGGAGTTTAATCGAAAAGCATAAGGTTGCCATCTTCTATACAGCACCAACTGCCATTCGTTCGTTGGAGGTTTTTGGTACAGAGCCTTTTGAAGGCAAAGACCTTTCTTCGCTGAAGGTATTAGGTTCTGTTGGAGAGCCTATCAACGAAGAGGCCTGGCATTGGTACCACGAAAACGCTGGTAGGGGAGAATGTCCGATTGTTGATACCTGGTGGCAAACAGAAACCGGAGGAATAATGATTTCACCTCTTGCAGGTATCACCAAATTGAAGCCGGCATTTGCTACACTTCCATTGCCGGGAGTTCAATTGGCTATTGTTGATGAAAAAGGCAATGAAATTGAAGGAAACGGTGTTGAGGGTAATTTGTGCATCAAGTTCCCTTGGCCTGGAATGGCACGCACCGTTTACGGTGACCACGAACGGTTTAAACTGAATTACTTCAGTACGTATCCGGGTAAGTATTTCACCGGTGATGGTTGCAAGCGTGATGAAGATGGCTATATCCGTATAACCGGTAGGGTAGATGATGTGATTAATGTTTCCGGGCACCGCATTGGAACAGGTGAGGTGGAGGATGCTATTAACGAACACGGTTATGTAATTGAAAGTGCGGTGGTTGGTTATCCGCATGATATCAAAGGTCAGGGCATTTGGGCTTTTGTTATTTGCGATAGGGAGCACCACTCTTATGAAGAATTATGCGCCGAGGTGAAGAGCCATGTAACCGGAATTATTGGTCCATTTGCCAGACCCGACCGCATTCAGGTTGTTAAGGCTTTGCCCAAAACACGCTCAGGTAAAATCATGCGACGTATTCTCCGAAAAATTGCCGAAGGTGATACTTCAAATCTGGGCGACACTTCAACATTAATCGACCCAACAGTTGTGGATGCCATCAAACAAGGTGCAGAAGAAATTAGGTAGTTTAGGAATAAATAAATTGGAAAGCCGGTTCTGAAAAGGGTCGGCTTTTTTAATCTAAATCAAATACATAACGGCAAGACCATTCAGCTCCGTTTTCTTCTTTGTATAAGCTGAGTTTATCGCCCCAAAAACTTAGGCTACAGTCCATTTCTTTTGCCCTGTTCATGGCCTTAATAAAATGCTGTTCGCGAATTTGTTTGCCAACAATAAAGCCAGGGTATGGCTCAGGCATTTTTTCCTGTGTAAACAATTCCTTGAATAAACTTCTGCATTGCTCCAGCTGCGGGTCGTTCTTGTAGCTAATTGCAATAAGCTGGTTGATTTTGTCCAAATAGGGATCGCCCAATTCAATGGAGTGCGAAAAACAAGATTGGACACAAGATTTGATTTTGTGAACCAATAAGTACTCTTCCTTTTCATTCCAGGAAAATTCAGGGGTAATTTCAAGATGTGCAGGAAGTTGACTGGCTCGTTCACTAAGCTTTTTTAGCTCCTGCCTACAGCGTTCAATACCCGAACCAATACTGTCGGGAATGCAAAGAATAAGTATGTATTTTGCTGTTGGCATTCAGCTGGCAAAATACAAACCATAATGGTTTGTAAATTAACAAGAAGCTTAAAAATGCCTGCTTTTCCGCCAATTGCTATTAACTCAGGATATTCTGCCCCATTTTGCGGTTTGTTGGTATAGGTTGAAGTAAAGTTGTAGCGATTTATTCACATCCAATTCAAGATTTGGGTCATTGTTTAAAATTTTTCCAGCCTCATTTCGCGCCAATTCTATCAATCCAGCATCTTCCGAAATGCTTGCAATTTTTAGGTCAAGGGCTCCACTTTGCGCTTTACCTTCCAGTTCTCCCGGTCCACGTAATTTCAAATCTGCTTCTGCTATCTTAAAACCATCATTGGTTTCTACCATGGTTTTTAACCGCAATCGTGCATCAGCACTCAATTCATTTCCGCTCATTAAAATGCAATAGGATTGGTCTGCACCTCGTCCAACCCTTCCGCGCAATTGATGGAGTTGAGATAATCCAAATTTTTCGGCACTCTCAATTACCATTACACTTGCATTAGGAACGTTCACTCCAACTTCAATAACCGTGGTGGCAACCATGATTTGGGTTTCACCTTTTACAAAGCGTTTCATCTCAAACTCTTTGTCTGCCGGCTTAAGTTTGCCATGTACCATGCTAACCGCATACTTGGGTGCAGGAAACTCGCGACATATACTTTCATACCCTTCAACCAAACTTTTATAGCTTAGCTTTTCCGATTCTTCAATCAACGGATAAACGATATAAACTTGTCTCCCCAATTCAATCTGTTGCCTAATAAAACCAAACATTTGTAAACGGCTTGAGTCAAATCGGTGAACAGTTTGAATGGGTTTTCGTCCGGCAGGCAATTCGTCAATGGCCGAGGTGTCAAGGTCGCCATATAGGGTCATTGCCAAGGTGCGAGGAATAGGAGTTGCCGTCATTACCAGAACATGAGGCGGATATTTGTTTTTTTGCCACAGTCGTGCACGTTGTTCAACCCCAAAACGATGTTGTTCATCAACAATGGCCAAGCCCAAATTGGCAAACTTTACTTTGTCCTCAATCAAGGCATGAGTACCCACAAGAATTTGTAGTTGACCACTTTCCAATTCGGCATGTATTTTCTTGCGTTCTTTTGCGCTGGTATTGCCCGTTAATAGAGCTGTTTCAACGGGCATGTCCTTCAATAATCCGCGAATGGTTTCAAAATGCTGTTGGGCAAGAATCTCAGTTGGTGCCATCATGCAAGCCTGATACGAGTTGTCTATTGCCATAAGCATACTCATCAAAGCAACTACTGTTTTGCCACTACCAACATCACCCTGCACCAAACGATTCATTTGGATGCCGCGTTTAACATCGCCCCGAATTTCCTTCAAAACCCGTTTTTGAGCTTGTGTAAGTTCAAAGGGCAGGTAGCTTGAATAAAAGGTATTAAATGCATCACCAATTTTCTCTAAGCGGATTCCATTTACCACCTGTGTTCGTTTCATTTTATAGCGCAACAACCTCAGTTGAATAAAGAAAAGTTCTTCAAATTTTAAACGTTGGGTTGCTTGCTGCAACCTACCAAAGTCAGTAGGAAAATGAATTGACATGAAGGCCTCTTTTCGCGATGGAAAGTTGTACATCGAACGGATATCGGCGGGTAGATTTTCTTCAAGCTCAAATCGAGGATCATTAAGCAGGCTATGCATCATCTTCATGAGCTGCCGGCTATCCAATCCTCTTGCTTTCATTTTTTCGCTGCAATTGTAAAGCGGCATGATATGCGCATACTTTTTGGCTTGCAACTCTTCGGGATCTTCTAACGATGGATGCACCATGTTAAAGCTACCGTTGAACTCGCTTGGTTTTCCAAAAATAAGGTAGGTTTTGTTGGGTTTAAGGCTTTCCCTAACCCATTTCAAGCCCTGAAACCAAACCAGTTCCAATACCCCTGTTCCGTCAAAAAATTCTGCTGTCAACCGCTGACTTTTCCCGCTGGTCAAGGTGCGCAGATTGGAAATTGTACCCTTAAGTTGAAGAAAACTCTGGCTGCCATCTATTTCCTTTACGGTATAGATTCGGCTTCGGTCGATATGCCTGTAAGGGAAATGAAACAGCAGGTCGTGAAAGGTGAATACCTCCAAATCCTTTTTCAGAAGTTCGGCGCGAGAAGGGCCTACTCCTTTCAAATATTCTATGGGTGTTCGAAGGTATTCGTTCATCAACTGCGAAGTAACAAAATTTGTACGATGCCTGCTTTTGGTGTAAAAAAAAAGCAATAGGCCTACTACCAACGCTTAACTTCGCATCCCATGAAAAAGTTTATTTTCATTTTCTGTTTAGGACTAGTACTTCCTTTTATTGCGCAAGCTGAGACCCGTTTGTTCCCCATTCAAAAGAAAGGCAAATGGGGATACATGGATGGCGAAGGCCGAATGGTTATTGACTTTAAGTACGACCTAGCCGGAGATTTTAATGAGGGCTATGCTTCGGTTGCGCTTAACCGCATGCCTTGCTTGATTGATATCAACGAAAAACGAGTGGTTGATACAGGGGCGTACCAGTTTATTGGCATGTACTCCGATGGCTTGGTTCCGGTGATGGATTACAAATTCAAGCGGTATTACCTGAACAACAAGGGCAAAGTGGTAATTTCTCTACCTGCTGATATTTATGATGCAGGTGTTTTCCGGAATGGACTTGCCCGCGTTGGAAAAAAGGTAGATATCAAGCAAAATAAGTTTGGGTTTGATATCTCTAACCTGGGGTATAAATTCACGTTCATTCGTAAAGATGGTTCTTACTTAACCGATTTTATTTTTGATGATGCGGATGATTTTTTTGAATCGGTAACCCGTGTCATGCAAGGAACCAAGTTTGGTTTACTCGATAAATCGGGTAAACTGATTGTTGAACCCAAATACAGCAACATGAGCGATTTCATGGATGGAATTGCGGTGGTAGAGCTTACCGGCAAGTTTGGATACATTGATACCGCAGGTTTTGAACTCATCAAGCCTCAGTACGAATATGCTAAAGCATTTAGCAATGGACTCGCAGCGGTTTCAATTGAGGGTAAATTTGGATTCATCAACCTCGATAATCAATTGGTTATCCCAGCAAAATACGATGATGTAAGGCCTTATTCCGAAGGTCGCGCCGGGGTTCAGGAATTGGGGAAATGGGCTTTTGTTGATAACAAAGGCAATTACATTTATCAGCCCTATTTTGAAGAAGTAGCCTTTTTTAACGAAGGCTTATGTCCGGTGAAACTTAAGGGTAAATACGGGGCAATCGATCATGCCGGAAAAGTGGTTGTTCCTTTCCAGTTTGAATTTGTTGGTGTTTTTGAGGATGGTGTTGCCGAAATCATTATGCAGGGAATTCCCTTGTATGTAGATTTGCGTGGTAACCTACTTCCTAGGTTATAAAATATACTAGGCGTTCCCCAAAAGATTTTCTTTAGTCTGCTCAATATCAATAAAGGCCACTCGTATTGCTACTTGTGGCCTTTATCATTTGATCGAAGGATTATTTTCTTCCCTTGAGCCAATCTAGTTTCTTAGCGGAACTTAATCACCTTGAAGCTTGCAGTTTGATTGTTTTCATCCTTCAACTTTAGAAGCCAAACTCCCGCAGGAAGCAAGTCGGATGGCACTTGGGTGCTCTGATTAAACTTGAATTGATGAATCTGCTTCCCATCTATTCCCACTATTGAAAGTTCAAGATTTTGGGGATTGCTGGTCTCGATAATCAAAGGGGCTTCTGCTTGCGCAAAACCATAGCTGTTTATTAATCGAATTCCGGAAAGAGAGTTGGAAACAAGATGTAAGCCCAATGCAACGTCAAAACCTCTTTCCGCCAAGCGGGCTTTCAAGGGCTCATAATGGGCTCTTCCGTAGTATAAGCTATCTGCAACTACCAATAGATCTGCGGCTTCCTGCATGTTTATACCATTGGTGTAGAAATAGATTGAACCCAGTAAGATTTTGGTAGTTACTTCACGACCTAAATCTAAGCTTAGGTCATTCAGCATGCTGCTCCAAATTTCTGCACTGCTGTAAAAATCGGAACTCAAATCATCCGGGTATTTTTTTGTGGTATTTGTGTTTCTTCCATCCCAGTACACATTGTGTCCATCCCAGTTAAACACATCTCTCCACTTAAAGTCGGAAATGGCTTTGGAGTATTGCGTGGCCATAAAATCGCAATTGGCTTCTTCTACGGCAAGGCGCTGTAATCCGTTAGTGGAATTGGGTGCGATGCTGTAATTTATGCCATGGCTGTACTCGTGAATAATAACATCAGCATCTTCTGCATCCGGCACTCCACCGGTCCCAAAATACAAGGAAGGGTCATCATTATCGAATGAAAACCTGCTTTGGTCTTGGCCTTGAAATGCAGTAGGGTCAACCTTTATCTGGAAATTTGCCAAGCTATCCAGACCAATGCTCTTCAGGTATTCCTGCAATTTATAAATATGGAACAAGCACATCATTTCCCGAAACCCACTCTGAGAGCGTGTGAATTCAGGGTTTGGGGTGATGGACGTAAATGGCGTATTTACCGGCGTTTCAAGATCTAAAATGATGGCATGTTGGTGCTCAGCAAAAAAGGTATCGTTCCTAAAAGCAAGAGGAACCTGAACCAATTTTCGTTCTGCATTAATTTCCGGATAATCGTTACCGTTGCTGTTCACCCAAATGCCTCCATCAGCTCCGTAGGTTTTTTGCGCTGTAGTTAAGGGGTCGGGATTGAATACACGGGTGCTGTTTAGGCTGTCCTTGCGATTCATGAGGTCAAGAACTCGTTCTTCAACAAGTTCTCCATTTAGGGAGTAGAGCTTTTGAACTAAAATCCCTTTTTCGTTTTTTTCTTTGCTTGTTTTGATAGGGATGAATTTTCCATCCACCAGCTTCCAGGAATCAAAATTTTCTGGTTTGCTATCATCCGAAATGCTTGAAGGCAGGCTTGAAATTCCATTCACCTGTAAACGTATCCACTCACCCTTCGGATTTAAACTCGCTTTAAGTTCATGGTCAATTATTGGTTTGCAGAGGTAATTCAATACAAAACGAATATGTGTATTCCCCAAAGGATCAATAATTTGCTTTTCGGGTACAAAACTCCATCCGCTTTTACCTGTTAGATAATGCTTTTCGAGTTGCTCTTTCAAGCTAAGTGTAGATGAATTTGAGGTTCCGGGCAACCTGGTTTGCAAACGAGAAACCTGCGCAACTAAATGGAGTTGAGCAAATAGTGCCACGAAAAAGAATAACTTATTTTTCATTCCGAATACATTCAACGGGTGGTAAATCCAATTCTCCTAATTTAGCTAAAAAGCTTGATTCAAGAGAAGGTTTTAATTCAAAGTTAAGTCCTTGCCAATTGTCATAGGCCAGGGGTTGAAAACGAATATTAAACTGTTTAAACAGCCTGATTACTTCATGATGTCGCTCAAAAGGAAGTTCCATTTGATACACAGCAAAAACGCGTCTTTCGCACGTTCCGGCAAGTTGAATGGATGATTCTGCGGAGCCTCCATAAGCTGCAATGAGTCCTGGAACTCCAAGCAATTTGCCGCCAAAATAGCGAACCACAACCACCATGCAATTGGTTAAGCCGCTAGCTAAAATAGCTCTCAGAATTGGTTTTCCTGCCGAACCTGCTGGTTCCCGATCGTCCGAGCTTTTTTGCAACGCGCGGTCGGGTTCAAGAATATAAGCCCAGCAATGGTGAACGGCGGCATAATGTTCTTTCTTCAGTTCATTCAGTCTTTGCCTGCCTTCTTCTTCGGTTTGAATGGGGAAGGTATAGGCAATGAATCTGCTGGCTCGTTCTCGCAGTTCAAAAATTGCCGCTTTTTCCGGCATCTGGTAAGTATCAGGAAGCATGGACAGACAAGAGAATTATCGCAACAATGGCTAGGCCTAAACCCAACCATTTGCGGTTGTTCATTTGCTCCTTGAATATCAACATCGAGCTTAGCGTACTTGCCAATACAATACCAATATTGTTCACCGGAAATACATAAGTGCCAGACCCTGAAACTTCAAGGGTTTTTACCAGAAAATACATGCTGAAGTAATTCGGGATGCCTAGTGCAATTCCCCAAAGAGCTGATTTCAAATCCGGCTTTTCTTTCCCCCTGAAAATGCCTACTAACAGAGCAAGACTTCCCAGTAGAAATGCATTCAGAAATACCGTTGTTACAAGTGTGTCTGCGGTGTAAGCGGGAATAAATTTCTCTTCCAGAAAATGAAGCAATGAATCAATCATGCCACTTCCCACAAAAACTAAAACAGGTAAGTACCAGAGTTTGGATTGGTTGTTTTCGGTTTGATTACCCGTACTCATTATTACAACAGCTACCAATGAAAATACAATGCCAATTAGCTGAAGAATGCCGGGTTGCTCTTTGTAGAGCAGAATCGCAACAATTACCGGAATCATCACCGATAGTTTGGCGGCGACCATGCTTACCGATACGCCCATGCGCTGAGCAGTTAAACCAATAGCTAAGAAAATGCTGATGAACAAGAATCCAAGAAACAAGGTATAGGGATACCAACTCGTAGCCCATACAGCCTGAGTGAATACTGTTTTATCGGCAAGTATACTTCCTACAATTCCACAGCTCAAATAATTGAATACAATGGCTTCGAAAGTTCTTACACCTTTGAGTTCAAACAGTTTGAAAAAACTGACTGTAAGGGTTGAGAAAACGATGCTGAGGAGTAAGAAAATTACCATGGTGTGTAAAGTTTAAAATGACTGTTGTCAAGACTGAACTCCTCGCGCAAAATTCCTCCAATTAATGGGGCTGCAACTCCGCCATCAAAATGCTTGGGCGTATAAAATACCTGTGCTTCATTCCAAGCGGAATTGTTAATGAAATGCGTTAAAATCTGCCTTCCCCCTTCAACAATCAAGCTTTGCAGTCCAGCAGAATACATGGCTTTTTTTAGGTAAGGAATCCAATCTTCGTTTTCAGGAAAGGAAATGTAACGAATACCGTTTTCAATCCCTTCCTTGCGAGAATTGATAATCCAAGTTTCCTGCTTGCCGTCGAAAATGGCGAAATTGGAATTCAGCTTTAAATTGCGGTCAACAACCATGCGCACCGGATTTTTTCCGGGCCAGGCTCGCGTATTCAGGTGTGGATTGTCGAGGGCAACGGTCCCGTTTCCAACCAAAATTGCGGCTTCTTCGCCTCGCCATTTATGAACCAGTTTTTGAACAATCAATCCTGTAATATGCCTTTGAACGGCGAATTCTTCAGAACTCATGCGTTTTGGATCCGGAGCCAAATAGCCCGACATGGTTTGTGCCCACTTTAAAATAATATAGGGTTCTTGGTAATTTACCCAATGCAAAAACCTTCGGTTAAGCCAGGCTGCTTCCTTTTCAAGAATCCCGCAAACTACATCAATCCCGGCATCTTTTAGTTTTTGAATGCCGGCTCCTGCCACTTTCTCAAAGGGGTCTTTCATTCCAATATTAACTTTTGGAATGCCGGATTCAATAATCAAATCGGCGCAAGGCGGTGTTTTTCCCTGATGGGCACAAGGCTCTAAATTCACATACAACTCCGCTCGTTTAAGAAGTTCTTTGTCTTGAACCTGCTTAATAGCTGCGGGTTCAGCATGTGGACCACCAAAAACGGCATGATATCCTTCTGCAATAATTTTATCATCAACAACCAGAACTGCACCAACCAAAGGATTGGGAGCTACCTTACCGGCACCCAATTGGGCCAGTTGAAGGCAATGCTGCATAAAAAGTTCTTCTCTGCTTAACACACTGCGAAAGTAGTATTTTGCGCAACCTTACAAAGTGCTATGCGTGTTAGTGAATTTATACCTTTTGCAATTTCTCTGCTAAAGCCGCTTTATGGCGATTCAGAATCGAAAGATTTGATTTTGCTGCTGGTTGAAGAGGTGCTGCTGATTAAGAGAGCCCATGTTGGCATCATTGATAAAGAGATTGATTTGGCAGAGGAAATGAAGCTTACTTCCTGCCTTGAGCGTTTGAAAGAAGGAGAGCCGCTTCAGTACATTTTGGGATATACCTGGTTTAAAAATCATGTTTTTTTGGTGAATCCTTCTGTTCTTATTCCTCGTCCTGAAACGGAGGAATTGGTGGATTGGGTGCTGGAACAACTGCCTTCCGGCGAGCAACTAAGCATTTTGGATGTAGGAACCGGTTCTGGTGCTATTGCCATCAGTTTGGCCAAAGCCAGGCCCAACTGGAGGGTGTTCGGTCTCGAAAAATCAAATGAAGCACTTCAAACCGCTAAAGCCAATGCAAAAGCAATTGGTGCGAAAGTGGATTGGAAGCTTGCCGATTTGTTCTCCCCAGAAATTCCGAGCTGGATTAAGCAGGAGGGCATTCAGGTTATTGTGAGCAACCCACCTTATATTCCAGAACGGGAAAAAGCGGAAATGCACAAAAATGTGCTGGAGTACGAGCCTGAAATGGCTTTATTTGTTCCCGATTCTGACCCGGTGAAGTTTTACCGCAAAATGCTGGAGTTGCCTTGCAAATCCTGGTTTTTTGAGATTGCCGCCTCGGGCGAAGAGGCCATGAGGCAATTGCATCCTAACCTGATTCTCAAAAACGACATGAGTGGCAACTTGAGGTTTGCTTCTTTACGTTTATCCTGATTTTCGCAGCTTGCTGTAAATCAGTTTGGCAATCCCTCTTTTTTTATTCATTTTGCCCCCCTTTTATTTTTTTTCTCCTACTATGAAGAAAACCCTACTTGTTTTTGTTGCACTTGCTTGCTCCTGGATGGCGCTTGCGCAACAGGTTTTTGAAAATCAAACCCTGAATTCGCCGGATGGGAAATACACCTATACCCAGGTGAAAAACGACCCCCTTAAAGTTAGAACCTATGTGCTGAAAAATGGCCTCACCGTTATGATGAGCGTCAATAAAAAACAACCTCGGGTTCAAACGTTGATTGCAACCAAAGCTGGTAGCAAAAACGATCCTGCCGATAATACCGGCCTTGCCCATTACCTGGAGCACATGCTTTTCAAGGGAACAGATAAGTTTGGTTCGCTGGATTGGGAAAAAGAGAAAAAGCAATTGGACCTAATTGATGCGCTTTACGAACGCTACAATAAAACCACAGATGAGGCCAAGCGTAAAGCCATTTACAAGCAAATCGACAGCGTTTCGGGAGTTGCATCAAAGTATGCAATTGCTAATGAATACGACAAAATGATGCAAATGCTGGGTACCCAGGGTACCAACGCATTTACTTCTTTGGAACAAACCGTTTACTTGAACGATGTGCCTGAAAATAACTTGGAAAAATGGATTGGGGTGGAAGCTGAACGTTTCAGAAATCCAATCCTGCGTTTGTTTCACACCGAGTTAGAAGCGGTTTATGAAGAGAAGAATATCTCGCTTGATAACGACAGCCGTAAAGTATTTGAATCCATGCTTGGTGGCTTATTCAAAAAGCACTCTTATGGTACTCAAACTACCATTGGTACGGTAGAACATTTGAAAAATCCTTCATTGGTTAAAATTCGGAATTATTACAATACCTATTATGTTCCCAACAATATGGCCATCATTTTGGTGGGTGATTTTGATCCGGATAGGATGATTCAGGTAATTGATGAGAAATTCAGTTACATGCAAGCAAAGCCGGTGCCGGCTTTCACCTTTCAACCCGAAATGAATACAGGCAAGCCCGAAGAAATCAATGTTTATGGTCCGGATGCCGAGAACCTGATGATTGGTTTTAGATTCCCGGGTGGGGGCACGCGTGAAGCCTTGTTGCTTCAAATGACAGATATGTTGTTAGCCAATTCAAAGGCTGGTTTAATTGATTTGAACTTGGTGAAGAAACAAGCTGTTTTGGGTGCCAGTTCTTCTTCTTGGATTAACAAAGATTACAGTATCATGTTCCTGAGCGGAAAGCCTGTGAAGAACCAAAAGTTGGAAGAGGTTAAGCAGTTATTGCTTGATCAAATTGAACTGCTGAAGCAAGGAAAGTTTGATGATGAAACCCTTAAGGCCATTATTGCTAACCTGAAAATTTATAAAATCAGAGAGCGCGAGAGCAATGAAGGTAGAGCCTATGCCATGCTGGATGCATTTTGCATGGAAAGAAGCTGGAAAGATGCTGCTGCTGAACTTGACCAATTCTCTACAGTTACTCGTGAAGAAATTATTGCTTTTGTCAATAAATGGTTTACCAACGATTATGTGGTAGTTTACAAGCGTCTTGGTGAAGATAAGAGCATTAGCAAAATTGAAAAGCCTGAAATCACACCGGTTGAAGTGAATAGGGAAGATGTTTCGCCATTCGTGAAAGCCTTGGCTGAAAAGCCTTCAAACCCAATCAAACCACGTTTTGTGGATTTTGATAAAGACATGACCCGCACCGGGAATATCTATTATGTAAAAAATAACGACAATGCCTTGTTCTCCTTGTACTATGTGCTTGATATGGGTAAGTTTCACGATAAGAAACTTCCTTTAGCTGTTAACCTATTGGAGTACCTGGGAACAGATAAATATTCATCAGAACAAATTAGTAAGGAGTTTTTCAAGCTGGCTTGCGATTTCAAAGTGAATGTGAGCAATGAACAGGTATATGTTACACTTTCAGGTCTGGACGAGAACTTTGTTCCTGCTTTGCGTTTGTTTGAACACCTGCTTGCAAATGCTAAACCTAACCAGGATGCCTTGAATCAATTGGTTGATCGCATTTTGAAGTCAAGGGAGGATGCAAAGAAAAACAAGAGTACCATTTTCAGAGCTGCCCTTCAAAGCTATGCTATGTATGGTTCAAACAATCCATTCAAGTATGAATTAAGTGCGGCAGAATTGAAGGCCATCCAAGCTGCTGAATTGGCGAAATACATTCATACAATTACTTCCTATCCGCATAAAATCTGGTATTTCGGACCACAAAATCTAGATGGACTTCAAACCATTTTGAAGAAAGAGCATAAAACACCTGCAAAGACACTTGCCATTCCAAAACCTGCGGTGTTTACTCGTCAGGATACAAAAGAAAATCAGGTGTATTTTGTAAACTACGATATGGTTCAGGCCGAAATTATGTGGCTTTCTCGCTCGCTTAACGGGTTTGACGCTAGTCGTACCCCAATGGTTTCTATGTTCAATGAATACTTTGGTTCAGGCATGTCGTCTATCGTTTTCCAAACCATCCGCGAAAGTAAAGCCTTAGCCTATTCAACCTATGCGCGTTACCTTCAACCATCCAAGCAAAACGACCCTTACTATGTGTTGGCTTATGTAGGAACTCAAGCCGATAAAATGAATGAAGCAGTGGCTGCTATGAACGAGTTGCTTACACAGTTGCCACAAGCAGGTAATATGTTTGATGCCGCAAAAGCTTCGTTGATGAATGGCATTGAAACTGAGCGTACCAACGATGCGGATATCATCTTCTCGTATGTGGCCAATGAGAAATTAGGCTTGAAAACCGATATGAACAAAATGGTTTACGAGGCATTGCCTACCATTTCGCTTGCTGATGTAACTAAGTTTCATGAAGCAAACCTAAAAGGAAAGCCTTATACCTATTGCATTATGGGTTCTAAAGCCAAAATCAGTGATAAAGATTTGGCCAAATACGGTAAAGTTACTGAACTAAGCCTGGAAGAAATTTTCGGTTATTAAGAATTACCTTACCAATGAAAAGCGGTGCAATCCATGCGATATGCACCGCTTTTTTTATGCACGTATGTCAGGTTCATTGCCTATCTTGTTGCAATGAAAATTGGTAGTGTACTCCTCTTTTTGCTGGCTTTCGTTTTTCAGGTGAATGCACAGGTTCAGGCGGTTAAAGTAACTGCTCTGCCATCATCCCTGGCAGAAAGTTCGGGTTTGTTGTTAACAGCTCCAGGTAGGTTTATGAGTCATAACGACAGCGGGAATGAGCCCCTGTTAATTGAATTTGACTCAACGTCTACCACCTTAAGAACCATTCGCTTGAATGCTCCCAATATAGATTGGGAAGAAATAACCCAGGATGCCTCCGGTAAGGTTTACATTGGCGAGTTCGGAAACAATGGCAATGCTCGTAAAGATTTGAAAATTTATATCCTCAATAAGCCTTCAACCTTGCTTAGAGATACTGTAAATGCGGCTGTAATAAACTTTACCTATTCCGACCAAAAGGCTTTTCCACCTGCAATGGCAACCATGAATTACGACATGGAGGCCATGGTGGCCATGAACGATAGTCTTTACCTGTTTTCAAAGAATAGAACCGACCCCTATAGCGGATTTACTTATTTGTATCAATTGCCCGCAAAGGCCGGAACCTATACAGCCATCAAACGCGATAGTTTTTATACCGGCCCGGGTCCTTGGGCCAATTATTCTGTAACTGCTGCGGCACTCTCACCCGATAAGAAAACACTAATGCTTTCAGGGTATGAAAGGTGTTGGGTGTTTCGCAATTTCCAAGCTGCGAACTTCTTCAAAGGCGATGCCTATTCGTACACTTTCCCTACTTTTCTTCAACGCGAAGGGATTGTGTTGATGGATAATTATTCAGGTTACTTTACCGATGAAAGCACCCCTTTAACCACTGCATCTTTGTATCGCTTCACGCTTCCGGGTTTGGTAAATTCAATTTCTGAGCCGGCCTCCAACTTCGATATCATGGTGTTTCCAAATCCGGCTGATGGCTATATTGAATTTAGTCAACCCATAGAGAAAACAGCCATTTTTAAACTGTTTAGCCCTTCCGGAAAATTGATTTTGCAAGAACGCTTTCTGGAAGATATTGTGCGCTTACCGCTGCCAAGTGGAAAGCTGAGCGCAGGAGTTTATTTGCTTTCTATCTCAATTCCGGATGGACGAGAAATTCGGAAAACAATTGTGGTGAAATAAGTAGCTGGCATGGGCTTTATTTGCATCTTTCAATTTAATCTTTTTCACTTTTCTACTATTCGGGTTCTTAAGCTGGGCTTTCTTTTTGGGGTTCTCGCAGCGTTTCAACTTCAAGCGCAGAATCTGGTCCCCAATGGAAATTTTGAAGCCGGTTCGGATAGGTATGTCGAAAATTGGGTGCAACCTCCCGGTGAATTTTACCACTACGAAGACATGTGGTTAGATACCAATGGAACTAAGTACTACAATCATATCAATGGTCTTTGCCTTATTCAACCCATGGCAAGTGAGTACATGTATGTTAAACTCAAGGCTCCAATCAAAAAAGACAAACGCTATTGCCTAAAAATGAAGTTGTATTTCAAAGGCAATGATTACGATAGGCCCGAGTGGCTGAAAACCGTTCATCTTGCCTTCCTCAACGAGGGTATTGCGTTAAACCGAAGGCTGCGTTTACGAGATGTACCGGATTTGGTAATTGACTTGGATACCTTAAGTGAACGTCCCTTTTTCCAGTATGTTGAGCAGCGTTTCACAGCTAAAAGAACAGGTGAGTACTTGTATTTAGGTCGATTTTTTGAGGATGAAGTGTACGAAGTGTTTGACAGGTGGGAGTTGGAAGAAAAGGAGATTCTGGAAGAGCGGAATGAATTTATAAAGTACCTGAAAGATAGTTTCAATTCAAGAACCATTGAGTTTGATGAGCCCAAAAGCAAGCGCGACCTCAAAAAACAAATTCGTATTCTAACGGATTTTACGCGGGTGAATGCGTATACACGCGATACGACTATTCGATTTTATCAGCGTTGGTACAAGGCCTATACTGATTCTTTGAAAGATGCCAGACTCAAGCAATATTACTTTCATGTACGAACCTATTTTGATGATATCTGCATTAGCGAAGAATTGCTGGATGGAACTTGCAGTTGCAGCGATTCAATGCCATTGGTAAAGTACAAAACAGGTGATTTGATTACCTTGAAAAATATCTTTTTTGATTTGGATAAAAGTAGCCTAAAGCAGGAGTCTGAGGAAGAATTGCAGCGCTTGTTTCTTTTGCTAACGGAACGTTCCGGCTTGCAAATCCGAATTCAAGGGCATACCGATAGCATAAACTCTGCCGCTTACAACCAGAAGCTTTCGGCAAATCGTGCCAAGCGCGTCATGGACTGGTTAATTGCCAAGGGAATTTCTCCCAATCGCTTGAGCTACCAAGGTTTTGGAGAATCAAAACCAATTGCGCCAAATGATACCGAACAGGGTAGGGCCATGAATAGGCGGGTTGAATTTGTTATTCTCAAGGGCGAATAAGATTCTGCTGCTATATTCGCAACATGGAATTAGCCGGAAAAATTGCTGTAATCACAGGTGTAAGTAAAGGAATTGGATTTGAACTCGCGTCTCAGTTGTTAGAAAAAGGATGTAAGGTGTATGGATTGGGTAGAAACTCAAACCCAGCTTTAATGCATTCTTCTTTCCAATTTATTGAAACCGATGTGAAGCAAGTGGCTTCCGTAAAAAAGGCATTCGCCCAGATTTATGGGCAGCAGGAAGAAATTCATATCCTGGTTAACAATGCCGGTCTGGGTTATTTTGGATACCTGGAAAACATGTCGGATGAACAATGGGATGAAATGACTCAAACCAATCTGAATGGCATGTTTTACTGCTGCCGCGAGGTTTTACCCGGAATGAAAAAGCAGAAGTATGGACATATTATCAATATCGCCTCAACTGCTGCTCTTGAAGGAATGCCGCAGGTTTCCGCCTATTGTGCCACCAAATGGGCTGTGAAAGGTTTAAGCGAAAGCTTGTTTAGGGAAGTGCGTGATTTTAAAATCAAAGTAACTTGTGTGTATCCGGGTTCAACCAAAACCGATTTCTTCAGAAACAGTCCGGGAATTCAACCGCATGATTATATGCTTATGCCATCCGATTTGGCACTTGCCATGGTGCAGGCTTTAGAAATGCCCGATAATTTCCATACCGTTAATTTGGAAATCAGGCCACTGCAGCCCAAAGGGCCAACTAAGTAAAACTGTTTGTGGTTTTAAAATGCTTTGAGGATAAACCTCCAAAATAACCGAGAACTCCTACCAACTTACCAAGCTTGCTTTGCTTAGGTCGTACACGTTATCGCCGGGTTTATAGCCTTTTCCGGAAGGTTCGCAAACCAGGTAGTTCTTGTTTTGAAAGCTGAACTGGCTTTTATCGCCACTTTCTACTGCTACATTCAGGTGTTCCTGCGCGTAGTAAATCAGTGCAAGACTTTTCAGGTTCAGGATATCGCGGGCCAATACCCCAAACAAGATCGACTTGTCTTCGCAATCTCCATATCCTGCTGCAAGGGTTTCTTCGGCAAATGAGAATTTTTCAATCCCAATGGTTTCTTTGTCGCTTCTGTAGTTAATGGCCTCCTGCGAAAATTGAAGTATGAAGTCAAGACGCTTGTAACTGGGTAAAGATGCCACTGCTTCACTGAGCTGAGATTTGAAACTTTTTGCAGCTGTTTCAGACAAACTGTAGTTCAGGTAAACGGAAGAAATTTCAATATCCGGAAGGCTTTTGAGGTAGGAAGTTAATCCTGATTCATAGGTGAATTTGAAGCAATACGGAAAGGATTCGTATTCAAAATAAAAACTCTTCTGAATGGGTTTTCCATGAAAGGCTGGCGGTTTGTTTTCATTCAAGGTGATGGCTCTTCCTGCAGTTGGCTTACCAAATAACTCTTCCTGTCCAAGTATTTTTTTCTGGTCAAAAGAAAGGTCGGAGTAAAGTCTGTTGTTTAATTTTACTTGAATGAGATTGGCAACCGGAAAATCAAGATAGCCATAAACAGTAGTGCCATCTGGAGAATAACCCAAAAGGCTTTCGTAGGATTTCTTTTTCAAAAGTAAGTACAGAAACAAATCCGATTGAATGGGGTCGTTGTAGTGTTGCTTTGCAATTTCCCTCACTACAATCACCCAGGCTAAATCATCCATCGAAAAATGTTCCGAAAGACTGTCAAACTCATTCAATAAGCCTTCCTGAATCTCTTCATTGAAGCTTACTAAAGCGCTTTCAATCTTTTTTGAATCCAGTGGTTTATCAATTGAAAGGGCTGGAAAGGGTGTGCGAATGCGCATTTCTTCTCCGAAAACCACAAAACTTTTTCCGCTTTCCCCAAAAAGGAATACCGGAAAAAGCAGGAGGCTGAAGAGCAGAATTCGCTTAATATCCATTTTTTTAGACAATTGAATGGCCTTGGTTCTGTGTGCTATACAATCAAAGGTAACAAAAAAGATGCAATTCCTTAACAGTTTGATAATATTCAGTTTTTTGTTCTATCCTGTCAAAATCAAGCCAAAAACTTTGATATGCAAGCAGGCTGATTATTTTTGCAGTTCTTTAAAAATTATGAGAGCCATACAGTTTCGTGAAGCCCTTCGGGAGGCCATGTCTGAGGAAATGCGCAGAGACCCGCTAGTTTTTTTAATGGGTGAGGAAGTTGCAGAATACAACGGTGCCTACAAAGTGAGTCAGGGCATGCTGGAAGAATTTGGTCCAAAACGGATTATTGATACACCAATTGCAGAGCTTGGTTTTGCCGGAATCGGCGTTGGTGCTGCTATGAATGGACTACGTCCTGTTGTTGAATTCATGACATTCAATTTCTCTTTGGTTGCCATCGACCAGGTTATCAATGCAGCTGCTAAAATGTACTCCATGAGTGGTGGTCAGTTTAATATTCCGATGGTGTTCAGAGGTCCAACAGGTAGTGCCGGACAATTGGGTGCTCAGCATTCACAGGCATTTGAGAACTGGTATGCCAACTGCCCGGGCTTGAAGGTTGTAGTACCTTCCAATCCCTATGACGCAAAAGGGCTATTGAAAACCGCCATTCGCGATAACGATCCGGTAATTTTCATGGAAAGTGAGCAGATGTATGGTGATAAAGGTGAAGTTCCGGAAGAAGAATACCTGATTCCAATTGGCAAAGCCGATACCAAACGCGAAGGCACCGATGTTACAATCGTGTCATTTGGAAAAATAATGAAAGTAGCCTTGGCTGCAAGTGAAGAACTGGCCAAAGAAGGAGTCAGCTGCGAAGTAATCGACTTGCGCACAGTTCGTCCAATTGATTATGCGCATATCATTGAATCGGTGAAGAAAACCAATCGCCTGGTAATTGTTGAAGAAGCATGGCCATTGGCAAGTATCTCTTCCGAGATTACCTATATGGTTCAAAAAGAAGCATTCGATTACCTAGATGCTCCAATTCGCAGAATTACAACAGAAGATGTGCCTTTGGGATATGCACCAACTTTGGTTCAGGCGTTTTTGCCAAGTGTACCTAAAGTTGTTAAGGCAATTCGCGAGGTTATGTACCGTTAATATTTTAGGGTTAACTCACAAAAGGGAAGCGCTTGCGCTTCCCTTTTAGTTTTGTAGGACTCTGCAAAACTAACCTTTTGGGTTCTACATTGCGGAGCAAAGGATTCATGTAAAAGAATTTTTGTAGTTTGCTGTCATGAAATACGCTCCGCCTTTTTTGCTTTTGCTTGCTTTGCTTCAGCTCAATGCCTGTTCCTTTTTTAATGGTTCAAGCCAAGACTCCGTTAGCTCCAAGTCAATGGATGGGGATAGTATATTGATTTCTGAATCCATTACCGATAGCCTAACGCAATTTCGAATTGATATCAGAATTCCTCTGGTCAGTTCTTTTGAACCTGCCATAAACGATAGCATTAACACGCAGTTTACTAGCCCTTTTGTTAATACGCGGGAGAAGGGGCCGCTATCCTTTACAGCCTATGCACAGGCTTTTAGAGATTCTTTTTATGCTGAATACCGAAGAATTAAACAGGATTTTCCGGAATACGGAGCTACCTACGAATGGAGCATGAGTGCTGAATTGTTAGGCGTTCATCCGGAATACATTTCCGGAGTTTCTAGCACATACAGCTATACAGGTGGTGCTCATGGTGGTCGTTCAACCAATTACTTTGTTCTCGATTCCAAAACAGGCCGTAAACTTACCCGAATGGATGTTGTAACAGATACTACTCAACTCAATGTGGTGGCCGAAAAATTGTTTCGGCAAAAAATGGAGTTGGCTCCAAATGCAGATTTATCTGAAAATGGTTTTTGGTTTGATGGAAACCGATTTTATCTCAACGAGAATTTTGCGTTTAGTAAGTCGGGCAATTCCTTGCTTTTTCTATTCAATGAATACGAAGTTACGGCTTATGCTGCCGGACAAATTGAATTGGAAATTCCGCTCAGCCAGCTGAACGGAATTTTAAAAATTGCCAAAGATACTAACCTTCAATAGGTAATTTCCGAATGCGGCGCAATGGGCCACTGCAATAGCTTTCGTGGCAGCTTACGCATTTTGCGATATAGGCGTTGTAATACGCTTTCTGGTCTTTGGGGTGCGCCATCATTTCTTTGTACGCCACCTGAAACAGACGTGCATTTTCAAAGAATTGAGGTTCCAAAACATTGGTATCCGTAGGTTCAACCAGGTAAAAGCGATTGAAGGGAAACTTGGCCTCTGTAACAGGTTTACCGCTCAATATCAAATCACGCATAGCTTGAGCATCATCAGCCATTTGGCGCATCATAAGTGCCATAGGTTTGGCATTGTTTGGATCTTTGATGGTGGTTTCCATGCTGCATGAAGCCGTATCTTTTTGTGCTGTAGCTGCGGTTGTATCCCTTGCTTTGGCTTCGTTGCCGGCCTTGTTTTCAGAACAAGCTGTTGCCAAGGCAAGCCAAAGTGTTCCTACAAGAATAAATGCGTATAGTTTTTTCATGTGTTGAAATAAAAAGGCCGGATTGCGTTCACAATCCGGCCTTTAAGTTTGTTAATTACTTTAGAATCACACCGCTTGCTTCGAAGGCAAGTTCTTTTTTTGGCTCAGTGATTTGGGCAACCTCATCACTTGATTTACCTGCATCTTTTGCATATTCTTTCAAATCGGCAACACTGGTTACATCAATGTAGGCGCGACCTTGAATAATTGCAGTTCTGCCCGATGCATCTTTGGGCATAAAGAAACCATAGTCTTTAAAAACCACACGCAAGGGCTCGGCACCCTCGTTGGTGAGTTCCATCCAACATCCTTTTTTCTGACAAACGGCTTCGATTTTACCGCTAAGTTTTACCTGAATTTCGGTTTTATCTCCCATTAAGGATTTCAATTCAGTAATGGCAATTGCACTGTCTTCGGTAATTTTCTCGCCAAAGTATTCAACCAGGGCAGAGGTGTCTGATGCTGGTGTTGCCATGGCGGTGTCTCCGGCAGGAGCATTGTTTTCTGCCTGACCACCACATGAGGCCAAAAGGGCTGCCACAAAGGCGCTTAAAACTAATTTCTTCATAGATTCACTGTAGATAAGTTGTCAAATTTCGCATTTCTTTCGCACAATAAATACGCTATTCACTAGAAAATGACGAACTTAACCAGGTGAAAGCAGGATTAGTTACATTTTTGATTCTTTTTTACATTTCCCTACTTCCATCCGGGGCTCAACAGCTTTGGCTGCTCAAGCTCCAAGACAAAGGCCTTTCCTTTTCAGCTCCCGAAGCATTCCTGGGTCCCGATTGCCTGCAGCGAAGAACGCAGAGGGGAATAGTAACTGATCAAAGCGATATCCCGGTAAATGAAGATTATGTAAGACAGGTGAGTCAGCATGCACAAATTCTTGCCTCATCCAAATGGTTGAATGTACTCCTGATTCAAACTCCGGATACTGAAATCCCCAAGCTAAAATTGCTTCCCTTCGTAAAAAGCATTCAACCGGCACCAAGCTCTAAGTCGCAACTGGCAGGGCTTTCAGGAGGTACTTATGCCTCCAATTCCAATTGGCAAAATAAACTTTTGCAAATTGAGCAATTGCATTTACTTGGGTTGACAGGCAAAGGAATGCGAATTGCGGTTTTCGATGTTGGTTTCTCAAATGCCGATATCAATCAGGGTTTTAACCGATTGAATGCGGATAAACGAATTCTGCATCACCGGAATTTTGTTCGTGAATCCTTATCTGTATTTAGAACTGGAACTACAGGAGAACATGGAGCCAGGGTATTGTCTGTAATTGCGGGAATACAAACGCCATGGCTAATTGGAACCGGCTTTGATGCCTCCTTTATTCTGGCCGCTACCGAAGATTTAGATAGGGAAGGGGTGATGGAAGAATTCAATTGGCTGAATGCCGCAGAGTGGGCTGACAGCATTGGCACAGATATCATCAGTTCTTCTTTGGGATATAGTCATGGTTTTACCTATGGAGAAGATTACCGCAAAGAGCAATTGGATGGAAAAACAACGCTGGTTTCTCAAGCCGCACTTATGGCTGCCCGCAAAGGAATTTTGGTGGTAAACAGTGCGGGCAATGAAGGACAAACAGCTTGGAAATACATCATTTCTCCTGCAGATGCAGACAGTATTTTAGCTGTGGCTTCGGTGGATGTATATGGTAAGTACAGCGATTTCAGTTCTCCCGGACCACGAGCCGGTGACAACGCCATAAAACCCGATATTTCGGCAGTAGGTGCAAATTGTATGACCATGATGGCCGATGGTAGCCTGAAGACCGGGAATGGAACCTCGTTTGCATGTCCGATGATTAGTGGTTTAGCGGCTTGCCTTTGGCAAGCCAACCCCGCATTAACTGCTCAAGAAATCCGACAAGCCATATTGAATTCAGGTTCTTTGGTGCAGTATCCAAATCCATGGATGGGTTACGGAATTCCCGCTGCTCTTAAGGCGCTTGAATCCATAACCGGCAATCCGGTTGAGCCTTCTTTGGTTCAGGATAACTTAATGGCCATTTATCCTAATCCGGCAAGGGAGGAATTCTCCTTACAGTATTTCAATTATCTCCAGCCCAGAACTGCAATTTTGGAGGTGTTTCGGTCAACTGGTGAAGAAATTTCAGCGTGGAAGATTGAATTGGCTGAAGGCTTTAATCGCTTCATGCTCAGGGCTACAGATTTAGGTTTAGAGCCTGGAATCTACCTGATACGCTTAAAATCGGACATGGGTTCTCAACTCAGTCAAAAAAAACTATTGCTCTTGCCCTGAAATTTCCTTTTCTTTGCACTCCCTTTGGTACCGTGGCCGAGAGGCTAGGCAAGGCTCTGCAAAAGCTTCTACAGCAGTTCGAATCTGCTCGGTACCTCAAAAGCGGTAACTTCGGTTGCCGCTTTTTTTGTTTTGATTATCTGTGTTGGAATTGAACGAGATAGACTTCATCCTAAAATTTTAATTTGCAATCCATGAAATTCGTATCAGTTTTTTCGGTTTTGGTAGTTGCTTTGCTGTTGATGGGATTTTCAATGGCCGGTTTACCTAAACCCACCGAGCAGCATGCCAAACAAGTTCAACAACAGTTCCCGGGTATTACCGTTCAACAGCTAGATCAAGGCATGGAACTGTATAAAACACATTGCAAAGGTTGTCATTTTGTAAAAAATCCAACCCGATATTCCGAAGCTGTATGGAAACAACAAGTGCCGGCCATGGTAAGTCGAATCAACAAAAAGGGAAAGAAATACATTAGTCCGGAACAAAGCAGCTTGATATTGAATTATGTGCTTGTTATGGGTCCTTATGCCAAATTGACCACCAAGTGAATTTGGTGGAAATTCAAGGGAAGGTTCTTCTTTGAGGCTATTGCTGAAATTTTATCTGAGTGAATTATCGCACTTGCTTTTGGCACTGATTTCGGTATTTCTTAAAGACTTAGATAGTCGGGGTCTTGCACTTGGCTATTCCCCGTGGTTTTACTCACTAGAGAGCCCATGGCCGCTGGGATTGTTTTGCTTTTCTACGCATCCTTGAATGATTTTATTTTCTTAGAATGGGGACCGGTTTATAGCAAGGATGCTAAATGTAATCAAGGAGGTAGTCTCCTGAAAAAAGCCGAATAACCGAGCCTGATTTCCCGGTTATTCGGCATATTTTTAAACTGGTTTCTTCAGGTTAAAAAGGTCGGCCTTATTTAAGGGCCGTTTTTATGAACTTTTTGGTGAATGTATGGCCTGTTTTGGTTTTTAGTTGTATAAGGTAGCAACCTGGCTTTAATCCGGAAATATCAAGCTGATGCATTTGCTGAGTTTGAATGGCATGTTGTTGAATTAGCTGCCCATTTATGTTCCAAATGCTTAGATTGTTGATTTCCCCGTGGTGTTGAATGTTTAATTGCTCATGTGCAGGGTTTGGAAACACTTGGATTCCGCTAAGTTCCAGTTCTTCAAGACTTGTGGGGTCTGTTAGTTGAATTGGGATACAGCTGCCAATTCTTCTGCATTTTCCTTGCAGTGAAAGTATTTCCACCCGGTAGCTTCCGCTTGTAGTGGGTTGAAAAGTTGGACCTTGGGCATTGGGTATTTTCTGATTGCTTTGGCAATCAAACCACTCATAGGTAACTTCTTCGGGGTTGTTGATGACTTGGATTTCGTTGTTAACTACCTGCGTGCTGGTATCATACCCAAAACAGATTTCCTTTGGTTCAGATTGTGCTATACAAAAAGCTGTTTTTACTTCCAATCCGTACACACCGCTTTGGGTAATTGTGTATTCAGGTTGTGTAGCTCCTGCAATGGGTACCCACGAATTTGAGTTGAAAATGGTGTACCATTGGTAGTGTTCAAAATTCGAAGCGCTACTTAGGGTATTCGTATCGTTGAACAGGATAATGGGTTGTTCGGGTTGACAGGCGAATTGATAAACGAATGCCGTAGTATAGTTCACTTGTGGAGCCTGATGTACCAAGCTTATTTTCCCATCTTGAATACTGCCATGGAAATAGGTACTTGGATTATTCCCTGCTCCGTTCAATGCAGAAAGGGAATCCAGTCCAGTCATTTTTTTCCAGCTGTTGCTGGCTTCGTCATAATAACTCACAGCAGGACGGTTATACGTATTTACAGCCTCCCTGTACATCACCACAGGTGTGTTGTTTACAAAGTCAAGGTTAAGTTGGTTTGCAGGAATATTGTATCCATAGGCTATACTTGAAAATGGCTCCTGACCAATGGTGTCCCATTGATTATTGGTTCCCTTGTATTTTAACACCATTCCTTTTCCAACTGTAAAGCTTTCATGTTTTCTGTAAACCAAATATGGAAATGCTTCAGTTTCATTGAAAGCAATATCAACCTCATTGGCACAATTGTCGAAACCGCTATAAACTGTGGTCCATGAGCCGGTTCTGTTTTTAAATTCAAATACTTCTAAGACAAAACTGGGACAGGCTAGTCCGTTCTTGGTTGTGATTGTGGCTAAATACACCATGGAATCTTTCTGGGTAATGGCTGTTTTTTCAACTGAATTAGTGCTTATCCCATTATTTACTCCAAGGAAGTTCCAGCTTTGACCTTCATAAACCATTACTGCAGCTTTGCCTCCGGTTGATCCATCGTGAAATGATACCATAGGGATCCCCTGTTTGCTTATGATAAAGTCGAGATGTGCCACAGTTGAATTGGTAAATCCCCGCGGACCAATTGAAATCCACTTGTTGCTATCTGCGTCAAATTTCATCACCGATAAACGATTTCCACGTGATGCATCCTGAAAGGCAACATAGGGCGAAATGCCATCGGTTGCCAATTGAACATAGTCAACAAAACTCTCTGAAATGCCAGCCGGGCCAACGTTTACCCAATTCATACCATTCCATTTTTTTACGCTTAGTCTGTCGTTGTTATTGGCATCTTTAAAAGCTACATAAGCAGTGTCGCGAATGGTGACAATTTCAGTAAAACTTATTGGGCCACTTTCTATTGCTGCTCCCAATTGTTTCCATTGGGCAAGCGCCGGTTTAAAGCAAGACAAAAGAAGGACTAGAATTAAACGAATAGGTGTATTTTTTTTCATCATAGCCTCAAAACTAGCAAGCAAGAAAAGCTGGTTTTTAACTGTTTGCTGAAAGGTGGCAAATTTTTAGTGAAGGCTGTAAATTGGGCAGTAAACTAAAAGGTAATCTGGCTAAAACGGTCGAACAATTGCTGTCTTTTTTCCATGGAAATCGAGAGTTCTTCACCATTTTTTAGCACAACAGAGCCACCATCTTTTTTTCTGATTTTTTCGATTTGTAGCACATTAATCAAATAGGACCGGTTGATTCGGAAAAACAATCCGGTTTGTTCAAGTGCATTAAACTCCTGTAGGGTTTTGCTAATTGTAATACGGTTTCCCGAGTTGAAAAAAAGATGGGTATAGGAACTATCGGCCTTGAGATAAAGGATCTCCGTAGGTGAGGTAAGTAGTAATCCTTCAGAAGTTTGAAAAGCCAATTGCCTGGGCTCGCGCGATTCCAGATTTTCTTTTAGCGCAAAATAGTTGCGTTGGTCCAATTGATGTTGGGTGTTCTCATAAGCCCGTTTAAGTGCACGTTCCAGTTGTTCTTTTCGTGTAGGTTTTAACAGGTAGTCAACTGCTGCTAATTCAAATGCTTTAATAGCATATTCGTTATAAGCAGTTACAAATACGATTTGAAATTTTATTTCATCATTTTCAAAAAAATCCAACAGGTCAATTCCCAGATAACCTGGCATTTCAATGTCGAGGAAAATGAGATTTGGCGCTAATTTTTTTATTGCTTTTACCGCTTCGGGCAGGGAATTGGCCTCCCCGCAAATTTCAACTTCAGGGAAATTCGTTTCTAAAATGCCCCGAATTGCGGCTCGGGCATGGGTTTCATCGTCAACAATCAATACTTTTAATCCAAGCATAGCAAATAGTTAAAGGGTAATTCTTAGTTCAACACGGGTGCCCGAAGGCATTGAGTTTTCATAAAGATCTATGATTTCAAGACTTAGTTTTCCAGGGTGGAGTTGGTTTAATAAATTGATGCGGGCTTGAATGGCAGGTGTAGCGAAGGATTTGGGTTTGTCTTTGCGCATAGAATTAATTTCCCTGGAGGCTTTTCTTCCAATTCCATTGTCTTCTATTGCAATGCAGAGTTGTGCCGGGTTTTCTTGGGTAAATCGAACATGGACTTGTTTCTTGCCTTTTTTGTTCAGAAGTCCATGTTTCACCGCGTTTTCTACAAAGGGTTGAATCAATAAACTCGGGATTTTCCAGTGCTCATCGCTGGGATCTCCTTTGATAGAAAAACTAAATTCATCACCAAAGCGCAATTGTTCCAATTCTAGATAAAGCTTCAAGCTTTCAATTTCTTCCCGAATGCTAATTTCCTGAACATCCGAAATTTGAAGTGTATTTCGCAAGTAGTCTGAAAATTTGCTGATATAGGTTCCTGCTGAATCAATCATCCGGCTGTAGATAAGCCCCTGAAGGGTGTTCAATACATTGTATAGAAAATGGGGGTTCATTTGAGCCCGCAAAGCAGTTAGACGAGATGCCACCAATTGGGTTTGAAATTCCTGTGCTTTCTTCGTGCGGTATTGAACCCAGCGGATGACCAGATAGAATAAAATCAATACGGAAAGAGACACCACTATCAAAAACCAAATGCTTAGATAGATTGGATTTTGAATGGAAAAGTGAAAGGCTTCATTCATCGCTTTGCCAGGGATAGGTTTAATTTCAAAGCGATAACTTCCCGGACTTAAGTTAGCTACTACCAATTCGTTTTGGTTAGCTGATAGTTTATTCCAATTCGAGTCAATTGGCAAAAGGCGGTAAAGAAGCTGAACTTCCTCCATGCTTTTTAAATCAACCAGGTCCCAGCTGAATTTTAAGGTGTTTTCCGAATAAGGAATTACCTGGTTGTCCTGAATTTTGCGGGTAGATGTTCTTACCTCACTCAAGCTCAATCGCGCTTCAGGGGAGCTTGTTAAATTGCTTAAAGGTAGGCTAATGATTTCGTTTTGGCCCGCCAGAATCAATTGATTTTGCCAAACGACAAGGTCGTTGAATGCATGTGTGCCTAGACCAAATTGCTGGCTTAAATTATGCAATTGCCCTGTTTCTGGATTGACCAGAATAAGCCCTTTGTTGCCAAGTATACAAATGCCTTTCGAATCAATAAAAATGCGTTTGCAAGATATGTCGGGTAGAAAATGAAAAATTAAGCGCCCACTGCTAAATCCCATTACGCCGTTGTTTGAACTGGCAACCCAAATCAGATTTCTAAGCTTGTCTTTAATAAGTTGATTTGCGTAGATTGGTTGCCCCTGCTGGTTAGTGAGTGCTAGAGAATGGCCGGGAGTGTAATGGATTAACTCATTGTTGTAAGCTATGTACAAGCTACTGTCGTTTTCAAGCACAAGTGCTTTTGAACGCTGTTTGCGAAGCAAAAGCAAATCCTTTTTTTCGCTCAATATGGGTGGTAGCTGAGTAGTATTGAAAAGTGGGTTCTCTGCTTTTGGGATAAGAGCACTTAAGCTGTGCAAGGCTAAATAGGTATTGTATCGGCTATCCAGGGTGATGTCTTTGCCGTAGTAGGCCGCCTGAAATTGTTTGGTTTTAGGGTGAAATCTGCCATGGGTAGCATAAAGCCAACCGTCGTTTTGGAAGCTTAAAAATCCAATTTCTTCCTGGTGTTGCTTGCTTTCAAGTCGCCATTGCTTTGTTTGAGCATTGTAGCTTTTGATTATTCCATTTCGTGTGCCGGCATATAAGGTGTTGCCTGCTACGCAAAATCGATTCACTTCTTCCATACCCGAACCCAGTTGTGTTACCTGAAGATTGGGAACCACAAAAACACCTGCATTTAAGGTGCTAAACCATATCTGCTGCTGGAAATCAATTTTAAAATCAGAACCTATTATCCTTTCTACAGGATTTATAAGGTTGATGGTGTCATTCCATAAATAGAATCCGTTGGTGCTGGAAATGCCCAGGTAACCTTGATCTGCAATTAGGTTATTTATGGTTGGAGTTTTGGATTGCAGGTTGACCACCTCTTTCCAGCGGGATTGCTTGAGAGCAAACACGATGGGTTTGCTTTGTCCTTTTCCAATGCAATGCAGTTTGTTGTTATACTGTACGAGGTAAACCCGTTTGGTGGGTAATGCCAGGGATTGAATGAGCTTAAAATGGCTAAAGACAAAAAGTCTTCCATTGGAATTGGTGCAATACAAGGTGTCGCCGCTAACTTCAATGCTTTCTACATGAGGAAGCTGAATTCTTTTTTTGAGTAATTTTTTGTCAGGCTCGAAGCTCCAAATGGCATTTTCTGCGGCAATTATCAAGCGTTGAGAATTGGCTTTTAAGTCGATAATAATTTCACCTTTCAAAGCCTTTTCTAAAATTCGCAGAGGTTTGAGGCTGTCGTTTTCAAGGATAAATACCTGGTCTGAAAAATTTCTGCACGCCAATTGTTGTCCCGGAAGAAAAACCATACTGCTAATTTCTGCAGATTGACTGCCTACAAATGGAAGTTGTTTCAAGTGGAACCCATTCCACCTGTAAATGCCTTGGTCTGTTCCAAAGTAAATATTCCCGAGTGTATCCGAGCTCAGGTCGAATACTTGCTTGCAAGGCAATTGGAGTTGCTTATGAAGCACTTGCCCGAATGCAAGCCCTGAAAACAAATGTATGCATGCCAGTAGAATGAAGCCAATTGCTCTTTTCACGGATAAAAAGATAAGAGAACCAGCGTTTAGTTTGAGAGTTAGTTAGTCAAATCCGGTTTCTACTTAGTGAGTACCTGTTTTTAGCCAACAGAAACTTTAAGGATAAATCTGATTTTGGTTTTGTATTGGGGTGGTTGTCCAATTCAAATAGTTGGCAAAAGGCCATCTTTTATTGAAGAAGGAGCTGTTTTCAACTGCTAATTGTTGGACAAGAAAACTTAATAGGATTCCTAAGCGAAAAAGGTATGTGCATGTGGCATATAAATTGGAACTTGACAAACGACCCCATGGGCTCTATCTAACTGGTAACATTCCGTAATTCGGCATTGGTAGGCAACTACCAAACTAACCCGGGTATGCTCTATGGAACCCCCTTTGCCACGGTTATGGATTATTAATATGGCAAAATCAAAAAATACTTTGGTCAAAGTATGTTTGAGCAACTAGTAACAGAATTTGCACAGCAATCTAATTTGAATGCTGATGAAATAAGGTAGGAGAGCTGGGTGATGCAGGTTATAGCTTCATCGGAGCTGGATGCCTAAATTCCCTTGAATTGTAATTTCAAATAACCAAGTGTTAGTTCGGGTCAGCTTACTGCTTTTTCTTTTTATTGCTTGCAAAGGTAAAATCTTCTAAATTTGATTTATGGCGGTTTTTATCTATGTTTTATGGAATTATTGTATCAATTTATTACTTTGATAATAAACAATATCGTTTGCCTCATATACATGTTGCCTATGATGAGCAAGAGGCTGTAGTTTCAATACCTGATGGAGTTGTAATTGAAGGAGAAATTCAAGTAAATAAAATGAAGTTGTTGCAAGCCTGGATTGAAATTCACAAAGATGAATTAATGGCGAATTGGAATCTTGCTGTAAATGGAAATAAAGTTTTTAAAATTGAACCCACAACTATCCGAAACTTTAGATAGAAAATACGGAAAAGAACTCAAACCTTTGAGGTATCTGACATCTCAAGAATATGAGCCTTTTCCGCAGAAACAAAAATAATAATAAACCTGTAATTCGTCAGG
>Ga0209794_1000312_pt1 | contig 89708 bp, 87 predicted proteins | sample EBPBio232013_DNA_FD_185869 | JGI IMG/M metagenome (GOLD analysis project Ga0209794, IMG submission 185869) | Wastewater treatment Type I Accumulibacter community from EBPR Bioreactor in Madison, WI, USA - Reactor 1_5/23/2013_ DNA (SPAdes)... | ecosystem: Engineered > Bioreactor > EBPR >...
GAAACTTCCTCCTCCGTTTGGATTGTGTTTGCTGTCACTTATATAATTCGACGTTTGGGGTGAAGTTTCCTTTTTGATTCTTTAAAAAATTGTTAAATCAACGGTTATAAATTATGCAATTTTCTCATTTATAAATACGTAAGATCAATTAAAAATAATTTATTCAAAGTTTATCATTTGAACAGTATGATTAATAGGTTCTATATGTTATAACTTACAAGTACTATGAAGTCATTAAATCGGGAGCGAGTAAATTGAAAAATAAACTTAGAATACTATATTTAGTAAATATCCCATCACCGTATAGAGTTTCATTCTTCAATGAATTAGGAAAAATATGTGATTTAACAGTTTTATTTGAACGGAAATCCTCAAGTGATAGAGAGCTCACTTGGCATGAATATGATTTTGAGCATTTTAACGGTATTTTTCTGAACGGCGTTAATTTTAAATCTGATCAAGGATTATGCTTAGGAATAATTAAGTTTTTATCTAGAAAAAAATATGATTGTATTGTAATTGGAGGGTATTCGACACCCACTGGAGCCTTAGCTATTAATTACTTAAAAATTAGTAATATCCCCTTTGTATTAAATATTGATGGGGGATTAATTAAGGGTAATGAAAGCAAAATAAAAAAAATAATAAAGACATATTATATTTCTAGTGCAACCGCGTGGCTAAGCACAGGTAATTCAAGTTCAAAGTATTTAGAATATTATGGAGCAATAAAAGAAAAAATATATGTATATCCTTTTACTACATTATATAATAACGAAATTGCTGAATTCCCACTGAGTCAATTAGAAAAAGTCCAATTACGTAATGAACTGGGTTTAAGTGAGGGGAAAACAGTCGTAGCAGTAGGACAGTTTATCCATCGAAAGGGTTTCGATATTTTAATTAAAGCTTGGTCTAATGTTTTTCAAGGAGCATCATTATACTTTATTGGCGGTGAGCCTACAAGCGAGTATATTGACTTAACAAATAGTATTAACACCAACAATATACATTTTATTGGATTCAAATCAAAGCATGAACTTCAAAAGTATTATAGGGCTGCAGATTTATTTGTTCTTCCAACAAGAGAAGATATTTGGGGATTAGTAATTAACGAGGCATTGGCAAATGGTCTACCCGTTATCACAACTGATAAGTGTGTGGCAGGATTAGAATTAATTAAAAACGGAGAAAATGGATTTATTGTTCCAGTTGACAACATAGAGTATCTCTCAATGAAAATTAATGAAGTTTTGAGTAATGAAGAGCTTATCTCAAAAATGTCAACTAAAAGCATTGAAACAGCTCAATTTTATACTATTGAAAATATGGCAGAAAAAACTTTGGAAATCGTTAACAGAATAATAAAGGATCCTGTTTTATGATAAATAAAATATCATATATCACGAAATACAATAGAAGATTTGTTAAAAGAATAAAAAATCTAGAATGGATTATGATTTTCTTTTTTTTTGTTTTTAGTTTTATTAATAATGTAACACTGATAATTTCATTTGTTTCATTACTATTTTTTTTATATCAAAAAGAAATAGGAGCAATCAAAATTTTAAATTTAATAGTGATGCGAACTATAATAAATCCTGGTATTGCAATTAGCTTAGATAGTTTACAAAACATAAAATGGGTCATAGTATTTATATGCTCATTCTATTTAATATCGGGTTACAAAAAGGTAAGTTTGAAGCTTAAGAAGAAGCTTAATAAAGTTTTATTTGCAGTTCTATTATTTGGATCTTATAATATGTTTTCCTCATTTTTCTTTAGTACACTTCCAGTTGTTGCCATCTTTAAACTCATAAGTTATATAGTTGTTTTTATTGGAGTGATGATTGGAGTAGCGAATACAAATGATAAGTATAACTGGCTAGATTGGATGTATACATTGATGAAAATCATATTTATTACATCTATTCCATATATAGGTAATAATATAGGATATCTAATAAATGGACATGCTTTTCAAGGAATAACAAATCAACCGAACATGTTTGGTATTTTAGCCGCATTATTTATTGCGCTAATTGTCACGCGAATTCAGCTAAAAAGATTTAATGGTAGATTTGAGCCATTAATACTAATCTCTGTTATGATGTATATGCTAATACTAAGTAAGTCAAGAACAGGATTTATAACAGCAATTATAACAATATTATTTTTTCTAATGTTTTCAAATATTAATATGATAAAGAAAATAATGGCCTTAAATTTATTTGGGATAATTACAGTTCTTTATGCTTTGTTTGATGGTGAATTATTTAATTTTTTTCAACAATTTCTTTATAAGGGACAAGAGGACATTTTATTTTCAAGAATGAACCAAGTAAATGAGTTGATGTACAATTTTTTGAAAAACCCTTTTTTCGGAAGTGGCTTTGCTGTACCAGTCATTCCATATAGATCTTTTGCGTTTAGCACAGAATACATTGTTGAACCTGGAAATTTACTATTAGCTGTATTATCGTACGGAGGTATTATAGGTTTTGTCTTCTTTTTGAATTACATTATACAAATTTATATAAGCAATAAAGAAATGTTTAAATACTTTATGTTTCTACCATTTACAACGATTATGATTAGTATGGGTGAAATGGTGTTCTTTAGTAGTAATAATATTGGTATTTGGTTATACATGGCACTAAGTATTTATATTTTTGATGGTAAAACTCGTAATGAATATTCCGCTCCCCCTAAAGTCAATTTATGAGGCCAAAAACAATAAGTTTAAATGTTCCAGGGCAAAAAGTAGGAGTTGATAAGATCTATATTTAATAATAATTTGTTTTATATGTTAGAATTAATGAATATATTTAACTAAAGGGGAAAATATGATTGACAAGTTAAAGTTTTATATTGTACTTAGTATAATCAATACATTTTTGTGCGGTACTCATTTTTTTGGAATCAAGAGATATTTATTAAATTTGATTCGAATCAAAGTTGGACATGGGACAAGAATAGTTGGGCCAATAATAATCAACTATCACTGTTCTCTTGTAATAGGAGATAATACTTGGATAGGGAGAAACCTCGTGGTAGATGGTAATGGTTATGTTAAAATAGAAAATTGTTGTGATATTGCTCCAAATTTGCTAATTAGTACTGGAAGTCATGAGATTGGAAATGAAGAACGTCGTGCAGGAAAAGGGATAACATTCAATAGTACACTTATCGAGTCCGGTTGCTGGATAGGAACAAATGTTGTGATTATTAATGGTTCAAAAATTGGTAAGAAGTCTATTGTAGGCGCTTGTAGTTTAGTAAATAAGAATATTTCTCAAAATTCATTTGTTGCGGGTGTTCCAGCTTCACTTAAGAAGGAACTAAATTAAATGATTATGAAAACTAAGTTTTTTGAAAATGACACAAGGATATATTTAAATAATGTATTTAATATTGGGTTTTTTAGGGTTTTAACAATAATCACAAATTTTTTATTAGTTGGTTTAATATTTAGATATTTAAATAGTGAAGAATTAAATGGAGTTTGGCTTACTGTTTTTTCGATTGTTACTTGGCTAGCAGTGTTTGATTTTGGTATTGGAAATGGTCTAAGGAATAAACTTACAGAAGCAGTGACGCTAAGAAATATTCCATTAGCAAACAGTTTAATAGTAACTTCATATATAATATTGTCAATTCCAACTATATTGATTAATGTTGCTGTAGTTATTTTTGCACATGAAATTAATTGGGTGAGGTTGCTTAATTTGAATAATCATAGTCTCTCGAATGAATATTTGACAGTTTTTATGATTATTCTGACTATATTTTATTCTTTCAACTTTTATCTTTCACTTATCCATCCAGTATTTCATTCAGTTTCAAAATCATATGTAATAAACTTTGTTCAATTCATTACTAATCTAATCAATGTAGTTGTAATATTGTTGCTTTTACTATTTAAAGTTCAACCAAGTTTAATAACGCTTTGCTTACTTTATCTTGGATCAAGTATTTTAGTATTAAGTATTGTTTCAATAAATTTTTTTCGATTTAGTAATTCAACATATAGATTCAAAATAAAATATTATAATAGAGGTTTAGTCCGTGAAATACTTAAAATAGGTGGAAATTTCTTTATACTACAATTGGCAATTATAGTCTTATTTAACACAGATAATTTTTTAATAAGTTTCTACTTAGGCGTTAAAGATGTAAGTAGCTATCAACTTGTTAATAAGTTGTTAAGTATTTATACAACATTAATGTCAATCCTTCTAATTCCAATTTGGACAGTAATAATCAAATATAATATTAATAAAGAATATACTAAGTTACGTAAAGTGATAAAGCTTTTAATGTTTGCTTTTATTATTATATCTGTGTTTGTATGGATAACGGCGATTAATAGTAAATTTTTGATAGCAATATGGGTTGGTGAAGAGCTCGATAAGATTGATTTTAATTTAATTATGTTTATGGCAATTTTTACAGTTGTACATATTTGGTGTAATATATTCCAATATATTTTGAATGGTTTAAATTATCTTAGAATCCAAATGTATTGCTATGGAGTTGCTATGATTATTAATATTCCAATTTCAATCATATTAGTCTTAAATACTGATTTAAAAGTAAGCGGTATTATATTAGGCACGATAATATCGTTATCTATTCCAAGTGTAATTTTGCCATTTTACTTATCAAGGAAATTAAGAAAATATTAGAGAGTAGACTCATGGTTTTCAGACGCCAAATCGAAAGACCGTATTTTTCTCATCTTGAAATCGTGTAAAATCAATGCTTCTAGAATCGAAATTTAGGTTTCTTTCCAAACAGTACCTGACACCGCGTGTGAAGAAAGTGAAAGTAGTTAAGTCGAACTGGCAGGATGTAGATGTGGAGCGGGGGCATTGGAACCCTGGAGAAAAATGTGGGGAATCATGGGTGTCAGATACTAAATCGGAAGAAACTTTTTTTCACGTCTTGAAACCATCTGAAGTCAATGCTTCTAGAATCGAGACTGAGGTTTCTTCTAAAACGGTACCTGACACCCAACGAGAATAAAGTGAAGTAAGTTAATCCGAACTGGCGGGATGTAGATGTGGAGCGGGGGCATTGGCACCCGGTGAGAAAAATGTGGGGAGGATACATAATATGAAGGTGCGTAAGGCTGTGATTCCGGCTGCGGGGCTGGGGACGAGGTTTTTACCGGCGACGAAGGCGATGCCTAAGGAGATGTTACCGATAGTGGATAAGCCGACGATTCAGTATATTATCGAGGAGGCGATCGCGTCGGGGATCGAGGAGATCCTGATTATTACTGGGAAGAGTAAGCGGGCGATCGAGGATCATTTTGATCGGTCGTGTGAGCTGGAGTCTGAGCTGGAGAAGAAGAACAATACGGAGATGTTGGCGCTGGTGCAGAGTGTGTCTGAGCTGGTGGATATTCATTACATAAGGCAAAAGGATCCGAAGGGGCTGGGGCATGCGATTTATTGTGCTCGGACGTTCGTGGGGGATGAGCCGTTTGCGGTGCTGTTAGGGGACGATGTGGTCCATAACGAGGAGAGGCCGTGTTTAGGACAAATGATCGAGGTGTTCGACCGCGAGCAGGTGTCTGTGCTGGGGGTGCAGGAGGTTGCGCCTAGCGAGGTTTCGAAGTACGGGATCGTGGATGGTTCGCGTGTGAGTGAGCAGGTTTATGAGGTGCGCGATTTAGTAGAGAAGCCTGCGCGTGAGGTGGCGCCGTCGAATGTGGCGATCTTAGGGCGGTATATTATCACGCCTGGGGTGTTCGATATTCTGAAGGATACGAAGCCTGGTAAGGGCGGGGAGATTCAGCTGACGGATGCGCTGAGGGAGCTGGCTCAAAAGGAGCGCATGGTGGCGTACACGTTTGAAGGGAAGCGCTATGATGTGGGAAACAAGCAGGGGTTCCTGGAGGCGACGGTGGAGACTGCGCTGAGACGGGCGGATCTGCGAGATGAGTTTTTAGAGTATTTGGTGGGGGTAGTTGAGAGGGAGATGGGGAAGTAAGAGGTAGGAAGTTTGATATAAAACACAGAAAAAGCCACTGGAGGAGTCTAGTGGCTTGAGGTGTAGGCAATGTTTGTTTAGATACTATTTTCTATTGAAATCTTATTTAAATCATATTTCTCCTTGACCTCCACAAGTTTCGCATTGCTTGCCAATATACGCATAACCTGTTCCGTTGCAATCAGGACAACGTATATACTCACCTGATAATCTTTCTTCAATTTTTGTTAAGCAACTATGACATAATCCAGTATCATAATCTAGTTCATCATCAGTGAATTCGTTATGACACTCATTACATAATACGAAAACTAGGTCACAATCACCAACAATCGATACTTCATTCGCTTCACTAATCGAGTTATAAGAAGCTTTCTTTCTTTTTGAAGAATAATTTGAAGTTTCCATAAAATCCTCCTAAGTTTAAAATGAATGGTGCTTTTCTAATATTTTGTATATTAATTTTTATGAAGCAAATCTTTCAATTAATTCAATCAGTTCACCAAGTACTTTGTGTGAAAAATGCATTTGATTATATGTTGTATCAATTTTTTCGTTAAAATGTAAATTATCATTACAATATTTTCTGACTTCATTTAATTTTCGTGCAAATTCAGCATCAATTATTTCATGCTGCTCACATTCGCTTATGTTTTTGAAATTATTATTTGTGATATATTTATCACCAATATAATGATGTAGAAGATTTATTAATCCCATTTCCATTCCAACTCTGATATCACATAATGCATAAGCGAAGTCTTGCGATTTAATTCGTTCCTTAGATTTGACCTCCAAATTTTTCATGTCATATACAATACCATTATAGTAATCACGATTTTTTCCACCACGATCTAAACCCTGATTATTAAATCCTTTAAAGTCATAACCTAACTTATCGAATCCTTCTCGATTGTAACCTTCTTGATTAAAGCCTTTATTATTGTAGCCTTCTCTATCAATCTGTTTATTGTTAAATCCGTTTGAATCGTATCCTTCAAAATCAAAACCATTTTTATCAAATCCTTTTGAGTTAAAACCACTTGAATTGAATCCTTTCTTGTTATATCCAACTTCATTGAAACCTTGTCTATCAAATCCCAATTTAATGTAACCATCTTGATCATAAGTTTCTCGGTTATTTAGTGCTATTAAGGAGAGTATGCCTATTAAAAGAGTACCTCCTCCAATGCCAATACAAATATTTGATTTACTCATAGTTTTTATCGATGATTTTTGCAAATCATACACTCCTTTTTATAAAATTTTGATTTGAAAAATGAAATAGGTAATGCTGAGAGTAATTCTGTAGTTTTTTCTATTTACCTTGATTTACAAATTTGAATTATGTGGTGATTAATCTTATGTGCTACAAAATTTGAAATATGGAAAATAAAAATCAGCAATGAAAATTTTTTTGACTCGATTGGATAAGACTAGTAATACTAGCTTTTTTTCTTAAGCCATAGATATTCAATAAAATCTATGAAAGTGTTAATTAGTTTATTTTCGTCATCTGATAATTTTATTGAATTGTAGACACCCCAAATTTCAAATTGTCTTTTTATTGCTGCAATTAAATCTGATTTATTTCCAGTTATTTTATAATTTGACAAAGGAAAGTTAATTGTTCTTTTTAATTCTTCTAAATCATGATAATTTAAGGATGTAAGATTACATAGTTCTTCTTGTTTCAAAATTTCATTATATCCATATTGAGTACATTCATTCAAAACTTCAGCTATAGATACCTCTCTATTATATTTTTCCTCAAGTATATTCTTAATAATTTGAATATTTTCCATTGGAAGTGAGTTGTCAAAAAAATAGTCAATATTAACTTTAAATTCTGTACTCAGTACACAAAGAATATATGGATTTACTTCTCTTGTCCCACTTTCGAATTTTGAAATTTGAGATCTAGTTACATTTAATAAACTGCCAAGTGCATTTTGACTCATATTTTTTGATTCTCTTAAATATTTTATTTTGGTACCAATAACTTCATTGATATCATGTTGATTTGCCATAAAACACCTCCTAAAAAGAGCATAACATAAAGTGACATATTGTCAACGCTAATCCTAAAAACAGAACACGCGTGACGATATGTCACTTTTAAACGCTGAATTATTTTATTACATTTGCTTCATTGTTGTCAGATAAATTTCTTTATAAGAATATATTTGTATATTGAATCACTTTAATCAATGCTTCAAAGTTCGAGTTGAATGTATTATATTGCAGTCCAAAATAGCACTATATATAGTTATCTCATATAAGGAGTGAAATTATGAAGTTTTTAAAGCCTAATCGTTTCTATAATTCTTGCTGTATGTACATATCACCTTTATATGAGTCATCTTTAAATCCAAAATTGATGGTACATCCTGATGGAATGTGCACAATAAGTGTTGATCCGACAAACTGCTTTCAAAATGCTATTGGAGTGTTTAATAGTGAATTCGATACTTTTGGAATTGGAGTATTTGATGGTATAGCACGAATTTTTAGAAATAATGATTCAGTTGAATATAAACTGCCTTTTGATGCATTTGGAAGATTATCATTTTTTTGGAATGTTACTCGCTTGGTAATTTTGTGGGAGCCAGAAGAAAGTGACTATATTCAAGTAGAAACTCAGACAGAACCGTTTAAAATGTCAATGTCATATTTATATGACATAGAAAATAAGGATATAATTAGAAAATCAGATATAACTTCTGAGAGGGACATCATTAGAATCGTGTTTGAATCTCTAGATACTATTGAAAATCGTATTAGGTTTTTTAATTGTTATAATATTTTTTGGAATATTGATGGTAAAATAAAAAAACCAAAAATTGAAATCCATATTCAACCAATAATACTTGAAATGCTTGAAAGATTACTTAAATTGCATGGGTTGAGCATAAAACATGAGAATAAAGTTGGAAACGGGAGCATTGATTATTTAATTGAGGCCGCACAAATAAATGCCCCAGCTTTAAGATTAGTTTGCGAACTAAAGTTAGCCCATAATATGAATGTTAAGAGAACAGTAGATCAATTGAATCAATACATGACTAGTATGCGAATTGACCATGGCATTTTGATAATTGTATGGTTCAAATGTGAGCATTTTCCATATCCTTCGTATGATTTGTGTGACTTCTTCACAGAAGTTAAAGATGAGATATATGGTTCAGGTCTAAAAAATGTAACCTTAAAAACAATTGATTTATCTCCAGGGAATGCCCCAAGTAAGTCCTGTGATAATCTAAAGAAGTTTTCTACATAATATCTAGCACCAATGGATGTAAAAAACAAAATCAGTAGAAACAATTTTAGTAAAGTTAGATAAACTAATGTCGTTAGAATCATTTTTTATAGTTTTCCGAATTAGAATCGGACACCTAACTAGATGAAATGAAGTATTTGCTCACGGTATTGTCGCTGAGCAATTATTTCTGATCATCAAATTGTCCAATTTGTCAAATTAGTGGTCCGTTTTCCGCCACTACTATTCCACTTAACGCCAGATACTAGGCCATTTTTCGCCGCAAAGTATACCACCATGGTTTCATTCATAGTGGTTGAAGGTTTATAAATTATGGACAACTTAGCGAGCAAATAAAACTGATATGTGTTTGTCCATGTACTTGTAAGCATAATGTAATCAACAGGAGTAGTGGATCAAAAATTCATGAGCGTTTAATGAGGTTTCGGTTTAGCTGCTCCTCCATCACGGATTTACAGATCCACTTGCACGGTGGAGTAACGCCACTGTCACGGCTGTATAGCTCCATTAAGCGGAAAGGTGATGTGGAGCGAAGGCATTGACATCGGATGAGAAGCGTGATAAAACGTATGTATAGAGAGTGACCTAGGGTTTTCGAGGGTGGCGCGTATGATGCGACGGGTGAGAAGGCTTATACTTATGGGTTCGATATGGATGATTTGTGCCGTTTCTGTTCGTGTGGGGTATGGCGAGGTGAGTCGTGGGGTGGTGACGCTCGATTCGGAGCAGTTGTTGACGGTGCGGTTTAGTAATCAATTCGGGATTCGCATGTCGCCGCTGAGTGTGAATAAGACGCTTCATTTTTCTGAAGTTTTCTATACGAATGCGGATGGGGTGAAATGGGGATCGCATCCGATTAGTACGGATTGGATCGGGCCGATGATGATGAGAACAGCTGATGGGTCTGATGCAGCTCCGCGTTTTCGGGTGGCTTTCATGGGTCTGATGGCGATGAGGGCGGGAATCCAACTTCGAAGAATGTGTCTACGGTGATTACGGTGGATGGCGTGGTGCTGGGGGCAGGCGATGTAAAGAATCGGTATGCATTTAATGAAATGACGGTTCAGCGCGTTAATCATATCGATGCGTATAATTCTGATGCGGTCGCTGCGGTGGAGGTAACGGTGACCTATGTGATTTCGCCGGATGGCTGTATAAACGTGCATGTGCAGCTTACTGCGCTGTCAGATAGCGTCATCGAACGGTATTATGGACTTCAGAGTCGTACGTTTAAGAGTACGAAAACCATCAGGATGTCAAGCGTTGAGCATAAGGCGAGGAGCTATTTCGAGTCGGCGGATGCTACCACCTGGGAGATGGATGTGTTTGATCGGTACTGGGTGGCAGTGAATTTAGAGCCGACAGGTCTAGGGGATTTTAGCTACTGTGTCGATAAACCGCATGCGTTTAATTTAAGCTACGGCAAAACGTACTTTAACCTGATTAATAACGCTGAGTGCCCTGTTTCGAAGGGCAGTAGTGTGGAATGGTCGGGGAGTTATGTTTTTAAAGGTCCGGTTAATGATGTAAGTGCGGTTCAGGATGCTGTCATGAAGGAAACGAAGGTGACAGTACCTATGGGAGTTGTAGAGAGGTACATAGAATGCGGAAATATACTAAGTTATTAGGAATCATAGGTTTTATAGTAGTGGAGACGTTTTTCTATTTTAGAAGTGGGCGAGATAATCTCGAGCTGTTCTTTATGATTTGGATTTTTATCTCCGCTGTGCTAATGGTAAATAATACGTTTAAGCGGGGGAATAGGCCAGCGATGATAGGGTTAGGCGCAAATGACAGTATAAAATACGCCTATCTATCGAGCACGTTTATAGAGCAAGATTTAAATGCACAAAGTAATAATAAGCCGCCAAGACGTGGCGTAAATATTGATTCGTGGAATTTGGTTTATTTAGTGTTTTTAGTCGCTAACATCATCGGTTATATCGTGGTGATGCCGAAGTGAAGATTAACTGCATGTAGGTTATATATCGAACGTTTCAGTTATAACTGAAACGTTTGTTGTTTTCGGACGATGATTAAGTTATAATTGATACAAAGGTGGTGAGGTGATGATTAATAGAGAACTTTATATGCAGAAGGTACGACCGTTTATCGATAAAAACTTAGTTAAAGTAATTACAGGGGTAAGAAGGTGTGGGAAATCTGTTATGATGCAGTTAATTCAAGCTGAGTTAAAAAAGGTTGGAATTAAAGAACAGCAGATGCTAGCCATAAATTTTGAAGATATGTCTTATACAAGCTTGACAGATGCTACCAGTTTGCATGATGAAGTTATGCGTAAGTTTAGTGCTAACCCTACACTAAAATATCTATTTTTTGATGAAATACAAGAAGTAAAAGAATGGGAAAGATGTATTAATTCGCTTCTATCGAAAGGTCAATTTGATATTTACATCACTGGTTCCAATGCGAACCTACTTTCTGGTGAACTCGCTACTTTTCTGGCAGGACGGTATGTGGAAATCAATCTATATCCCTTTTCCTTTAAGGAGTTTTTAGACCTATTCAATCTAAAAACTGCTGAAAGTTCAGTCGATGCAAATTTTAAACGTTACCTTCAGGTTGGTGGGTTTCCATTTATACAGCATTTTATCGATGATCCATTAGCCATCGCGCAATATTTAAAGGATATATACAGCTCTGTACTTATAAAGGACGTCATGAAGCGAAATCAATTTCGAGATGTGGATTTACTAGAAAGGACCCTATTATATGTCATCGCTCATGTTGGGGAGACTTTTTCAGCTAACTCGATTTCAAAGTTTTTCAAAAGTGAAGGGCGAAAAGTAGCACCAGAAACGATTCTAAATCAACTTAGAGGGTGTGAAGAGGCATTTCTCTTTCATAAAGTCCCTAGGGTTGACCTCATAGGTAAGCAAATTTTGCAAGTAAATGAAAAGTACTACATGGTTGACCACGGTATTCGTCAGGCAGTATATGGCAGCAACCAACGAGATATTCAAAGAATTTTAGAAAATGTGGTTTATATGGAGATGCTGCGCAGGGATTATACCGTAAGAGTAGGTCGTGTAGGTGATCAAGAGGTTGATTTCGTGTGTGAAAAGGCTGGAGAACGTCTTTATATTCAGGTTTCATACTTACTCGCTTCAGATGAAACGGTGGAAAGAGAGTTTGGTTCACTTTTAATGATTGATGATAACTTTCCTAAATATGTCCTATCGATGGATCAATTTGATCTCAGTAGACAAGGCATCATTCATCAGTATTTACCGGATTTTTTATTAGGACGTAAATAAAAAAATGAGGCCAGAATCTATTAAGATACTAGCCTCACTCATTTGATTATCCTATTTAAAGTTCTCATCTTTTTCGCTTTTTATCGATAAGCGCTTGACGCTTTTCAGCTTGCTGATCCTTCTTCTTTTCTCTGCATTTTTGGCAAAATAGATTACTTTCACTTGGTTTTAGTACAGCGCCACATTGTTTACACTTTTTAATCATGCTGATTCCTGCTTTCATTGATTTTACTATTCATGTTATTATATCAGACTTATGCTGCTATAGATATTCAAAAAATATTACAAGCATTGCAAGAAAATTTTGATTTTTCAGTCAACTCATTATAAAATAGTAATGCAGAGTGAAAGGTTCTAAATACTATTATATGAGGTGACGTATGTTTAATTCTGTAAAAGAAGTTCGTGATTTTTGTCAGGAAAATGAAGTGAAGATGATCGACTTCAAAGTGGCAGACCTTAGTGGTCGCTGGCATCATCTATCAATCGTACCAGAAAGATTAGATCAACGCACGATGGAGGATGGGATTGGATTCGATGGATCGAGCTATGGATTTCTTACTGTTGAAAAATCTGATATGGTCTTTATTCCCGATTTGAGTACTGGTTTTTTAGATCCCTTCACTAAAGTTAAGACGCTAACCTTCTTAGCGAACACGTATACACTTCACCCAGAACCGAGAAGATTTGAATCCGATCCACGTTATGTCCTTGAAAAGCTGGAAAAGCACATGAGAGCAGAAAACATCTGTGATACGGCATTATTGGGACCAGAGTTTGAATTTCATATCCTCGATCATATCGCTTATGAGGTAAGTCCTCAGACCATGTATGTGGAGATGGATGCTAAGCAAGCGAACTGGAATTCAGGAAATAATGACACGCAAAATCTAGGCTTTACGGTTAAACATAAAGGCGGCTATCATGTGGATATTCCGCATGATGAAAATTATAATTTAAGAAATGAAATGGTGCTAACGCTTGAGCAAAACGGCGTGCCGGTTAAATACCATCACTCAGAGGTTGGCGGTCCTGGTCAGTTAGAGATCGAGCTTAGCTTCGGTGGCGCGGCTGAAATGGGCGACCGAACCATGAAAAGCAAGTATATTATTAAGAATACGGCTGTTAAGAACAACAAAACGGTGACGTTTATGCCGAAGCCGTTATATAAAGAAGCTGGCAATGGCATGCATGTCCATATGATTTTATTTAAAGATGGTCAGCCATTGTTCTTCGATAAAAATGGCTATGCTGGCATGTCTCAAACGGCTTTATATGCCATGGGTGGACTGCTGAAGCATGCACCAGCGCTTTCAGCCATCGTTAACCCGACGACGAACTCGTATAAACGATTAGTTCCTGGTTATGAAGCGCCTGTATCGATTTGCTTTGCTTTATCAAACCGTAGCGCGGTTATAAGAATTCCAGGGTATGCAAACAGACCTGATGAGAAGCGTTTTGAGTACCGTTCTTCTGATGCTACTGCGAATCCATATTATGCCTATGCCGCTTTACTCATGGCAGCATTTGATGGAATTCAGAATAAGATCGATCCTGTAGCTGAGGGATTTGGTCCACTAGATAAAAATATCTATGATCTTCCAGATGAAGAAAAAGCGAAAATCAAATCACTACCAAAATCTGTGGAGGAAGCTGCTGAAGCTTTAGAAAAAGACCACGCGTTTTTAATGGCAGGCAATGTTTTCACGAAAGAGCTGATCATGAACATTAAGAACCGAATTCTCAAAGACGCCGCAGAGGTGAATTTCATTCCGCATCCTAAAGAGTTCGAGATGGTTTTTGATTTATAGGATAAATTAGGGGAAAATTAAGTGCAGGACTATATGGAAAAATTACTAAAGCAAATCATCGCAAACGATAAAAAACCACCGCTCTATGAATATACGGGCGAACTCTTTTGGAATGATCCGCATATTTCGAAGCAGATGCTGAAGGCGCATCTGAATCCAGAGCATGATGCAGCCAGTCGTAATCCGCGTGCGATTTCGGCTACGGTTAACCATCTGTTTGATCAGGGTATTCTAAAAGCGGGCATGCGCGTTCTGGATTTGGGATGTGGCCCTGGCCTCTACAGTGAGCTCATACAAGCAAAAGGGGCGCACGTGGTCGGCATCGATGGCTCCGAAAATTCCATCGCTTATGCGAAGGAAAGAAGCGAGCGACTCGGTCTAGGCATCACGTATTTGCACATGGATTTCTTTGAGATGCCCTTCGAGCAAGAGTTCGACGTGGTTTTACAAATATACGGCGAGCTAAATACCTTTTCTCCTGAGAACAGAGACAGGTTGCTTTCACTTATAAAACGCGCATTAAAGGATAATGGGCGATTTGCATTCGATGTAACCAACCGTGCAAACCGGGACCCTGCGGCCACGAATCCCACCTGGTATACCTCGGAATCAGGCTTCTGGAGCGGCGAGCCCCATTTGGTACTCGAACAAGCCTATGATTACCCCGAGGCTTCCGCTTGGGTAGACCAGTACATCGTCATCGATACGAAGGGCGTAAAGGCCTATCGTAATTGGTTCAATGACCATGACGTACAGTCGATTACCGAAGTCATGACGCATAACGATTTCCAGATAGAGCACTGCTGGGGGGACCTAGCATGGGCACCGCTAACAGAATCAGACAAATGGATCGGTATCGTAGCGAGAAAAGCTGTCTAGTATCATGAATAAACAAAAAAACGTTTCAGTACTAACTGAAACGTTTGATGTTTTTTGGCATGTATTAAGTTATATTTAGATGCGTGCTCCAAACGGTATCAGTGCGAGCTGTGCCAGTTTCAGGTGCTGCTTTGCAAATGGAAGTCCGATAATGGTGATGGCGAGTAAAAAGGCGATGGTGAGGTGCATGAGAAACAGCTCCCAGCCCAGTACCAAAAGCCAGATGATGTTGCCGATTAATCCACCGGCACCGAAGTTACCGACCTGTACATCGCGTCCGAACGGTGCGAGTGTGAGACCCGCGATTTTAAAGCATTGGACCCCAAAAGGAATGCCGATGACTGTGATACATAAAAGCGCACCTGCGATCGTCCAGCCGATGGCCGAGATCAAGCCACCTAAAATAATCCATATGAGATTGCCGATAAGTGACATAATTGATCCTCCGAGTTAATTTAATAATGCTATTATAGTCCATACGCATTAAATGGTCGTTAAGACCAGATTAGAATCTAATAAATATGAATATCATCGGGGTTCTCCGGGAGGTACTCGATTTCGAAGTAGTCAAATTCGATATCTTCGATAAAGTGATGCGCCTTAAAACGGGTTTTATTACCGCGCGCCATGTCGAGGGTATTATCGCTTAACCAGATGGGATTGCTAATATCGAAACGGTTACAAATGTCTTCTATAGCACCTCGCAGAAGTGCTTCGTGCGTCTGCCCGTCCTTGCTGGCTTCGTACGTATGATAATTGAGGGTGTTATTTTTCTTTACGATTTTACCGATAAGCTTAAACATGGTGCGCTCCTTATGTTGAGTTCATAAATTTGATTTTCTGACTTATCCAGTTTAAAATGAAAGTGTAGCTGAGTCAAACCGAATTCTACCACTTAACGCGCTTAATTACCAGTTAAAAATAAAAAAACGGGAAGTAAACCATGCAGAAAGTAGCCGCACCACAGAAGAAAAACTATGTTGAATTAGAAATCATTAGAACCCTCTCCTTTATCGCCGTGTTTACACAACACGTATTAGGGGCCGCAGCCCGGCGAAACGAAGGCCTGCTGCCGATTAAAATGGAGTGGCTGATCGCCTTTTTATTTGAGCTGTCCAGGTTCGCAGTGCCCGCATTCGTGTTCATGTTCGGCCTGCTCATGGTGCTCACGTATAAAGAAAACACGCGCTACACAGCCTTTCTTAAAAAGCGCTTTAAGCTAATCTACGTGCCCTACATCCTCGCCACGGCTTTCTATATGGCATTTGACCTCTATCGGTATAAAGAAGATTTCGTAGTGGTGTCCATGCTCAAGTCGTTCATGGAAAAGCTGCTTCTCGGAAACGGGTTTTATCACCTGTGGTATGTCGCGATGATTTTTCAGTTCGTCATATTAGCGCCTGTGGTGTTTGCCGCGATACGACTGGTAAGGTCAGATAAGTTCAGTCGGAAAAAGCTGTTGGGATTAATGACATCGCTCATTATTTTAAGCCTCATATACCTATACGTGACGCCTAAACTCGACCTTCCGGTGTTTTTTAAGACGTACTATACGCGGCTGTTTCCCACATGGTTGTTCTTTTTTATTAGCGGCGCAGTATGTGGCCTAAACTATGAGCGTGCGAAGTTGCTGATTAAGCGGTTTTTCCCGATAACAATGATACTTTCCATCGCAGCTATGGGGTTCGCTTTTTATAAAGACGTGGTGTATATCGGAATTAATCAGATGGTGCACTTTAATCAGGTGAGTTTTTTAGAACCAGTTTATGCGGTGTTGACGTTGATGGAAATCTTTGCTTTAATCGCTCTGGCGGATTATATTAAAAGCATTAGGTTAATATCTAAAACGAGTGGTATGATCGGAGCGCATTCTTATATGGCGTATCTCGTTCATGCCTATGTCATATCTGTCGTATCGTTACAGCTTGCGGGATTACTCCCAGGTCTAAATCTTTATATATTCTATCTCATACTTTATCCGGTTGCACTGGTGATAACGTTAGTTATATCTGTTATGGTGGATAAAATTGTTAAACGTTTCAGTTATAACTGAAACGTTTTGTTTTATTTCCGCCAAGTTACAAAGTGAAAACGCGCCAAATTACAAAGTGAGATTGCGCCAAATTATAAAGTGTCATATAATGGTAAAGTAAGAAGTGGAGGTAAAATGTGAAAAAATATATTCCTCGTATTGCAGATATTATGATTATAAGAGCACTTAAATCATCAGGGGCTGTTTTAGTAGAAGGGCCAAAGTGGTGCGGAAAAACGAGTACAGCACGTCATTTATGTCAAAGTTACCTTTATATGCAGGATCCTGATCAAAGAAGTAATTATATGAAAATTGCTGAAAGCAAACCGTCGCTTTTACTTCGAGGTAAAACGCCTAGACTGATAGATGAATGGCAGATTGCGCCAGTTCTCTGGGACTCAGTAAGGCATGAAGTGGATTTAAGAGCTGAGCTCGGGCAATTTATTTTGACTGGATCAGCTGTACCTATACTTGATGAGAATATAACACACACTGGAACGGGAAGATTCTCTAGGGTAAAAATGAGAACGATGAGCTTATATGAATCTAACGAGTCTAACGGAAGTATAAGCTTAAGTGAATTATTTAATCAAGAAACGGATGCAGCCTCTATTACAGACTTAGACATCGAGAAAATCGCACAGATAATCGTAAGAGGTGGCTGGCCTGCAACGGTAGTGAACACGTATGAAGATGCTTCTAAGCCTGTTCTTGATTATTTAGATTCAATTATCAATATTGATATCTCTCGCGTTGATGGTATCGAAAAAAATCCTCAAAAGGTTGCTGTTCTATTAAAATCAATTGCTAGAAACATTTCAACAGAAGCGTCTATTGAGACACTTAGACGTGACATGGAGGGCAATGAACAGAATTCCGTTTCTCAACCAACCGTATTGAGTTACTTAAATGCACTACAACGTATTTTTGTAATTGAGGATTTAGAAGCATGGAATCCATCCATTCGTTCAAAAACACCTTTACGATCTAGTTCGAAAAGACACTTTATAGATCCATCCATAGCTTGTGCTGCTTTAGGCATTAATGCGAGTAAACTATTAATGGATTTCAATACGTTTGGTTATTTATTTGAATCTCTGTGTATCAGAGATCTTAGAATTTACGCTGACTATCTAGATGGTAAGGTATATCATTACCGAGATAAATCAAATTTAGAATGCGATGCAATAATTGTTTTACGAGACGGTAGGTGGGGCGCTATTGAAATCAAAATGGGACCAAATGAATTTGAGTTAGCTGCTGAGAATTTATTTAAGTTAAAAGAAAGAATCGATAGTGATAAAATGCAGAAACCCTCATTCTTAATGATATTAACAGCAACTGGGTTTGGCTATACTCGAGAAGATGGTATTCATGTGGTACCGATAGGCTGCTTAAAATGGTAAGTATTGACCTTCAGAGTTATTTAATAGTGAATTGTTACAAGGAACGGTTCGGTTTTTAACGGATCTCAGAGGAGGCAAAATGGAAATCAATAACGAAAAATATTCTAAGCGCATGATTTGGACAGCAGTACTGGTGATTATCGCCCTGATTTCAATATTTGGGGTGGCGAAGCTGGTGACGACGCAGGAATTTAATGGTTCCATGATCGAGACCCTAGATGAAAAAAAGGCCACGGTGCTGAAGGTTTCTTTATCTGCAGCGGCCACTTCCACAGCGCTTTCGCTTCTGCCTGGTGATGCGGCGATTCCCATCGCAAACGAGATTGCTGAGCTGACCACATACTTTATCGTCATCCTCGGGGCAATTTTACTGGAGAAGATGCTGTTATCGGTGATTGGTCATCTGACATTTACTTATATTATCCCGCTGGCGTGCCTTTTAGGTGGAATTTACCTCTATACGAAACGCGAGGTACTGAAGGTTCTGGCCATTAAGCTGACGATTTTCGGTCTGGTGCTTTTCTTAGCGATTCCAGCGAGCATAAAGGTGAGTGAGCTCATTTATGCTTCCTACGAGACGCAGGTGGCACAGACGATTCAGACAGCTGAGGAAAATAAGGCCTTTATCGAGGAACAGAAAAATGACCTTGCTGAGGAGGATAAGAATTGGTTTGAAAAGGCGGGCGACTATCTTTCGAATCTAACATCTAAGGTGGGAATCGGCATTTCATCTATGCTACAGAAGGGTGAAGAGACCTTGTCTTCCATGATGGACACCATCGCTGTGCTGATTATTACGTCCTGTGTGCTGCCCATCGTGGTAATCTTGATTTTCTCTTGGATTATAAAAATTCTTTTCGGATTTGATACTTCTGAAGCGCGTAAATGGCTGAGTGTTAAGAGATAGTAACTGTGCGGCGAGAGGATTGGCACAACACAAAATAATGCAAAATGCACACTAAAAGACTAATCATAATAGTTAATATAAGATAAGTGAAAGTAACCCGCCTTGTGCGGGTTATTTAATAATTACTGACGGGGGAAATAATGAAAAAGCTATCAAGTATATTTTTAGTGTTGTTCCTAGTATTATTGCTAGGACTGGTGTTAGGATCTGGTTCATTTGCCGCAGAGACGGTGAAGTACACTGAGCAGGCTGAGGTTTTGAAGAGCTTAGGACTGTTCAATGGTACAAATGTAGGTTTTGAACTCGAACGTGCACCGAAGCGTGTGGAAGTGGCAGCGATGCTGGTCAAATTCTTAGGTGCTGAGGAAGAGGCAAAGGCAAAGCAGTATAAGCATCCATTCACTGATGTACCAGCATGGGCGAATCATATCGTCGGTTATATGTATGAGAAAAAGCTCACTACAGGTATCGGCAATAATTTGTTTGGTTCGCTAAATCCAGCAAGTGCAAAGGATTACACAGTATTTTTACTTAAGGCTCTAGGCTATGGTTCGGCAGATTTTACATACAACGAAACGATGAACTTCGCCGTGTCCAAAGGGCTCTATACCGCTGCTGAAAAAGCTACTTTAGAATCGACAACCTTCAAGAGAGATGAAATGGTCTTTTCATCCTATAAGTCACTCTTTACAAAAGTGAAAGGCAGTACGCAGTTATTAAGCGAAAAGCTAGGCATCGCCTCGGTTCCGAAAATCGTCGCACCTGTGACTGCGACGGTTGATCGCGTTAATTACCGTGAAGGCGTAAGGTTTGTAATCGATAAAAACAAGTTACCCGAACCTTATAAAAATTTCGTCTATATTGGCGTATCAAGAGTCTACTGGACAAATCCAACGACAAATGCGCAGATTAACGAGTTGATTCCTACGGGTAAAAATGAGTCTCCATATTTATCACCTTATGAAATAGATGGCTATGACGGGTATGGCGCATACTGGAATACAGTGGTCACATTGTTTGATAGTGAAAAACGCTTAATTGGATATTTTGATATCTTAGGCAATAATAAAGTAGGTACCTTTACTGTAAACATTAGACCTGTTACTACAGTTCAAGAATTAGCTGAAATCAAGACTGGAGTCAGTATGGGTTCAGGCGGTATCATCTCCATCGACCGTAACGCGCTTCCGGCATTTGCAAAGGATTATGTGAAGGTAGCTGTCCCAGAGTATGGGTTATCAGATGCAAAACAGATTCAGGTGCACTCTGATTATATCGTAGGAAAATCGACCACTAAATTCTATACAACAGCGACCATCGACGGTTTATCTGCTTATGGTTCTGTTAGTAATCGCGCATTTGTGATGTTTTATGATGGTTCAAACCAGCTTCTCGGTTACGCAAGTCTCGATTCAGCGCCACTTGTTGCTGCGATGAAAAATAACTTGGAGAGTAAGGGAATTAAGCAGATTACAAAAGGATTTGTAGTAGTGAACGCTCCTGAATCATCAATGGCTTATGTAGACATTAATAATGTGGACTATGGTTCGTCGCAAAACCTAGTGTATTTTGGTCTTGGAACATTTTTGGGAACTGATAACATCCATGCATATGCTTATTCATTAAGCAAACAAGCCTCAAACTATCTAGAACCTTTAACACCTGCTGGCATTAGTACACAGACCGTAAAGTCTGGAGAAAACGCTATTCTAACCTATTATGATTCAAACAAGAAACTCGTTGCATACTCAGTCGTTCCATATTCAGAGGTTACCAGTACACATCCATTACTCAAAACGGTAGAAGTTCAGTTTGAAGGTGAAGCAAGTAATAATTTCAGTAATAGCTACTTTTCGTTTGAGTACTATAAAAATGGTACACGTATTGGCACGAGTGGGACAAGATACTTTGAGCTCCTAACTTCTAATACTGGAAAAATTACAGGTGTACGCTTCACTCATATTTTCTTCGATCCAAACGGCGGCTATGAAATTAAGGTCTCCAGCAATAATAGCGGATTCGTGATCAAGAGCTTTGAGGTTAAGTAATCTGAATACTTTACAGCAAAATGGGTATATATAAACTAGGCAAAATGAACCTATCTAGATGAGTAAAGAAGGTGTTTTTATGAACATTCAAATCAGGCCAGAGGCGAAGGCTCTGATTGAGAGAGAACATCATCAATGGATTACCCTTCATGCGGATCGTGAATGCGTGGGGGCAAACTGTTCTGAGTCCTATTTGCACCCGATGTTGGGATTTCACAAGCCAACAGAAAGTGAAGCAGAGCGTTTCGACGTATTTCAGGTATCAGGTGTAACGGTGTTTGTTGATCGCGAGTTGGAGATCCTTCCTGAGGTGGATATCGATGTTAAGCATCATATGCTCAAGGATGTGGTGATTGCTACGACTAGACACGAAGCACCGATTATGACCCATATAAAACTATAAGCATCACAAATGTATTTTTATGGCCACTGGGATTAATATCCTGGTGGTTTTATTTATTTGTCTCTATGATATAGAATTAAGTTGAATCTTTTCCATCGATGATATACCTTAAAAGAGTGATCGTATGATGCATTATAGAGGTGACCGATGAATTATCAAAGATTATTAGAATATAAGTTTTTTATAGACGCGTTACCTGATATCATCTTAATCATAAAGGATGGAAAAATTATACTGGCGAATAAAAAGGCGGAAGAGGTTCAAACCGCTTTGATCGGTGCGGATATTAGCGATTTTATTAAATCGTCATTTGAAAGGGCGCAATATCGATTGTCTTTACTTTCTGAGGAAACTAAGGTTGTCGGACCGACAGATTATGAGGTAACTCTTAAGAGTGGCGAAAAAAGACAGTTTGAGATGATTTCCACCTATTTTACGATTGATGGGATGCCTGCAACATTAACCACTGCCTGAGATTCATGGGTTAGCGTTTGGTATGGTTTATGTCCCTGCTAAAAACGTGAGCGGTGATCTTTATTTTATGAAACGAATCTCTGAAACACAAAGCGTCGGTATTATCGGAGATATATCTGGAAAAAGGATTAAGTGCCGCCATGATTTTGTTGCAGCTATACTCATGGGTGTCACGTAACGAATCGGAAGAAACTTTATTTCGTGAGCTAAACCCATGCTAAATCAATGTATCCAGTAGATTAATGCAAGTTTCTGTCAAACTGGTACCTGGCTTGGTCATGGAATAAACTTTGAATCACATTAGTAAATGATCAGCGACATTGACCATGAGCAACGATAATTGACATATGTGATGTCCGGTTTTGGTCATCACAAGTGGTCCAGGTTTAGGCATTGACTGGATTTGGTATATGGGTTGATCTTTGAATTTGTCCATGAATATAAAAACTGCTCATGGTTATTGTCCATGAGCAGCGGTAAATGATTTGCTGTTTGTCCATGAGTGGTGATGTGCTGGTGGATGGCGGAGGTATTGGAACAACAATTAGAGGGCTGGATGAAAAAAGAAGGTTTTATAATCGGTTTGGTGTGTTCGGTTTAATTGTATACTCCGATAAACTAAAGCCACTATCACGGACTTACAGCTCCAGCTTCACTGAGATTTAGTGCCACTCTCACGGTAAGTGAGCCATCAGTCTTTAATAAAAGTGATGGGTTTATGTATTATGCATATCTTAGGGGGTACACATGCTGATAAATCATGATGTTCACATTGAGAAAGAAATATTCGAGATGTATGATCGAATTGAAATGGGTAAACATTCGGTTTGTAAGGCATGCCAAGAAGCAAATGTAAATCTTACAAAACCTGTTTCATTTTGGTTTGTGGGAGAGAAGTATTACAATAGCCAATATAGGGTGTTATTTGTTGGTAAGAATGCAAGAGGAAAAGTAGGCTCTTTAGTGGATGATTATTATAATTCAACATTAATTGCAAGTAGTTTATGGCAGAAATCATGGCCTTACTGGAGTTATACACGTGCGATTTCGGAAAGTCTTTATGGAACAGAAGATGGTGACTATATCGCATTTACCAACATAATCAAATGTAATAATTCGGATACGGTTGATACGACTACACAAAATATGATGACAAACTGTATCGAAAAATTGAAGATAATCAAAAATGAAATTAAAATTCTAAATCCAAAAAGCATTGTGTTCATTACTTCTCAGCATTATGATCACATGTTTCAGCATGTATTTGATGATATAGTTGATTCAAACAAGTATATAGCCAATATTGGTGCTAAAAAAATGGATGTATGGGAGTTTAAAGGTTTTATTTGTGATGAGTCTATAAATGTACTACGTATTGGGCATCCAGAACGGAAAAAGAAATATGACTTTGTAAATTTAGTGGTTAATTGGATTATGTCACGCGATTGAAATGTTTAATAACCCCATAGGTGTTGTCAGGTTCCGACTTAAGGGTGTCACGTAACGAAACGGTATTCCTATCGGTGTCAGATACGAAACGGAAGAAACTTTATTCCATGAGCTAAACCCAAGCTAAATCAATGTCTCTAGAAAATTAATGTGAGTTTCTACCGAACTTGTACCTGGCTTGGCTATGGAATAACTGGGTTTGGTATGTGGAGTGATCTTTGAATTTGTCCATGAATATAAAAACTGCTCATGGTTATTGTCCATGAGCAGCGGTATTATCATCTCTAGTTTTCATATAATTTTACGACCTTGTTAATTTTTAAAATGGAGCCCTGTGGAATTGGAAGATGAACTAAATCAACGCTCTTATTCAAAATTGACTCAACATCTGATTTTAGCTCATATAACATAAATAATGAAACATTTGGGGTCATAAATTCTATTAACAAATCAACATCACTATCTTCGTTAGCATTTCTTTCTGTATAGGAGCCAAACAAAGAAACGGTCTTAATTGGGTATTTATTTGCAGTTTTAGCTAGAGCATCGCGAATTTGATCTTGAGACAGCATTAGAGCACCTCCAAAGTAGAATTATTACTAATTTCATTATACATTATCAGCTGTATGTTGTCACTTGGATGAAACTAAACATGCTGGTGGATGGCGGAGGAGATATCAGAACAATCAGGGGGCTGAGTGAAATGAGAAAATTTTCTAAACTATTTGGTGTGTTAGGCTTTATTGCGGTTGAAATGTTTTTTTATTTTAGAAGTGGTCAGGATGATCTCGAGATGTTCTTTATGATCTGGATATTTATCTCAGCTGCGCTTATTTTAAATAACACGTTTAGGCGAGGGGATAGACCCGCGATGCTGGGTCTCGGCGGGAATGATAGTGTAAAATACGCATACCTTTCGAGTACCTTTATGGAAAGTGAGCTGAGTTCTGGGAAAAAAAATAAGCCTTCGAGACTTGGTGGTCTGTTTGACTTATGGAATTTGATTTATATAGGTTTCTTAATGATCAATATCATCGGATATATCGTGGTGATGCCGAAGTAAATTCAAATAGTGAGCTGGTGTGTTGAAGATGTGAAGCGGGGCATTGGCACAGCATAAACGGTATTTGTTTAATAATTAGGATCTTACCTTTTTCGCTTTTTATCTATCAGCGCTTTACGCTTCTCAGCTTGTTGGTCTTTCTTTTTTTCTCTGCATTTCTGGCAAAATTGATTGCTTTCACTGGATTTTAGTTCGACGCCACATTGTTTACACTTTTTAATCATCTTAATACCTGCTTTCCTTAATTTAACGATTCAAGTTATTATATCAGACTAATAGTGTGAATGTAAGGTGTTTAGATGTGGACGGCGAGGGTATCTGCACAAATGATGTTAAAATACGTTCGGTGCAAGGGAGGCGGATAGGTTGCGAGGGATATTTAAGCGGGTGCTGATAATATCGATCATAGGCATGTGCGTCTTTTTCTATGCGCTGAGTTATGGTGAGACGGCTGGTGGGCAGGTGACTTTCGATTCGGCGCAGTCGCTAACGATTCGTTTTACTAATAGTTTCGGGCTTCGCATGTCACCGCTCAGCGTGAATAAGACACTGCACTTCTCAGAGCTGTTTTATACGGACGATAAGGGCATAAAGATAAAATATCATCCTATTAGTACCGACTGGATCGGGCCTCTGATGGTTAGAGCGACGGGTGAGGAGGTGACCCGAGATGATGAAGCACCGCGATTTACAGGTGGCTTCCATGGGTCAGATGGCGACGAACGTGGCGAGGCCACTTCGAAAACGGTGGGGATGAGCATCACTGTCGATGGTAAATCGTATGAGACGTTTGAGCTGAAGAAGAAGGTCGCTTTTGAGACGATTAGTATCGTATTAGTTAAACATACTAACGCATATAACACTGCAGTTGCACCTGTGGTGGAGGAAACTGTCAGCTATGAGATTTCTGCAGACGGCACCGTAAAGGTGGCTGTTAAGCTCACTGCGCTGTCTGATCTGGTGATCGAGAAGTATTATGGCCTGCAGAGCCGCACGCTGAAAAGTACCACGATCATTAAAATGGAAGGTTTAGACCATAAAGCGAAAAGCTATTTTGAGTCCCCAAAAGCGCGAGCCTGGGGGATGGATGTCTTCGGTAAATACTGGATTGAGGTTGCGCTGGAAGATACGGGTCTCGGTGATTTTAATTACTGCATAGGTAAGCCTCAGGCGTTTAACCTAAGCTATGGTAAAACTTATTTTAATCTGATAAATGGTCGGGAGTGCGTTTTAGGTAAAGGTGAAAGCGTGGAGTGGTCCGGGCGCTACAGCTTTAAAGGGCCGTATCGGGTGGATGAGCCTGTGAAGTTGGAAAGCGGAGGTAATCGTGATGAAAACCCAATTGTTAGAAATGAAGCAAAATAAGCCATCTCTACCTGAGGTTGTCGTTACTAAAAACCACTTGTTTGATGGTGCAGAGGAAGCCAGTGTACTATTAATTTCGTCACAAGCCGGATCAGGAAAATCGACGGCTGTGAGTGAATGGGTGTCGCATCAATCCAAATATGTTTGCTGGTATACGCTTGATGAATGGGATAACGACATTATGCAGTTTTTTTCGTATTTGATATCTGGCATCGATGTGCTTCATCCGAGAGCGGAAGAAGCGTTAGGGCCTTTATTAAGTGCGTTTTCGGCGATAGGGTACGATACATTTTTGCGTGCATTCATCATGCATTTGCACGCGATTGAATCGCCATTTAGTATCGTTTTAGATGATTATCATCACATTAAGAATAACCAAATACACAAGGTCTTAAGGACTTTATTAGAACACTTTCCACCCAAAATGCAGCTTGTATTGATTTCTAGAGAAGATCCTCCATTACCACTGGCAAAGCTGCGCGTTTCTAAGAAACTTTTGGAGATAAAAGATCAGCAGTTACGCTTCTCAAGCAGTGAGATCAGGGTGTATTTTCAAAAGCTGCTCAGTATCGACCTAGACGATGATCAAGTGAGCAAGCTGATGAAGCATTCTGAAGGCTGGATCGCGGGAATCCAAATGTTTGCATTATCTATAAATGAGGAAAAGCACACTTCCAAATACGTTGATAAAAAGATATCTAATAATACATTCATCATGGAATACTTATTTGAAGAGGTTTTAGATAAACAAAGCGAGGCTGTTAAATCTTTTCTACTTAAAACATCGTTTTTAGATTTCTTTTCGGCGGAGCTATGCGATTTTATGCTTGAATATGAACCCGGTACCTCAACTGAAATTTTATCGCATCTCACGAGAAATAATTGTTTTATCATCTCTTCAGAGGTGTCTAGCCGCTGGTTCCGCTATCATCCGCTTTTCAGAGAGATGCTAAAAAAGCGACTTTTGCTTCAGACGAAAGGTGAGCTGCACCACTACCATTATTTGGCGGGACAATGGTTCAATACCCATGGATTTACTAAGGAAGCGATACAGCAGTATATCCTTTCAAAGGCTTATGAGGCTGCAGCAGAGGTTGTCGAATTACTATGGGCGGAGTATGACAGTCAGCTCAGGTCAGCTACGTGGTTAGAAATGGCAAATAAATTACCGCGTGAGATCGTCGATAAATGCCCTGTAATTCTTATGGGGGTAGGCTGGGCGTTACTGGATTTAGGTGAGATAGACAAGTGTCAGCCATGGTTTGAAAGATCGATGGCATTATATAGAGGCTATCATGGAGAGCATGGAGAGAATGGAGATTATGGTAGTGAGTTGTTGATCAAAGACCAAGCATAATTTGAACTTTTACCGATTACAAATGCTTTTGCCTACGCCTATATAAATGCTGCGATAGGAAATACTGAGGGGGTTTTTGAGCAGACTGGATATGCGCTAGATCATATACCTGAGAATCAACGTTCTAAAAAGATGACGATTATGATTCTGCTCGGAATCGCTTATTGGCAAAAAGGAGATTTTAGGGAAGCTGAACGTACCTTAATGTCGGCTTTTCAAAACATAAACAAGGAGACGCATCCGATTTTAGAGAATTCAGCATGGATGCTATTAGGTGATCTTTACATTCATCAATGCAAGTTTGAGATTTCTAAATCTTTATTCGAGAAGCTTATTAATAAAACGAAGAAGATGAAGGGAATCGAAATTTTACGTCCTAGCTTATATCTCGGATTAGCAAAGATCGCCTTTTTAGAAAAAGACAACGGTGGTGCATACGAACTGCTGGAACAGAGCATGTTATGCGGCGAGTCCTCTTCGCTGGTCGACTGGAAGTATAAATATTACTTATTACTAGCACGCATTTATGCAAGTGAAGCTTTATTTAGTCTAGCGCATGATTGTATTATCGAAAGTAGGAAGGTTTTCATCATGAATCCCATCCCAGACGACGTCAGTATCGATGACGTGGAACAGGAGATATATTTGCTTGAAAAGAATACCGTGGTCACTGATGGAAAGCGGTTGACTAAAGATAACGATCAGCATTTCAAACGTGAGCGAATCAATAAAACACTTTCAGAACCTTTAACAGTGAGAGAGTTAGAAGTTTTACTATTAATCGTTTCAGGTTACTCTAACCAGGAAATCGCGAATCGGTTATACTTGTCTCTAAATACCGTGAAAAGCTATAACCAGAACATCTTCGGAAAACTAGAGGTAACTAGAAGAACTCAAGCTGCAGCTAAGGCGATGCAGTTAGGATTGATCTAATTTAAAAAACATACTTTTTTAGACTAAAACCCATACTTTAGAAGGTATTATTACGTCTCCTGATATCTTATGCTTAGATAGTAGCATCTGTTTAAAAGGAGGAGAGCAAAATGAATAGAAGAACGGCGAGAATAGCGGGACTTATGTTTTTTATGATGGTATTGACAGGCATACTAGCAGAAGTTCTTTTTAGAGGAAAAATATTTGGAGCGGAGGATCTATCGATAGTAAGTAACCATATATTAGCAAATGAATTTTTATATCGCGTAGGGATTACAAGCGACTTATTTATGGCACTCTTTTATCTGCTAACAGCGTTATTTCTGTATAAACTGTTAAACCACGTCGATAAAAGCATGGCAACCATAATGGTGTTGTTTGCTACCTGTGGAAGTGTCATTTTAATGCTAAACACACTGTTTGAATGGGTGCCCTTATATATCATCATTGAATTTGATTATTTAAGTGCATTTAGCGCTCAGCAAAGAGAATCTTTAGCGTTGTTTTTCTTCAACTTGTATCAAGAAGGTTATATTATCGGGCAGATATTCTTTTCATTATGGGTTTTTCCACTGGGAGTGTTGATTTATAAGTCCATGGTGATCCCTAGAATTTTCAGTATTCTATTTATGACTGAAACGGTGTTAGGATTAATAGCTGTCGTCATACATTTTATGATGCCGAACGCAACACTGGAAACGGTCTTTATGTTACCGATGATAATCGCGGAGTTTTCATTTATGATGTATTTGATGCTTCAAAGGGGCACCAGTATCAAAGAAGTATAGCACCATTATTAGTGTTTCAAAATCCAGGGGTGTTAGTTTACAAAAGGAAGAATCTGTATTTCGCAATTTGAATTTTAGTTAAACCAATGCGTCAAGCAGCCAGACATTAGAAAAGCACTCAGGTTCTGAGTGCTTTAATTTTTAAGCTTTAGCGCCTTACTCGATAGCATCAGGCATATTTAAAGGTTCAGGGATGTTGCTGTCATAGTGCATCCGGTGAACCCGATAGTCTGGGTCTTCAGGATTAAAGAAATAAAGGTAATCGCCATAGGCGTGAATATAATTAATGTTCATGTCTAGTACTTTCTCGATTGCACCGCCGCTAAGTGGTACTTTGTATAGTTTGTAACCATCGTCACTGTTTTGAAAGAATAGGTAATCGCCACAGATGTTCATGAAGTCACCATAGGCTTCTGTCAGCAGTGTTCTGTTGCCGCCATTTACATCGTATCGATAAATCCCATTTGGTTCGGTATTTAGGTCTACGACATAAATCCAGCCGTCGTGAATGATGAAAAACTCGATCCATTGTTCCTGGAGCATGACGAGATTAGTGCCATCTGTGTTCATCTTATAGAAGTCCCACGCATTCCAATAACGATTAAAATAGAGCTGGCCATCATAGTAGACGAGGTGTTCGACATCCACTAGATCGCTCAATTTCTCTCGATTTTCACCGTTCATTTTTACTCGGTACACTGTGTTACCATCTTTAGTATTGATGTAATATAGCCAACCATCAACTGCATTGATGTAAATTGCTGAATCTGATGCAATCGTTTTAATCTCACCTGTCTGTAAATCGATCTGACCGAGCCCCATCAAACCGCTATTATAGACATAGTTACCCAATACCTGAATGTAATTTCCACCACCATTTTCAATCTTCTTAAGTTCACCTGTTTCAAGGTTTAGAATACCCAAGTCGTAATTGGCCTTGTAATAAAGTTTGTTGCCTTGAAATCCCCAAAATGAATTATTTGCAATATTTCCTGGTGTGCCACCAATCGTATTTGCTGGTCCGTCGTCTGAATCCTCAGCTTCGGTGATGCTAATCGATTCAGTTTCTACTGAGGAAGATTCGCTGATAGCAGCTGTGGATGAAGTTTCTTCAGTCACATCAGCTTCGTTTTTCGGACTACAGGATGTCAGTGCCAGAGCGAACAACACGATTAACGCCAAAGTAAATAGCCGTCCTTTATTAATACCCATAATGCCACCTCCTTCGATATCATATACCCAATAATAGGTATCAAGTAACTGATTGGATGTTCCTTCAAAAAAAAACGCAAGGATTGCAAGAAAATTTTGATTTTTCAGTCAACTCATTATAAAATAGTAATGCACGGTGATAGGTTCCAAATACAATCTAACGAGGTGAATTATGTTTAATTCAGTAGAAGAAGTTCGTGATTACTGTCAGAAGAATGAAGTTAAGATACTCGACTTCAAGGTAGCAGACCTTAGTGGTCGCTGGCATCATCTATCAATCGTACCAGAAAGATTAGATTATCGCACTATGGAAGATGGCATCGGATTTGACGGTTCGAGCTATGGATTTCTAACGGTTGAAAAATCAGATATGGTCTTCATACCAGATTTGAGCACCGGTTTCTTAGATCCCTTCACAAAGGTTAAGACGTTAACGTTTTTAGCGAACACTTATACACTTCACCCGGAACCGAGAAGATTTGAATCCGATCCACGATATGTCGTCGAAAAGCTAGAAAAACACATGCGAAAAGAAAACATCTGTGATACGGCTTTACTGGGACCTGAGTTTGAATTCCATATACTCGATCATATCGCTTATGATGTAAGTCCTCAGTCCATGTATGTGGAGCTCGACGCGAAGCAGGCGAACTGGAATTCGGGTAAAAATGACACGCAGAATCTAGGCTTTACGGTTAAACATAAAGGGGGATATCATGTCGATATTCCGCACGATGAAAATTATAACTTAAGAAATGAAATGGTCCTGACGCTGGAGCAAAATGGCGTGCCGGTTAAATACCATCATTCAGAGGTAGGGGGACCTGGACAGCTAGAGATCGAGCTTAGTTTTGGTGGTGCTGCTGAAATGGGCGACCGTACCATGAAAAGTAAGTATATTATTAAAAACACGGCGGTTAAAAATAACAAAACGGTGACGTTTATGCCGAAACCATTCTATAAGGAAGCTGGAAATGGGATGCACGTCCATATGATTTTATTTAAGGATGGTCAGCCACTGTTCTTCGATAAGGATGGATATGCCGGCATGTCAGAAACGGCACTGTATGCCATGGGCGGACTTTTAAAGCATGCGCCTGCACTTTCTGCCATCGTCAATCCGACGACGAACTCGTATAAACGTTTAGTTCCTGGCTATGAAGCACCGGTATCGATTTGCTTCGCCTTATCAAATCGAAGCGCAGTAATCAGGATTCCAGGCTATGCAAACAGACCTGAGGAAAAACGCTTCGAGTACCGTTCTTCTGATGCGACGGCGAATCCATATTATGCGTATGCCGCTTTACTCATGGCAGCATTTGATGGGATTCAAAATAAGATCGATCCAGTGGCTGAAGGATACGGCCCGCTGGATAAGAACATCTTTGATCTTCCTGATGAAGAAAAGGCAAAAATCAAATCACTGCCTAAATCGGTGGAGGAAGCCGCTGAAGCTTTAGAAAATGATCACGCATTTTTAATGGCGGGCAATGTTTTCACGAAAGAGCTGATCATGAACATTAAAAATCGTATTCTTAAGGATGCTGCAGAAGTGAATTTCATCCCTCATCCAAAAGAGTTTGATATGGTTTTCGATTTGTAAGTGGACGAGGATAGAGCACTCAGATTAAATTCTGAGTGCTTTTTCTTATAAGCATGCGCCAAATCGCAAAGTTTGGTATCGCCAAATTACAAAATGAATTTGCGCCAAATCGCAAATCTGAATAAAATGTGATAACATGATATTAAGGTACAATGTGAGGATATATTTCGAGTATAAAGGAGCCTCTTATGCAGCTTAAAGCACTTAAGCCACTTCAGGAAACGAAGTATCTATCGGTTGAAAATGCATGGCGTTATCGTGCGATTATGCGAACGTTTTATGTAAATGACATGCGATATAAACATTGGCTAAATAAAGAGGATGTGTTTGATGCGCTAAAAAGTGAGCCTCCATTTAGTGACTATACGCTGGAGCTGTGCGCTCAAGACCTCGAGGTGTTACATGGTTGGGGTAATCTAAGTGCGGTACAGGACACCTCTAAGGTGATGACCTATCAACAATTCGTCACCAAGCAGTTTAGATATCAGATGACAGAATACGCCATCGAAATCGAACGGATGACGGTACGGCTGGAAAATCTATTTATAGAAGGTGGTTCTCTTGAACCGACACTTATGGAACGACTGAAAACGCAGATAGAGTCGATGTCACGCATGCTGGAGGCTGATGACATGACCATCGGCGGATGGTGGAATGCGCTTACGGGTGATTTCCAAAGGCTGAATCAAAGCTATCAAGACTATATTCGTGATTGGTCTGGCGCAAAAGCTGAGGAACTTCTGAAGACGAAGCAGTTTTTAGTGTATAAAGAAAAGCTGGTCGAGTACCTGAAGTATTTCATTAAAGCACTTCAGCTCCATGGACATGAAATCGCATTATTTCTCAATACTCATGGGTGTCAGGCACCGAATCGGAAGAAACTAATATTCAAGTGATGAGTCCTTTTAAAATCAATACTTGTGGAATCTAAGTTTAGGTTTCTTCCGATACTGTACCTGACACTTAATAAGAAGAAATGAACTATTTGCTCACGGCATTGTCACTGAGCAACGATAATATCGATCATAGGCATGTGCGTCTTTTTTTATGCGCTGGGTTATGGTGAGACGGCTGATTGGCAGGTGACTTTTGATTCGGCGCAGGCGCTAACGATTCGTTTTACCAATGGTTTCGGGCTTCGCATGTCACCGCTCAGCGTAAATAAGACGCTGCACTTCTCAGAGCTGTTTTATACGGACGATAAGGGCATAAAGATAAAATATCATCCTATTAGTACCGACTGGATCGGGCCACTGATGGTTAGAGCGACGGGTGAGGAGGTGACCCGAGATGATGAAGCACCGCGATTTACGGGTGGCTTCCATGGCTCAGATGGCGATGAAGGTGGCGAGGCCACTTCGAAAACGGTGGGGATGAGCATCACTGTCGATGGTAAATCGTATGAGAAGTTTGAGCTGAAGAAGAAGGTCACTTTTGAGACGATTAGTATCGTATTTGTTAAACATACAAACGCGTATAACGCTGCAGAAGTGAATTTCATCCCTCATCCAAAAGAGTTTGATATGGTTTTCGATTTATAGTAATAAGGAGCGGTCCATTTATATTACTTTATGATAAACTCTGGATTATCTTTATCCACGAAACCGACGATAACCTCACAGCCAAAATAGTTAGTTAACCGTTCAGAGAGCTCGTCTCTAGAGCGCATCACGAAGTCGTAGTTTTTATCGGAAAAGCCATCGATCGGGAAAAAGATATTTTTGCTTTCTTCGGTGATTTTGCCGATTTCACTTTGCCGCCAGATCCATCTACGGGTTTTTACTTTATTTCCCACGGTGTAGATGAGTTCACCTTCATCAAGAATTTCAGCCTCGGTTTCGCCGAATGGGATAAAGACGTCCTCAGCGTTCGAAAATCTGAGACAAATATCTTCATCTGCTACATCGATATCGTGTGCACCGATGGGTACAGTATATTTTAATGAAATGGCGTTTCCTAAATCGACGATGGCGTTGATATGGGGGAGGCCTTTTTTCTTTGCCACGCGCGTGATCATCGCTTCGATGGAGCTCATGAACTTGTTCGGGTTAATTCCCAGGGCGGAAAACGCCTCTCTATAGTAAACGATTTCATCCGCTTCTTTAACGTTACGGTCCATGTACCTTTCTTCAGTGTCGGTCAGACTGTTTTCAAGAAATGCCATAACATCTGGGTTAGGACGGTTCTTTATGCCTCTCGCCACGACGATACCGAAGCAAGCATTTCCCATTTTTTCGAATACCTCTCTAGATACACTGAATTTCATATAGTTCACCTCATATGGTAAATATTTAAATTGAATTCTATCACTATCTTTAAAACAAATCCAGCAGAAAGTTTTATGGCATAAAAATTGCACATTATGTTATTAGAAAACGAAAGGGGGGTAGCGGGGGTTTTTAGTTTAAACGTTTCGATTATATTTGATATCAATTTAATGAAATTATAGGAGGATGTGTAATCATGGAAAGACCAACAGGTAAACAAATACTCATTTTAAATCTCGTAAACAACATTCCACTAGCTGTTCTAATGTCCACAGTAGCGCCTTTACTCGCAGGACAAAAGATCGAGATTGGTAGCTGGCTACTTAACGTGGGGATAGCTTTTGTACTGGCATGTTTAATCAATATTATTTTTCCGATCCCCAAATGGTCGATTAGTATCCCGAAAAAATTTGGATTAAATCCCAAAAGCCTCGCCGGACGCATCATCGCAAATATGGTGATCGCATTACTGTTTGTGCTGATTATCGGTTTGATTTTAACGTATGTCAATGTTCCGATTATACCGGTCTTTATTTTCGCATTTTTAGACACTGCATTACCGATTTATATCGCATGTGTGGTGGTGGCGTTGATCACGACGACGATTGCAGAAAAATTAGCTTTTGGAGACATGAAGCATTAAAAGTAGCTGCCGAGTTTCGCATATGCGGACTCGGCTTTTTTATGCAAAGCGATTAACAAGTGAATGTATTCAAACTTATAATTTTTAGGTATAATGAATTTAGTTAAGTTAAAAGTGATTCAAAATGAATCGGTGGTTCAAAATGAGTCATAAAACGGTACAGTGAGAGGCAATGAAATGAAACTTGATTTTCGTAAAAAGGACTTTTATGATCGAGGTGGCTTGCTTGATCAAATTTTAGACACGACATTTGATCGCGCCATGATAGTTGACAAGGAGTGTAGGGTCATTTATTTCTCGCAGAATAGTCAAAAGATGTCTGGAAAAACCTCAGATGAAGTCATAGGAAAGAGAATTGACGAGCTATTACCTAACACGGGCTTTAAAAAGGTTCTCCAAACTGGTGAATCTGATGAAGGAATTATGACGCTTATGGATGGTAGCATGGGCATCGCAAGCCATATCCCCGTATTTGATCATAATGAGCTTCTCGGTGCGATCGGAATCGTCTATTTCAACAATATCGCGAATCTTAAAAAAGTACTTGCTCAAATGCCTCAAAGTGAAAATCAGGTCTATGAAGATGTCTATCACAGCATCTCAAAAAAGTTTGGAACTTATACATTTGATGATTATATCGGCGAAAGTCAAATGGTGAAAGACCTCATAGAAAAAACCAAAAATGCAGCTTTATCAAAGCATCCCGTGTTGTTAATCGGTGAGACGGGAACGGGTAAAGAAATTTTAGCGAATGCTATTCATAACTTTAATTCGAATACGTTTACCAATGAGTTCGTTAAACTCAACTGCAGTGCCATACCTGGAGAACTCTTAGAATCTGAGTTGTTTGGCCATGAGAAGGGCGCTTTTACTGGTGCGAATGCAAAGAAGCTAGGTAAGTTCGAGCTGGCAAATAATGGTTCGATTCTCCTAGATGAAATCGGCGACATGAACGATAAAATGCAGACGAAGCTGCTTCGCGTACTCGAAGAGAAGGAGTTTGAACGTGTCGGTGGTAACCGGTTAATCGCCACTAACGCACGCATTATCGCTTCTACGAATGTCGATTTGCGAAAACTAAGCCATGAAAAGAAGTTCAGAATGGATTTATATTATCGCTTAAACATATTGGAAATAAGAGTCCCAAGCTTAAGAGAGCACATTACTGATATACCGCTACTGGTGAATCACTTGATAAAAAAGAATAAACTCAATATCCAATTGACTGAATCCGCGATTGATCAAATGATGCGATATGCTTGGCCTGGAAACGTCAGAGAGCTTCGAAACGTGATTAACCGGTTTGGCGTTTTACATCAAGGGGCGACAATCACGGGCGAAATGATCAATGACGTCTTAATGGAATCACCGCAGCAAGAAGTGACGGTATCTCAGATGGCGCAATCGACGACTTCGATGACCCTCGAAGAGGCTGAAAGAAAGCTGATACTACAAACTTTGTCGTCTTGTAATGGCAATAAAAGCCAAGCAGCAGCGAAACTCGCCATTTCTAGGTCGACATTAAACCGAAAAATCGCTGAATATGAACTGAATACCTAATGCTTGAACATTAATTAAAGGACAGCCTCTAAAGCTGTTCTTTTTTTATTTCAAAATTGGCATCCATTTTGCTTTATTAAGTAGTGGCGAGACAATCGCCAAAAAATCAAATTCTTTAGATAAGCGTACGGGGAGGCCATGATGAAGGTTTTAGGTATTAGTTACGGGAGAAAGATGAGCAATACGGAGATTTTAGTGAAAGAAGCGTTAATGGGGGCAAAGGATGCCGGTGCTGAGATTGAGTTTGTGCGCATGCAAGATTTGACGATTAAACCATGTACGGGTTGTAATGCATGTGTCATCAGCTTGTTTGAAAAGGCGGGTTCAGGTGATTGTGTCATCACGGGTGATGATTTCGTATTTATCGATGAGAAAATTCTCGAAGCTGACGGTTTGATTATTGGTGCGCCTATCTATGAGAAGATGGCGCCAGGTCATCTTAAAAATATGGCGGATCGTCAAGGCCCTGGTCACGACTTAGCCTTTAGAACCATCGCTAAGAAAATCCGTGCAGAACATGGCATAACACATGGTAAAGGTCCGGATGAAAGATCCTTTAAACAAAGAGCGGCATCTTTGATAGCCGTAGGCGGTAGCGAGTGGGACAATTTAGCGTTACCGATGATGCACCTTTCAACGGTTTCAATGCAAATCGAAGTCGTGGATAAAATGCTGATCAACTGGATTGCATTGCCTGGGATGGTTGCGTTACACGATGAAAAGCTTGAGCGCGCCTATCAGTCAGGGAAACACGTGGTCGAATCACTTAAGGGCAATGTGGAAGAGGCGAAGTATATCGGTGATAAGGGCGTGTGTCCATTATGTAATTCTAAACTGTTTGAAATTAGAAATGCTGAAAATGGTCAAATGGCAGTGTGTGCCGTATGCGGCGTGAAGGGTGATCTGGAAGTGTCATCTAATGAAGTGTCTTTTATAGTTCAGCCTCATGAAGCAGCACTTGCGCATGTAAAGCTATCTGGAAAATTTAATCACGCGAGAGAGCTTAAGGAAGTGTCTTTAGTGCCTCATCCAAACGTTGCGGCACTTCCAGAGAAACTTGAAAAATACAAAAATTTTATAGAGGCTTCAAGACCTAGTAAATAAGGAGAATGGTTAATGAACGTATCGTATGACGGTAAAGCAACCCATCTAGAATGGGAGCATGAAAACATTACACCTAAAATGGTGGACTGGTTCTGGAATAACATGGAGAAATGCTTTTTATTATGGCATCCGAGTCAACACGAGCCATTGGTATGGGCAAAGGCTCCAGAAAACAATCGGTTTATAGGCGCAATTCATATTGCGCCCCAAACCTGGAACGATGGTACGCGGCAAAATCTCTATATCAGATTTGAGAATCTAAAGGATGTTCCGACTTGGGTTAAAGAATATATCGTTTATGACCACTGTGTCGTCGTCGCTGGAATCGGTTTAGGAGAGGAAGCTTTAAGAAACCCGAAAGTTATGGGGTATCGCATTCATCAGTGGGAAAAAACGGATTTTGGGATTAAGGGAAAATCCTCTGCAATCGGTATTTTAAAAACGGAAGATGAAGCGGCGGGTAAGGTTTGGGCCGCACACTGTGCGGAGGAAATCGGAAACTGGCAGCATTTCTTACCATCGATGTACCAGCTTTATAAAGTGGTTGAAAACAAAGCCTATAACCCTTATAACGATTTATCGGTCAGTGGTTCAGGTGAAAATTTGAGCTACAAGCATGAGATTTAGGAGGTTCAGATGAGTTATATGCCGGAATACAGACCCATGAGAAGTTTTATTTTAAACAATTTACGCTCTGATAACGACAGACCGAAGGCCTTTAGATGGCTATATAAACAGCATATTCCAGAGAGTTTATCTCAGTTTATGCCTTACTGCACCAAATATTCAACCTATCATGCACTTCCATTACCTGATGGGGCAAAGCAGTTTGGCTCCTACAACTGGATCATGACAGAGCATTATTGGAACATCAACATCTTCCAAGAAAAAAACACAGGGCATCCGCGGGGATTAGCATTTTCAGAGGCATACCCTGAGGATTTCATGGAGATGACCTGCCAACCTCCGAGCAAGGTTTTAAGACAGGCAGGGTGGCAAGGCAGCGAGGATGGCTATCATCCACTGGTATTTTGCTTCGCACCGATTTTCTGGGAGGATGACTTTAAAGGAACGCAAAGGCTCACTGACGACGGTGCAAACTTTAGATGGCTCTTCTTCCTGTCGTACCCTGAAGGCGTGACAGAAGAAGTGGGGGATGGCTGGTTTAAGGAAATTTTTGCTAAAGAAGTCGCAGCTTGTCCTGAAGTGACGCGCATTTTATCCAGCAAACTTCTGGATACGCCTAAGATTAACCCGTTCAACCGAGTGGTTGAAATCTGGTTTGAGGACAGCAACGCATGGCATAAGGTAATGGTAGAAGATGGTGCTAGATTTACGAAGCCGGAATGGGCGACTGAACCTTTATTTCCATTCTTTGAACCCTATAAGGACATCGTAGGAATTTTCATCATGGATCGACCAGACTCAGATCATTTAAACCAGTGGCGCGGATACATTACCACGCGATAGGAGGCGAAATGAAGTTTTTAGTTATCAATCCAGGATCCACCTCTACAAAAATCGCGATTTTTGATAACGACCATTCACTTTTCGAGGAAAACATCATCCATACTGTGGACGAATTAAAACCTTATAAGCATATTAACGATCAAATGTCCTATCGAAAAGACTTGATAGAGAAGCATCTGCTCTTATGGAAAATAGAAGGTTCGAAGTTGGATGCCATTATCGGACGTGGTGGCCTCTTACCTCCCGTAAAGGCTGGCGCATATGAAATCAACGAACAGATGATCAAGGTGCTTCTTTCAAAAGAAACAGTGGAACATGCATCGAACCTAGCCGCATTAATCGCATTTGAGCTTTCAAACGAGTTTGGGCTTAAGAGCTATATATATGACTCAGTTGCAGTGGACCAGCTAGAGGATGTGGCGCGGCTATCCGGTTCACCATTGATACCGAGAACGAGCTTTACACACGCACTAAACACTCGTGCCATGGCGCACGCCCATGCACTGGCTTGTGGTAAAACCTATGAGCAGATGAACTTTATCGTTGCCCATTTGGGGGGCGGAATTTCAGTAAATGCGCATAAAAAAGGTCGCCTGATCGATGTGATTCCAGATGATGAAGGTACTTTCTCGCCTGAGAGAGCGGGCAGGGTTCCATGTAATGCATTAATGGAGCTCTGCTATAGTGGCCGTTTTGATAAACAGGATCTAAAAAAACAGATGCGAGGAAAAGGCGGCATCGTTGCTTACCTGGGCACTAACGATGTTAAATCTGTCGTGGAGAAGGCTGAAGCAGGTGACCAATCCTGCGAGTTGGTATTAGATGCCATGACGTATCAAGTAGCGAAAAGCATCGGCGAGATGGCCACTGTACTGGAAGGCGATATCGATGCGATTATCCTGACAGGTGGCATCGCCTATTCAAAGTATGTGACAGAACGCATCAAAAAAAGGGTTGCATTTCTAGCGGATACTGTGATCATGCCAGGCGAGCATGAGATGAAAGCATTAGCAGAAGGCGTAGGTCGCGCGATTCGAGGTGATGAGGAAATTCACCAATTTATTTAAATAGAATTTGGAGGTCGTAAATGAAGATGATTTTAACGGGGAATGAAGCTATGGCGAGGGGTGCATATGAGGCTGGCGTACACTTTGCTGCTGCATACCCTGGAACGCCAAGCACTGAAATTTTAGAAAACATCGCACATTACAAGGATGCCATCTACGCTGAGTGGGCACCTAATGAAAAGGTCGCCATGGAAGCGGCGATCGGCGCTTCCATCGCAGGTGGCAGAGCACTGGCGTCCATGAAACACGTCGGCGTAAACGTTGCTGCGGATCCACTTTTTACTTTTTCCTATTTGGGCGTAAATGGCGGTATGGTTTTAATCACTGCCGATGAACCAGGCATGCATTCATCACAAAACGAACAAGACAACCGCAATTATGCGCGATTTGCTAAGATTCCGATGTTTGAACCCGCAAACTCTCAGGAAGCAAAAGACATGCTTAAGCAAGCCTTTGATTTAAGTGAAGCCTATGATACGCCTGTCCTTTATCGTGTGACGACACGCGTCTGCCATTCGAAGGGAATTGTCATGTGTGAAGAACCAAAAGAAGTGCCCATAAAAAAGTATGTTAAAAATAATGAAAAAAATTCACCGGTACCGATGTACAGCCGCTTAATGCGTATCCGCGTGGAAGAACGGTTGAATAAACTGGCTGAGTGGTCAGAAAATACAGCACTTAATTATATTGTAAAAAATGGATCAAAGATCGGTGTCATCGCATCAGGTGGGTCGTTTGTATTTGCAGAAGAAGTGTTTGGCGATCAAGTGGACTATTTGAAACTTGGGTTCACTTATCCATTGCCGCTGAAGATGATGGCAGACTTCGCAAAAGGCAAAGACAAAATCTACGTCATCGAGGAAAATGATCCTTTATTAGAAGATGCCATGAAACAGATGGGAATCGAAGTTGTGGGTAAATCATGCTTCCCATATACTGGCGAAATGACACCAGACGTCATCCGCAAATCCGTATATGGTAAAACCCTTGAAACCATCCATATAGAAACAGAAAAAGCCGTACCTAGACCACCGACTTTATGTGCTGGATGCCCACATAGAGGATTCTTCTATGCGCTTGGCAAGCGTAAAAACACCATGATTTCAGGCGATATCGGTTGCTATGGTCTGGCGTTCGCGAAGCCATTTAGCGCTATGGACTTATCCGTGTGTATGGGCGCTTCCATGAGCATCGGTCACGGCGCTCAGAAAATTTTCAATAAAGCCTCTGAAGCAAGCATGCGCGTCGTCTCGGTTCTAGGAGATTCTACTTTTCTTCATACGGGCATCAATTCACTGATGAATGTGGCATATAACCAAAGTAACACCATTAATGTGATTCTCGATAACAGAATCACTGGTATGACGGGTCATCAAGAAAATCCAGGGACCGGCTTTACGCTACAAGGCGAACCGACGAAAGAAGCGGATATCGAAGCATTAGTGCGTGCACTGGGCATCGATAAGATCGTTAAAATCGATCCAAATGACCTGAATGCGGTCGAAGCAGCACTGGACTGGGCATACGATCAACATGAGCCATGTGTTATTATCACACGTTACCCTTGTGTACTGAAGACGTTTTCCGAAGCAGATAAGGCAGAGTTCAAAGGTGCATTTCAGTCGAAATGTAGTATCGATGAAGCAGCCTGTAGGGGGTGCCGTTTATGCATAAAAGTGGGGTGCCCTGCATTATCGTTTGATAATAACTTAAAAAAGGCAAAAATCGATGCAACGCAATGTGTTGGATGTGAGGTCTGTAAGCAGGTCTGTCCATTTGATGCGATTGATAAGGAGGTAAAACATGACTAAAAGTATTTTGTTAGTAGGCGTTGGCGGACAAGGTACGATTTTAGCCAGTAAAATATTGACCGTGGGTTTAATGAAGGCAGGCTTTGATATCAAAATGAGCGAGATACACGGTATGTCTCAAAGAGGTGGCTCGGTGTCCTCTCATGTCAGATATGGTGACCGCGTTCATTCGCCTGTAATCGAAGAAGGTGGTGCGGATATTTTGGTGGCTTTCGAAAAAATGGAAGGCTTAAGATGGATGACGCATTTAAAACCTAGTGGCAAAGCGATCATCAACGATTATCAAATCGATTCAATGCCGATTCTCACAGGTGATTTTTCATATCCTAAGAATGTGGTTCAGATGATCGGAGAAGCGGTTGATACGACTGTGGTAGATGCTGCTGCTCAGGCTGAGCTTCTGGGAAATTCAAAGGTCATGAACATCATTTTGTTAGGGGCCCTCGTTAAGCGTATGGAACTCGAAAACATTGATTGGCACCAAATCATCAAAGAAAATGTGAAGCCGAAATTTTATGCGTTAAATCTAAAAGCATTCGAGGTAGGCATTGGAATGGTGTGCGTATGATTACCAGTTTTGAGATGATGGCAGATCAAGACCTGTCTGATATTCGTATCGCCATTGCATGGCCAAACGATGTCCATACCATAAAGGCGGTGATGGCTGCTCATGAGAAGGTGGGTATTACACCGATTCTGATCGGCGATGTGGAAGAAATGCGTGCGATTGCAAATGAGATAAATGTAACATTAAACAACAAGTGGTTGATTTCAGTAAAATCTCCTGAAGAAGCGGCTGAGGTTGCTGTAAAGATGGCGAAGGATGATGAAGTGGAAGCGATCATGAAAGGCAAAGTGGATACGGCAGTATTATTAAAATCGGTTGTAAACCGCGATCATGGCATTAAAAAAGGGGGCGTCATCTCACATTTCGTCGTTCATGAAATGCCGAATTATCATAAACTGCTGGCTATGTCAGATGGTGGCATGAACTTAACGCCTGATTTAGCGACCAAAAAAGAAATCATCGCAACGAGCGTGGTTGCTCTTAAAAAATTAGGGATAGAAACGCCGAATGTTGCTGCACTTGCTGCTGTTGAGAAGGTGAATCCAAAAATGATTGAGACGGTTGATGCAGCAGCTTTAAAAGAAATGAATGAAAAGGGCGAGCTAGCAGGGTGCTATGTGGAGGGCCCGATATCTTATGATTTGGCCATGAGTAAGGAATCCGCCAGTATTAAAGGGTATGTTAGCCCCGTGACGGGTGAGGTGGATTTGTTATTTGTCCCGAACATTACCGTTGGCAATGTGCTTGGTAAAGCTTTAGTGTATTCGGCAAATGCAAAGATGGCAGGCGTCGTTTTAGGTGCAAAGGTACCCATTATCTTAACTTCCAGAGGATCAAGCTATGAAGAAAAATACTATTCGATTCTATTAGCTGGTTTAGTGGGTTAAAAAAATATGACGGAGGTCTAGATTGAAAAAAGGTGATTTATTATGGGGAGCTGGCCTAACAGCCGTCATCGCTTTCATGGTTTTTCCAGCGACGCACGAAATATTTGAAAGTATGACCATGAACCACCCTTACATGATGGGATTCATCAAATTTGGAATCCTAGCTACCATGGGCGAACTGATGGCGATACGAATCAATGCGGGTTATTATAAAAAACCAGTAGGGTTAGTTTGGAAAAGCTTGATTTGGGGCTTTATCGGAATGCTGATCACACTGATGTTCACGATTTTTAGCGGTGGTGTACTCGCTGCACAAGCAAAAGGTATTTTGCCATTTGAAGGCAATACGTTTGCATTTGCTTTTTTTACCTCAGCAATCATGAATGGTGTCTTTGCGCCGACTTTTATGGCTTTTCACCGTTATACAGACACTTATATCGAGCTGAATGCAATGGGAAAAAGTGCTTCGATTACTGATATCACAAAAGAAATTGACTGGAATAATTTCGTGAATTTCGTCGTCCTGAAGACAATTCCGTTTTTCTGGATACCTGCGCATACGGCGACCTTCATGTTACCGGCTGAGTATAGGATTCTAGTAGCAGCGTTTTTATCCATCGCATTAGGCGCAATTTTGGCATTTGCGAAGCGTAGTAAACAGTAGTGGAGGTTACCGATGAAAAAAGTTGAGTTAAAGGATGTATCACCTTATAATGCCCCTCTTCATTTTGATATGAAGGCCATGAAACTTCATGGTACAGAAGAGACCGGTGCAAAAAAGTTTTGGATGGGCATGTCGCATTTTCTTCCAGGTGGAGGTGCAGAATGGGCTTATGAGCAATCGCCGACGGAAAAGGTATATTTTGTGCTTGAAGGCGAAATAGTTGTTAAGTCAAAGGATGAGACTTTTGTACTTAAAAAGGGCGATTCCATATTTATCGGTCCAAATGAAGGCAGATCGATGATCAATCAGTCAAACAATGTGGCCACTGTCTTAGTGACCATTAGCTATGAGTAGGAGGCGTTATGATTAAGGAAATGGTAACAAATATATTCGATATTACAAATAAGACGGTCATCATAACCGGTGCCTCTGGCGCACTGGGAAAAGCATTAGCATATGGGTTCGGATTTGCTGGTGCCAACGTCATGTTAAATGGTAGAAAAGAATCGTCATTGAAGCCGATTTACGAAGACATGGTATCAAAAGGAATTAACTGCAGTTATTTTGCGGGAGACCCGAGCAAAGAAGACGATGTGAAAGCACTCGTTTCTAAAACCGTCGAAGTTTTTAATGAAGTTAATGTGCTGGTGACAGCAGCAGGCTTTAACGCTCCTAAGTCCATCATCGACCATACACTTGAGGACTGGCAAGCAATCATGGATGCCAATGTAAAGGGAACTTGGCTATGCTGTAAATATGCCGGGGAGCAAATGATCAAACAGGGTATAGGTGGGAAGGTAATCCTCGTTTCCTCTGCTAGAAGTAAAATCGGCATGAAAAATTATACGGGTTACTGTACGGCCAAGGGTGGGATCGACTTGATGGCACAGTCGCTGGCGTGTGAATGGGGCGAGCATAAAATCAACGTGAATACCTTTAATCCTACAGTATTTAGATCAGAGCTGACGGAATGGATGTTTCAGGATGATACGGCTAAATCAAAGTTTTTAACGCGAATACCATACGGGCGATTAGGTGAACCGGAAGATTTCGTAGGGACAGCCCTCTTTTTAGCTTCTGATGCAAGTAATTTTATTACGGGTGCAAATATACCAGTGGATGGCGGCTACTGGGCAAATTAGGAGGGTATATGGCGATAAAACGCGTCACAGTACTGGGGTCTGGACTAATGGGGTGCGGGCTTGCACAGGTGTTTGCCATGCACGAAGATACCCAAGTCATTTTAAGGTCTAGAAATGCTAAAGAAAATCCCTTAAAGCCTGTTGAAGAGAACTTGATGTTATTGCATTCTAAAGGTGCAATCACTAAGGATGTCTTCGAAGGTGTTTTAAGCCGTATCGCATTTACAGATGATCTGGTAATGGCAGTTAAAGAGGCGGATCTTGTTATCGAATGTGTCGTAGAGGACATGGTCGTTAAGCAAGAACTGTTTAGGGAGATTGAACCCTTATGCAAACCGAGTGCGATTCTCGCTACGAACACATCAGTGATGAGCATAACGGAAATCGCTTCAAAGACGATAGATAAGACGAGGGTCATAGGTGCACATTTTTGGAATCCGCCATATTTAATACCTTTGGTAGAGGTTATCAAAGGTGAGGAAACATCACTAGAAGTTATGGACACACTTTTTGATTATCTAAAAAAGATTGGTAAGAAGCCAGTGAAGTGCATGAAGGATGTTCCAGGGTTTATCGCTAATCGGTTGCAACATGCCATTTGGAGAGAAGCATTTTCTATCGTTGAAAATGGGATAGCCGATGCGGCGACGGTTGATGAAGCCCTTCGGTACGGCCCCGGGCTTAGATGGCCAATTCTAGGCATATTGGAAAATGCAGATATGATAGGACTTGATCTATCTTATAACATTCAAAATTATATTGTTAAATATTTAGAGAATTCACATGAACCTTCAAAGCTATTAAAACAACATGTGGATGAAGGCCACTTGGGCTTTAAAACGGGTAGAGGTTATCAAATGTGGTCACCTGAGCAAATTCAAGCGTCAAATAAACGTTTACGAGAGTACTTAATTGAAGTGACAAAAAATCTAAAATGATAATATGGATTCAATTGTGAATAATCTAATTGTAATCGAGAAGGAGAAATTAAAATGGGAAAGAAAGTTTTCATCGATTTGACACACCCTTTCAGTGCTGATATTCCATTATGGCCTTATTTTTCTAAACCAAAAATCGACACCATGCATAACCTAGCGAAAAGTGGTGTTTTAACGCAGAAAATCGACGCAGTCATGCACTGTGGTACCCACGCAGACGCACCTAGACATGTCATGGAATATGAGTTTAATGGGAAAAGAGCAAGATACACACATGAGATGCCAGTAGATGCTTACTGTGGCGATGCCATTTGTTTGGACGTAAAAATTGAAAGATGGGGGTTAATTACTGATAAACACTTAGATGATGCCTGTAAACGCGCTGGAATCAAACCCGAAGAATTAGAAGGCATGGTCGTCTGCTTAAGAACGGGAATGCACCTCAAGTTTGACGATTCAAAAGAGTATTATCATTACTCAAGTGGCACAGGGATCGACGCAGGTAAATGGTTCGCTAAATACAAACCAAAGTGTGTTGCCATGGACTCACAAGCGTTAGATCATCCGCTTCATACGACCATGGGGAAAAATGGTGGTCCATTAGGAATGAACCTAAATGGCAACCTCGGATATCCAATCACCGATGAGTACATCGAAAAGTTTGGACTTGAAGCATATGCGGAGTTTAATCGAGAAACCTTTATTAAAGTATTTGGTAAAGAAAAGTATGATGAGAAGTTTGGATTTTTAGAATCTCATGGATTAGAAGGCACTTGGGAACCATGCCATAAGTACATGTTAGGAAATGGCATCGTGGGAATTGAAAATTTAGGTGGGGATTTAGAAAAAGTCGTCGGAAAAAGATTCAAATTTATGGCGTTTCCGATTAGATGGTTTATGGGAGATGGTTCTATGGTCAGATGTGTCGCAGAAATCGACGAAGAGGATATAAATGATGTCCCAGAAAGAACGTATAACTACGGTTCGGTATAGGAGTTAGATATGGCGAAGACGATTATTACTGTAGCCACCACAGGGGCGTGGCCTTCAAAAAAAGATAACCCCAATATCCCATTAACTCCAGCTGAAATTGCAGACGATGTATATGAATGTTATAAAGCTGGAGCCGCGATTGCGCATCTTCACATGAGAGATGATGAAGGCAAAGGGACGATGAACACTGATAAGTTCGAAGAAACCGTTAAGTTAATCCGTGAAAAATGTGATATTATTTTGAACTTGACTACCTCCGGCGACTTAAATGCAACCGATGAGACACGCCAAGCACACCTTAAATCCATTAAACCTGATATGGCTTCTTATGATTGTGGTTCGATGAATTGGGGACATAACGCCTTGTTCATTAATCACCCCTACTTTCTTGAAGAATTAGGAAAGACGATGATTGAAAATCATGTTAAGCCCGAAGTGGAAATTTTCGATGCAGGTATGATTTATAATTCTGAATACTATCTGAAAATGGGTGTTCTAAAAGAGCCAATCCACTATCAGTTCGTATTAGGTGCAGCTGGTGGAACGGCAGCAACTGTGGAAAACCTAGTTTATCTTAAAAATCTAATTTCACCGAAATCTACTTGGTCAGCACTAGGAATCGGTAGAGGTGCGATGCCTATTCTTATGGCTGCAATCGCCATGGGTGGGCATGTTAGAGTCGGAATGGAGGACAACGTTTATTTTTCTAAAGGTAAGTTGGCGGATTCGAATGCGCAATTCGTGAGACGAGCAGCAAACCTCATCCGCGAGTTCGGAAATGAAGTGGCAACTGTTCAAGATGCCAGAGAAATACTCAGTCTATATTAAAATTTTAGAAATGGTACAAAAAAAGCACCCAGATTATCTGGGTGCTTTGGCTTTTGTTTTTCAGCTTGATGAGTAAGTTAAATTAGATACGCGCACCGAAAGGAATCAGTGCAAGTTGTGCCAGTTTCAGGTGCTGCTTCGCAAATGGAAGGCCGATTATGGTAATGGCGAGGAAAAAGGCGATGGTCAGGTGCATAAGAAACAGCTCCCAGCCCAGTACCAGTAGCCAGATGATGTTGCCGATCAGTCCGCCTGCACCGAAATTACCGATCTGTACATCGCGTCCAAATGGTGCGAGTGTGAGTCCTGCGATTTTAAAACATTGGACACCAAAAGGGATTCCGATCACCGTTATACATAAAAGTGCGCCAGCCAGTGTCCAGCCGATGGCTGAGATAAGGCCGCCTAAAATGATCCATATGAGATTGCCGATAAATGACATGAACTTTTCCTCCGAAATATTTTATAATGCTATTATAGCCTGTGTGCATTAAAAAGGCGTTAAAACGAGATTAGATTTATGGATTCTCTGGCAGATACTCGATTTCGAAGTAGTCAAACTCGATTTCTTCGATAAAGTGATGTGCCTTAAACCGCGTTTTATTAACGCGTTCCATGTCGAGGGTGTTATCGCTTAACCAGATAGGATTTCCGATATCAAACCGGTTGCAAAGGTCAGCTATGCCTCTATGCATAAGCGCTTCAAAGGAATGCGCGTCTTTGTTAACTTCAAATGTATGACTAACAATCGTGTTATTTTTCTTTACTATTTTTCCACTTAGCCTAAACATGGTAAGCTCCTTATGCTGAATTCATAAATTTTGATTTTCTAACTTTATCAGTTTAACAGGATACGGTGAAATTTGGTAGTATAATAATAGGTGAAAGGGGTGAATCTATGATAGAACCTGTAGAAAAAAAGATATCGAAACGGACGATATGGACGGTGGCGTTAGTGGTCATCATGTTGATCTCCATCTTCGGTGTCGCGAAGCTCGTGACGAGTCCGGATTTTAATGCTTCCATGATCGATACATTAGACGAAAAGAAGGCCACTGTGCTGAAGGTTTCTTTATCCGCAGCAGCCACTTCCACAGCGCTTTCGCTTCTCCCAGGAGATGTGGCGAGTCCCATCGCTAACGAAATCGCAGAGCTGACCACGTATTTTATCATCATCCTCGGGGCGATTTTACTGGAAAAGATGTTGTTATCGGTGATCGGCCATTTGACGTTCGTCTATATTATTCCGCTTGCGTGTATTTTAGGGGTGATTTACCTTTATACGAAGCGTGAGGTGCTAAAGGTTCTGGCCATAAAGATGACGATATTTGGGCTGGTGCTGTTTATGGCGATTCCGGCCAGCATAAAAGTGAGCGAGCTCATCTATGCTTCCTACGAAACGCAGGTGGCGCAGACGCTTCAAGCAGCCGAAGCAAATAATGCCTTTATCGAGGAGCAGAAAAACGACCTCGCTGAGGAAGATAAGAACTGGTTCGAGAAGGCGAGCGACTATTTATCGAATCTCACCTCTAAGGTAGGCGTCGGCATTTCCTCTATGATCAAGAAAGGCGAGGAGACGCTGTCGTATATGATGGACACCATCGCGGTACTGATTATCACATCCTGCGTGCTTCCCATCGTGGTCATCCTCATATTTACGTGGATCATAAAAATCCTGTTTGGATTTGATGCGCTTGAAGCGCGAAAATGGTTGAATGTAAAGCGGTAGCTGTAATAAATTAGTGGTGCAATTAACAATGAAGAATTACTCAAAAAGCACATAGCACATATGTGCTTTTTTGTTATAATAAAACATATAATTATCGCGCAATTATGCAGATAAAATTTTGAAACACGGGGGAAATAATGAAAAAGCTATCAAGTGTATATTTAGTGTTGTTCCTAGTATTATTACTGGGGCTAGTTTTAGGCTCAGGCTCGTTTGCCGCAGAGACAGTTAAGTATACTGAGCAGGCAGAGGTGCTTAAGAGTTTAGGGCTATTTAACGGTACAAACGTAGGGTTTGAACTGGAGCGTGCTCCAAAACGTGTGGAAGTGGCGGCGATGCTGGTAAAGTTTCTAGGTGCAGAGGAAGAGGCGAAGGCAAAGCAGTACAAGCATCCATTCACCGATGTGCCATCATGGGCAAACCACATCGTGGGTTACATGTATGAAAAGAAACTGACGACGGGGATCGGTAACAACCTGTTCGGTTCGCAGAATCCGGCGAGTGCAAAGGACTACTCAGTATTTTTACTTAAGGCTTTAGGCTATGGTTCAAGCGATTTTACATATAATGAAACGATGAATTTCGCTGTATCTAAAGGCCTTTACACGGCTGCAGAGAAAGCCACCTTAGAATCGTCTACTTTTAAAAGGGATGAGATGGTATTTTTAAGCTATAAATCACTATTCACAAAGATAAAAGGCAGTACGCAGCTTCTAAGTGAGAAGCTAGGCATCGCTTCGGTTCCGAAAATTGAAGCGCCTGTTTCAGTGACGGTTCAAAGGGTTACACATGATGCAAACGGCGCTGTAAGATTTTTGATTGATCGTACGAAGCTATCAGAGCCATTTAAGAATTTCGTTTATATCGGAGTTACCAGCGTTTACTGGACGACACCTACGACCATGGCTCAAATCAATAATCTGATTCCGACAGGTAAAAATGATGCGGAATACCTCTATCCGTATGAAATTGATGGGTTTGATGCCTATGGGGCATACTGGAATACCGTCGTATCATTATACGATGCTGATAAGACATTAATCGGCTATTTCGATATATTAGGGAATAATAAACCAGGAACTTTTACAGTAAACATTCGTCCGGTTAGTGCTGTTCAAGAAGTTGCTGAGATTAAAACGGGTGTGACTGTGGGCACAAATGGAGTGATCACCATCAACAGAAATGGTTTACCCGCTTCTGCGAAGGATTATGTTAAAGTGGCTGTGGCAGAAAAACCGGTAAGTACGACTAGTGTCATTAGAGCCTATTCTGATGAAATCATAGGTAAATCGACGACGAAGTACTATACCACAGCGACCATCGATGGTGTGAAGGCTTGTAAGTATTTAAGTGATAAAGCGACGCTTTTGTTCTATGATACAAGTAATCAACTCATCGGTTACTCAAATGTAGATGCATCATCAATAATTAGCGCGATGAAAAACGATCTCGAAAGCAAAGGTATTAAGGAAATCACGAAAGGTATCGTCGTTACCAATGCACCAGAATCAGTATTTGCTAATATTTTGTTGAGTGAGGTAGATTACTTAAATCCTCAAAGTTTGGCGTATTATAGTATTCCTATCCTACCTGTTGAGTATAATCATGTATCTTTTTTAAATAGTGTTGCTGGAAAGACTCCAAACGGTTATTATCCGATTTCAGTTGCAGGAATATCAAATGGTAAACTTCAAAGCGGACAAACCATAATTATGTTAATGTATGACAAAAATTATCAATTAGTTGGATATGCGACTATTTCATCTTCAGAATTTGATAAACGCACCGATGCCATTAAACGCGTAGAAGCAACATTTGAAAATAAGATCGAAAGTAACATGATTAGTAACAGTTACTTCACCATCGATTACTATAAAAATGGTGTACTAGTGGGGAGTCATGGACCGCGTTATTTAGATGTATTGACTAACGAAAAAGGTGAAATAATCGGCGTCACCTTTAATCACATCATCATCGATCCAAATGCAGGCTATGAGATTAAAGTTAAGAGTAATAACCCAAGCTTCATCATCAAAGGCACACAAGTAAAGTAGTGGATTTTAAATACTTTGCACTGTTTTGGGTATATATAAATAGGCAGAAAGTAAAGCCTATTCTCTATAAGAGGGTGTTTTTATGAATATCCAAATTAGGCCAGAGGCGAAGGCACTAATTGAAAAGGAACATTATGATTAAATCATCTTTACGCCACTGGATAAACTTTTCCAGTGGCTTTTACTATGTTTTGAGAGATTAATGTTGAATGTTCTTGTGCGATGTTATACTTTAGAAGAGTGTAACAGTGTTATCGTAGAAATAGAGGTGAAGTGATGCAATACAGAATTGATCCGAAGTCAGATAACAAGCTTTCCATATTAGGGTTTGGGTGCATGCGTTTTCCGCGAAACATGGGGCGCATCGATATGGAAAAGACAGAGAAGCTCATCCTAGATGCCTATGCAAAAGGCATCAACTATTACGACACGGCATATCTCTATATGGGAAGCGAGGAGGCGCTGGGCGAAATCCTTTATAAGCACCAGCTACGTGAGAAGGTGTATATTGCCACGAAGCTGCCGATTATGAACATCAAGACTTATTAGGACCTAGACCGTCTGTTTAATATACAGCTAGAGCACCTAAAAACCGATTATATCGATTACTATTTCATGCATGCGCTATCGGATATGAAGAACTGGGAGCGCCTGTGCGGTCTCGGAATCGAGCGATGGATTGATGAGAAAAAAGCGCAGGGTAAAATCAGACAGGTGGGATTTTCGTTCCATGGTACGAGTCATGATTTTGATGCGCTCTTAGAGGGCTATGCATGGGATTTCGTGCAAATCCAGTACAACTATGTAAATACACACTATCAGGCGGGAACAGCTGGTCTTAAGAAAGCGGCGAGCATGGGGCTTCCAGTCCTTATTATGGAGCCACTTTTAGGGGGTAAGCTTGCCAGTGGTCTTTCGGCGCGTTCTGTGGCGCTGATGAAGCAGGTAAGTCCTGCACTTTCTCCGGCTGCGTGGTCACTGAGGTGGTTATGGGATCAGGAAGAAGTGACGGTGGTTTTATCTGGGATGAATGACCCGGCACAGCTGGATGAAAATGTGGCGACGGCTGAAAATATGATGCCGGGGGCATTGACATCAGAGGAGATGACAGTCATCGACCAAGTGGTAGACATCTTTAAAGAGGACTATAAGATTCCGTGTACAGGCTGCAATTACTGTATGCCGTGTCCGCAGAACATCAACATCCCTGCATGCTTTTCATCGTATAATATCTCGTTTGCCGTAAGCAAGTTTTCAGGTATTCAGCAGTACCTGACAAGCACCAGTGCGCTTCAGCCTGGTAAGAAGGCCAGTGCCAGCGATTGTATCCAGTGTAGGAAATGCGAGAAGCATTGTCCACAGCATATCGAGATCAGCAAGGAAATGATGGTAGTGAAGAAGCGGATGGAGCCAATGTACATTCGCGGGGCGCTGAAAATCATCAGTGCGGTGATGAGCCGGTAAAATGTTAGAAGCCACTGAGAAAATTTCTCAGTGGCTTTTGAATTTATTAACTATTTCGCTTTCAGTGGAAAAAGGGGAACGGTTTGATAAGCAATGGCTTTAAGTACCTCCAAATCTCCTTCGGAAAGGCTTAGATTCTCTTGATTTAAAATCTTGATGGCCCATCTTAAATAGTTGATATCACCTGGTGGTACGATGACATCAATGCCTCTGGAGAAGGTATATTTTACGGCTTTCTTTGCGAGCTCGAAATCCTCGATAGGATGATACCATGCTTTCGGATGGTCTATGGCATCTGACGGTTGCTTTTCGCTGTAAGCCATGGACTTGATGCCGATGATGCCCATTTTTTTCTCCAGCGCTTTTTTAAGTACGAAGCTACCATAATCATTTTTAAGTAGAGATACGAAATTGAAAGGGAACATGATGCTGTCGAAGTCATAATAATCGAGGAGGGCTAAGGCGGCTTCGGTAGAATGTGCTGAGAAACCGATGTGTTTTATGTAGCCTTGCTCTTTTGCTCTTACATAGGTTTCAAATGCACCGTTTGGTCCAAAGGTTTGCTCAACATCGGCGAGATTATAAACGGCATGGAGCTGATAGAGATCAAAGTAGTCTGTCTGCAGATTTTTTAAGGATTTTTCGAGGAGCTCCTGTGAACCCTTACGCGTTCTGTCTTCTGTTTTACAAGCGAGAAAGATGCCGTTTCGTTTGCCATTAAGTGCAGGCCCGAGTCTTTCTTCTGCGTTTGCATAGGTCGGTGCGACATCGAAATAGTTAATGCCAGCATCTAGCGCTTCTGTGACGAAGTTATTAGCATCCGCTTGAGTCTCGTTAGAAACGATGACACCGCCAAAAGCAACACGTGAAAGCGTATGATTCAGTTTATCGATGTGAATCTTTTGCATGTGAATCCATCCTTTCTATTAGGGAAAGTTCTACTTCTTTTAATGTACCCCTGTCGTCGTCAGTGAATCAAATTCATATTTTGTAATGCGAAATATTCTGAATTTTGATAAAATAGAGGAAATAAGTCAATTGTGAGAGGAGCCTAAAGATGATTTGTAACCGCTGTGGTAAATTACCAGAAATGGATTTCGATCAAGTAGATATTTATGTGAGCCTTCCGACTGTTCATCATGGAGAGGGCTTCGAACAACTTTTAGTCAATCAGTTTTTTACATATGAAATAATGGAGGGGGGATATTTAGTAAAGAAGGTGAATTTTGAAGCCTTTATCACTATGATGACTGCAAAAGTATTTAACCGTATCGAGCAACAGGATGTAAAGGTGTTGCCTTTAAATGATGGCTGTTCCCTTTGTTTTGATTCGCTTAAGCATTATAAAAGCCTTTATGATTGGCAGGCTTATCTAAACGGGAAAGAAGTGGCGAAAATAATCGATGAAAGACGGATTAAGACACTTTTTCAGCCGATAATACATGTTAACAGCGGAGTGATTTTTGGATACGAAGCCTTAAGTCGCGGGATAAAAATGGATGGATCTATCATGAATCCAGCGGAACTATTCTCAACAGCAAAAACCATGGATTTAATGTTTTATCTAGACCGCATTTGTAGGGAAGGGGCTATCAGGGCAGCTGCAGGAAAAGGCATTACTGAAAAGGTGTTTATTAATTTTATTCCTACAGCGATTTATGAACCTGAATTATGCCTAAGAAGCACAGCAGAAGTACTTAATGAAGTGAATTTAAACGCCAAACAAGTTGTTTTTGAGGTGGTTGAAAGTGAGAAAGTGGTTGACTATGACCATTTGAATCGAATTTTGGACTATTATAAAAATAAGGGATATTCCACGGCTTTAGATGACATCGGCTCAGGGCATTCTAATATTGAGGCTTTACTTCAGCTTAGACCTGAGTATATGAAAATCGATGCGGCGATTATTAGAAACATTCACTTGGATGGGCATAAACAAGCAGTCTTAGATGACTATATAGAAAATGGCAAACGAATCGGATTAACCATCCTTGCAGAAGGTGTGGAAACGGTAGAGGAGTTCGATTACTTAAAATCGAAAGACATCGATCTCGTCCAGGGATATTTGTTCGGTCGACCAGAGGAAGTACCGTTGAGAACGTAAGGAGCTGAGCTTATGGATAAAGAGAAGTGGGTGAAGAGTATCAAAATTACTCTTGGTGTTGCTTTAGGGGTCATGCTTGCAAAATGGTTTCGTATGGATTTCGAAATCACAGTTGCCACCATCGTTATCGTGAGTATGCTTACGGATAAACGTCAGTCACTGAAACAGTCTGCCATTAGACTTCTAACGGCGGTGTTTTCATTGATTTTTGCTTCTGGACTATTTCTCACGCTTGGTTTTACTTTACCGGTATTTATTATCTACATATTTGTTTTCACACTGCTCATGTACCGGTTTGACACGGTAATCGCCATCGTTTTAAACGTGGTCTTAGTCATCCATCTATTAATGCTGGGTGAGGTATCGATTCCCATATTATTAAACGAGTTTGGATTGATGTTTCTAGGTGTTACGGTTGCGCTGGTGATGAACCTGTTCGTCATCGATATCGAGGACGAGCTTATCGGTTATCAAAAGCAAATAGAGAATCTTATGGATCAGATTTTTAAAGACATGGGAAAGTGTCTAGTAAATCAATGCGGTTCCCAGTCAGTTAGCGAAAATTTGGCTGTTCTGGATGAAGTATTAAGCAAAAGCCGTTCAAGGGCTTACCAGTACTATAATAATTATTATTTTCAGGAAAACGATTACTATGTCGAATATTTCGCCATGAGAAGACAGCAGTATTATACGATTAGATCCATGCAGCATTTCATCACCCTTAAGTTTCTTAATAAACCGGAGGTTGAGATGCTAAAGGACTTTACAGATGATTTCGTTAATAATACAAAGGTGTTAAATACCTGTTCCCATCAGCTCGACCGCCTAAATCAAATCAAGCATCACTTTACTCACGAGGCGGAGCTTCCAACTAATAACAACCATCTGCAAAATCGAATCGCGTTGCATCAATACTTGTTCTCATTAGAAGAATTGGTATCCGTTAAGATGCGATTTATCGATCGATTCGAAAAGCCAAAATTGAGAGGATAGCCATGGAAAAAATGGATTATGTTGCGACGATACTATTAGTCATCATCTCTGCCGCCTGCTATATCGCAGCCTTTCTTCACTTTAAGGAAATCGGTCCCCTTATGAATAATGCGTATCTCTACGCATCAAAAGCAGAGCGGATGACCATGGATAAAAGACCGTATTATCGGCAGACTGTAGTGGTCTTTCTCACACTCGGGATCATCTTTACCCTGAACACCATCGATTCCATAATACGTACCAAATGGATGATTTATCTGGAAATCCCCATGGCGTTCGCTATCCTGGTTTATGCTGTCGTGTCTACGATCAGAATCGAAAAGAAAAAGCAGAAATGAACATCGAAAGAAAACGCTGGATGGGAGGCTGTATGGCTCAATATGTCTATTTTCTTCGTGGAATCAATGTAAACGGCATCACCATCAAAATGGAAGCGCTTAAAAAGGCGTTTCTCGATATGGGGTTTCATGAGGTAAGCACTGTACTTGCCACGGGTAACGTGGTGGTAAGCGCAGAGGCCGTACATGACCAGGTGGAAAAAACGCTGAGTGAAACCTTTGGCTATGATGCTTATGTGGTCCTTAAGACTGCCACATCAGTGAAAGCCATCCTTGAAGAATCGAAACTGAACCGTGTACCGGAAGGGTATCACCATTATGTGATTCTAATGAAGGCAGAGGGATTGGCACATCAGATGAAAGCGCTATTTGATGGCTGCCAGAAGGCGCCAGACGAACAGCTGATCATCGGTTCCGAGTGTGTGTACTGGATCGTACCGAAGGGGGACACACTGAATTCCGAGTTCGGAAAGATTTGCCTGGGAAAAAAGGCTTATAAGGATAAGCTAACATCGAGAAACATCAACACCATCGAAAAAATTGTGAAACTACTCAGAGCGTAATTCAATCATAGCATCGTCATAGGAGGCTTCGATGAAAAAATGGAAAGTCGTACTCGCAACACTTTTATTCGCCTTAATAGTCATCTTTGTCTATGTGGTAAACGGCGTGCAAAATGCTAAAGGAATCCCTGAGCCTTCTGTAAAGATTTCTGTTGGTTCCCAGGCGATTAAGACGATTTACTATGGTGATCGGTATAATGAAAAGCGTGATGAAATGGAACGGTTTTTAAATTTTTCGTTTGAAGAGGGATGGGAAGCAATTCCTTACGTTCAAATCGGTGAAGAGGTCGACATCACATTTGATAATTTCGAAGCGACGGATGTTCAGATTACGGATGTGATTTTAACGAAGGAAGGCAGGCTTAAATATGGTGAGCAGTCGGATATGACCTATGGGCTAAAGGCTGTGGATGGAAAATTGCGCTATGGTCTTCCCTCAAATCCTGCAGTTCATCTCAGTTCAAACTTAAACGATTATGCCCCCGGACATGTGATTCGCGCCTGTTTTATTAGAACACAAATCAATGGATCCAACTTTCTATTCTCGTTTGTTATTCGAACAAATCCTTGAGGTAAGTGATGAAAGCCTATATCGATCCACCTAAAAAGATGCCATTTTACATCAGGCTGGGCGTTTATGCCGCAAAAAAAGCCACGGGTAAGGATTTGCTTCCACCGAGGCTATTAGCATGGTATCCTAAGGCGGCTATTAGCTCCGGTGTGCTGGAAGCACTGGTAGCACATGGTCATAAAAAAGATGAGCTCGACCCTAGGATGCTGCAGCTGATTCGTGTTCAGGTATCCGTTTTAACGGCATGTCCCTTTTGCGTCGACATGAACGGGCATCATCACGAGAAAAACGGGATTACCACGGAAGAGCTTCAGGGATTAACTGGGGTGCTCGATCTCGATTTGATTCCGACACTGACGGAGCGAGAGAAGCTCGCGATTAGGTATACTCAGTTACTGACGCAGACCCCTGTGGAGATCAGCGATGCGTTAATGGCGCAGGTTAAGGCGCTTTTCAGCGCGCGTGAGATCGTGATCATCGCCACCACCGCTGCCCAGGTCAATTATTGGGCGAGACTTATAAGAGGCCTCGGGGTACCACCAGCAGGGTTTATGGATAATTAGCAAAAATGTTGTTATGGTTATACCCCTAAAAACATTGTTTTCTTATGAACAAAGCCTTATGTGAGTAGATTACAGAGCACTGGGATTGACAGTCTCTATAAAAGCCCTTAAAATAAAATTGACCCCCGAGGTAGGGGGTGAAATTAAACTCAAGGAAACACAAAAACGTGCGTGGGTTCCTAAAATATTTTATGAGGTGAAAGTTTATATGGAGAAAATAGTCATTATAGGTGGCGTAGCTGCAGGTGCAACCGCAGCAGCAAAAGTAAGAAGACTTTCAGCAGATGCTGAAATCACGATTTTAGAAGCAGGTGCAGATATTTCGTTTGCTAACTGCGGACTCCCATATTATATCGGCGGCGACATTAAAAGCCGTTCAAAGTTAATTCTTCAAAGTCCAGAGAGCTTTAACGACGAGTATCAAACAGCAGTCTATATCCACACATCTGCTACTGAGATCGATAGAGCGAATAAAATCGTTCACACGGTCAACTCGAAAACAGGCGAAAAAAAGCAGTTTGAATACACGAAGTTAATCCTCGCACAGGGTGGAAAACCGATCGCACCGCCACTTCCTGGTGCTGATCAAGACCATGTATTCCAGTTATGGACACTGGATGACATGGACCGAATTAACGCGTTTATCTCGAATAAAAAACCTAAGACAGCAGTTGTCGTAGGGGGTGGCTTCATCGGACTCGAGATGACTGAGGCACTGGCTAAAAGAGGCATGAAGGTATCCGTCGTAGAGATGATGCCACATGTTATGGGCATTATGGAAGCGGAAATTGCAGGTTTTATCCAAGAAGAGTTGATGGCATATGGTGTGGACCTTCATACGAATAAAGCACTGGCGGAAATTCATGCGAACACTGTTTTACTTAAAGACGGAACGCGTATAAATGCCGATATGGTTCTTCTTTCCATCGGTGTTCGTCCGACACTTAAGCTGGCTCAGGATGCGGGCCTTGAGCTCGGTGCAGCAGGTGGCTTGCTGGTGGATTCTTATCTTAAGACCAGTGATGATAGTATTTATGCGGCTGGTGACATGATCGAGCTTGAACACCGTGTTCTCGGGAAAAAAGTTAGAATTCCATTAGCAGGTCCTGCAAACCGTCAAGGACGTATCGCAGCTGAAAATGCCTTAGGACTCAAGCATGAATATAAAGGTTCCATCGGGACATCCATCGTCAGAGTGTTTGAAGCTGTTGCCGGAATCACTGGTGTGACCTTGAAAGCCGCGAGAGCAGAAGGCATCGATGCAGATGCAATCGTCATCCATAAGGAAAATCACACGGCTTACTATCCAGGTGCACAAATGGTGTCTGTACTGGTCGTCTATGATAAAGCGACAGGCATCATACTCGGTGGACAAACCGCTGGCTACGATGGCGCAGACCGCCGTTTAGATGTTCTCGCTACAGCAGTGGCCATGAAAATGACCGTTTCTGACCTTACCGACATCGACTTCGCTTACTCACCACCACTGGGTAACGCAAACGATGCCATCAACATGGCCGCTTATACCGCTGAAAACAGAATCTCAGGATTCTCACCAGCGCTCACGGTCAGTGAAGCGGACGCTTATCTAGAGGGCAAAGAGGCACTCTGGATCGACGTGAGAGATGTGTTCTCATATGATAAAGCGCATGTGGATGGCGCAGTTAATGTACCGATCGAAGTACTTTCCACCGTGCTTCATAAAATTCCTAAAAACCAACTGATTTTCGTTTATGATAAAACAGGTAAAAAAGGTCACCAGGCATTACGCATGCTGATCGGCGCAGGCTTTACCAGCGTGTTCAATGTTTCTGGCGGTTTCATCAGCTTATCTAACTACGTTAGAGCAGTGAAGCCATCAAACTTTGTCTTAAATCTCCCAGCACCAGAACAGAAAAAACTCGGTGAAGAGGGACAGGATGCGAAGCACACAGCGGCTAAAGAAGAAGTGAAAAAAGAAGAAAATCATGGCCCAATCGTCATCGATGTTCGTACACCGGAAGAGTATGCATATGGTGCCTATCCAGGGGCACTCAACATCCCGCTGGATGAACTGGAAAACAGAATCGGCGAGCTAGGCAGTAAAGAAAGAAACATTACCCTTTACTGTGCATCTGGCGCGCGAAGTGCCTACGCGTTACAAATCGTTAAAGCCTATGGCTACATGAAGGCAGAAAACGGCGGCGGACTTGCTCGCATGATGTCGAGAGCACGTAAGTAGTTAAATTTCCCCAGAGATTTCTAAGAAGTCTCTGGGGTTTTATTTTTAAATATGCATTTAATGGAAATCTAATTTTGAAGTCTAAAAATACGGGTAAAGGTAATGCAACGAGAATATGGGGTTCAAAACGGCGGCAAATAGTGGAAATGGGGCGAGTAAATGTTTAAGTTGCTGTTTAAAAATTATCCAGATGAATACATAATGCGGTTTGAAGATGCTGTTCAAACCGCAAATTATCATACGGTGAGAGTGATCTTATATGTGTTACTACCCGTGTCGTTCTTCATGCTTATCATGGCCATCGCCATCAGTGATAATGCCAGTATCGTATTTGCAAATGGCTTGCTCGTCGCTGTTTTGACGATTCTATTCATCATCAATCTTTGGATCAAACGAACGAAACGACCAGCTGAACATCTATTAGCGCGAATTGTCGTCTATGTGGCCTTTGCCATCATTCTTTTTTGGGGCCTTCACATGATGGGGTATAACCAGAACGAGGTCATTTTCGTCATGGACATGGTTTTAGGGATTTTTGCACTGGCATTTCTATTCGTCACTAAATATCAGGTTCTACTGATCTATTATGGTGTCAGCTTATTCTATTTAATGCTGTTAACGCCTTATGGCGTAAACATTTTTAGTAATCTTCCTAAGCTCATGACGCCGATTCTTTTGATGTTCTCTGCCTTTATCATTTCGCGTATGCTGTTTTTACAGTTTATCGAACGGTATGTAATGGGAGAAAAGTTAAAAGAAAAAGAGGTCGTTTTAACCTCCGAGTTGATTCAGACGATTGAAAAGCTTCAAATTACAGAGCGAAACATTAGTAATGACATCATCAGAACGCTTGTTAAGGTCTTAGAGCATCACGATATCTATACCAGAGGGCACTCGGAAAATGTTTCTGAATACGCCGTGAAAATCGGTGAGGTCATGGGATTAACGCGAGAGCAGCTGGATGAAATTATGGTGTGTGGACTTGTTCATGATATCGGTAAGATTTTGATTCCGATAGAGCTTTTGAACAAAACTGCCACATTGACACCAGAGGAACAAAATGTCATTAGGAAGCACAGTGAATATGGGCATGAAATGCTGATGGAAGCGAAATACCTAAAACGCATCGCTCGAATCGTCCTTCACCATCATGAGCAGTGGGATGGCGGTGGATACCCGATGGGGCTTAAGGAGGACGAAATACCGCTCGAGTCACAAATCCTTATGGTGGCTGACGCATGGGATGCCATGACCTCTGAGCGGATCTATAAAAAGGCTAAAACGGATGAACGTGCGAAGGAAGAAATGCTACGGCTGAAAGGCCAGCAGTTCCCGCCAGATATCGTCGATGCACTAATGCAGGTATTAAACACCTAAAAAGGATAGCCATATGAGGCTATCCTTTAATAATGTGAATGTGGTTTCTTATGCTACTCTATAGAAATCATCAAAAAACCGCAGTACGCGCCATTATCTGTGGCCAGTGATTTACCAGTTTTCGCTTTCAGGTCGTTGATGAAGGCACGGTATTTCTCATAGAAGTCGTAGTTTGGCTTAGAAGTATACTTTATGTCTGTGACTTCTAAATAACTTAAAACGCCTTTGACGGTTGTGGGTTTTACCAGCACCTCGTAATCGCCATTATAGTAAAGACCAAGCACAGTAAGTATCGGCCATTTTGCCAGATCATATGTGGCGAAGAGGAGGACGAGCTGATTAAAGCCTATACGCTGGTCACCATAAAGAAACGCATATATGGCTTGGCTTAGAATTTCAGTTTCTTCATCGGTAAACAGTTTGGAAACATCCTTAAACTTGGCTTTTTCGAACACTGATACCAAGGAGGATTTTCCGATGAGCTTGGTAAAGGCCTCTAAAATCTGTTTTGGGTCATCAAAATGCTCTTTTTTGAATTGCTCATGTACGAAGGCTTTCATGGCATCGACCTTATGCTTTTTTGCCACCGCCATAAGTTCGGGGTCGTTAAAGCCTAAAGGATATCGGTCTAAAAATCGGGTTTCTAGTGTCATTAATTTATCGAGATTCATAGGATGCTCCTTTTATTTGAAATAAGTTATTAAATTAATTTTATCATATTAATTTCTCATTTAAGACTTGACTTTTTTTCTAAAAAAGAGAAAATAATGATATCGGTTATCAATATGTAATCATTACAATCTACAAAAAATAAATTATGTTCATGGAGGACTCAAATGTCATTAATCGGAAAAGAAGTGAAGCCTTTTAAGGCGCAAGCCTATGTAAATGAATCATTCGTCACTGTAACAGAAGAAAGCCTTAAAGGACACTGGAGCATCGTGTGCTTTTACCCAGCAGATTTTACATTCGTCTGTCCGACGGAACTGGAAGACCTTCAAAATCAGTATGACACATTAAAAGGTTTAGGTGTAGAGGTATTCTCCGTTTCTACAGATACACACTTTACCCATAAAGCATGGCACGACAGCTCAGAAGCTATCGGTAAAATCAAGTATACCATGATCGGTGATCCAGCTCATGTGATCTCGAATAATTTTGAAGTGCTGGATGAGGCCTCGGGCTTAGCGGATCGTGGAACCTTTATCATCGATCCAGATGGCGTGATTCAGGGTGTGGAAATCAATGCGGGTGGCATCGGAAGAGATGCGAGCATCCTTATCAACAAAATTAAGGCAGCACAGTACGTCCGTAACAATCCAAACGAAGTCTGCCCAGCTAAATGGCAAGCAGGTGAGAAAACTTTAAAACCAGGTCTTGATCTCGTCGGAAAAATATAGAGGCACTCTATGATACTGGATGACCAATTAAAACAGAATTTGATGGAGTACCTGAAGCTTATAGAGGGTAAGGTCATGCTGACACTCAGTGTGGGTGAAGATGATGCTTCTAAAGAAATGCGGGAGCTTATGGATGAACTCGTCCTGTTATCGGACGATCTTATCGTGAAGGAAGCCATTCTTAGTAGAACGCCGAGCTTTACCCTCAGTAAGCCAGAGGCAGAAGCGAGAATCGCGTTTGCAGGTGTTCCCTTAGGACATGAGTTCAGCTCTTTTGTGCTCGCGCTACTGCAAACCAGCGGGAGACCGCCGAAGGTCGATGAGGCCATAATCCAGCGAATCAAAGCGATAAAAGAACCCCTCGTGTTCGAAACCTATGTGAGCCTCAGTTGTCATAATTGCCCTGAAGTGGTCCAGGCGCTGAATACCATGAGCGTCATTAATCCACTGATTAAAAACACCATGATCGATGGCGCCGTGTTCGGTTCAGAAGTAGAATCTAAGGAAATCATGGGCGTCCCAGCTATTTACTTAAATGGTGAATTCTTCGGTGGTGGTCGTCTCACATTAGAAGAGATTTTAACGAAGCTCGGCCAGGTTGAATCAGCAGAGGCCTTTGAAGCGAAAGACCCCTTCGATGTGCTCGTCGTCGGCGGTGGTGCGGCAGGGGCCAGCGCGGCCATCTATGCCGCACGAAAGGGCATAAAAACCGGCGTGGTATCTGAGCGTTTTGGTGGACAAGTACTGGATACAGTAGGGATAGAGAACTTTATCGGCACCCTTTATACAGAAGGTCCTAAAATCGCGGCTGATCTCGAATCCCATGTAAAGCATTACGGGATCGATGTCATGAACCAGCAACGTGTCAAGGCGATTAAGAAGTCAGCGTTCATCGAAGTGGAGCTTGAAAACGGAGCGACGCTTAAAAGCAAAGCAGTGGTGCTCGCCACAGGAGCGAGATGGCGAGAGCTCGGCGTTCCAGGTGAGAAAGAACTTAGAAACAAGGGAGTGGCATACTGCCCGCATTGCGATGGTCCTCTATTTAAAGGCAAGCATGTGGCGGTCATCGGTGGCGGAAATTCTGGCATCGAAGCGGCCATCGATCTTGCGGGCATCGTCAGTCACGTAACGGTTCTAGAATATTTACCCGAACTGAAAGCGGACGCTGTGCTTCAAAATCGTCTGTTTAGCCTTCCAAACGTTACGGTGATTAAAAATGTCCAAACCAAAGAGATTACAGGTAATGGTAAGGTAGAGGGCATCACTTATATACGGAGAGACGATCAAATGGAAGTACATTTACCACTTCAAGGTGTATTCGTTCAGATTGGGCTCGTTCCGAATACAGATTTCCTAAGCGATCTCATAACGCGCAACCGGATAGGAGAAATAGAGGTGGATGCAAAAGGGGCGACCAGTATGCCAGGTGTTTTTGCTGCAGGCGACTGTACGACCGCACCGTTCAAGCAAATAATCATTGCCATGGGAAGTGGCGCTACAGCCGCACTCAGCGCTTTTGATTATTTGATTAGAAACTAATTTGACTTAAGCAAAATTAGGAAATATAATAGAGATAGAAAAAATAATACCCATGGGTGAGTGTCATCACTTCTCATGGGTATTATTTCGATAAAGGTAAACTAATGGAGGAATGGACAGCATGAAAAAGAAATGGCTCGCACTACTATTAATCACACTTATGATCTTCGGCGTTTCCGCTTGCTCAAAAGACGTCACTGAAACCACTGCAGCAGAATCGACAGCAGAATCCACCGTAGCTGAGACCACAGCTGAATCTACAGAAGCGGTTAAGGATAAGATAGAGGTTAAGGTCGCTGCACTTAAAGGACCGACCGGTATGGGACTCGTTAAGCTGATGGAAAACAGCAACCAAGGCATCACCGAAAATAATTACACCTTTGAACTATCTGGTAGTCCTGATGATCTGGTGGGTAAAGTCATCAACGGTGAGCTGGACATCATCGCAGTTCCGACGAACCTAGCGGCTGTGCTTTATAATAAGACCCAGGGTGCTGTTCAAATTGCCGCTGTGAATACATTAGGCGTTTTATATGTACTCGAAAATGGCGATTCGATTCAAAGCGTCACGGATTTAAAAGGGAAGGCATTAAGCACCAGTGGTAAAGGGGCGTCTCCCGATTATGTGATGCAGTATATTTTAAAGCAAAACGGACTTACGCCGGATGTGGATGTGATGCTGGACTATAAGCTGGAGCATGCTGATTTGGCAGCGGCGCTGGTTGCGGGTGATGCAAAAATCGCGCTCCTGCCACAGCCATTCGTTACCACAGCTATGATGAAGAACCCAGATTTACGCATCGCACTGGATATCACTAAGGAATGGAACGCCGCAACAGGCGGTGAAGCCGAGCTTTCCATGGGCGTCATTATCGTTCAAAAGGCCTTTGCTGAAGCAAATCCAGAGGCATTAAATGCGTTTTTAGATGAATATAAAGCATCAGTCGACTATGTGAACACTGAGAATGCAGAAGCAGCGAAGCTGGTTGAGAAGTTCGAGATATTACCGAACGCAGCCATCGCTGAAAAAGCGATTCCGTTATCTAACATCGTTTATATCGATGCGGCGGACGCTAAGGCTTCGCTAGATGGCTTCTTTAAGATCCTATTCGATTTTGATCCAAAATCCATCGGAGGCAAGTTGGTTGATGAGGGCATCTACTATAACCGATAAAATTATGAAAGTGTTAAGACTCCTGCTCATCACCGCGTTTTGGGTCGGTGTATGGCAGGTCGTTCATCTAATCATCGGACGGGACATTTATGTTCCGTCTGCTTTTGTTGTTTTCGACAGCCTGCAGGATTTAGTGCAGACACGAGAATTCTGGGAAATCGTCTATGCGTCCATGGTCAGGGTACTGATCGGCGTCATGATTTCGTTCCTATTAGGGGTATCCTTCGGCATTATCGCTGGCCTTAATAAATGGGTTTATGCACTGTTTAATCCACTTATGGTGGTGATCAAATCCACACCGGTGATTTCCATCATCATCGTCGCGCTGGTTTGGTTTACGTCGTCCAATGTGCCTGTCTTCATCAGCTTCCTCATGTGTTTCCCCATCATATGGACCAATACAGTGACAGGGATCCAAAACGTCGATCAAAAGCTCCTACAGATGGCGAAGGTCTATCAAGTACATAGGCGTGATGTCTTCCTTAAAATCTACTTACCGTCATTGACCCCTTTCATGAATGCAGCCATGATTACGGCCTTGGGTCTTGCCTGGAAGGTCAGTGTGGCTGCTGAGGTCCTCAGTCATCCCAGAAAGGCCATCGGAAGTGAGCTTTACACCTCTAAGGCATACCTCGATTCTCCGACCCTTTTTGCATGGACGCTGGTGGTGGTGATGCTCAGCTTGATTTTCGAATTCGTTTTAGCGCGACTGGTGAAAAAGTGGTCGCCATATAGGAGGTAGGCCTTGAACATTAAGATTACAAACCTCTCAAAAGGTTTCGGAAAGCTGACCATCTTCGACGATTTTAGTTTAACGCTGGAAAGTGGGAGCAGGCATTGCCTTTTCGGTCCTTCTGGGTGTGGTAAAACGACGCTTCTCAATCTGCTTGCTGGGCTAGAAACCAAAGAATCTGGAACGATAGAGGGCATCGATCAAAGGAAGATTGCGTATGTCTTTCAGGAAGAACGGCTGATTCCATGGCTCACAGTCAGAGAAAACATCGAATTCGTAGTAGGGGAAAAAGGAAAGAGCGCTCCGGATGTGGCGCATCTAGAGGCGATTTTAGAACTGGTGGAGCTCACGTCGTTTCAAAACCACTATCCTAGCGAGCTGAGTGGTGGCATGAAACAGCGCGTGTCTTTAGCAAGGGCGTTTGCTTATAATGGCGAAATACTCGTTTTAGATGAACCCTTTAAAGGGCTTCATCACGACTTAAAGCTAAAGCTCATGGACTATGTCCTAAAGTACTGGGAAATGGAAAGGCCACACCTGATTTTCACCACACATGATGTGGAGGAGGCCGTCTATCTATCCAGTGACATCTATGTGTTAGAAGGACCACCCGTGTCGATTAAAGCACATACCCAAGTGAGTGGACGGGAAAAGTCGGCCGTCATCGAGGAAATATTAACGACCATGAGGCGTGTTTAGTCATAAGAGGCTAAAGACGCCTTTTTTATAATTATGATTAAATTAGTGATAGCACAAATCCAGAGTTGATGATGACGGTATTCAGCAAACCATGTGCAATCATGGGAGGAATGACGGATTTTGAAAAAGATATTGACCGGTTATGGTCTCTGCATTTAAGGGATAACCTAATGAAGCGTCGACCAACTGATGAGCGACCATATAATAACCAAGACCAAACTGAATCACAGCCCAGATGGCTGCAAACGACAGTATGGCTAAAAAGGCCTTACGAGGTTGCTCTGGCCATCTAATGCCAAAGGATGAAAACAGTGCCGGTTGACGCTTTTGGAGTACGCTATAAATCCATCCTATACAGATGGCTGAAAATAATAGCTGAAACACATGATGTACCGTAATATAAAGGTAGAGACCGTAAGGGTCCATGGTCTGATAGGGAAGAAATGGTGAGAGCAGGTTTGCTAAGGCAAAAGAGAATTTGATTATACTTTCTGTCATAATGATGAGTATGAGAAGAGTGCCCATGGCTTTGCTTATATTTAAGAGATTAACTTTCATTTTAATTTCAATACCTCCATTATGCATATGAAATAAAAAAGATTGCCAGACACATACATAATATGTTATATATAAAGTAGCGTCAATAGTTTTAATCAAAAAAATGAGGTGTGAAATGAATATCACTTTTTCAAAGGTTGAAGCAATGGATCCTTGGCAGTTTTCTTTTGGTGCTTTACTCGTGGCTGCAACCAAGCTAGATACACAGCTTGATAAGGTCCTGAAAAAACACGATTTGACATCCAAGCAGTGGTTTTTACTGGTGATTTTAGACAGTATGTTTGAGTACCCGCCCACACTTAAGCAGCTCGCAGAGGAAATGGGAAGCTCCTATCAAAATGTTAAACAGGTGGCACTTAAGCTTGAAGCAAAAGGACTCATCAGTATTGAAAAAGACCCTAAGGATGCCAGAGCACTTCGCATCATCGCAACACCTGAGTCGAAAGCCATCTGGGAGAAGTTAACCCCAGACGCAGCCCATTTCATGGGACAGTTCTATCAAGGCGTATCACCTGCTGATGCCGACACTTTAAAACACGTGCTTTATCAAATTCTACAAAACTTATATCAAATGGAATGATTCTAGCATCTGGAAAAAGAAATGATATAATAAGAATAAGTAAATACGATAGGATACCTTAGGGTATCCTATTATTATGCATGGCTATTTTACAGACAGGAGTAAATCACATGAAGCAAAAACTAAGTCTGATACTCATCATCTTATTAATAATCAGTAGTGGCATTTCATCTTTCGGCGTCACGAATATCCATATGTTTGGTTCGCCGTCTTCATGGGCAACTGCTGAAATCACAGAGCTAGCAACCTATGATTTGTTAAGGCAGGATGCTTTCCGCGATTATCAAAAGTCCATTACACGCCTACAATTCATCTATTTGGCGGTGAGGCTCTATGAATCGATTACAGGTTCAGAGATACCTATAAAAAGTGGCGTCACATTTTCGGACACCACGGACACCTATGCGCTTAAGGGCGCTAGTATCGGCATCACCACGGGTATCGGTGGAGGTAAATTTGGACCAAATGTCCTGTTGACGCGTGAGCAGCTGGCGACGTTAATGATTCGTTCACTTGAGCTAAGCGGATTGACGTTAGCTAAATCGACTTCTTTATTCACAGATGATTCTAAAATTTCACCATTTGCGAAGGATGCCGTTTATAAAGCAAGTCAGTATGGCATCGTGAAAGGCACGGATAATGCTTTTCAGCCGACGAATGGCGCTAAGATCGAAGAGTCGCTCGTAATATTTAAACGCGCCTATGACCAGTTTGGTGCGGTGGTAGAAAAACCATTATTAAGTCCTGCTCAAATCGCTGAAAAGGTGGGAAAAGCAGTGGTCCATATCGAAACCTTTGATGCTGATGGACAGCCGTATGCAACTGGTAGCGGGTTTATCGTAGACGCATCAGGAAAGGTCGTTACGAACTACCATGTTATTCAAGGTGCCTATTCCGCTAATGTTAAACTACTTGATGGTAGGGTCTTCCCTGTGGTATCTGTCTTAGGAAACGATTATGGCAGAGATGTAGCCGTCCTAAAAATTAATGGAAGTGGCCTCCCTACTGTGGCGTTAGGCAATTCGTCCCGTGTGGTACAAGGTGAAGAAATTCTCACCTTAGGAAGTCCGATAGGTCTAGAGAATACTTTATCGGATGGTTTAGTAAGCAATAAAAACCGCGTATTGGACGGTTATGCCTATATCCAGATTTCTGCACCGATCTCTCCTGGCAGCAGTGGTGGGGTACTACTTAACTACTATGGCGAGGTCATCGGAGTGACCTCTGCGGGCTTTGAAGGTGGACAGAATCTGAACCTGGCCATCCCCATCAACGAGGTTAAGCCTTATTTGACTGTTACGACATCGAAAACGCTAAAGGTACTGGCAACAACAACCGTTAAAGGAACACTCAACTTTGATAACGGAGATTCTTATACAGGTGATCTTCTGCAAGGAATGATGCATGGAACCGGTACCTATAAATGGGCGGATGGTGATTATTATGTAGGTGGTTTTTACGAGAACATGTTCCATGGCGTTGCGACGATGCATTATAGTGATGGCACCATCGTAAAAGGTGAGTGGTATTATGATGAATTCATGGAAAATCTTATGGTTCCTAGAGCCTATGCAAGAGCGATCTCCTCAACAGAAGTGGAAATCGGATGGGACCTTATCGATAATGCCACGGCTTATTATGTCTATTATGCAGATTCTCCTTCTGGGCCATGGTATTACTTTGAGGATGAGTTCGGAAATCCATGGGGGCTTGAATATAGAGGCCAGTATTCTGCCAGTTTGACAGATAATTTACCAGGTTCAACCGTATACTTCGCAGTCACTTCTGTCGTATTTGATGTTGAATCAGAAGCTAGCACGATAATCAGTGTGACCTTACCTAAGTAGGTCGACTAAATAAAAATAAACTCCAGCTAAGTATGCCGATCAAAATTTTTACGCTACTAATCTGGAGGTTTTTTATGAACTAAATGAACAAAAAGATTCATTAAGACCTAAATATTGCTAAATATTTATCAATTTCATATACTTCTCCTGTAATGATTCAGTCGAATCGGCTAGAAATTATTGGGAGGAAATCATGAAGAAGAGTTTAGTATGGGTACTCATCGTATTGATGTTATCCATGGGAGTTTTAACTGGATGTGGTAAGTCGGATGCGTCAAAGGACGAAGCCATCTTTAATGCAGGAACATATGAAGGCGAAGGAAAAGGACACGCTGGGGTTATAAAGGTTGCAGTGACAGTTTCAGCAACAAAAATCGAAAAAATTGATCTTATTGAGTTCCATGAATCTGAATTTGCTGTTGAGCCAGCGAATAAACTCATAGAGAATATCATTGAAGCCAACTCTGGAGAAGTTGATGCCATCGCAGGTGCCAGCTTAACTTCAGCAGGAGTCTTAGAAGCTGTTAATAATGCTTTAGAATTAGCCTATTTAGAAGGGGCATCATCAGCAGCTATCACGACAGAAAGCGCTTCATTAGTTCAACTTGAAAATAAAGAGACAGATGTCGTCATCATCGGCGCAGGTGGCGCTGGGTTGACAGCTGCCATCGAAGCGACTCAAAACGGTGCAAAGGTCATCGTCGTAGAGAAAATGCCAATGGTTGGTGGGAACACGAAATATGCAACGGGTGGCTTAAATGCGGCTGAAACCAGTGTTCAGAAGGAAAAAGGCATCGAAGACACGGTGGAAATTTTCATCGAAGATACCATGAAGGGTGGCGGTAACATTAATAATCCGGATCTCGTTCGTGTATTAGCGGAAAGCTCTGCTGAAACTGTAGACTGGTTAATGGGCTTAGGTGCAGACTTAACGGATGTCGGTAGAATGGGTGGCGCAAGCATGGACAGAACCCACAGGCCAACGGGTGGTGCACCAGTTGGACAGCATATCGTTGATGTACTTTATGCGAAAGCACAAGAAATGGGCATTGAAATAATGCTTGAAAGTAAAGTTGTGGAAATCCTCGGTGATAGTACTGAAGTCAGTGGTGTCGTGGTGGAAACAGCAGACGGTAATTTTAATATCAATGCAAAAGCAGTAATCATCGCAACTGGTGGTTTCTCAGCTGATAACGAACTGGTAGCTCAATTCGATCCTTCCTTGAAGGGATATGGAACGACGAACCATCCTGGTGCAACAGGGGATGTATTAACATTTGCAAAAAATTTAGATGTCGCATATGTTGACATGGAGCAAATCCAAACGCATCCAACCGTTATGCCTTCAAATAACTATATGATCACAGAAGCCGTTCGTGGCAATGGCGCAATCATCGTAAACCGTGAAGGGATGAGATTCGTTAACGAACTCGATACCAGGGCAGTGGTTTCTGATGCATTACTTGCTCAAAACGGTGCAACAGGCTTCCTCTTCTTTGATCAAAATGTTAGAGAATCATTAAGTGCCATCGAAGGCTATTACAAAAAAGGCTTCTTAATCGAGGGTGCAACACTGGAAGAAATTGCTGGCAAATTAGGAGTGGATGCAACTGCGCTTACTGATACTGTGGAAACTTATAATGGTTATGTGGCAGCAGGTACGGATACTGATTTTGCGAGACAAGACATGAAAACAGCGCTTAACAAGGGTCCTTTCTACGCGGTTGAAATTGCCCCTGCTGTTCACCACACCATGGGTGGACTTAAAATCAACACAAATGGCGAAGTGTTAAATACTTCTGATGTCGTAATAAAAGGCCTGTACGCAGCTGGTGAAGTTACTGGTGGTGTTCATGGTAATAATCGACTCGGTGGTAATGCCATGGCAGATATTACTATTTTCGGAAGAATTGCTGGTAAAAACGCAGCACTTTCCGTAAAATAATTTCCCCTTAAGATTTACCCCTAAGCAGATGAGAAGTGATGAACTTCTCTTTTTGCTTTTACATAATTATGTTAAACTATCTACGACTAAATTATTAGGTGAACGATGAGATTACAATACAAGATTATGACATTAGTGACGACGCTAGTGGTGACTTTGGTCATCGTGCTGACTGTAGTGATGTTTCGAACCTGGTTTGAATCAATCCAAAAGCAAGTGGCACTGGATGCCATGGACCAAGCCGTAATTATCTCTGAGAATACGGAAGTAAAACTGAATATGGAAGCGATCAACGGATATTTGACGGTTAACCGTGCTGTGGAAAATCTCTACTTAAAGACGGGAATCCAATATATCTATGTCATCAACGAAAATGGCCATTATTACGCCCATCCGCACCCAGACCGCGTCAATAGCATCATGAACGAAGGTGAAATTAAAGGTGACATCGACATCACCTCTCCTGCATACTACTATGCTTTAACGCTGGATGCCACAGTGGAGGGATATGCGCCGATATTTACGAATGGCGTAAAGACAGGACTCGTGGTGGTGGGCATTTTTAATGGACGAGTAATACAGACCATGATGGGGCAAGTGCTCTGGCTTGCTTTGTTTTCATTCGCGGCTATCGGTATCGGGTTTTTCGGTGCATACCTTCTGTCACGAAACATCAAACGCGACATCTCAGGGTTGGAGCCAGCAGAAATCGCATTATTGCTTAATCAAAAGGACATGATTCTCGAAAATATCGGCGAAGGAATCATCGCCACGAATCATAAGGGGCAGTTTATTTTGGTCAATGAAAACGCTCGGCATCTCATGGACATGCCGCTCAGTGAAGGCGATACACTGTCCCAGCTTCCTTTTTATCCATATTTCATAGAAGATCATTATAGATTAAAAGAGCGTTTCGAATTTGAATGGCGCCTTTCACAAAGTCGTATTATTGCCGTTTCCATAAAACCGCTGGTGCAAATTCACGAGCAGCTCGGTTTTCTGATCAAGATTGATGACATGAGTATCGTTAGAAAACGTGCTGAAGAACTAACTGAAATGAAACAGCTCACTCAGGCATTAAGGGCACAAAATCATGAATTTATGAATAAGCTCCATGCTATTTCTGGACTTATCCAGTTGGAAGCTTATGACGGAGCGCTGGATTACATCGAATCCATCACTGCTCCGAGACAGGCCATGCTTCAGTTGATACAAGAGAGAATAAAGATTTTATCTGTTGGTGGATTATTACTAACGAAGCACTCAAAACTGACTGAAAAACAGGTTGTCTTCAATATTGACGAGGATTCAAGGCTTGAAGCGTTACCTGAACAGATGAATGAACAGGAAGTTACTTCGGTTTTAGGCAATCTAATCGATAATGCTGAGGAAGCGATTAGTCAGCAAAATGATAAGCGAATACACGTGGGAATTTTTCAGGACAATCGTGAGTTGGTATTAACGGTTTCTGATAATGGGCCGGGTATGACAGATGATCAACTAGAAAGATGCTTCGAGAGAGGGTTCAGCTCAAAAGGTGAGGACCGCGGCTACGGGCTTGATATCGTTAAACGCATCATCGACGCAAATGGCGGCGAGATTCAGTTATCAACTCAAAATGGCTTCACTGTTACGGTAACTATTCCCTATAATTTTGATGGAGGCAATGCATCATGAAAGTACTTATCGTTGAAGACGATCCTATGGTGAGAACCATCAATAAAGGCTATCTAAAGAAGATTGATGGTAAGATTAAAGTGTATGAAGCCTGTGATATCGACACCGCTAAATCGGTTTTAGAGTCCCAGGCAGTGGACTTAGTGTTACTGGATGTTTATTTAGGCGAGGGACGTGGGCCTGAGCTACTCACATGGGCTAGAATGCAATCGTATGACCTCGACGTGGTATTGATCACCGCAGATAATAGCTATGAAACGGTATCAACGGCATTTCGTTTAGGCGCAATTGATTATCTCATTAAGCCCTTTTCATATGCGCGATTTGTTGAGGCCATCGAAAAGGTTCGTGTAAAGCGTTCTGTTATATTAGGAACACAAGCAGTGAGCCAAGAGGATATTGACAAAATGCTCACGAACAATCGTGAGCAAAGTACAGAAAAGGGCATCAATCCTGCCACATATCAAATGGTTCAGGATGGACTGGTCTCCGCAGGTGAGGCTCAAACAGCTCAGGATTTAGCCGATAAAACACTGCTTGCGCGCGTGACGGTGAGACGTTATCTTGAATACATGGTGGAGCAGGGGTCCGTTGAGGAACAGCTTATTTACGGTAAAATCGGACGTCCGAATAAGGTTTATTTATGGAAAGGAACGCCAGAATCATGAAAAAAAAGTTTACCTTCGCAGTGTTAACGTTATCTATTTCTGTAATTTCCTTTTTGCTATATAACACATTAAAGGTTGAGTCCACGGAAGTCGTCGTTATTGGGGCTGGTGCCAGTGGCATGAGTGCAGCCATCGAGGCATCGAATCAGGGTTATGACGTGATTCTTCTGGAAAAGATGCCTTATGTGGGCGGAAATACGGTAAGGGCCACTGCAGGTATCAATATCGTCGGGTCGGAGAAGCAGGCGGCGCTAGGGATTGTGGATTCAAAATCGTTATTTGTTAATGACGTACTAACCTCTGGTCATTCGGAGAATAATCAACTGATGGTGGAAAAGCTGGCTGATGAAAGTGCAAGTGCATTAAAATGGCTCTCGGATATGGGGGCGGATCTTGATGATATCGGGATTCTAGCTGGGCATAGTGTCGCCAGAACGCTTCGTCCTAGTGGTGGTCAGCCAGTGGGTAGTGAAATCGTTAGGGTTTTAAAGGATAAGGTTGATTCCATGAGGATTGACTTGAGATTAGAAAGCAAGGCAACGGCTATACTGACGGATGCTGATGGGAAAATAAAGGCAGTTGAAGTCCTTGATCGTACTGGTCGTAGTTATACGATCAAAACCTCGAATGCGATTATTGCAACTGGCGGCTTCGGTGGTAGTCCTGAGATGTATGTCTACTATAATCAAAAGCTTAAGGGGTATAAGACCACTAATAGTCCAAGTGCCACTGGAGATTTCGTCGGACTGGTGCAGGATTTGAATGTACAACTCGTTGACATGAGTTATATTCAGACACATCCAACCGTTTCATATGAATATGGTATGTTGATTACGGAAGCGATTCGAGGGAATGGCGGCATCCTCATAAATAATAAAGGCCTCCGTTTCGCAGATGAGCTGGAAAACAGAGACCTCTTAAGTGAAGATATTTTAGCACAGCCGAATCAAGAGGTTTTTCTCATTTTTAATGAAGCTGTCAAAGCATCGCTTGCGTCTAGTAATGATTACATCAACATGGAAATCGCTTTAACGGCGGATTCTTTAGAAGAACTAGCAGAAATTATGCGAGTGGACCGTCAAACCTTCTTATCCACCGTATCATCCTATAATGGGTTTGTAGCTTCTGGTGAAGACCATGACTTTGGTAGGCGTTCGCTAGAAAGAAAACTCGAGGAGGGACCTTTCTATGCGATTCAAGTTATTCCTGGTGTGCATTACTGTATGGGGGGAATCCTAATTGACGAAAAAGCACGGGCCATCGATGAAAATGGTGCGCCCATCCCAGGTTTATATGCATCAGGTGAGGCAACTGGAGGAATTCATGGCTTGAACCGACTCGGCGGAAATTCGCTTCTCGATGCAGTTGTTTTTGGCCGTATCGCGGGTAGGCTATCAAAATAATTCTTATTTTGATAAATGGCGTCCCATGATCATACCCATGGTGCTGGCCATCATGAGCCCTCTCGTCCAGCCACTTGAGTCTCCTAGAGCATAGAGTCCCTTTACACTGGTTTCAAAAGTTTCATCGATATGCACAGTGTTTGAATAAAACTTGATTTCAGGGCCATACAGCAGGGTTTCGCTGGAAGCAAATCCTGGCACAACCTTATCCATGGCAGCGATAAAGTTGAGGATGTTGGTAAGCGTTCGATAAGGAAGGGCAGAGGTTAAGTCACCAGCAACAGCATCTTTAAGGGTGGGGACGACATTTGAACGATCGAGTTCGTGCGGCCATGTACGTTTACCACCGAGGATGTCGCCATAACGCTGGACGAGAATAGCACCATTACCTAGCATATTCACCAGCTGAGCGGTAAATTTCCCGTATTTTGTAGGCTCGTTAAACGGTTCGCTAAACTGATGAGAACTAAGGATTGCCAAGTTTGTGTTATTAGACTTCTTGTCTTTATAAGAATGGCCATTAACGATGGCGATGCCTTCATCATAATTCTCCTGTGAAACGAAACCACCTGGGTTCTGGCAAAAGGTGCGAACTTTATCCTGAAAAGGTTCGGGATATCCGATGAGCTTGGATTCGTAAAGCACGTTGTTTACGGATTCCATGATTTCATTTCTTACTTCGACACGCACCCCAATATCGATGGTGCCTGATTTTTGCTTAATTTGATGCTTTTGACACATGTTGAACAGCCAATCGGAACCTTTACGTCCAGTGGCGACGATAATTTGATCGCTCGTCAGCGTATAGGGTTCGTTTTTACGTTTTGCGTCCTGTAAGACGACCCCTTTAATCACATTTTCATCTATGATGAAATCATTTGCAGCCGTTTCAAATCTTATTTCTACGTGATTATCCAGTAAGAACTGTTGAAGTTTCGCGTAAATTTCTTGAGCCTTTTCTGTACCAAGGTGGCGAATCGGGCAATCGACGAGCTTCAATCCTGCAGAAATGGCTTTTTTTCTGATTTCTTTAATTTGTTCGTTATTATCGATGCCTTCTATTTTAGAGTCTGCCCCAAAATCCAAATAAATCTGATCAGCATCGTTAATCATAGTCTGTAGCTTAGTTGCGCCGACGATTTGAGGTAAATCACCACCGACATCAGTACAGAGTGACAGCTTTCCATCAGAAAATGCACCAGCACCAGAGAAACCAGTGGTGATATGGCAGTAAGGCTTACAGTTTACACAAACATGTGTAATTTCTTTTGGGCAATGTCGCTTTTCGATGGGTGAACCTTTTTCAACCAAAAGAACGGTGCCTTTATACTGGTTTTTCACCAGCTCATAGGCTGTAAAGATTCCTGCGGGTCCTGCTCCGATAATAATAACGTCGTATTTCATCTCAACCTCCAAAAAAATAAAAAATGCAGCATTTAAATGCGCATTTATAGTCCGACGTTTACGGTGTCAGGTAGAAACTTTAGCCCCTATCGCTAAATTATATAAATGAAACCTCATAATTGTCGAGTTTATAGAGAAACCTCTTTTAAAACCGAACGAACAAAATATAAATATATATATCGTTCGGAAAACCCTTGTTTATTCTAATAGATTTCATTTGAGTTAGCAAGTGATTTTTTAGTACCAGATACAAAGTGCAAACAAAACTTCATAGTAAAATTTAGAATTATGGGTATATATAGGATGAAAGCGAGGCGATCAATATGATGAAATCGATCATCTATGGCAAGCTAGCGTTTTTGATCAGCGGGATACTGGGTGGTATTCTGATTCTATATGAAAGTAACTATCTATTAGCGATGGTTGTTACGGGGGCTATAGGATGTGCGCTGTTAAGTGTCTTCCTTAAATTCACGGATAAAATGTTGGTGATGACCATGGTTGGTGGGGCGGCGATGCCACTAGGGCTGATGCTCAGTTTCGGTATCGTTGAAGGATCTGGTGCGATTTTTCCATGGCTTGCAAAATTACTAGACCATACCTGGATTCCTGATATTTTAGCCATCGTTCTGCTCTGCTTTTTTTTCGGTATCGCCATAGGCACTGTGATTTATGGTAAAAAAGCAGTTCTTCGATTTGCAGTGATTACGGCTTTAGTGGGCATACCCTTCGGAACGCTTATCGCAGTATTAAACCTTTTATTTTATGGGGATGGACCATACAGTGATGGGCTTAAATATGTGGGAAGTTTCGATATTAATTTTTTAGCCATGGCACTAGCCATCGGAGTGGGATTAGGCTTGAGTATTGGTGTTACGAATTCGAAGATAGAGACGAAATTATGAAGATTATCGTTTAATAGGCCTCCTTTCGGAGGCTTTTTATTTATGTGCTTTTGTGATTTTTCGTTTCATTGTATGGTAAAATAAGTTAACTCAGTGATTCGATGGGAGGTTCATATGAAAAAGCTGATGATTATAGTCATCGTTTTAATTAGTGGTGGCCTTTTCCTGTTTAGTACTTATAAGCCGCTGCCACTTTACAGCGCTAACATTGATACATATGAACAGGTAATTGATTCGCAAATTTATGTGCCTAAAAATGCCGCGAAAGAGAAATTGATAGAAGAAATTACGAAGGTATTATCGAGAAGGGTCTTTAAGCTTCCTATGGAATTTGTGGGAATTGAGGATTATTATGGCGCTAAAATCGCAGTGATAAACCTCAAGGAATCAACCGAATCTATTGATGATTTAACGTGGAAAGGTCAGTACTTTCAGGGCTCCACTGGTTCAAACATCACGTCCACTACTTTAAAAGAAACCTATCTTCAAAGGGATTATGAAGGCGATTACATCGATGGTGTAAAGTTTCTCTATGAAGGTAAGCGGATGGACTTTGAACACTTATATGACTTGGCTGCCACTCAGTATCGAACCACAGACTATAAACTAAACGAACTAGAAAATGGTGAACGACTATTAGATCGTTTTGTTTTAAGTGATTTAGACATTATGGACAACGGCAGAACGGTTTATTATGCTTTAAGCGGTGAGTTCGAAGCTAATGTAAAAGTCTATTATGATGTAAATTATAAACCGACGGCCATTTTGCATGTTTTCGAGTCACCAATCAGACAAATGAGGTTGATATATGAGCTTGAAGGCCTAGCATATCCGATTATCGAGAATTTCGATTACTTTTATACCATAGTGAATACCGAGCCGTTTTTATCAGCACTGAAAGAGCAGTATCCTGACGCCTATAAAGCGCTTATGGATACGACATATACGAATGTTTCTGTGAGGCTAAGTAATTTTCAAAGTATCGTCTATGTAGAATCAGAGTATGAAAATGTGGTGACATTTGAGGGATTTGTAGAATAGTAAGCATTATCAGGAGGAAAGATTAGATGAGATGCTATTGTGTGGCTAATGAAGAAAATTTTGATTTTTATGTTGAAGGGGTAACGGAACATGAAGTGGCAAATATAGAAGCCGCTTGGTTTCAACGCGACGGTGAGCGCTATGTAAAACGATATCCATCGTGGATTGAGGACCAAGAAACGCTCGCCAGAAATTTCGCATTATTAGGCCCTTCCATGTTTAAAAAACTCGGTACATGGGAAGAGTCCTTAGAAATTTTTGCTCAAATATGTGAGGCTGAAGAGATACGCTGGGCCATAACAGGAAGCATATCTGAAGCCGTACGCGGTGTAGAAGTTAATCCACATGATTTAGATATCGTCGTTCATACAGACGACTTCTTTAAAGTTAAGAAAATTTTTTTAGATCATATGGTGGAGCCATTTATCGATAATGGTGGCACATGGGTGGTCAGGTACTTTGGTCGTATTTGCTTAAGAGGGTTGATGCTCGATATCGTTGCGGATAAAGATCGAAATATGGAATCCCACTGCTATGATAGGGTAAGCTGGCGAACATATCAGCTTCTCGTTGAGCCATTACTTGACAGACTCATCGTTGAGCTACACAGGAAGCGTCATGAGCGTATCACTGTGTTTGAGCAGTACTTGAAATCGGTTGATGGAAACGCCATAGCGAAAGGTTTGATAAATACCGTCAACTATTTAGAAAGCGAAGACGCATTAAGTAGTATCGACAGGGATCCCTACTGGCCAAAATGGGATTCGCCATGGTGGCATATGTCTGTTCTTTTTGAGATGGGTCTTTCTGAACTGATCCCTGAAAAAGTAATCGATCGAATGATTCTTAGAATGAATGAACGCTATCTTAAATTCTTCCCGATCCATGAACATGAGCTGCCAGAAGGAATCGATTATTACACGCGGATTCCATGCCACTGTCAATTAGGTAACATGTATCAGATTTTGAGAAGTCATCGCGCTGACATCGATATGCATATGCCTTGGGTTCGCCCGTGGTTCATAAAATACCAGCTACCGGATGGTGGGCTAAACTGTGAAGACGACGCCTATCGTGAGTCACTTAAAAGCTCTGTCGCATCAAGTCTTCCTGTTTTCGAAGCCATGATGATGGTGGCTGAAGCAGGTGAACTTTCTAATGAAGAAGAACAGTTTATGGAGAAGGGGATCAAGTACTTGATCGATCACCGTTTAGTCTATAAAACCACCGGGGGCCTCATGGATGAGGATTTTTTAAAGCTACAGTTTCCTAGGTTTTATAGCTATGATATCTTACGTGGGCTTAGCCTACTGGCCCGGTGGTATAAGCATTTCAAGGATAAGAATCATCAGTTAGCAGTCTTAGCATCGGAAATCATCAATGAAGGAATTAAAACCGTAATGGCTTTAAAAGTTGATGATCAGTTAAGGGTGATGCGTTCTGATTTATTTAAAGGAAATACGCGTGCGATCGATGAAAATGGTGAGTTCTCCATCGTCGAGCCCAAGTCCTATTTTGCTTTGCTGAATACCGTCGGCAAAGTTAATGAACCATCGGCCTATTTGACATGGCTTTTTGATGAAGCTTGTCGATTTGTGGTATAATTGAGTTTACTAGGTTGAAATATAAATATAGGAGTACAAGATGGAAAACTTCTTCAGTTGGGACGACGCACTTGAAACCGGTAACGATGACATCGATCGACAGCATAAAACATTGATTCACATCATTAATGAATCTGTGCAATTAACCATAAATCACGACCTGATTAGAGAAGAAGACATAACCAATGTCTTAGAAAAGTTAATGAACTATGTTTCTGAACATTTTGATACGGAAGAACAGTTAATGCGTGCTAATAACGTTGATGAGCGCCATATGGTCGTTCATTCTCGAACGCATCAAGAGTTCCGAACCAATATATTGCATCAATTTACAGATATTGAAGCACTTACTGAACCAAAGGCGTTTTCAGATATCATCGAGTTTTTGATAAGGTGGCTTGCTTACCACATACTCTATACCGACAAGGGCTTGGTAAGACAAATAGATGCCATTCAAAGTGGCCATTTAACACCAGAACAGGCTTATGAAAATGAACTTAAAAATAATGAATCAAATAACGAACCTATTTTGAAAGCACTTCGCGCATTATTCGTCGTCGTATCGCGCAAAAATGCAGAATTAGAAATGGCGAAAAATGAACTTGAAGAAAAGGTGAAACTAAGAACGCAGGAGCTTTCGGAGGCAAATGAACGCCTAAAACAGTTGTCCGTCGAGGACGAACTAACCCGACTGCCGAATAGAAGATATGCAATCTCAGAACTAGAGATGATGTTGAATAACTGGGTGCGTTATAAAACGACATTTTCGATTCTATTTATCGATTTGGACAGATTTAAGCAGGTTAATGACGCATTTGGACATGAACAGGGCGATATCGTTTTAAAAACCATGGCGGATTTTCTCAGAACAACCTTAAGAAAAACCGATATTCCCTGTAGGCTAGGTGGAGATGAGTTCTTAGTCATTTGTAATCATTGCGATTATAAAGATGCACAGGGACTTGTCCGTAAACTGAACGATGAAATCGTCAGTTATTTTGATGGTCGTGGAATTGATTTTTGGAAGCCATCGCTTAGCATAGGCATCGCAGAAGTATGCGCAGAATGCAGTCATGTCAGCCAGATCATCAATAAAGCAGATGAAGAAATGTATAAAGATAAATATCTAAAAAAAAGATAGCGAAGAAAGAGAATTTATGAATAAACCCATTACATTAGGTGTTTTGGCACACGTGGATGCAGGTAAAACGACGCTTTCAGAAGCTTTACTCTTTTCGAGTGGCCGAACGCGTCGTTTTGGTCGTGTGGACCATGGCGATGCCTATTTAGATACATTTGAACTGGAAAAGGCGCGAGGAATCACCATCTTCTCGAAGCAGGCGACTTTTTCACTTCCGCCATATGAAGTCACCTTGCTGGACACGCCTGGACACGTGGATTTTTCCGCTGAAATGGAGCGTACATTACAGGTATTAGACTATGCTATTTTAGTGATAAGCGGACCTGATGGTGTTCAGGGGCATACGAAGACACTCTGGCGTCTTTTGGACTTTTATCAGATTCCGACGTTTATTTTCGTTAATAAAATGGATCAAAGTGGCACGGATCGGACTAAGCTCCTACAGCATATTAAGCGTGAGCTTTCAGAGGGGTGTATCCAGTTAGGGGAAGAAAATGCACTTGAACAAGTGGCGCTAACAGACGAACATTTAATGGATACCTACCTGGATTCGGGCATGATCGCTCCGATGCTGATAAGGGAGGCTATCGTTACCCGAAAGGTTTTTCCTGTGTATTTCGGTGCAGCACTAAGGCTCGAGGGCGTCGATAAGCTCATGTCTGGACTTTCAGAATGGATAAAAGCGCCTAGTTATGTTGAAAAGTTTAGCGCAAGAATCTTTAAAATTACGCGTGATGATCAGAATAACCGTCTTACCCATTTAAAAGTAACGGGTGGCGTTCTTAAGGTTAAGGAAGTCTTTGAAACAGGAGATGTCCCTGAAAAAGTGAACCAAATTCGCCTCTATTCAGGTGTTAAGTTTGAATCAACGTCCGAAGTGCCCGCCGGTACGATTTGTACGGTGACTGGACTAAATCACACGAAACCTGGAATGGTTTATGGCGAGGATGAAAATATCACCGAGCCTATTTTAGAACCCGTGTTATCCTATCAAATCCTTCTGCCAGAGGGAGATGATCCCAGAGTGGTTATTCCCAAGTTAAGGCTTATAGAGGAAGAATTTCCAGAGCTTCAGTTCACATGGCATGAGGTGCATCAGGAAATTATCGCACAGCTCATGGGCGAAGTACAAAAGGAAGTTCTACAAACATTAGCATGGGAGCGTTTCGGCCTTAAGCTCGAGTTCGGCGATGGATCTATCGTCTATAAGGAGACCATCGATAATATCGTAGAGGGTGTCGGTCATTTTGAACCCCTTCGACATTATGCGGAGGTTCATGTGCTCTTAACTCCCGGAGAACAAGGGAGTGGGCTTGTGTTCGAGTCCGATGTTTCAGAGGATCTTCTGAGCAAAAACTGGCAAAGGCTGGTCCTAAGTCATTTAGCTGAGAAACCGCATTTAGGTGTTCTTACGGGCTCGCCCATCACTGACATGAAAATTACGCTGGTGGCTGGCCGTGCCCATATTAAGCACACTGAGGGTGGCGATTTTAGAGAAGCAACCTTTCGTGCCGTGCGAGCGGGCCTAATGGAAGCGCAGTCTCGTGTACTGGAGCCCTACTATGCGTTTACATTGGAACTCCCAGAGCGCCTTATCGGACGCGCCATGACGGATGTTGAGCAGCGCTTCGGAAGCTGCGAAATCGTTAACACTGACGGCAAAGTGGCCACATTAAAGGGCACAGCGCCTGTAGCGACTTTTAGAAACTATCAGATGGAAGTGGTGGCGTATTCTAAAGGAGAAGGTCGCCTGTTTATGAGTTTCGGGGGCTATGGTCCCTGTCATAATTCCGATGAAGTGATTCAGCGCATCGGTTATCAGCCGGATGCGGATTTCGAGAATCCCACCTGGTCGGTGTTTTGCACCGGAGGTACTGGATTTGCAGTACCTTGGTACGAGGTGAAGCAGCATATGCACGTGGAAGGCGTCTTAAAAGTGTCGAAGCAGGAAGCATTCGTTGGTTCCAATACTACACTAACAAGCACAACCACAGTTCTGAGCCTAGAGGAAATCGATGCCATCATTCAGAGCACATCGTTTAGCAACCAAGGGAAAAAGTCCGACTGGAAGAAATCGAAGCCTGCGAGACAGACTTACTATGAAACATCTCATTTCGTGGCAAAGCCTGTGGAAACACTAACGGAGTACTTACTCGTGGATGGTTATAATATCATCTTTGCTTGGCCAGAGCTGAAAGCACTCTCTGAGCATTTGCTAGAAAGTGCACGTCTTAAGCTACTGGATCTCCTCAGCAATTATGCAGTCATAAAAAAATGCGAAGTGATCGTGGTATTCGATGCATATCGTGTCGCTGGAAGAAATGCTTCTGTAGAGCGCTATCATAATATCGATGTGGTATTTACAGGAGAGGCCCAAACGGCCGACCATTACATCGAGAAATTCGCCCATCAAAACCGTTCCAAATATCGGATTACTGTGGCGACGTCAGATGGATTATCACAAATGATCATCAGAGGGGCTGGTGCTGGTTTAATGTCTGCACGCGAGTTGCTTTTACAGTTGGAATCAGCAAATAATGAAATCCAAATAATGCTTGATAACACTAAATCTACTGGCACGCAAATAACGCAGACTTTATTGACAAGTGAGCAAATAGAAATCATTAGAAGACGGATGACTAAATAAGTCCTCCGTCTTAAATTTATCAAGATAGGGCATCCGCTATGAGGATGCCCATTTCATTTGTTCCCACGCAAATGGTGCCTTCCGTATAGATGTCTAACGTACGATAGCCTGCACTGAGAACTTTGGAGACAGCATTTTCTATGGCGGAGGCTGCTTTTTCTTCGCCTAAAGAGTAACGCAACAGCAGCGCTGCGGAAAGGATCATGCCGATGGGATTTGCGATGTTTTTCCCAGCAATATCAGGTGCAGAGCCATGTATAGGTTCATATAAGCCGATGGTGCCATTTCCGATACTAGCAGATGGTAATAATCCGATCGATCCCGTGATCATACTGGCTTCATCTGAAAGAATGTCCCCGAAGAGGTTAGAGGTAACGACGACGTCCATGCCCTTCGGATTCTTGATTAGCTGCATCGCTTAATTTTTAATAAAAAAATCCCCATCCCTGCAAACAAATTAATGTTCGCAGGGACGAGGATTACATTTCCACGCGGTACCACCCTGATAATCTAAAAAGACCACTCATCGGACGCCATCACGTCCTACACCTGTAACGGGATGACCCGTCTGTACTTACTGGAATTTATACCGTTCAGCACAGTAGCTAAGGAGTGAGTCGTCCATATATTACAGTACCGGTTCACACCAACCACCGGCTCTCTGAAGCTGCTTTTACTATGGACTAATTCCCTTGTCGCTTTTTGAATATTCAGATAGTTTGTATTTGATAATAATACGTCAAAAAACGACTGTCAACAAAATAATCGTATTTTTAACGATGTTTTTTTTATAAAACATAATCGTTAGGCTTCTTGGTATATTAAAATTCCATGAGAAGAGTATAAATTTTACAAATGTAAGATAGAAAATCAGTGCCTATCGTGTATACTATTTATAACTATACATACTTTATAGGAAGTGATTATGTTAAATGATTTTTTAAGTTGGTTTTCAACTGAAATGGCTGTCATGCTGACAGCAGCGATGCCGATCATCGAATTAAGAGGTGCTATTCCTGTGGGGATAACCCTAGGACTTACGCCGCTACATTCAGCCATCATCAGTTTTATAGGTTCCATGATTCCGGTGCCATTTATCCTTTTTCTAATACGTCCGATCTTCAATTATTTGAAGCAAACGGAAACGTTTAAGCATATCGTTCATCGGTTGATTCACAAATCAAATAGTAAAAGTGATAACATTAAAAAGTACGGTTGGATAGGTCTGTTGATTTTCGTCGCCATCCCACTACCTGGTACCGGTGTGTGGAGTGGCAGTCTAGCGGCAGCATTGCTTGACATGCGTTTTAAAATCGCATTTCCTGCTATACTCGTGGGCAATTTGATAGCGGGTTTATTAATACTGGGTTTAAGTCATGGCGTTTTAGCAATTATATAAGTTTAATTGGGCACTTGAGAGAGTTGCCCTTTTTTTGAAGTCTGTACAGTCATAAGGAGGGTGTTATGGAAAGAATTGGTTACTCAAGAAAAATTGAAGACCCAGCTTTTAAGAAATACCTAAAAAATACGAACCGCTGGGCAGGAATGTTTGGGGTTGTTTTGGCTTTGATTGCTTTTGTTGGATTCTACATCGCTGGAGAACTTGGAATTGATGGTGTTGAGAACCCTCAAGGAATGATGATAGGCGCAGGTGTGGGAGGCATGTTTTTATTGATTACGCTTTATTCCATCGTTAGCCGTAAAAAGAGTCGCACATGGGATGGTGTCGTTATCGATAAAAAGGTGAAGAATAAAACCAGGCGTGATGACGATGATCATGTGACGCATTATACCGTTTATGAAGTCATTATCAAAGAAGACAATGGAAAAAAACACGAAATTCGCGTGGAAAATGATGATACGGTATTCAACTATTATAAGGTGGGTGATCGCATAAGGCATCATGCTGGATTGAATTCGTATGAAAAATATGATAAAACAGGTGACACCATCATTTTCTGTGCTGCCTGTGGTGATATTAACAACATTGAAGATCAGACTTGCCATCGCTGTAAATGTCCTTTGCTTAATTAGGATACAAACATTCATATTGTTTTTAATGGGGGAAAATAATGAAACGATTCAAATGGATCTATATACTTATAAGTTTTTTACTAATAAACTTCACTGGAGTAGTCGTCGCTGATACCACTGCAGATAAGACGCCGGATGCGGTGTTGAATATATTCGAAAATAATGGTGCTGTGATGCTGGTGATTGATTCCGAAACGGGAAAAATAGTCAACGCGAATCAAGCGGCCACTCGTTTTTATGGGTATTCAAAAGAGACACTTATGACCATGAATATCAGTGACATCAACACATTGACACCAGATGAAATAAAGGTGGAAATGAGTGATGCCATCCAGCAGTCCCGTAATTACTTCAACTTTATACACCGGCTAAAAACAGGTGAAGTTCGTAATGTAGAGGTATATTCTTATCCATATGCGAGTGATAAAGGTGATAATTTGCTCTTATCCACCATATATGATGTAACTTGGAAGTTCGAAGCTGAGGCTTCCGCTCGAAATAACCGAATCGTTATTATATCTCTTTTAGTCATTATGTTAATTGTAGCTGGTGTACTATTAATTTACTTAAACAACTCCCGTAAGAAAATCAGAAAATCTCGTGAGAATCTACAGAGCCTTTTCGATAATATGAAGGAAGGGTTTGCTATTCATGAGATGATTTTTGATGAGATGGGAAATCCAATCGATTATCGGTTTCTCGAAGTCAACAAATCCTTTGAGAACTTCACTGGCCTTTCCAGAGAACAAGTAAAGGGAAAGACGGTTAAATCCATATTACCTGCGACGGAATCCTATTGGATTGAGCGTTATGGCCGTGTGGTACTTACTGGAGAACCGGATCATTTGGTAGAATTTTCTGGTGAAATAGGCAAGTGGTTTTCTGTGAGTGTTTACAGTCCATCTAAAGGAAAATTCGCAACCTTATTCAGTGATATTACTGAAGAGAGAAATCTTCAGCAAAGCTTGATGATCGAGAAAAACCTTTTGGAAACGACGCTCATCTCCATAGCAGATGGGGTGATTTCAACTGATGCTGAAGGTAAAATTGATGTCATGAATCCAACTGCTGAGCTTTTAACAGGAATTTCGCAAAGTGACGCGGAAGGCCTTGATTATTTTGAGGTGTTTCAGCTATTTGATGAACATAATGGGGAACCGTGTTATCGAGATTTTTATGAACTGGTTCACAACTCAGATTTACAAACCGATATTTTTTTACGCAACAAAAATGGTAAATTGATTCCCATCGAATTTACGGCGTCACCGATTCGAACAGACGGCCATTATTCAGGCATCGTCATCGTTTTTAGAGATTACACTGAAAAAAGAGAAAGGGAGGAGAGAATCCTTTATCTGAGTTATCATGATCAGCTTACTGGCTTATATAACAGACGTTTTTTTGAAGAGGAAATAAACAGACTCGACACAGAGCGTAATTTGCCATGGACTTTAGCCGTTTGCGATGTAAACGGACTTAAATTGACGAATGATGCATTCGGTCATTTAGCTGGAGATGCACTTCTTAAGAGCATCGCGGATTTACTGACGGCGCATTGTCGTACGGAGGACTTAGTGGCACGTATCGGTGGTGATGAGTTTGCCATTTTATTTCCACATACGGATCATAAAACCGCTGGTGAAATCGTTAAACGGATTTACGAAGCCATCGGAAAATCACCAAAAGAGAAAATTGTCCATTCACTTTCCATTGGCTGGTTTACGAAGACGAGCATCGAAACCACTGTTGAGGAAGTGTTTATAAAAGCGGAAGAGCAAATGTATCGTAAAAAGCTTACGGAAAGCCAGAGTATGCGTAACCAGACCATTAAGGTTATCTTAGATACGCTTTATAAAACCAGTGACCGTGAGCGATTACATTCGCAAGGCGTCATGCAGTACTCTATGGTGATCGGTGAAATATTAGGACTTGATTACGATACCATGAAGGACCTGGAAACGGCCAGCTTACTTCATGATATCGGAAAAATCGCCATCAACTTAGACCTATTAGAGAAAACCACACCATTATCAGAGGCTGAAATGGTGGAAATTAGAAAACATCCTGAAAGTAGTTATCAAATCCTCAAATCAGTGGATCAGTATTCATCACTATCAGAATATGTCTTATCACATCATGAGCGATGGGATGGGACGGGCTATCCACGCCAAATGAAGGGCGAGGAAATACCACTTATTTCGAGGATTATCAGCATCGCAGATGCACTGGATGCCATCACTGCAGGTAGACCTCATAAGCTAAGACAGTCATTTGAGCAGGCACTTGAAGAAATTCGAAAAAATGCAGGAACACAGTTTGATCCCGTTATAGCCGAGAAGTTTTTAGACCGGGTAAAGGTTGGTCTAAACCTTAAAGGTAGTGTCAAATAACCTATGAAAAAAGGTTTTAAAAAAAATCAGCGTTTTCTTGTGAGTCAAAGGTTGATTAAGACCATTTGATTATGGATGAATGCAGAATTCACCCTTGGTTGACTCAGAAATG
>Ga0209794_1000313_pt1 | contig 89359 bp, 60 predicted proteins | sample EBPBio232013_DNA_FD_185869 | JGI IMG/M metagenome (GOLD analysis project Ga0209794, IMG submission 185869) | Wastewater treatment Type I Accumulibacter community from EBPR Bioreactor in Madison, WI, USA - Reactor 1_5/23/2013_ DNA (SPAdes)... | ecosystem: Engineered > Bioreactor > EBPR >...
TATTTCAGTTTTGTGGTAAAAACAAAATACACAAAAACCCCGAAAATTGCCAATTTTGGCTCTTTTTCGGGGTTAGTTTATTTGTAGAAAACTGTATATCAGCAAGTTAAACCTATAAAGGGAAGCCTACTTAATTTGACATCAAACTCCATGCCAAACAAGTTTCTTAAACGACATAATTTATTATTTTAAGACACCTTCCAAATCGGCAGGTGAATAAAAAATAGATTTGAGCGTTTTGTTATCGGCGGTACGGTACACCAAATACTTCCCCGCATCTTCGACATAATAACATTCCGTGCCTTTGTCTTGGAAGTGTTTTACGGTTGCTTGGGCCTCTTCTTCGGTGTTGCAAGCTTTGCTCATATTGGAGCGCTGCACTTCATCAAACAACGCTTTGAACTGTTCTCCCAAACCAAATTCAAGCACTGCTCCTGATAATACATACTGAATATCGGCAAGTGCGTCGGCCACCCCTACAATATCCTTTTCTAAAATAGCTACTTCCAATTCTTTTAACTCTTCCGCAATAAGTGCAACCCGCAATTTACAGCGGTCTTCAGAGGGGATTTGAGGGGTAGATAAGATAGGATGTTTGAAGGTACGGTGAAACTCAGCGACTTGATTGAGACAGTCTAATTTTTCCATGCTTGGGACGAGTGTGTTGTTGACTAACGTTGCCCAAAAGTAACAAAATTTTGAGTAAGGTGGCTATTTTCTCTAAAATACCTATTCAACAATGGCAGAAGCTGTCTTCTGAAATTTTCGGACTAAATACCCAAAAATGGTGCGTTCATCCGTCACAATATTAGCTTTCCCTTGCATTCCAATCTTGAGACGTCCACGTAATTTTTGTACATCTTCCATCTGCACTCGCACGTTGAACATCCCTTTTTCGTCGGGCGTCAGCGATACCTCCGCGACACTGCCCGTCGCTCCTCCCCATTCGTACACGGGGTAGGCATCCAGCTTCATCACCACTTCTTGACCTACTTTTACCTTTCCAATTTGCGACGAATTGACCTGGGTATAAGCGTACAAAGGAGCGTCTTCGTAAATCATCTTGAGCAAAATCGTGCTCGGTGCTACTTCTTTGTCACCCTCAAAAACAAAGGAAACCGTGCCGTTGTGCTTTGCTTTTAACAATAAATGGTTGTCGGCCGTCATTTCAAACGTTCCGTAAGTCCCCTTCAATCGCTGCTGTGCCGTCGAGAAACTTCCTTTGAGGCGGTCACCTTCCAGCAAATGGTCGTTGTTGTTTTTAGAAATTTGTTTTTCCAAACCACTTATTTCCAATTCTTTTGAGGCAATGTCGCGCTGGAGTAGGTTACGGTTTTCCAAATAACTTTGGTAGGCAATTTCTTGCGCATTTTTGGCCCTCAAGGCGTTGGTTTCATGCTGATTAAGCTCGTTTTTACTCACATCTCCGTTCTTGAATAGTTCTTGATTTACGACAAAAAGACGCTTCATCTCTTGGGCTTCGTGAGCCAATTTCTGAGAGTCAGAAGCCCACTTTTGCTCTGCAATCGCCAACTGTGACTTTTTTAACGCAATTTCTTCTCGAATCCGTTGGATGTTCACTTCGAGAATCTGGCGCTCGTTTTGTGTCGCCACTGATTTAAACTGTTCAAAACTTTTTAGATTGGCTTGCGCCGAGGCTAGTTCTGCCGTTAGGGAGGCAATATCAGGAGCGCTGATTTCGAGAATCACGTCTCCTGCCTTGACTTTTTGGCCACTACGAACGTGTACGCGCTCTACATACACCGCCGACGGAAACCGATAAATGTCTTCGGTCACTTCTGATTTTAGCACAAACGGGGTTTGGATGGTATCGGGCAAAATAATCAGTGCGCCCGCCAACACGCCCGTCAGGGCAAAAACAACGACCCACCACCCCATTCGGCTGAGGGCTTTGACGCGCAAATCGGCCACGGGTGCGTCGTTAATGTGGTATAAATCTTCGTATTGCGTGGCTTGAAGATCTTGAAATGCTGGATTGTTCATGGCTGATGCTAATTAATAATCAATGTATGTTTTCATAAAATCGTAGTAAATGCCGCGCTGCGAAATGAGGTCTTCGTGCTTGCCTTGTTCGGAAATTGTTCCGTCGTCAAACACCAAGATACGGTCGGCTTTTTTGAGTGTATGCAGGCGGTGCGCAATCGAAATGATGGTTTTCCCCTCAAAACGTTTGTAGATATTTTCCAGAATAGTACGCTCAGTTTCTACGTCCAGCGCACTACTCGCTTCGTCCAAAATAATAATGTCGGGGTCGGGACAAATAAACAACCGTGCAAAACCAATTTTGAGCACTTGTCCGCCCGAAAGGTTACCACCAAAATTACCCACCATTTGGTTGTATCCGAGGTGATTCCCTTTCACAAAATTGTGTAAATCGGCCAGTTTAGCCGCTTCTACTACTTCTTCGGTAGAGGCAGCGAGATTGGCGCAGCGGATATTTTCTTTGATGGTATCGTTGAAAATGTACGTATCCTGCGGGAACATGTGTACGTGACTCCGCAACACTTTGGGATTAATTTCTCGTAATTCAACGCCGTCAAAACGAATTTTACCTTCAAACTCAGGATAAAGCCCTACCAACAACTTAACAAATGTTGATTTTCCTGCCCCATTTCGACCGACAATCCCAATGCGTTCTCCTTTTTTGATTTCGCAATTGATGTTTCGTAGCTGGTATTTTTCTTCGCGTTGACTATACCGAAAGGATACATTTTCAAACTTCACAACTTTGCTCGAACAGGCATTGATTTGTTCTTGGTAGTTGCTTGACTCCCGCTCTTCCAAAAAGATTTCGTTGACTTTTTCAAAGCTCACTGTTAGCTGGGTCATCATCATCCAAAGCGTACTGACGCTATTGACGGAGTTCATCAAGGTCATAAAAATTGAAGAAAACGCCATGTATTGACCAATACTCAACTGCCCCGTAAACACCTGATAAGCTCCCACCCAAAACACCGAAATTTGGCTAAAAATGAAGATAAGGCGCTGAAGAGAGTTGATTAGAATTTGTTTTTGTTCGTCCTGCATCACCGAATTGATAGACTCCCGATGTAAGTGTTTCCACTTTACTAATTTGTATTTTTCGAGGGATAATAACTTGACCGTCTTAATCCCCAAAAGGGTATCCAAGAAGCCTCCCAACGAGGCTTGGTTTTTGTGATACACTTTCGAACGAAGGTTTTTGACAATGGGAATAAAGAAAACAGTGGTAACACAGTAAGCTAAAAAACATACCAAAGAAATAAGCCCCAGCGAGCCACTAAAGGCAAACAATACGGGGAAATAGATAAGCATGAAAAAGATGTCGAGGAAGTTTTGAATAATCATGGGATTCGTGAGCTGACGTATTCCAATCCCTTCCTGAAACCGTGACATGAACTCTTCCCGCTTGCGGCTATCGTAGTATTTTTGTTTGAGCGAAATGAGGCGGTCAAAAAATTTCGTCATAAAATCGACCTCAAACCGAAACCGATAATGCACCATGAGCATACTACGGGTGTAAGTAAGAACCACTTGCACCACAAACACTAGCCCTAAACCTACCAACAACCCTAACATCAACTTTTTGTTTTGGTTGACCAGTACATCGTCGAGCATGGTTTGGGTAAAAAGCGGCATCACCAACCCGACCAATTCGAGCAGCAATGAAAACAATAAGATTTCCCCCAAAACTCGCTTGTTTTCTTTGATAATGGGCCAATAAATCTGGCGAAAAATAGAGGTAGTTTCTGCTTTATGCTTTTTACCAGCTTCTTCCAGTTCTTTGTTTTGAAAAAAAGCCTCGGTGGGTTTTAGTTCGAGAACAATGCCGCTCCACTTGTTGGTAAACTCTTCTTTGGAATAACGAACTTTTCCAAAAGCAGGGTCAGAGACGCGCACGTAGTTGTCGTTGGCTTCGTAAATCACCACAAAATGCTGTCCTTCGTAATGGGCGATGCAAGGCAACTGAATCTGCTGTAAATAGTCGTAATCTAGCTCATAACCTTCGGCTTTGAAACCGTAATTTTCGGCAATTTCGAGCAAGGCGTATAAGCTCGTCCCTTCTTGGTTTATTTCGGCCAACTGCGTAAAAAGATGCTTGACGTTGTCAACGCCATAGTGCCGAAAAATGATGGCCAGCGACGTAGGGCCACAGTCCATCGAGGCACCTTGCTGAATGTGGGGAAAGCGATCGACTAATCCGTAAGGACTCATTTTCCCGCCAAAAATGGTTTTTGTGAAGTCTTTCATTGGGCTATTACGTTGGAATCGGCTGTTTTTTTGGCTAATACGTTACGTCCGTAGTTGATGCGATAATGTTTATGAAGGTGATAAAACACCATGTATTCCACCAAGCGCTGTTGGCTACGAAACAGGCGATTGATGTTCATGTGAATTAAGCTTGCCAATAAATCATCCAACGAAATTTGTAACTCACCGTTTGCATCTAACATTCGTACGTAGTTGACCATTAACTGCAGGTTTTCGGTACGTTGGCTTGACAATTCATACAAAAATGCGTGCTCAGAGTTCCCATCCGTAAGGAGTTCTTCCAAGGCCGTTTCCAGTTCTTTGTAGCGACCGTCTAGTTGTTTCTTTAATCCTGCATTGTACCCAAACTCACGACCAAAGTCGGCGGCACGTTTTTCGGTAAACTCCATTTTTTGCTTCATATCAAACCCAAAAGCCGTCAGCAGGTCATCGGTAAGTTTTACGCCAAAACGCCAGCGACATTCTTCTCCTTCGGGACCTTCAATCATGGATAAAAAGCGTAGTACGGTATCGCTATCGAGGTGAAAATAATCTTCGATGGCATCAATCGAATTACTCCCATAACGCTCCAGCTCGCGGTTGTACGTATCGTTTACGACCGACGTAATGGTTTTGTTGGCAATGTATGGTGCGAGCGCATCGTGCAACTCTTGCACTACTTGCCCAATATGCGCAGGGTCGGCCAAGTGAAAACGCAAACGGAAATGTAAGTTCGGGTCGGCGTAGCGGATGAAGAAAAACTTATTGGTCCAACCGTTGGCCTTAAAGCGCTCAGTCAGAGGATAAAGCACCTCCGTCAAAAGGCGGTCGGCGGTTTTGATACCCGTATAAACTTTATAATAGAGCCATTCTGAGCCTGTAATAAATTTACGAGTGGCTTCTCGGATAGTCTTAGGGAAGCGCAAAGCAGGGGCGGCGAGTCCCTCGGTTTTGTACGATGCGGTATTGTCAAACGCAACCACAAACTGATTGGTATGCCATCCTCTCTCCGACTGCACTACCGACGAGTCGGTTTTGTGCAAAAACTCTTTCAGCGTAAACTGTGCTATCGACTTAATTTCGTTCAGGAAGGTTTCAACCATCCATTGATTTTCCAAATCGACGTACAACTCATTGTCAAATTGCGTTAAACACACATACCGAGGTACCGAATACTGTGCTCTCCAAGTGTCTAATTCGGTTTTTAAGGCTGTCCAATTATTGTTTTTGAACGCCGTTACCATCGCCTTCACGTGTTGTTCTTTGAAATTCCACTGCGCTTCGGCCAAGACAATGTTATCAAGTACCAAACGCGGAATGAACATAAACAACGACGAAAAACTACTCGTGAAGTTGCTCAATCCCGAACGTACGTGCTGCGACTGTAGGGCGCACAAAAAATGATAGATATCGAGAGACTGTCCTCCTGAGAAATTGTGAGCGTTGGACAAACGTGGAATAATAATTTTATTCAAACTCTTAGAGCGCAGTAGAATATAACCTCCCCGTACGCTCAACATCAAATCGGTAATGGCGATTTCAAAATCGGCAGCAGTAGATGCTTTACTCAAAAACGGAATTTGGTATTTTTTTAACTGAGGGCGAATGATGACGTTGCCCGTCCGTGCTTCTGGTAAGTGAACGATGTCCGCAAAAATTACTTCGGGCAGGGCTTTGTCTTCAGCAGCGCTGATTTCTTGCAGCAATGCCAACACCGACGCATCGGTATGCCCAAAGCGGCCAAGCAAGAAAGTACCCGTTGTGCCTCCGAAGGTATCGAGTACTATCTTTTCACGACCGTTTTCCCGCATGACCGAAAACATGGCCGTGTTGGTGAGCGGCAACTGCGGCTGGCGTACTTCTACGGCACGCAGGTCTTCTTCTTTGAGGCAAATTTCGTACGTACCTGTCAGTTGAGCTTCGGCTACTTTTTGCAGCAAATAGCTGTGTTCTGGCGGAATAGTGAGGGTTTGATTGGATGACTGGTTACTTCCCACCCACACGCCTTCCACCAAAGGTGAAATATCGTTTTTAGCTTGTCCAGCAGGGTATCCAATGCCCACTTCGGGGTCGAGGGCCAATACGAAAGGAACTTCTTCGTCTTCGTATTTTTCATAAAACCGATTGCGAAATTCGTCGAGCATCGGGTTTCCTGCGGGCGACAATTTTAATAAAGTAGGGATTTTGGAAGCTAATTTATTCAACAAGCCACGGTTCAATTGGCCTGAAAGCTCGGGTAAATAAGTATCAATTTGGAACAATACTTTACGGTCAAACGGCGTCGGTAGTTGGCTCAACAATACCTCTACTGCTTCAAATTTAGCCGTGCTGTGGTCTTGACCCGATTGTTCAATCACCTGGAGCGCGGATTGCACCTCATTAAGTACGTTGAGAATCGCCCTCACACTTTCCGACGGCGACATTGCAGTTATATTTTGTAAAGTTTGAATAATCTGGGTCAAAAAATCTCCACCAGTCAGTGCGGGCTCTAACTCACTCACTAGCAGTTGCGAAGCGGCCACCTCTTCCACGTACGCAAGGGCTTCGTGGATTGAAATATCCTCATCCACTAATCCCTCAGCCAAGGCATACAAAGTAGCTCCCTGAGCCGCACGAGCAAGCACCGCCTCCAAGTACTCCGACTGCTCGGCGCTACTCAAGTGATGAACGCGCATTCCGCCGCCGTTGTACCGATACTCCACGTAACGGTATTGACCGTTGATGCTGTACAAACTGGTATTGGGGTAAAACCGCAGAAAAGGTTTAATATCTGGGTGTTTTTCAAGGTCTTGGGTGAGCGCGCAGAGGTAGTTCATGTCGAGGCGGGTAACCTTACGCGGGATACCGATATTCGCTATACGTACCTCAGTAGGTGCGTTTGAAATAGGTAGTGTGGCGAATCCCCCAAACAACCCAAAAGGCGTACAGCGGGTTGAATAGCGAGCCAAGTATTTGATGAGGGAATAAATGATTCGCTTCGATTTTTCATCAGGACGTTGCGTAAAGTCCAATTTAGTTACTTCTTCATACAAAGCAGGAGAAGCAATGTAGAGTGCTTCCAAAAAAGCAGGTTGGGTCACTTGCTCGGTGAATTTTTCCCAATTAATATTTTCAATTGCTTCGCTCCCCGCGAGAGGCACCCGTACAAAGGCCGTTGAAAAATAGGTAGTTGACATGACTGTGGCTGATTTTTTAGTAAAATTAGCGGGACGGTCTGCCTGACTCAAAAAAAAGGGAGCGAAGCGTGGTTTTTGGCCGTTAAGTAGTAGTAGAATGCCACGGAAGCGCTCTCCAACTTCGGCATTTACCTTGTTTGTATTTTGAAGCAAACGCCTACTCTTTTACCGCCATACCAAACTCAAAAATACAATCAATGCCACAAGTAGCAGCAGCATCCATTCAAAACGCTGGTGTATTTTCCCAAAAACTTGTTTCTTCCATTTCGTTGTTTTCATGACACAGCTCCTCTTTTTTTATCCTACCATCTACCCCAAAGTTGATGCTCTCTTTATCTATTTACAGACTCTCTTTATAAATGGCCTGTTTATTTCTAAAAGTGGCAGCGATGAATTGATAATCGGGAAAGGGCAACTAGGCAGACATCGCTTTGCCAGATATGAATCCAAAGCCACCTAATTTGAAGTGAAAAGCCCCACTTATCGCTAAGCAATAGGGCTTTTCTTAAAAAATAGCTACCTTGTTTTGTTCAATATTGTTTGTCCATGGAAAAACTCCGCGCTATCATCGTCGATGACGAGGCCAACGCCCGAGAGGCCCTCGCTAATCTTTTGCACATCATTTGCCCCGAAGTCGAAGTAAGTGGCCAAGCCAAAAACGTTGATTCAGCCCTTGAACTAATTCGGCATCAGCAGCCTAATTTGGTTTTTTTGGACATTCAAATGCCAGGAAAATCAGGATTTGACTTATTGACCTATTTCGAAAAAATTGACTTCGGCGTTGTGTTTACTACTGCGTACCAAGAATACGCCGTCCGAGCCTTTCGCGTGAGTGCCATCGACTACTTGCTTAAGCCCATCGATCCCGACGAACTCCAAACGGCTGTTGAAAAATACAAAGCTCAGATGACGTCGATTACGCCGCAGCAAGTCACGATTTTGCAAGAAAACATTCAGAACCCCAAGGCCAATTCGCTCAAAGAACGCCTCAAAAACGAGCATCAACGCATTGCCTTACCCACCGCCGAAGGCATTCATATTGTCCAGATGAACGATATTATCCAATGCGAGTCCCTGGGGTCTTACACCAAATTCCACTTGGTCAATCAGAAGGTCATTGTGGTGTCGAGGTTACTGAAAGAATACGAGGAGATTTTGGACAACTATTATTTTTTCCGCGTACACCAGTCAAATATCATCAATCTTGAACACATTAAGCGCTACGTAAAGGGCGATGGCGGGCAAGTGTGGATGAGCGACAACACCGAAATCGAAGTCTCGCGCCGCAGGAAAGAGGATTTTCTCGCCTTGCTTTCCGAATTTTATGTTAACTCAGGAAAACTGGCCTGACACCCCCGCTTTAGCTATGAACCGTGTCATATTTCTAGTGTTTTTCGTGTGGGTTAGTCAGGTGTCGGTAGCTCAAGTGCCCGAGCTTACTTTTGAGTTCATCACAACCAAAGAGGGACTCCCCTCCAACGACGTATGGTCAATCACCAAAGACCCCAAAGGCTTTTTATGGCTAGGTACGGCCCGCAGTGTGTGCCGCTACGATGGCTATCGTTTCTTGACGTTCAAAGGCATTAAAATAGGCTATGCCTCAGGGGTTTCGTCTGACTCCCAAGGGAATATCTACTCATCGGTTGATAGTAAAGGGTTATGCAAAATTGACCATCAATCCCTCCAAGTCAGCACCTTGCTCGACAACGATTATAGCGACAAAGACCCAAAAAACGACTTGCACGAAAAAGCCTTTGTTGACAGTAAAAATCACGTTTGGTTGTGCGACTATACCCACGTAAAACGCTACGACCCCTCCACCCGAAAATTGCACTATTACCGCATTTCAAAAGATGACAATGATTACCAATACGCCAGTTTTTTTGAAGATAGCCGCCATCGTTTGTGGGTTATTTCAGAAATCGGCGTGTATCGGTACCATCCAAACTCGGATAAGCTGGAATGCTTGCTCGACCACGGCATTATAGAAAAAGGAAAATTCAGAACGGTACGTTTTACGCAAGGATTTGAAGACGCCCAGGGGAACATTTGGGTAGGGAGCCACCACGGCACATTGACGCGTATTACCCCCAGCGATCAGTTGACTCATTTTTCAAAAGGACTAGAAAACGACGATATTTTGTGCGGCATTGACATAGCCGACCTCAACGGCCAACGACTGCTGTTGCTAGGAACCGAGACAGGGCTTCGCGCTTTCTATCCCGAACAAAATCACGTCTATACTTTTCCTGAATTTTACAAACGTGGCGTCCCAATTAAAACGTTTTTTGATGACAAAGAAAACGGGTTGTTGTGGATGGGTACCAAAATGGGGTTGTACAAATACCGTTACAAAAACATAGGGATTCGCACGTTTAACATCACCCATTCGGCGGTGAAAGCCCCCGTGACCATAACGTCTATTGTCCCCGCCGCTACCAATGGACATTACTTCCTGGGCCTTTCTCATTCGGGCGTGCTGGAGTGGGATCCCACAACCCAAACTACGCAGTTGTTTTCGATGTCTACGTCCCTCTACATCAATCGTTTGCGCTGGATTGGAGAACGCGTCGTAGCCCTGTGTGACGACGGTATTTTTTACCTTGATTTCCAACAAAAGACCCTTCGCCCTTGGCACGAAATCATGGCGTTGGTTCCTAATAATGTCACAGACCTGTTACTCGACTCGCAAAGTCGCCTGTGGATTGCTTCTCAAAACCACGGAATGCACTTGCTCGACTACCCTAGCCTCCAGCCAATTCGTAGTTGGGATAAAAAAGGGTATGCTAAAATTTACCAAGACAACCTCATTAAGTCAATGACCGAAACGGCCAACGGTAGCATCTGGTTCGCTACCTGCGGGAAAGGACTTTTTTATTGGGACGAGCGCCAGAAAACGTTTGTCAATGTACACGACTTACCCAGCAACAAAGGGGTAGAAGTAAGCTCCATGTGCAATTTATCGCTCCACAATGGCCCCAACAACAGCGTACTCCTAACGGGCTGGGGCGGGGTCGATAAAATTGAGGCAACGGGCAAAATTGGTAGTAGCTTTGACTTTAAAAAAGACGATATTTTGGATACCTATTGCTCCAATATCCTTGAAGATGCGCAAGGAAATTTTTGGTTTAGCACCAACGAAGGCATCCAGATTGGGAACCCTAAGACCAGAAGTCTTCGCCACCTTTCCACCATTGAAGGACTGTATAGCAATACCCCCGTTGGCTTTTATTTCCACTCCCCCAACGAGCTGCTGCTTGGGCACATCAACACCATCAATATATTAAAAATCAACGACATAAACACTAAAAGCATTTTGCCAAAAGTCGTTATAAGCGCCGTCGAGATTGGAGGAAAATCACAGCCGTTAAGCCCAACGCAGGAAATTGTCCTTCGCCCCAATGAAAAGAATCTCCAGCTTCAGTTTTCAACCCTCAATTTTGAACCCAGCTCGGAAAATGTTTACCAATACCAACTAGAGGGTTTTAACAATGAGTGGATAGATATTGGTAATCAAAATACAGTTTCGTTTACTAATTTACCCCCAAAAACTTACACACTACGGGTAAAAAGTGGCAATAATTTTGGTTTTTGGACTGATAGACCATTGGCTATCCAGCTTACCGTAGAGCCCTATTTTACCGAAACATGGTGGTTTAAACTAATGATTGCCCTCTTGATGGGGGTCATCGTTGCCGTACTTGTCCGTTGGCGAGTCAACACACTCCAAATTAGAAGCCAACTTGAGCTTCAAATGAGCGAGTGGAAACTGAAAGCCTTGCAATCGCAAATGAATCCGCATTTTTTATTCAACTCCTTGAACTCTGTACAAAACTACCTCCTCCAAAACCGTGGCGTAGAAGGGGCAAAATACTTGTCCAAATTCTCGCGTTTGGTACGGCGTATCATGGAAAACTCAAACCATCAATACCTGCGCTTTGAAGAAATCATCGAAACGCTCAAGTTGTACGTCGAGATGGAAGCGTTTCGGTTTAATCATGAATTTAGCTATACCTTCGACATCGAAGACGACGAAGATATGTTTGATACTCAGCTACCTCCTATGCTGCTACAACCTTACGTGGAAAATGCCATTTGGCACGGACTTATGCCCAAAGAAGGAGAAAAAAGACTCGTAATTTCGGCGCGACCTGAGGAAAATTACATCATTTGTACCATTCAAGACAACGGAGTTGGGCGTCAGTTTGCCCCGCGCAAGGAAGGGCACATTTCTCGGGGTCAAGAAATGACCCGAGGGATATTCGAGTCGCTGAAGTACAAAGATAAAAAGGCGCGCATCAATGTTATTGACCTATTTGATGCTGAAAATCAGCCCGCAGGAACCCGAATCGAAATGGTGATTCCTACCGTATCTCAATCCTAGTAGGATAGACTTCTTGCCGTTTTGAGAAACCGCTGTGTTTTTGTTACGACAACAACAAAAAGCGTTCCCAAGCCCTTGGTGCGCCCAAATACGTCAAAAGCGCCATGCCAATGCTCGCCTCTCCGTCGAGTAATGATAAGTTTGATTCGTATCTCTCGCCGTTGTAACTCAAAAAAACGTCGCTGCTTTCAGTCGGTTGGACGTAGTCAAATGTCTTTGAAAGCCAATAGGTTTCCGTTGCTCCCAGCAGGTGTTGTGGAAAAGCTTTAGCAAATTTTCCGAAGAGATACGCCGCCCCCAAAGTTCCATGGCAAAGTGCGGCGTCTTTCATCGCCACATCACGGCCTCGACGCGCCGCTGCGCGGGTAATCGTTTGTTCGGCAATCTCGACCCAAAATTCGTTTTGGAGTTTTTGCCCCGCCAACAAAAACGTATTGGCAATGCCCAAATCTCCATAACACCACGCAAGGCGGCTCTCTTGGTCGGGCGCATTGGTTTGAATCACGCTCGGAAACACCGATTGCGCACTTTTATTACGAACGTTCCACATCCACCGAAGCGCCCCCGCAATCAGTTCTTTACAAAGAGCTGGTGCATGGCCTTTTTCGTAAAGAAGTGTTAAAATAGCCACAATACTGGCGGTTCCGTGCGATAACCCCAAATTATACAAAGGAGGCGAAGAAGCCCCTCGACGGCCAAAATCATCAAACTCCCACGTAATGCTACCACTTGGAAAACGAACGGCTACCAACGATAGCTGTTCGACAATGTGGTCGATGTACGAAGTTATTTTAGGACTGGGGGTTCGTTCCAAAAAATACAAACACACCCCAAGCGCTCCGTGCAAATAGTCAAAATTACCGTCGGCCAACAACAACATCGCACTTTCAAACAACCCTTCGTCGAGGTCTTCGACAATCGACTGCGGGTCTATTTCATCGTCTTGCAATAAGCCTTCGTTAAACAAATGTAAAAAGCCCCACGCAACGCCTGCAATTCCACCCGCAAATGAATGAATGAGCTTTCCTTCTTGAATATCGTTGAGGCTGGATGACACCCGTTCCCAAATGCGGCCATCGTCCTTGATTCCAAAATGACGATGATAATACGCCTCAAACAGCGCATACCCCATTTGCCCCCCCAACAGCGACGCGTGCCCGTCGGTTGGCTGGCTCGCAATATGGTGATAGATTCGTTCCAAAATAGTTCTACAGTCGGCGGAGAAATCCTCCGAAGTAAGCGTATAAACACTTGTCATGGTTAACTTAGATGAGTAAGGCTTAAAATTCATTGAACTTTTTCGGGGTCAAAAATCAATCTTGCTAAACCGTCATAAATCTCTCTTGAAGCGTAGGTAAGCTACCATAAGAAAGCGAATATTGGTTATAAAAAAGCAGCCACCCTAGAGAAGGATGGCTGCCACATAAGACCGCTAAAAGCTAGCTACTACAAGCAAAAACAAGTTTTTTTCTGCGTAAAAGGCACGGCACCTCCTTGAGCATCTTGAAGTTGGGTCTTTGAAAGCGATACGACTTTGTCGGTTTTCAGGCTGAGTTTCGACATTTGCTTTTTCATTGTTATTGATTTTTTGGCTGTAAGTGAATGGAAAGAAAAATTAGCAGCTCCAAGATGCGCAAGTAAATGAGCATAAATCTGAGTAGCAGTAGTGTTTTGAGGTTGGGTTCGATTGCGGACGGCCACCTACGACGCCTTGGCTGTTGTCTTTTGACAAGTTTACTACTTTATCAGTCTTCAAGTTCAATTTTGAAAGTTGCTTTTTCATTGTTGTGTTTGTTTTGTTTTTGTGTTTAAATGATTTGAAAATTAAGAGATTAAAAAATTAGCAGCTCCAAGATGCGCAAGTAAATGAGCATAAATCTGAGTAGCAGTAGTGTTTTGATGTGGGGTTTGATTGCGGACGACCACCTACGACGCCTTGGCTGTTGTCTTTTGACAAGTTTACTACTTTGTCGGTCTTCAAGTTCAATTTTGAAAGTTGCTTTTTCATTGTTGTGTTTGTTTTGTTTTTGTGTTTTGTTTGATTTGTTTGTCGTGATTGACATTGCAAAGGTGGCGGGTAAAACGACGCTAGGAAAAATCAAAAAAGTAAAGCGGTTAAATTCTCCATTGAAACGTTTTAACTCCCTTTCCAACGGTTCATTTATCGTTTCAATACGGTTTAATTCCCAAAACCCACGACTCGCTTTCTCTTTTTGGGTTTTTACTTCGTAACATTTTAGCTTTAACCCTCTAAAATTGGTCGCATTTATGCCGTTTCGCCTGTCTTCCCTGCTCTTTTTGGTTTTCATCTGCTGGGGGCAGCATAGGAGTCATGCCCAATTCTCGAACGTCTCTTTCCAACACCTCGGCCCCGAACAAGGGCTTCCCATTCATTACATCACGGCGGCAGTGCAGGATACCTCAGGTTTTATGTGGGTGGGCACCATGATGGGAATGGTTCGATACGATGGAAAACAGTGCCGTATCTTTGACCACGAACGGCTCAACCCTCATTCCTTGTCGGACATGCTGGTGCGTACTGTTTTTATGTCCAAAAATGGTACGCTATGGGTCGGCACCCAAAATGGATTCAACCGCTTTGATTTCCGAACTCAGCAATTTGAACGATTTTACTTTAGCCAACACGGCAAGCGCTGCAATTACATTCGCTGCGTTGCCGAAGATACCCAAGGGAAACTTTGGCTAGGCACCGCTTCTGGGCTTATCGTTTTTGACCCAATCTCCAAAAAATCAGAACTACTCAAGCTCCCCACCGACGAATCTTCCAAAACCCAGGTCTATTCCATCAGGAGTATCATGGCCGACGGCGAGACGATTTGGGTGGGAACCGACATGGGGCTGTATCGTTATCATCGTTCGTCTAAGTCGTTTCAGGTATTTTGTAAAAGCGACGAGTTGGGCAGCATCCCCGACAATTCGCTTTCGGCCTTGGCCAAGCACCCCCAAACGGGCGATATTCTGGTAGGATCGCGGAGCGGAATGGTGGCGTCGTTGAGTTTATCCAGTGAGCTTTTTCGGATCATCAAACTCCCCCTCAAAGAACCCCAAGAAATCAGCCGTATTTTCTTTGACCGTGACCAAACCTTGTGGATTTCTACCTTGGGCGAAGGTGTTTTTTATTTTATCAAAAATTCGGATAAAGTAGGGCAGTTTTTATCTGACATCAATACCCCAAGCAGCCTCGGCTCCAACTACGTCAAATCCGTTTTTCAAGACCGTGCGGGGGTTATTTGGTTTTCAACTTCTTACAAAGGGCTAAGTCGGTTCAACCCCTATAACCAGTCGTTTCGCTCGTTGCTCAAAGATGCCAACGTTCCTCAACCCAATGCCAACGCCAGCACCATCAATCGGATTGCGGTCGATAGCAAAGACAACCTTTGGCTGGCCACAAGCGAAGGTTTGCTCTGGATTGATGCAAAAAAAACGACCCACAAACGCTATTTACACGACCCCAACAACCCTTATAGCCTGACCGACAATTACATCAACAGTGTGTTGGTGGACCGCAACGACGGTGTGTGGGTAGGAACTCGTTCGTATTTACACTATTTTGACGTTAAAACGGGCAGATTTACGCACTTCGACCACTTGCCAAACGAAACCAATCCCTCTCCTGCTGAGAGTATTACGCGTACCGATTTTGTGGCAGGCAAACTAATTTACGACCTTGCCGAAAGTGCCGACGGGCGCATTTTTATTGGGACAGAAGAAGGTTTGACCATTTACAATCCTAAAACGCGCATTTTCACCAATCATTTCAATGATGCACTGGTTCGGAAAGTGCCTATCAATCGTTTTAATTCGCTCTTTTTTGACAGCAAAAACTACCTGTGGGTAGGCTGCGGGGTCGATGAGGTGCTTTGCATTAGCCCCGATTTGACTAAAACTGTTTCATACCGTTACGAAGAAAGTAACCCCAAAGGACTACCCGACAATGGCGTCATGGCTTTTGCCGAAGATTCAAAAGGAAATATCTGGATGGGTACCGACAACGGATTGGGTTGTTTAAATCGACAAACGCAGCAATTTACCAACTTCACTACCCGCAACGGGCTAGCCAACAATTACATATCGGCCCTGATTCGCGTAGGAAGCACCCTGTGGATGGGAACGGCCAATGGCTTAACTCGTTTTGAAGAAAATGGCAAGCGCTTTACCTCTTTTGGCTCGGCCGACAACCTGCAAGTATTGTCGGTAGAAACCGAATGCGTCGCCAAAGACAGCCAAGGAAATTTGTTATTTGGCGGCTTGTACGGGCTGGTGAGTTTTCATCCCGACCAAGTCAAGACCAATTCGTTTATCCCGCCCGTAGCCGTAACGTCGGTCAAAGTGTATGGCAAAGAAGTGTTGCCAACGCTCTACCGCCAAGCCAACATTCCGATTGAGCTAGACTACGACCAAAACGACCTCACGATTGAGGTCGCAGCCCTGAGCTATGACCATTCCGAAAACAATCTATTTTCGTTTTGGCTCGAAGGCATTGAAAAAACTTGGGGAGCGCCCACCCACCAAACCACCCTCAATTACCTCAATTTACAGCCCAACGAGTATATTTTGCACGTACGAGCGGCCAACAATGACGGTGTCTGGAACCCTGTCCCATACCACCTGCACATCATCATTCATCCACCCTTCTGGCAACGTTGGTGGTTTCGGTTGTTGGTCCTTGCGACTTTGGTTGGTTCGGGCGTGTATTTGTACCGTTGGCGGGTCAAAATGATTGAACACGAACACGCCACTGAAGTAAAACTGTTGGAAGAACAACAAACGCTTCAAAATCAATTGAACCAAGAATTGACCGAAAAACTCGACTACCAACAAAAGTTTGAAATAGCCCAAAAACAACAAGCCGAAACGGAACGTAAAACGATTTTACTGGAACGAGAAAAGTTTTTATCCAAATACCAAAACCTTGTTAATCAGCTCAATCCACACTTTTTGTTCAATAGTTTGGCCGTGCTCGACAGTTTGATTTACAAAGACCATAAACTGGCCTCGAAGTACCTGCGTCAGCTAACAAAGGTATATCGCTACCTCATCGAAAACGACGACCACGAAACCGTGACGTTGGAACAAGAATTACGTTTTGCCCGCGATTTTGTCAGCCTGCTTCACATGCGTTATAGCGACGGGCTACAGATTGACATCCACCTGTCGGAAACTTTAAACCAAAAACGAATTGTCCCAGTGACGTTCCAAAACCTGATTGAAAACGCCATCAAACACAACGTTACCGCTTTGGAATCACCGCTGAAAGTGCTGATATATGAAGACAATGATTACCTGATTTTTGAAAATAACTTACAAAAACGAGGCACCGTTGCGACCTCCAACAAACGTGGACTCAATGATTTTAAGGCGTTGTACAGCTACCTAACCAACCGACCACTGTTTATCGAAGAAACAAACACGCATTTTGTCGTACGGGTGCCCTTATTAGATTAACGGTTCGCCCAAGTTTTTAGAACGGATTAAGTCGCGAAACCCACGACTCAATTGCTTTTTTTGTAAAGTCCCCATTGAATTTACATAATTTCAGCCATCTGATTAGTACATCAACCCTTGCTCAATTGTTGAAACCATGAATGACCAACAGAAAAGACTCGTCCAAACAAGTTTTGCGCGTATTGTTCCTAAATCTGAATATGCCGCCAAAGTTTTTTATGGTCGCTTATTTGAAATTATCCCCGAAGTACAACCTTTGTTTAAAAGCGACCTTAAAACCCAAGGTATTAAGTTGTTTCAAGTCATAAGTTTTGCGGTTTGTTCGTTAGATAACATGGACGAGCTGCTCCCTTTGCTCCATGATTTGGGGCGCCGCCACGTAAAATATGGCACAAAAAATGAACATTATGCCTTTATTGGAGAATCACTGATTTGGACACTTGATAAAGTACTTAAAGACGATTTCACGCCCGAAATTCGGCAAGCGTGGCTCGATGTTTACAGCCTAATGGCTGCTGCTATGACCGAGGCAGCCAGCCAAGAAATCACCTAATCTATGAAACCACTCGCTAACCAACCTAACCAATCCCCCGAAATCCCCGCAACACCAGCGAGTGAAGTACCCAACTATGACAGTACCCAATCCGACGTCAGGTACCAGAGTTTAGTGAGCCAGCTAAATCCGCACTTTCTTTTTAATAGCCTTGCTACCTTGGAAAGCCTCATTTACAGCGACCAGCGCCTCGCCGTCAAGTTTCTGAGCCAGCTTACGCGGGTGTATCGCTACTTACTTTCGACCCGCAGCACACCGCTCATACCACTCAGCGATGAGCTAAATTTTATTAAAGATTATGCCGACTTGCTCCAAACTCGCTTTGGCAAAGGCCTTACGGTGCTCATCGACGTGCCACCTCAATACCTCGAACGAAAGCTTGTTCCTGCTGTTTTACAAATTTTAGTAGAAAACGCGACCCGTCACAACATCACCGACCCCGATAGTCCATTGACAATATCCATAAAATCAATTGATAACCACTTAATTATAGAAAATAACCTTCAAAAGAAGCAAATTTTAGAACCAAAACGCAACAAAGCCCTCCAAAGTCTCACCGACTTGTATGCTTATTTTTCGAGTGTACCCATGGTCGTAGAGCAAACCCCTGAAACCTTCCGAGTCACCCTGCCTTTGCTGTGATTTAGGTTATGGGTTAACTGGTTATTGGTTTTCCCTAATTCGTAATTCTCAATTCGTAATTCCCAAGTCCCAAGTCCTAACTTATATGAAAGTCCTAATCGTAGAAGATGAAATTTTGATTGCTGAACAGCTCCAACGGATGCTGAAAGACATAGCACCCCAAACGGAAGTCCTTGACGTACTCCACAGCGTCAAAACCGCCCGCCGTTGGTTTATGCAAAATCCTGAACCTGATTTGCTGTTTATGGACATCCAACTTTCGGATGGTATCAGCTTCGACTTGTTCAATTATTTCGACATCAAATGTCCCATTATTTTTGCCACGGCCTACGACGAATACGCCATCAAAGCCTTCAAAGTAAACGGTATCGACTATTTGCTCAAGCCCATTGACGAAGAAGACCTTATTCGGGCGTTGGAAAAATACAAAGCGCTGAAAAAGAATGCCCAGATGCCGACGGAGTTGCTCCAGACGTTGGTCAATCACCCAGCGCAAAAAGGGAAGTTGTACAAAGAAAAACTCATTGTGCAGCACCGCAATGCCTCCATTCCTATTTCTATCTCCGACATCGCCGCTTTTTACCTCGACCAAGTCATCTATGTCGTTACGCACGACGGACAAAAATACATTGCCGAACAAAACACGCTTGATGAAGTAGAAGATATTCTGAACCCGATTGAGTTTTTCAGAACGGGCCGCCGACAAATTATCAATCAGCAAGCCATTGAAAGTTATAAAGGAGACGCGGCAGGAAAACTATACCTAAAACTCAAAACCAATCACCTCTCCGAAGTAGAAATTAGTCGCGAAAAAGCACCCGTTTTCAAGCGCTGGATAGATAGGTAAATAAAAATGTCGAGTGCAGAATGCAGAGTGTCGAACAGGTTAAACGCATTAAAAAAAGTAGCCTCAGCGAGGCTAAATCTTAGTAGAAAAAAGGGATAAAGGCCATCCAAAAGCCCCATGGGGGTGACATCTTTCACCGAACGTCAGCCGGCCCCGATGAGGATTTGGGGGGATTGGATTCATTTTTCTACTAAGATGTAGCTCCTCTGGAGCAATCAATAGCCATTCTACATTTTAATGCGTTCAACCTGAATGTCGAATAAAAAACTACAAAATTTAAAAAATAACAAATATTCGACACTCTGCATTCTGCACTCGACATTGGATTCGACATTTTGCACTTGACATTCGACACTCAACTATGATTCGCTTTTGACGGAGCTGGCGCCTGAGGTGTTTGAACGAACCGAGGCAGTTCCACGGTAACGCACACTGCTGGCTCCACTCGCTTCTACTTCCATTTTTCCATTGACACTCACGCGTACGTTGCTCGCACCCGATACGTCCAAAAATGCTTCTTTTACGGGAAAATCGTACGCTCTAATTGAGGTAGCACCCGAAACTTCACCTTCGATGCGGTTGGCATTACCTGTCAATGTAATGCTAGAAGCACCCGAGGCGTCCATGATTATTTTTTGTGCTTTTACTTGAATATCCGACTTAGAAGCTCCCGAAATATCCAAGTCGAGTGTTCCTAAATCGTTGAAGCCCGATACCCTTGAGGTCGTTGCGCCTGACAAGTCCAATCCTTTGAGCGTAGGCATCGAAACCGTTACAGTCACTCGCTTGCGGTTTCTTCCCCAACCCAATGAGTCCTTGTAGCGAATCCGAAGTTTTCCAGCCGAAACGCCTGCTTCCAAATCATCAATATCCTGTTTACGGCCTTCCACTTTGACCGAATAATCGCCTTTTGTTACCGAAATTTCAAACGCACTTCCCAACGATAAACGGTCAAAACCTTTTAAATCGTAGGTACGCGAAATGCGGCTGTCGTCTTGTTTTGAAGAAAATGAACAAGCGACTACGACCAATGCGCTTGCCAACATCGCAAGCATTAACTGACTTCTGAAGATTGTTTTCATGTGGTTACTATTGTTAAAACGGTTGTATTTGGTATTTATCTATAAGATGCACCTAAAACGGCTAACGTTGCATTTTTCTCAAAGTTATTTTTTAATCGTCATACTACTAAGTCGTTTTGGGCGTTTTTAGCACGCTAACCTCTCTGTTTTAGCACAAATTTCTTTTTTCAATTCATAACACACTGATATACAACTTAGTATCAAATTGATAAATACTTTTCAAGTAATTATCAGATTCTGATTACTTTTGTACGAAGTTCAACCTATCAAATCACCTTTTGTACCAAATGAACCGTAGAACCTTTCTTCAAAGCACAGCGGGTCTTAGTGCTCTCGCCATGCTCGGGTTAGAAGCCCGCCCCAATGCCAAATCTGTAGGATTACAGTTGTACACCCTTCGCAGCGACATCCAAAAGCAAGGAATCGAGAAAATTTTGGCCGAAGTTGCCAAACTTGGATATAAAAAAGTAGAAAACTTTGGGTATAACCAAGGCAAGTTTTTTGGAAAAACGCCTACCGAATACCGTAAGATTCTTGACGATAATGGTCTCAAAGCCATCAGCGGTCACTACATGACAGCCCGCTCTAAGGCATTTGGAGACTCAGATGGCTTGACCAAAAACTGGGATAAAATAGTTGAAGATGCCGCAGCGATTGGGCAAGAATACGCAGTTATCGCCTATTTGATTGACAACGAACGTAAACCTGAAGATTACAAACAACTTTTTGACCTGTTGAACAAAGGCTCTGAAGTAGCAAAAAAAGCAGGTCTTACGCTCGGCTACCATAACCACGATTTTGAATTTACCCAAAAAATTGACGGCGAAAAACCATACGACTTGTTGTTGAAAAACACCAACGTCATCATGGAAGTTGATTTGTATTGGGTAGCTAAAGCAGGTGAAAATGCCAACGAATACTTCAAAAAATTCCCAGGTCGCTTCCCGCTTTGGCACGTAAAAGACATGGCCAATACCGAAAAGAAAGAGTTTGCGGAAGTAGGCGTAGGCACCATTGATTTTGGCGCGTTGTTCAAGGATGCCAAAAAAGCAGGCTTAAAACACTATTTTGTAGAGCAAGACGTGTGTCAACGTCCACCGCTAGAAAGCATCAAAATCAGCATCGACAACATCCAAGCCGCTAAGTGGGGGTAAATTCAGTTACCTGTTTTGGGTTGCCTGTTTTTGGTTTCGGGTTTCTCTCCGTGCTTTCGGTTTCTCTCCGTGCTTTCGGGTTTTTCTCCGTGCTTTCGGTTTCTCAAAACCGAAAGTCGAGGTTTCTCAAAACCTCGTTAATCTAGGCAAATCATACAAAAAAGGCTTGGTAAGGAATTTCCTACCAAGCCTTTTTATTGATGACAGTTCGTCATTTTTTTCACCTCAGCACCAGCGCATACACGCCCCCCTGATTGGTATAAGAAGCCACTTTTCCCCGCCCCGAATATTTGACTTTGAAGCCGTGATTTTCGAGCAGATACAAGGCATCTCGTAGCGACATTCCTTTCAAATTAGGCACTTTCGTAGGATCCGTATCGCGGTTGGCCCACGCAACTTTATCTCCCTCTTTTTTAGCTTCCACCCAACCATCTACATTCACAGGCGCCTCGATGTCCATTTCTTCGGCCACAATCCGGATATCATCCGAATGTCCCGCCCGCAGTTGCTTCTGCATTTCCGATGTTTTATTTTTTTGCTTCGTCAACGGCGGGTGCATTTTTATGTCGTACCCAATGATACGATCAGCCACTTCCTTAAACACGGGCGCGGCTACACTTCCCGCGTATAATTGCTCCATGCTAAACCCGCGCGGACTGTCAACGACAATCAAACAAGTGTAACGCGGCTCGTCGGCAGGGAAATAACCAATAAAAGACGTGTTGTATAGCCCTTGCAAGTATCGTCCATTGACCAATTTCTGCGCCGTTCCTGTTTTACCCGCAATTTTATAATGGTCATTTCTAATGTTTGTAGCTGTTCCGTGATCTACCACCCCTTCGAGAATCGTACGCGCTTTTTTGATTGAATTTTCCGACGCAATGCGTTCTTCACTTTTAAACACAGGATATTCCTGAATCACCTTATCAGCATCTTTTACTTGCTTCACAATCATGGGACGCACCCAATACCCGTCGTTGGCAATGGCATTGTAAAAAGCCAACATCTGCAAAGGCGTCAGCTCCGACTCATATCCGTAGCTCATGTAGGTCAGCGAGGTTTTGCTCCAACGCTTGTCCGACGGCGTCCGAACCCGTGGTGCAGGCTCGCCTTTCATGTGAATGCCCGTAGGCTCGCGCAAATGAAAACGTTTTAAGTACCCCACGTACTTGTCTCCGTGGGCGTAGAAATAATCTTTCATAATCAAATGCACCCCTACGTTCGACGATTTCTCAAATACCTGCTGGGCTGTAATGCTGCCATGCCCCGTTTTTTTGGTATCCCGAATTATCGCCGAACGGTATTTCGCGATGCCATTACCTGTATGATACATCTTGCTCAACGGAAGTCCTTCTTCAAAAGCTGCCAACATTGTAGGCAACTTAAACGTAGAACCTGGGTTACTCAATCCAGCCAAAGCATGGTTGTAGGTTTCGCTGTAGGTAGAATCTGAGGAGCGCGACAAGTTAGCAATGGCCCTAATTTCACCCGTTTGTACTTCCATCACAATCACCGAACCGTACGAAGCATTGTAGCGTTCGAGCGTATTGCGCAGGGCTGTTTCGGCAATGTCCTGAAAATTCACATCAATGGTTGTATGTAAATCGTAACCATTCACAGGCTGTATTTTTTCGTCATCGTCGTTGGGCATAAAAGTTTGGTCGTCCAAGACGCGGTATAAGCCAATACCAGGCGTCCCTGCCAATCGATGATCAAAACTAGCCTCTATCCCAAAAGAGCCATGCCGCGTTTTTTTGTCTAAATCGCCAATGGTACGCTCGGCCAGCGACCCAAACGGGTTATAGCGCTCATAAACCACCGTTAGTTTTCCGCCACGGCTTCGGCCAGTTGTGGCAAATCGGCGAAAAAACGGCCAGCCTTTCCAAGTCCCTTTTACTTTTTTCTTTGCTTTTTTATCATAAACAACCCCCGTAAAAGACTGGTTAAGAATAATATTGTACTCACGATACGTTATTCTTCGTTTCACCAGCCGAATATTGCGATTTCCTTTTTTCTTATTTTTTTCAAATTCATGGCGTGCAAAAACCATCTCACGGCGGTAGTCTTCAGCCGTTCTTTGTTTAAATAAAGTAGAAAGAAGCGTCGCCACGGAATCAACGCGACTGTAGAAATACGTACTATCCGAGACAGTAGGGTCCAGAGATACTTCAAAGTACGGCAGCGACGTTGCCATCAAACTCCCGTCGTTAGAATAAATATTTCCACGCATTGCCTCAATGGTATCAATGTGCATCGTGGTTGACATGTGCTCAATCCAAGGCTTATCATTGTGAAGGGCAAAATGCTGGATATAAAAAATACGGTAAATTACCACTGCTCCGAGGACAATCAGGCCAATAGCCACTATCCACGAGCGGCGAGATATATCTTCACGAATATTTTTGGGTCGGGAAAGCATCGTCTAATTTTTTTAAATGGAAACCTCAAACTACTCTTCCACCACAATCCGCTGTGGTGTTTTACGGCTCTCTTTTATACCAAACACTTCCACCTTGGGGGCCAATTCCGATTGTTTTCCCATCTTCATATAGTTGGCTTTCAGGATGGTGTATTCGGCCCGTAAGTTGTTTACTTCTTCATTTGACTTGCGCAATTGGCGCATTTGGCGCTCGGCGTTGATTCGACAAAAGACCATAATTAACCCTAGAAATAGCAAAAAAAGGGAGCCGTCGATGTACTTGACGGGAAACTGCTTCCCTCCCATTACATTTTCTACGTTAAACCATGGGCTCAACCATCCCAAGACTTTACTATTGCCCGTTTTGTTTTTTTTATTTGGGCGACCATTTGCATTTGGCCCACCTACTACGTTAACAGCCATAACAGTTTTAATGGTTTGGGTTTATAACTTTTCAGCTACCCGTAATTTGGCACTACGAGCACGAGAATTTTCAGCGATTTCCTCAGGACTGGCTTCGATGGGCTTGCGGGTGATGGCCTGCAATGGTTTGAGGTCGTTTCCAAAAAAATCTTTTTCGACTTCCCCAAAAAATTTCCCCTTGGCAATGAAGTTTTTAACAAGGCGATCTTCTAACGAATGATACGACATCACCACCAAACGCCCCTGAGGCTTGAGCACTTCGGCCGACTGCGTCAGAAACTCTTGCAAAACGGCCATTTCTTCGTTTACCTCAATCCGCAGCGCCTGAAACACCTGCGCAAAGTATTTGTTCTCTTTTCCACGGGGCGCAAACCGTTGCAGGGCCGTCTTGAGGTCGGTCACTGTTTCAATCGAGCGATTGGCACGGGCCGCCACAATGGCCTGCGCCGCAGTTTTGGCATTTTGGAGTTCGCCGTACATCCCAAAAATACGGTGTAATTCCTCCACGGTATAGTTGTCGATAATATCGCGGGCCGTTTTGCCAATTCGGGGGTTCATGCGCATGTCAAGCGATGCTTCAAAACGCGTAGAAAAACCCCGTTCTGGGGTATCAAATTGGTGCGAAGACACGCCCAAGTCACCCAAAATCCCATTGACTTGCTTGACACCGTACAGGCGAAGGTACTTTTGAAGGTAGCGAAAATTGGCATCCACAAACGTCAGGCGCTTATCGTTGATGGCTTCGGCATTGGCCCGCGCGTCGGGGTCTTGGTCGAAGGCAAACAAACGGCCTTTTTCACCCAAGCACGCCAAAATCGCTTTTGAGTGACCACCGCCGCCAAACGTCACGTCCACATACACGCCGTCAGGCTGTATGTCTAATCCTTCCAAACACTCTTTCAATAATACTGGGTTATGATACATTGTGGTTTTTAGCTGTTGGGATTCGTTTTTACGAATCAATATACGAACCGCCACAAATTTAACAACTTGTTGAGAAGAGGGACAGTTATTAAACTTTCTTTTTTACAGACACTTAACCAATTCACTGATTGCCAAAAGAATCTGACTTGTATTTTATCGGTAAATTTCCACAAACTGCCGATTATAGCAACCATCATTTTTGTTTTTTAAGTAAGATTGTCCCGTCATACTGTATAAGAAACACATGTTACTCAATCCGAATAGAAAAAACCTCCCTCTTGTCATCCATTTGTTGGCGTGGGTTCTCATTTCAGGACTGGTCTTGATGCCTCCGTTTGGGGGGCGCCTTGCCATCCCTGACGAATATTGGATCAAACAATGGGTGCTTTTGACCATGCTTATCGGGAGTTTTTATTTAAACGCCAAGGTACTCATTCCCAAATTGCTTTTTAAAAACCATACCTTGTGGTACCTTGCCTCCATCGCCGCCGCCGTAATAGCCATTTATTGGACCATCCAGGGTGTGGAATCGTGGTTGAACTTACCTGAGCTTTGGCACAAGGCCGTTCGTCCCGACAAAAAATGGGATGGATTAGCTAGGGGCCGCCGCTTTGACTCATTTACGTTGTTGTACTCGTTGTTGTCGCTGGGAGCAAGTACCAGCTTGACAATGGTTCAAAAATGGCAAAAAGACGCCCGCATCCGCGAACAACTTGAACAAGAAAAAGTGACTTCCGAATTGTCTTTTTTGAAGGCGCAAATCAACCCACATTTTTTCTTCAATACCCTCAACAATATCTACGCGTTGACGATGCTCGACGTAGAACACGCCCGTGAGGCACTTCATCGGCTTTCACGCATGATGCGGTATGTGTTGTACGAAACCAAAGAAGGAATGGTAAGCCTGAGCCACGAGATTGCATTTTTACAGGACTACATTCAGCTCATGCAACTGCGCCTGACGGATAAAGTAAAAATAACCTTCGACAAACCCGAGCCTTACCACGATGTGTCGATTGCGCCCATGCTTTTGTTGCCTTTTTTGGAAAATGCCTTCAAACATGGCGTCAGTGCCACACAACCTAGCGAAATTTTTGTAGGTTTGAAACAAGAAGACGCTACCCTCAGAGTAGAAGTTAGAAATACCCTCTTTTCGGGAAAAGGGCCTACTTTGGACGAGAGTAATGGCATTGGTTTGGTAAATACCCGCCGTCGGTTAGATTTGCTTTATCCCAACCGCTATCGCCTCGACATCACCGAGCATACCCCCACCAACGAATACTTGGTGATATTGGTGATTCAAACGCCTAATGTAACGCAATCGACCCAAACTCCTTCCTATGAACCTGACTTGCATAGCCGTTGATGACGAACCCCTCGCTTTGGGATTGGTCAGTGTATTTATCGAAAAAACGCCTTTTCTGACGTTAGTCGGCAAATACTCCAGTGCCGTAGAAGCACTACAAGGGCTGCATGACCAAAAAGTTGACCTCATTTTTTTGGACATTCAAATGCCTGATTTGACGGGGATTGAGCTTGCTAGGGTTTTGGGACAAGCCCAACAAAATGGCGTTGGCCCGCGCATTATCTTCACGACCGCCTTCAATAATTTTGCCATTGAGGGCTACAAAGTGGATGCCTTAGACTATTTGTTGAAACCTTTCAATTACGAAGAGTTTCTTCGGGCTGCCAACAAAGCCAAGGCGTATTTTGAGTTAATCAACCGCCCTGCACCAGCCCCTGCCGTTGCAGCAGCGCCCGTTGCCGCCGAACCCGAAGAAGATTCGCTCTTTTTAAAGGTTGAATACCAGCTTGTTCGGGTAGCCTTCAAAGATATTTTGTACATCGAAGGGCTAAAGGATTACGTCAAAGTTCACCTTCAGGGAAGCAACAAGCCTATTTTGTCGTTGACGAGCCTAAAAGCTTTGGAAGACAAGCTTCCTGCCCGCAAGTTTATGCGGGTACATCGGTCGTTTATCGTTTCGTTGGATAAAATCGCCAGTCTCACCCGAAATAGCATTCAAATTGGGACGATGACAATTCCCGTCAGCGATCAATACAAAGATGCCTTCAGCGTTTTTTTGAGTAAATGGACGTAGTGAAATCGTCTTTGAAATAAGCCAAAACTAGACAATCATTTTATCCAAATCACCCGTGGCGTACGCGTGCCTGGGCGCGCTTCTCCGCCAGGAATGACATACCCCCCTTTCCAAAAAACAAAGGAAGTGGTGACGGGCAAATACGTACTTTCGTTGGGGCGGATGTCGGCATCCGAACGTATATCCACGGGAAAAGGAGCCAACGTTTTCCAGCGATTGGTTACAGGCGAAAACTCCAACATATCGGTACTAAATCCTGGGTGCTTGTCCTTGAGTACGGGGGTTTGACTAGCCCACTCGCCTGTATCTCCTCCCAATACCACTACTTTATTTCCTACGACCAACGCTGGGCTGGCCGCCGCCACGGTGGCATGAGGCAGGTCTGGCAAACGCTCCCATTGTTGTTTTTTAGGATCAAAACGGTGTACTTCTTTCAGATACACCCGACTTATCACGCCCGTAGCTTTGTCTTGGGTCAGTGCTGCTCCAGAAATTAAATAAAACTTCCCTTCTGCACTGGCCGCTACGCTGAGCATTCGCCCCTCTCCTTCCCAAGTCGATAAGGTTTTCCATACGCGCGGTGACGCGGCCAAGTCTAGGGCATAAAATTTCTTGAGCGCCTCGGGCGAATTAGGCGTTTCTAAGCCTCCCGCTACGTACAATGTATTTCCTACCAACGCGCCGCAAGCATTGGCAATGGGGTGGGGAAAATCGGGCAAAGCCTCGAACGCTATTTGGTGATTTTTCCAGCGCATCAAAAACGCCTCCGCCACGTGCCCCTGCTGATTGCTCCCTCCCACGCACACCACGGCATCGCGCCACGAAACTGTCACTGCGTAACCCAAAGGCCGAGGAAGTACACCCACTTTTTTCCATTGACTTTGGGGTGTCTCTAGCAAAAAAATGCCGTCGTACCACGTTTTGGTCGCTCCCGTCCAAGGCCGTCCGCCGTTGGGAAAGTTACTTCCCCCTGCCACCAGCAGCCTACCGTTGGAAACGCCCGCAAGCGACCCCGCAAACCCGTCGCTATCAGGAATGAGCGGTAGGTTTTCTACCAACATGCGTTTTTGCGCAAACAACAGGTTTACCGAAACAAAAACGGCGATAAAAAACAGGACACTAAGCTTTGCTAGACGCATTTGAAAAGAAAGATGACTTGACTTGGCATAATGATACAATTATTTACCTTAACAAGGTATTAAAACAAAAGGAAGGCATACAAAAAACGTACACCTTCCCGATTTAGAGGTAAACAATCAACAATTAATATCCTGTATTCTGCGTCAAGCTTTTATTTCTATCTAATTCCGACTGAGGAAACGGCAACACGTTGTTTTTCTCCCCAAACACCAAGGTTTGTCCCGCAGGATTTTTTACCGCGGTTAGTCTCGAAGCCATCGCGTTCCAGCGTTTCAAATCAAAATAACGGTGTCCTTCCAAGGCCAATTCCACGCGGCGCTCGTGGCGAATAAACTCCCGCAACGATTCTTTGGTGTTGTATTTTGCTTGGTCAACTGCGGGGAGCTTCACACTCGTCCGAGTGCGAATAGCGTTGAGCGCGTCGTAAATACTCGCATCAGGCCCCGACACTTCGTTTTTGGCTTCGGCGTATGCCAACAATACTTCGGCATAACGCATGTGTACCACGTTCATGTCGGTCAATGGAATCTTGGTTCTATCGTACGGCAATTTGGACAAATCCATGTATTTTTTCTGGGCAAATCCCGTCAGAAGTGGATCAGTATGGCTATAATTGGTCGTTTCTGGATCCCCAGGGGCTTTGATTGTCATGCGCAGACGCGGGTCACGGTTGGTGTACGGATTGGCCGCATCGTAGCCAGAACCTGCGTCCGAAATCATTTTACCGTTCGTCATTTCGTATTCGTCCACCAAGTTTTGATAAGGAGCAATGGCGCCGTACCAACCAATTTCCACCAACATTCCTTCGTTTCCTTGGGGGTTGTTAGGGGCTAGGTATTTGGTCGAAAACAATATCTCGTTGTTGTTTTGTTGGGTAGTTGTCAAAAAGAGATTGGCATACCCACCCTGATAAATCGAAAATAACTTTGAGTTGATGATCTCATTGGTGATGGTCGCGGCCTCCGCCCAGTTTTGTTGGTAGAGCCGCACGCGGGCTTTCAAAAATTGTGCACTGGCTTTTACAACGCGTCCCGTGTAAGCCGTAGCGGGCAGTTTTGAAATGGCATAGTCCAAGTCTTCCAGCACAAAGGCGAGTACTTCCTCTTTGGTGCTTTGTTTGATTTTGGCTTCTTCGGCGGTCTTGGGAGCTACTTTATACAACACGACCCCGCCAAATAGTTGTACCAAGTCAAAATAGTACATGGCTCGCAAGAAGCGTACTTCGGCAGAGTAAATATCTTTGTTGGCTTGCGACACCGCAGCGACTGAACCCACGTTTTCTAAGAAATAATTACAAGCCGCAATGCCCTGATATGGCTGGTTGTAAAGCCCCGAATTGACGTTACTCGGATTCACAACTCCCAACGTTACGGCCTGATACCCAAAGAAATTATGTCGGTCATAGGCATTGTCAGAATACGTATCAAAAAATGGCTTACGGTGTCCATAAATCCCGTTTTGAAGCGTACGGTACACCCCCGCCAACGCCATAGTGACGTCGGTTTCGGTTTTCCAGAACGTTTCTCCCGAGATGGCATTCAGTGGGTTTTTATCCAAAAAGTCTTTGTCGCAAGAGCTCAACGTGCTGAAGCACATCAAAGCTGCGAGGCATTGGGTCATGTATTTTTTATAAAATTTCATTGTTGTCGAACGTTTAAAATGAGTACTAAAGCGCGGTATCACCTAAAATTTGATGTTCAATCCTCCCGTAAAAATTTTCAACTGAGGGAATTGCGCAAATCGTCCTGAACCTGCTCTTTCGGGATCGTTTCCTTCGTATTTTGTCCACGTAATTAAGTTATCACCCGAGAAATACACAATCAACCCTTTGGCTCCTACTTTGCTAAGGATGTCTTGATTGAAAGTGTAAGAGAGGTACAAGTTTTTCAAGCGCAAATACGACGCATCTTGCAAGAAATAAGTAGAGGTATAACCTGACACCCCTGGGTAGCCTACTTGATACACGGCAGGAACGGTGGTGCTAGGATTGGTAGGCGACCAAGCGTTTAAGAAACGCAACGGAGGTGCCGAACCTTGTTGGAATGGCTCGTACCCCCAACCGCTCACTTGGGTCTTGATTCCCTGTACCCCTTGGAAAAACGCCGTTAGGTTAAAGCCTTTCCAGCCAGCATTGAGGTTAAACGAATAGTTGTACGAAGGAAAACGGCTAATGCGCACTCGGTCTTCTGGGCCAACGGTACCGTTGCCATCCAAGTCTCTGATTTTCAAATCCCCTGGCTTGAGCGTACCTGAATTAGGTTGCTTAGGCGAACTGTTGATTTCATCTTGGCTTTGGAAAATTCCCGCCCACTCATACATAAAGAAGTTGTTGTACGGCTGTCCTATTTCGATTGTACCTAGGGTCTCGGCCAACAAATTGGTCACTTTATTGCGATAGCGGTGGAAAAGCACACCCACTCCATAATTGAATTCATTGATGGTTTTATTGTGTCTCAATTCCAACTCAATCCCTGTGTTTTGCATGGCTCCTGCATTGACAATAGGCGCGGTAAGTCCTACACTGTTTGGCAAATCTTGGCGCTGCGTGAGGATGTCGCGGGTATCGCGTTTGTACCAGTCGATGGTAGCGCCAAAGAGTCCTTTGAACAAGTCAACGTCTAGCCCAAAATCCAACATCGACGTTTTTTCCCACCGCAAATCTTTGGTCACCAAGCGGGTCAACTGTGCTCCCGTTGTAAGCGACGAGCTCCAAGGATAGGCCGTTAAGTTAAGTACGTCTTGGTAAGGATAATTCCCGATTTCTTGGTTTCCAAGCGTACCGTACGAAGCGCGGAGTTTTAGGTTGTCAATCCACGACACATTGTTTTTAATAAAGCTTTCTTCGGAGAGTTTCCACGCGCCCGAACCTCCGCCAAAAATCCCCCAACGGTTGTCGATACCCACGCGCGACGTTCCGTCGTAGCGAATGTTACCTTCGAGGAAATATTTGTTTTTGAAATCATAATTGGCTCTTCCAAACAACGACTGCAAGGCCCATTCGGAAGCACCACCGTTGGTTGTTTGGTTGGTCGGGCCGCTACCGTCAAGCACCATGATAGACGTAGTTGGGAAGTCGTATCTAGCCCCGCCGACGTTTTCGGTGAAATTGTTTTGTTGCTCATAACCCGCTAGTAAGTTCAGGTTATGGTCGGTACCAAATTGGGTGCTGTAATTGAGCGTACTGAAAAAGGTTTTTGTAATAGCGCGGGTTTCATTTTGCCGAAGCCCGTTGAAATCGGGATTACCGTTGGCCACTTGCACGTAATTTCCTGAGGCATCTGGCTGGTACGCAAACGACTGCGATGGGTACTGACGGTTTTTGTATTGTTCATCAAAATACGTAATAGCCCCCTTACTCATCCATTTTAAGTTTTTCAAAATGCTTACTTCAGCAAACGCTTGGGCGTTGACGTTGTACGTTTTGGTGAATTGCCCACCCGTCGCATACACTTCTTCTACGCTGCGGTTTCCTGTTCCGTTGGTCGTAAAATCGCGGTTAGTCGCTCTTCCACTTCCGTCGGGCAAAAACGGCATCATTGTCGGTGCCGAGGCATAGGCGAGCAGCAACAGGTTGTCGTTGGTCAACCAAGGCGCTTTTGCATCCTGAAACGACAAGTTGATGTTTGTGCCAACGCGCACCCGCTTGTGTACTTGCGACGAAAAGTCAATTAACCCGTTGTATCGCTTGTACTTATACCCTTTGGTGATACTTTGTTGGTCTAAGTAATTAAAAGAAGCATTGTAAATCGTCTGTTCGTTTCCACCCGAAAACCCAATGTGGTGATTTTGAATCGGACCTTTGCCTAGCACATGGTCTAACCAATTAAAATTAGGGTACTTGTCGCTGTTGGGGTTGTTTTTGTACAAATCAATTTGGGCTTGGGTATAAAGCGCAGGTTGTCCGCTGCGAAGGCGCGCCGAATTGTACATTTCCATATACGTCGCCGAGTTGGTAATGAGCTCGGGGTATTTCGTGGCTTCACTCACGCCCATGCTTCCGTTGTATTCAATCTGGGTTTTGCCTGCTTTTCCTTTTTTGGTCGTAATCAAAATAACCCCGTTGGCTGCCCTCGCTCCGTAGATAGACGCCGACGCGGCATCTTTCAAAACGGTCACGCTTTCAATGTCTTGCGGCGAAAGGTTCTTGATGGAAGCAATGACCCCATCTACCAAGACCAAAGGAGCCGAAGACGCACCAAACGACCCAAATCCCCTGAGCTGGAAAGAGGCATCGTCGCGGCCTGGCTCACCCGTGCTTTGGATAATATCCAAACCTGCTACTCGTCCTTGAAGTAAGTTTTGCATGTTAGGCACGGGGCGCTGTGTCAGTTCCACGCCCGATACCGTCGCTACCGACCCCGACAAGTTTACTTTTTTCTGCGTGCCATAACCCACCACTACCACTTCCGAAAGGGCGGAGGCGTCGGCTTGGAGTGTTACGTCATAAACGCTTCGGTTATCGGTCAGTACTTCCTGCGAAATATACCCAATGTAACTAAACACCAACGTGGCATTGTTGGCAGCTTGAACACTGTATTTGCCGTTGACGTCGGAGATGGTACCCGTCACGGTGCCTTTTACCTTCACGCTGGTGCCTGGTAGAGGCACGCCGCTGGCGTCAAAGACCGTCCCTGAAATTTGTCGGTTTTGTGCAAAAGCCCCTTGCACCATGCCTGCCAACAACATTACGAGTGCCAATACACTGACCCTAAAGCCAATGCGTAACCGACGCGTTAGGGTGGAAAATTCTTGTTTGTTACTGTCTTGCGTTGCGTACATCACCCGTTTTTGGGGCAAAGGGGTGCCTGTACTCCTTTCAAAAGGCGTAGAATGAATTGCCATAAGTTAAAATGATTAAAGGTTAAAACTTGGTAAAAGAACAGATGTTAGGGTTGTTTTGCATAGGAAGATTCGGCGAAATGATTGAACAAATTTAAGCGTCACAAAGGCGTAAAAGAATGGAGAAAACCGTAAAATATTTGTACAAATCCGACTTATTTGTAGCCTATTTTTCGCATTTTAGGCATAGTGATAGCAAAAGAGTTGCTATTTACCATCATAGCAACTCCTTATTTTTTTAATGCTTCGTGCCTTATTTTGCAGTCAGTAAATAGGTCTTATTTTTTTGTGTTTTTAATTGTAACACGTACCCATCGGCTGTCTTTACGGAAGTGGTATTTGTTCCTTGGACAGTCACGGGTTTATGGGTGAGAAGGCGCAATTCTTCGCCGTTTATCGACTTCACTTGGGCTTGGGTCAGGGTATTTTTTTCCCATTGCATCGACACTTCAAAACCGCCGCGTCCACGCAAACCACTAACCTTGCCCGATGGCCAATTGGTAGGTATCGCAGGCAATAAGTGCAGTTTATCTTGGTGACTTTGGAGGAGCATTTCGGCCATACCTGCCGTTCCTGCAAAGTTTCCATCTATCTGAAAAGGTGGGTGAGCGTCGAATAAGTTAGGGTACGTTCCTCCGCCACGGCTCATGATGGTTCCTGTTTCGTTGGTATATTTCAACAACTCCCGAATGAGGGTATAAGCATGATCACCGTCCAGCAATCGGGTCCAAAAGTTGATTTTCCAACCTTTGCTCCAGCCCGTTCCTTCATCACCTCGTAGTTCCAAGGTCTTTTTGGCCGCGTTAAAAAAGGCAGGTGTTTCTTTCGTAATCTGACGCCCTGGGTGCAAACCAAACAAGTGCGACACGTGGCGGTGGCGTGGGTCGGTTTCGGGAAAATCTTTCGACCATTCCAACAATTGGCCTTTGCCGCCAATTTGCAACGGCAACAGCTTGTTTCGTTTGGCAATCAACAACTCTCTAAATTCTTTGTCTTGACCCAACACCGTCGAAGCATCAATAAGATTGGTAAACAAATCCCAGATAATCGACATGTCCATCGTGGTCGCTACCGATACGCCTTGCTGCTTGCCCGCCGCGTCAAAAAACTTATTTTCAGGCGTGGTTGATGGGGCCGTTACGAGGTAGCCATCTTTGTTTGTCACCAACCAATCGAGGGTAAAGAGCGCGGCTTCTTTCATCACAGGGTAGGCTTTTTGGGCCAAAAACGTTTTGTCGCCCGTAAACCGATAATGTTCCCACAAATGTTGGCACAACCAGTTGCCACCCATATACCAGTTGGCCCACACGGGGTCACCCGCACCTACGTCGCCTACGGCATTGCTCAACGCCCAAATGTCGGAGTTGTGGTGCGCTACCCATCCTTTGGCGCGGTAGTAATCGTGGGCTGTTTCGTGACCCGTTTTGGCCAAATGCTGAATCCAATCAAGCAGCGGTTGGTGCATTTCCGAAAGGTTGGTCACTTCGGCAGGCCAGTAGTTCATTTCGGTATTGATATTGATGGTATAATTGGAACTCCACGGGGCACGAAGCTCTTTGTTCCAGATTCCTTGCAAGTTGGCAGGCGGCCCACCTGGGCGCGACGACGAAATCAACAAATAACGACCATATTGAAAATAAAGCACTTCCAAGTCGGGATTGTAACGGCCTGCTGTATATGCTTTTAGCTGTTCGTCGGTTGGAACAGGGGTTGTATTGGCATTCAGGGTATCTTTAATCGTCAGCTGACAACGGTTAAAATACGATTGATATTCGCCCTGATGCTGTTTCAATAAAGCCGCGTATGGCTGCGCGATGGCTTTGGTAAGGAAACCAGCCGCCAGTTGTTTTTCGTCCTTCCCGTCTTTATCGGGGCATTTGTCGTACCCGTTAAAACTGGTAGCAGCCACAATGTACAAAACTACTTCGCTGGCCTTCTCAATGTGGATACCTGCGGTGTCAGTTTTTACCGAACCGTCTTTGGCAACCGCTTTGATTCGGTACTGAAAACGCATCCCGTTACAGCCTTCGGTATCTTCGTAAATGACTGGTTGACGGCCTTTAGGGTTATAATAGGACGGATCCACTTTTGCAGGCGCTTTGCCATTGACGACCAGTTCGGTGTTACTCAACGGTTGTTTCTGAATCCGTAATTTAGAATTGGTACTGATGTCAAGATTGAGCTGTTTTGCTTTGTCTGCACTCAAACGAACCACAAATACATTGGCAGGTGCCGAAATAAACCCTTCCCGTACGTAAGTAACGCCATCCATGGTGAAACGGGTGGTAGATATAGCTTTTGAAATATCAAGGTCACGGTAATACCCCTGTGGACTTCCACCCGCAAAACGGTGTTTAATCATCAAATCGGCCAACGGTAAATACGACTCCGTATAAAACCCTTGCATTTTTTTGGTGAGTTCGTTGGCCTTTGAATAATCTTCTTTTTCCAACAACGCCTCGCGAATCGCACTGAGGTATTGATGCGATTCGGGGTTGACGTTCTTTTTGAGCGGCCCACCCGACCACAGCGTTGATTCGTTCAACTGTATCAATTCTTCATTGACACCGCCAAACACCATCGCCCCAATGCGACCATTGCCCAATGGTAATGCTTCCACCCACCGTTCGGCGGGCTTGGCATACCACAGTTTTTGGCTCGATTGGCCAAAGGTTTGAAAATAACATAAAAAGAGGAAGGCAAAAGATTTCAATAAGTGCTTCATAATGTGTGTAGAGACTTATAGAGTTAAGGCTATGATTAGAAATAGAACCATTGGTTTTACAAAGTACGTGTATTTCTAATCCAGTATAAATTTGGAAATTATCAAGATTATAAGTTATTTTAACTACAAAATAGACATAAACGAGTATTTTCTGCTAATTTTTCTACTATGAAGCCACAGCTTTTACAGGTTGCAATTAGTCCTAATCGCTCCTTTAGCCTTCGTCGTGACACAATTCCGAACATCAACAACCGTTGGCATTGCCATAAGGAAGTAGAATTGGTTTGGTTTCACCGAGGCAGCGGAACGCAGTTTATTGGCGACAGTATCCGACGCTTCAAACCTGGAGATGTAGTGCTGGTGGGGGCTAATTTGCCGCATTACTGGCACTTTGACCACGAAGAGAAAATTGATTGCCCCAAAGGAAGTGAGTTTTATTCTTCAGTGATTCATTTTACCGAAGATTTTTGGGGAAGCCAATTTCTACAACTCCCCGAGAATAAAATGCTGAAAAATGTGCTTGAGAAAGCCAAAAGGGGCATCTCGTTTTCGGAAGAATTGAGCCAACAAATGGCACGACAAATAGAAGTCATTTTGTCCACGGAAGGCACTTACCAACTCATCGCTCTGATTCAGTGTTTGTTATTGGCACAACACTGCGACGAGAATGATTTATTATCTTCCCTTAGTTTTCAATACGACGCCTCCGACCTTGAAAATGAACGACTGCACGGTATTTATAAATATACCCTCCAGAACTTTCATAACAAGATAAAACTGCAAGAAATTTCGTCGTTGGCGGGACTCACGCCTAACTCTTTTTGCCGCTATTTTAAACACCGAACGGGTAAATCGTACTCTCAGTTTTTGCTCGAAATACGCGTGGGGAACGCCTGTAAATTACTCATCAACACGCCCATGACCATCAAGCAAATTTGTTTTGAAAGTGGTTTCAACAACTTCACTTGTTTCTATAAGCAGTTCAAAGCCATTACAGGCATGAGTCCCTTTTCGTACCAAAAAGCCCACGCAGAACGGTAGGGGGAATAACGAGACTAACGTCCAATTTTTACGCCAAAATTGATAAAGCCGAGTGTACCACTTTGCTGATTATAGTATTGGGCATTGCTAGTGGCAAACCTAGTTAAGCTAGGTGTAATTTGGGTAAATGAAGGCGTATAATTAAAAAAGAGCGACACACTTCGGTAACCCACCTCTGCCATATAAGTGACGTTTTTTAGGCCGCCCTCTTTGACAGCATAATACATATCTCTAGAAGCAATAACGGGGCCGCTAGTGGCCGTAACCCGACCTCCCAAAACTCTATCTGAATCTATGGAATACCCACCCCAGCCAATAAGCATACTGCCAGCATCCAATGGCTGTTTCATTCTACTAACATTGTAACGAACCCCTACGCCCAACGAGAAAGTTTCTTTTCCTTTTTTGTTTTTGAGGAACACTTTGGGCATTAGTTGAAAATTATAACTGAACGCGCGGACATCGGTTTGTTCTGCCCTAAGCGCTAACGTATTGGTGTAATAATCGTATCTGGCAGAAGAGATTCGATTGTCAGAGAACAGTTCGTTATCCATTTTTACTACATTGGAATATTGGTACCTCAGCCCCAACGCTTCTACCCCTACTCCGTACCTAAATTTCATCCCCATTCGTTTTCCATTCCACCAATAAGCGTCGTGTACCAAACTCACTCCTACCACCGAACGGGTTCTTAACCAAAGCGAATTAAAAACCGTATATCTCTTGCTCGGTGGGTTGTCCATAAAAACTGCAGGGTCATTGAGTCTAAAGTATTCGTACCGATCAATGGGCTGGTTGAAAAAAGTGTAACTACCCATTCCCAAATGCAAGTTAAAAAACGTGTTTTTCTTATACTCTTGCCAGTATTGCTGCCATTTGGGAAGTGGTTTGACCGTTGCACGATAAGGCGCCGAACTCAGCTGAATGTGCCCCAAAGTAGAGTCCTTGGTTTGATTTAGGTCACGCAGGAGCTTGTTCAAGTCCAAACGCTCTAGTTTTTGTAAATCTGCGGGTGTTTTCCCGTAAAAAATAACACGGCTCGCAGGACCTGCATTCACAATGAGAGAGTCGGCAGCGAAGGTCACGTGCGTAGCTGCCAAAAGGCTTAATAGAACGATTGTTTTCATGGTTGTAATAGATTATTATTTGGATGCTGGAACGACAAGGCTGTGCGCCATCAACGACCACACGCCTTTGCCAGCGCGACGATCTAAGGCTCTTAAATCAAATTTTCGCTCCGTACGAAAACGGCGAGTTTCTCGGCTAAACCGCTCTAAAAACGAGGTTTTTAACAAATCATTGACCGAAGGTTTTTCGGGCAATTCGGGTAAATCAATATCGACAATTAGCACCCGTTCTTTGGGTTTGACCTCCCCCCCTGAATCTCCGTCTCCTTTCAGCACAAGGGGACTTTTTTGGGCTTCGCCTTCTTCCTTTTGGGCACGGGAAAACGCTTCACCCTTCTCCAACAAAGAGAAGGACTGAGGTGAGGTGATTGTGTCGGTTTGAACAGCAACCTCTACAAGCCTACTTGAATCCGCTGGCTCAACGGCCCAAGTATCCTCCACAACTAACTGTCTTTCAATGTATCCGTAGCCTTTATTTTTCTTCAAAAAAGCCTTATTCCGTTGGGTTGCTGCTACTTTTAATGGCTCAACGGGGGGAGTAGAAAGACTGCGTTGCGGAGTAACTTTGGTCAAGCTTGGAGGTAATTGGGTCGAAGAATGGGGGTTTAACAACCATTTACCCAACAATACTATTCCAATGAAAGCAGCAGCCACCGCCGCCCATCTCCCAAAAGCAAAACCACGGCGGGGCGAATTTCGCGTTTCGATACGCTCCCACACGGCATTTTTATCCCAGTCGAGGGGGGCAAAATCCTGCGGTGTTTCCTCAGCGAGCGTATCTCGGATTTTATCGAATAGTTTTTGATTGTGCATAGTCTTTCTCTAATTCAATGACCTTTTTTTGCAGCAATGACTTGGCTTTACTCAACTGAGATTTGGATGTTCCTTCCGAGATGTTTAGCATTTTGGCAATCTCGGCATGGCTGTAGCCTTCGATTTCGTACAGGTTAAAAACCGTTCGGTAGCCAACGGGAAGCTGCGAAACGATTTCCCAAATTTGCGCGACCGAAAGCTTCTCAATGGTGTTGTCACTAATGGCTTCGATTTCCAACTCAGTATCTGACAATAAGTGAAAACTAGCTCGTTTCCGCAGCGATTTTAGGGCTTCATTTACGGTGATTCGCTTTAGCCACGCCTCAAAAAACGGAACGCTCGTAAAGGTTGCTTTTGCCATATTTTCAAAAGCCAAGCAAAACGCTTCCGAAACTACATCTTCCGCATCAGCTCGCTCCCGCAAGTACCTAAAAGCCAAGCGATAAATAACCGTTGCGTAGCCTTCAAAAAGTTGTTTTTGAGCGACTTTATCGTGGTGCTGTGCTTTTTGTATGGTAGCGAGTGTGATCAAATGGCGTGAATTTTGGGCTTATAATAAAAAACGCAGGCGAAAGGTTGCCTGCGTTTTCAAAAAAATATAAAAGTTTTTTCGCGCACGCTGGTCCCAATTTTAAATTGGGACCCACACGGCCCAGCGTCTCCGACGCAACCATCAACTCAAAATTCCCTTCACCAACTTTCCGTGTACATCCGTAAGTCGGAAACGGCGGCCTTGGTATTTATAAGTCAGCTGCTCGTGGTCAACGCCCATCAAATGCAGCAACGTCGCCTGAAAATCATGGACGTGGACGGGGTCTTTAACGATGTTATAGCTAAAATCATCCGTTTGTCCATACGAAAACCCTGACTTCACGCCAGCCCCTGCCATCCACATCGTAAAGCAGCGCGGGTGGTGGTCACGGCCATAATCGTTGGCCGCTAATTTCCCTTGTGAATACACCGTACGTCCAAATTCCCCCCCCCAAACGACCAACGTATCTTCGAGCAAGCCTCGGCGCTTGAGGTCAATCAACAACCCCGCCGTGGCTTGGTCAATTTGTTTACACTGCTTGGCCATGCCTTTGGGCAGTGAACCGTGGTGGTCCCAACCTTGGTGGTAGAGCTGCACAAAACGAACGTCTTTTTCCAATAACTTACGCGCCAGCAGACAGTTAGCCGCATAGCTTCCCTTGTCACGGCTGCCAGGGCCGTACAGGTCAAATACCTCGTCGGGTTCTTGGCTGGTATCCATCACTTCGGGCACGGAAGTCTGCATCCGATACGCCATTTCGTACTGCGCAATGCGGGCATTTACTTCGGGGTCGCCCCACGTATCGTTTTGCAAGCGGTTGAGTTGACTCAAATACCCCAACATCTGCTCGCGGTCGTTTCCGTCGTAACCTTCGGGGTTGTTGAGGAACAACACGGGATCTTTGCCCGACCGAAACTGTACGCCTTGGTATTCCGACGGCAGAAAGCCATTGCCCCACAGCCGTGCGTACAAAGGCTGGTCTTTGGAAGCATCTTTTGAAACCAACACAATAAACGACGGTAAATTCTGATTTTCAGAGCCCAAGCCGTAGCTCACCCACGACCCAATCGAAGGCCGCCCAGGCAGTTGATGCCCCGTTTGAAAAAACGTAATGGCGGGGTCATGGTTGATTTGTTCGGTATAAACCGACTTTATCAAGCACAGGTCATCCACCACCTGCGCCGTGTAAGGCAGCAACTCACTGACCCACGTGCGCGTAGTGCCGTGCTGTTTGAATCCATACACACTCGGCGCAATCGGCAGCGACGCTTGGTTGGCGCTCATGCCCGTCAGGCGTTGTCCCTTCCGAACCGAATCGGGCAAGGCCGCCCCGAGCATCGACTGCAATTTGGGTTTATAATCAAAGGTTTCAAACTGCGAAGGCCCACCTGCCATAAACAAGTAAACCACCCGTTTGGCTTTGGGCAAAATCGGCGTTGCTCCAAAACTTGGCGTTCCTAACAAACTACCCAGCGCCATCGCTCCCAAACCTGACGCCGTTCTTTTTAAAAAATCGCGACGGTCGAGTTGTTGGTTCAAGCCCGAAAATTCGGGGGTATGCAATCGAAAAGGTTCATCGTGATGCGGTGTCATGGGCATTAGCGTTTGGTGATGGTAGCATCGGAATTTAAAATGGTATTGGCCACGACGGCGTAGGCGGCCACTTGGGCAGGTTCAAGCGTGGTGTCTATTTTTTTCAAGCCTGTTTTTAACCAACCTTTGGTTTTGGTAGAATTGGCCTTAAAGGTTTCGTATTGCGTTGTGTATAATTTATCCAACAACTTCACTTCATTTTCGTTGGGTCTTTTTCCCGTCAATTGTCGGTAAGCCCATTCAATCGCTTCGGAAACCTGTTTTTGACGGGCCATTTGCTCACCCATCACGCGTGAGGCTTCCACGTAAGTGGGGTCGTTGAGCGTGACCAAGGCTTGCAATGGCGTGTTGGTGCGTTGTCGGCGAACAATGCAACTGCTCCGCGTGGGGGCGTCAAACGTCCCCAAAGTCGGATTGGGCACGGAGCGTTTGACAATCACGTACAAACTGCGACGGTAAATGGCGTCGGTGGTATCCATTTTGTAGGTCATGCTATTGATTTCCCACAAGCCATCGGGCTGGTACGGCTTAACACTTTTACCCCCAATTTTAGTATTCAATAACCCACTGGCTACCAAAGCGTTGTCACGCAGCATTTCGGCGGTTAGGCGAGTGGCAGGGCCTCGTGCCAATAAGCGATTTTCAGGATCACGCTCGCGCAATTCAGCGGACGTCCGCGAATCTTGGCGGTAGGTAGCCGACATCACCATCAATTTCACCAACCGTTTCACATCCCAGCCGTAATCCTGACGAAACGTAACCGCCAACCAGTCGAGCAGTTCGGGATGCGAAGGCAATTCGCCTTGGTTTCCAAAGTCTTCGGTCGTTTTTACCAACCCCGTTCCGAAGAAATTTTGCCAATACCGATTCACCGCCACGCGTGCCGTCAACGGATGATTGGGGTCGGTCAACCACTGCGCCAAGCCAAGGCGGTTTTTGGGTAAAGTGGCAGAAAAAGGCAACACCGACGCAGGCGTAGCTGGAAACACTTCGGCGCCAGGCGCGTCGTATTGGCCACGTTGTAGCAAGTACGAGCGTTTAGGGGTTGGCATTTCTTGCATGACCATGATTTCGGCAATGTGACGCGTGGAATCGCTGAAAGCCGTTCGTTGTTGTTGGAGAACCGCCCGTTCGGCAGCTACTGCCGCATCAACGGCCGACACATAATAGTCTTTCAGCACTGCCCGTTCTTCTTGCGACAGCGAGGCAACGGGTTTATCTACAATGGCTTGCCACGTAGCTTTGTTGGCCAAAATCTTTATTTCAAATGGCGTCAGCGTTCGGTTATAAACCACGACGTCGTCCACTTTCCCCCCTTTAAAGCCTAATCCACGCCACCAGCCACCGATTTGTAGCCCCGTTTCGTTTTTGACATCGTAAAAAATAATGTCTTTGTACAACTGGTCCATCACCGTTTCCATGCCCAGTTCAGCCCCATCCATAAACAATTTGAAACCGTTGGCTTTGGACGAGCCGTCGTAGGTCATGGTCAACTGCACCCAGCGCTCACGCGGAATGGGCTGATTGCTTTGCCGCGTGATGGCATTGGACGGCGCCGTGTGTGCCATACAGATTTCGAAGCGGTTGTTTTTGGCGTGCAAATGAAACCCTTTGAAATTGTACAAGCGCTCGGCATTGCTTTTGTGAAAAATCACTCCTTCTTTAAAGTCTTTCGGAAACCACGCCCAAATCCCCACCGAAAACGGTTCCGATTTTCGGAATACGCCCACAGGCCGCAAGTCGGCGTACGAATCGCCGTTGAGTTCCAGTACTTGACCACGGGCGGTTTTAGAAAAAACAGGCTTGTCGGCATCGCCCGCATCGCGTTTCATTTTTCCTTTGTGCGAAGGATTCACGGTATTTCTTAACGAATCTTCAAAGGTGAAAAAACCTTGTAATCCTACCTGCGGCACGGCTTGGGTTTTGAGTTTTTGTGGCTCTCCCGTTCCCAACCACGTCTGAAAAGAAGCGTCGGAAGCATCCACGGTTTTGGCCAATTTGGTTTCCTGCTCTTTCATCGACGACTGCATAAATCGGATTAACTCTTCTTGCTTTTCGGTCGGCAGCAGTAGCGTAGGCGTGGGTAAGTCGTCGTTCCAAGAAATTTGCCCCGCTTCTCGCACGTTGTTGAAAAAGCTGTAGAGTTCGTAATAGTTTTTTTGAGAAATGGGGTCGTATTTATGGTCGTGACAACGCGCACAGCCCAGCGACAAAGCCATAAACGCATCACCAAAAGTATTGGCGCGGTCCATGACGTATTCGGTCTGAAACTCTTCTTCGACAATCCCACCTTCCATGTTTTGTTGGTGGTTTCGATTGAAAGCCGTCGCAATCAGCATGTCGCGACTTGGGGTATTGCCCGTAGGCCCTTTCATCAAATCGCCCGCCAATTGCTGGTGTATAAACGCATCGTAGCGCATGTTTTGGTTAAACGCATTGATGACCCAGTCGCGGTAAGGCGACATATCGCGCAAGCGATCAACGGTATAGCCGTGCGAATCGGCATAGCGGGCAACATCCAACCAGTCGGTGGCCATTCGCTCCCCAAAATGCGGCGACGCCAGCAACCTATCGACTTGTTTTTCGTAGGCATTGGGGCTTTTATCGGCCAAAAAAGCGTCGATTTCGGCAGTTGTCGGCGGCAATCCTGTTACATCCAACGACAAACGCCGCAGCAACAGCTCCTTAGGCGCTTCGACTGAGGGCGTTAGCCCTTCACGCACCAAACGCTGTCCAACAAAATAATCAATTTCATTCACGGGCGAGTAGCCACTCAACCCGTTCAGCGTCGGTACGGCTTTCTTCTCGGGCTTTACAAACGCCCAATGCGGCTTATACACCGCTCCCGTTTTTACCCATTTCAAAAGAATGGCTTTTTCTTCGGCAGTCAGCGTGAGGTGCGACTGCGGCGTGGGCATTTGGTAGTCAGGGTCATTGGATAAAATACGGTGTACCAACTCACTTTTTGCCAAATTACCAGGCTTGACGGCTACTTTACCAGGATTTTCGGGCAAAGAACCGTAGGCCGCTTGGGCCACATCGAGGCGTAACCCCGCCTTTTGTTTGGCTTTGTCGGGGCCGTGGCAGGCAAAGCATTTATCCGAAAGTACAGGCTTTACGTGTTGGTTATAATCCAGTTCGGCGGGGAGTTTGTCATAGGCACTCGCCACCTCCTCGGGCACTTTTACCCCGTCAATGGTTTTGGTAGTGGGGAACCAGAAAGGTACGCTGGCAAAGAAAAAAAGGAGTAACCTCATCATGACTATGATTGCGTTTTCGTGGTTTTATTGGTATCGGGCAACGTGAATCGTTGCTGTCCATCTTCTATTTTCAGCGTTGGTTTGGCACGTTTAAGCCGTTCAATTCCTTGCGGAGTTACCTTGGTTTTCCACAAATAGACTACTTTCAATTGTGGATAAGTCGCTAATTGTTGAATACCTTCGTCGGTCACGGCCGTACCGTATAAATTTAGCTGCTCCAATTTCGGCAATTGCTTCAATTCAGCCAACGCCGCATCCGTGATTTGCGTATTTTCGAGATTGAGTCGATTGAGGTTGGTCAAAACACTCAAGGGCTTTAATTCTTCGTCGCGCACGGGCTGGTTGGTAAGACGCAGACGCACCAGCTGGCTTTTTACCCGCTCCAATTCGGTCAATAGCGCAGGCTGGTACGACTTTACATTCACAAAATTGGCTGAGACATAACCCGCCCCTTGTTGAACAGGCACTACGGCAATCTGTCGCTGCTGAAAATAAGCCACCGTCGAAGCGTCGGGAGCTTGAGTTGCTTTGGCCAAAATTGTTTGTTCGACACTGACCGAAGTCGGCGCAGGTGGCGCGGCACTATCTGCGGAAGGCATAGGAAAGGTAAGCGGCAAAATCGCCGTTGCTTCCACCTCCGTAGGTTGTTGGGGAGTCAGCACTTCTACTTCTTCCTTAAACGATGCCCCTTTTTTAATCCAATGATGTAAAATCGCCACTTCTTGACTGGTCAGTTGGCGCTTACCCTTGGGCGGCATGTGCATTTCGTCGTCGTGCGGCAGCAGCAGGTAACTAAACAGCTTGCTTTTTTGCGGATTTCCCGCCACCAATACTCCTCCATTTTTTCCTCCTTTTTGGATAAAAGCCTCAGTATCGAGCCGCAGCCCTCCCTTCTTTTTCTTGGCCGAATGACAACTGTAACAGTTCTTTTCTAGAATAGGCACCACTTGGTCGCGGTAGAAAAACGTACGCCGTACTTGGGGCTGATTGCCCGCCACCAACGAATCTTGTTTTACTACCTCAGGCACAAAGGACACCGCCGTCGTATCGGAGGAATCAACAGGTCGATCACTGAACGACAAATAACCTTCGCCGTGCGTCAGGTTGCCGCCGTAATGCCCCGCAACGGTCAACAAAATCACCGTTGCCGACGCCAATGGCCAGCGGTATTTTACAAAAGCGTAGGTCAAAAAACTCAACGCCGCCGTCGCTAATCCCGTCCACTGATGCACTTGCACGGCCTCCGCTTCGTAGTCGCCCGACTGCGCCAGCAGCCATCCCGCCCCGCACGACAATAGCGCCGCTACGGCACCCGCCAACCAAGCCAACGAAATGGCCTCGGCGAGGTTTACTTTTCGGACTTTTTGGTACAACATCAACGCAAACCCAAACAGTAAAATACCGATGGGTAGGTGCACTAAAAGTGGGTGAAAACGGCCTATGTATTCGGCAACGGTCATCATGCAAATTCTTCTGGTTTAGGATACACAAAAGTAAGGCGAAGTTTGCCTTACAAAAATGAATAAAAGTGTCAGCTATTTGTACAAATCCGACTTTTTCAAACCCATACGTGTGCCACAATCGTTGATAATAGCCCACGGATACCACAGATTTAACAAGTTTAGACGAATGAAAGCATCGATAAAATAAGAATCTTCGGGTACAGTACACCTATTTCCAGAATCAAAATTTAGAAATACCGCAATCCTACTCTTTACTGAATAAATATTCCCAACAGAATCTATTTTATGCGAATTAGAGGTTAAAATACCTGACAATTTTGGTAAATTTCAAAGACAAAATTGAATTAAAATGCGTTTTCTTTGTAACAATTAAAGCGCCCGACACCCATTATAACACAGCGTTTTTATAAATAGATAGATAGGTTAAAATCACAAAAAGCTCATTGTTCCTTTTATACATGAGCTTTTTTCTTATCTAATCCATACTACAATGATTGACACACTCTACACCTTAAAATTTAGCCTTTTGCACGTTGGCTACGCCTCGCTAGGCACCGATTGGCAATTTGACGGCGTATTAAGCCCTTTTTCTCGGTTGTATTTTATTACCGAAGGCGAAGCTTGGGTTTACCATAATCAGCAAAAGTACTTACTAAAGCCTGGGTACATGTATCTGATTCCCAAGTTTTCGGTCAGTCGTTATCATTGCGACACCAATATGGAGCAGTATTATATTTCCTTTTTAGATGATTCCGAATCGGGTCTTTCGGTGTTCGACATGCTGCCGTTTGTCTATGAAACCCAAGCGTCGCATTTTGATAAAGAGCTATTCCAACGCATATTGGATTTGTACCCAGGCCGTTCCATTATCAAGAATGACCCCAAAACCTACGATAACCGCGCGGATTTGCTCAGTTTTAACCAAAAATACCCCCCTACCAACGAGCACCATCTTATCGAAACGCAGGGAATTTTACTTCAATTGGTATCCCGATTTATCCGTCCTACCACTGCCTTCGGCCATACCAGCGAAAAACACCGCCGCAGTGACATCGGCTTTGTGCTTAGGTTCATTCACACGCATTTGGACAAAAAGCTAACGGTAGAACAATTGGCTAATCTTCAAGGACTTAATTGCGATTATTTTTCGCGACAATTCCAAAAGGTCTTGGGTGTTCGCCCGTTGGATTACATTATCAATAAACGGCTAGAACGGGCCAAATTATTGATAACGACATCTTCGCTTTCGTTGCAAGAAATTGCCGACCGAGTAGGTGTATTTGACATCTACTATTTCTCGAAACTGTTTAAAAGTCGTTTTGGAATAGCGCCAAGTCAGTATCGGAAACAGGTTCCTGAGCTCGACTAAAACCGTGGCTTTGAAGAATGCTAAAAGTAAGCACGGGGGAAGCAAAGCCTCCCCCGTCGCCCATTCACTCATTCTATCTAAAAAGTCTTTAAGTGCATTTGGAAGTAAAGTCTCCCCTATCGGAGGAGATTTAGAGGGGGCTGCCTAAAAATAGAACGGAGAGCGCGACAGAAAAAATAAAAAAGCACCAATGCCCGTTTTGGGTGCTTAAATAGGGCATCTCAGGCGCTGAAAGCGGCTTTCGTTTATTTGCCCAACCACTCCTTAAAATCAGCAATGCGGTCGCCACTCACAAAGACTTCTTGTTTAAAAGCGGGAGCCAATTCTAGCTTTATTTTACCACCCGAATACGCATGGGCGACTTGAATCGCCGACAAAGAAACGAGTAGTGAGCGATTGACCCGAAAAAAATCATGCGGATTGAGCAACTGCGTAAGTTTGTCGAGGCTGTAATCGACGCTGAGGCGAAGGTTGTCGTGCGTGGTAAGAATTGTAGCTCGGTCTTCAAACGAAAAATAAGCGATTTCACTCGTTTGGATACTCCTTAATTTTGCCCCCACCGTTACCATAAAACGGTCTTTGTAAGTCACTTGGTTTTGCCCAAAAAGTTGGAGCATTGCATTGAGATTTACTTCAGGAACAAGCGGTTGTCGCAGCAGTTTAAATTTATCAATTGCAGCTTTTAGCTCCTCAAAATCAATGGGTTTCAACAAATAATCAATACTATTGGCTTTAAAAGCCCGCAAGGTATATTCGTGGTAAGCGGTGGTAAAAATGACGGGAATCGTCAGCTGAAGTTTTTCGATAATCCGAAACCCTAAATCGTCTTCCAAGTGGATGTCCAGAAATAACAAGTCGGGCTTGGGATGCTGGGGGTTTTCGAACCAATTAATCGCATTTTTCACCGAGGGAATTTGCGCTAACACCCGAATTTCAGGATCGTAACGATGCAGCAAATGAGCCAACCGCTGGGCCGTCAGTTTTTCATCTTCAATAATTAATACGTTCATGTAAGCAATGGTATGGTGGCCCGAAATACCCCGTCTTTTTGGGTAATCAAAACGGGACTTGAGGTTAGTAATTTGTAACGATTGACGATATTGTTCAGCCCTAAGCCCGTCGAAGGTTCGCTTTGGGGACGGGGCTGGATTGGATTCACCACACTCAAATACCTCTCGTCGCAATGAATAGAAACCAGCAGCGGCTCTTCGGCCGACATTCGATTGTGTTTGACGGCGTTTTCAACCAGCAACTGAAGCGTCAGCGGGGCAATCGAATACCGATTCGCGACCGATTCAGGAATATCAATTTTCACGTTCAGTTTTTCATCAAAACGCATTTTCAACAAAAATAAATACGTTTCGATAAACTCAAGTTCTACTTTAAGGCTAACCCGTTCGTTGTCACTTTGTTCTAAAATATACCGATAGGCTTTTGACAACTGCTGCAAAAACTTCCCTGCCAATTCACTGTCAATTTCTACCAAAGAAGACAAAATACTGAAGTTGTTAAACAAAAAATGAGGACTTACCTGATTTTTCAAAGCATTGAATTGGGCTTTTATATTTTCTTTTTCTAAGCGCTCGGCTTTCAACTGTACGTTTTCGAGCTGCCGATACGCTCGTCGGTTAGAGGCTAAATAAAAAGCAGATAACATGGCCAAGATGGTCAGACCCATGTTGGCTTTTTTCTTTTGTTTTTTCGTAAAATGGTGTGCGGCGCTGTTTTCGGGCGAGTGATTTGGAGCCAAGCCAAAACGTTGTTCGAGCGAATCTTCGGCAAAACTCCATAAACTTCCAAAGCCGATATTAAACATAATCGCTAACACAGTAGCCATCGAAAACATCACCAACTGAGCAGGGATTTTAAATTCCATCAGAAAACCCCTCCCAAACCAGCCAAAAAGCCGCTGCTGTACCCACTCAATGACGCTAATCCACAGAAAGAAAAACAGCACATTGACCGTCACTTCCATCATCCAAAGCGGTAAGCGTTGTAAAATCGGGACTTGGCTAAGGTCATGAATATTGATGTAAACCCGAATAGGCCAATAAACAATCACCACACTCCAAGCAAGTTGGAGTTGTTGGCGTTTGCTGAGAAAATCAGAAGGAGCTAGATTCATTAAAGTAAAAATAAAGAATTAGCTCATAGTAAGGCAACAAAAACGGGCTGAATGTCTATTTCAGCCCGTCGAATGACTCATATCAAGTTGTGAATGCCTTTTCTACTCAATCTCTTATTCTTCGCCCACCTCCTCGTTCACCTTGGTGCTCTCCCGAAGGCGACGACTGGGTTGAGCCGCGCCCTTGCCATCCTCCACGGTCATTGCGAGGCGTTTCGCTCCGTTCTGTCGAACGGCTAGGACTTTGTCCTTCGCTTCGGCGCTGCGGGCTACTGTCTCTTTCTCCTCCACCCTGCCAAGTACGCTCAGCACCACCGCGTGGTTGTGATTGATAACCGCCGCCACGCTCCTGAGGCGCATTTTGCGGTTGTTCGTAGCGTTGCTGTGGTTGTTCCTGACGTTGCTGCGGCGGTTCGTAACGAGGTTGTGGTTGTTGGTATCGCCCTTCGTCTCTGCGGCTATCGTTCCGCTGTCCCTGTGAGTTACGGTCGTCGTAACGAGGGTTATTTTGATAACGGTCATTGTAGCGCGGGTTATTTTGACCCATATGATTGTCGTACTGCCGTTGGGGGTACGAGCGGTTATTTTGTGAATAACGGTCGTTACGGTTATAATCGTTGCGGCGGTAATTGCGGTACAAGTCATCGGCCCGATACACATTCACGCGGTTACGAGTGATGCGTTCTAAATCGTGGCGGTGTGGGCCAAAAACGTACGCGCGGTTGTTGTAACGGTAATAATTATTGAGGTACGACGTTCCTCCCCACAAACCAGAGATGCGATTTCGTGGCACACAGTAGCTATAAACCCGAGGGCTACGGATATAGATGTCGGGAACAAACACCCAGTAGTTGTACGGGATGTTGATGTTAATATTGATGTCCAGCCCCATCCCTGGGCCTAATGGTGCCCAACCGTAGTAACCACCACCCGAGCGCCACGTTACCCAAGCAGGTCCCCATTCATAACCAGGAATCCATACCCAGCCATAGTAGCTATCAAACGTCCAGCGTCCGTAGTGAAACGGCGCCCAGCCCCACGGATAATCCGACACCCACGTATTACCGTATTCGGTCATTTCCCAACGTCCATTGGTACCATAGGGCTGAAAATCAGAATCTACCCGTGGACGCCATACCCGTCCATACGAAGGATAGTCCATCCAATCGCCGTAGGGAGAAAGTTCATCGTAAAACTCATCGTACGATGGTTCGTAGTCGTAGTTTTGAGCCCAGCTTTTTTGGGAAGCGAAGAGCGTCACGACAATACCCAAAGCCAAAAACAGAGCGCGGAAGTTATGAGACGTGTTCATTGTTTTCAATTGTTAAAGGAAGCTGTTGCTTTTGTAATGATAACGAAAAGATACAGCTTTTCATTTCAATCGACAAGTCTGTTAACAATCATTAAGCAAAATGACGCCATAAATTCTACAAAGAGGTGACCCTCTTACGGGGTCAATGAAATAAGGGCATAGAAATAGAGTTTTTTGTTCAGATGTTCCTCGTGTTTTTAATCTATCCAAAAAAATTAAAAAGTTTAGTTGACAGTTCAATTTTTATATTCTACATTTGTAGAACAAAATACACATCCATAGAATATGCAACTTTCTAAAGCCGAAGAACAACTCATGGAACACCTCTGGCGGCAAGGCCCCATTTTCATGAAAGACCTGATTGAGGCACATCCCGACCCCAAACCCGCCGCTACCACCGTTGCTACCTTGCTCAAACGGATGCAAGACAAAGGCTTTGTAGGCTACGAAACCTTTGGAAACTCTCGACAATACCATGCCCTTGTCACCAAAGAGGATTATTTCGGCAAACACGTCAAGGGCTTGATTCAGCAATTTTTCGGCAACTCTGCCTCTCAGTTTGCCTCTTTTTTTACCACGGCTACCGACCTCTCCGAAACTGAGTTAGAAGACTTAAAAAGTGTGATTGAACAACAAATCAAAAACAAACAACAATGATACTCTACGTGCTCAAATTCACCGTTGTATCGGCCGTGTTGCTGATGGTTTATCATTTTTTGCTGCGCAAAGAAAAAGTCTATGTTTTTAGTCGATTTTTCTTAGTATTTGGGCTGGCGTTCGCTGCCCTTGTGCCCTTCATCCCCATCCAACTTCCTTCTACGGTCGCGCCCGTGCCTACCTACCTCAGCCATGAAACAGCCATTATTTCGCCCAACCTTGCCCCAAAAGCCGCAACAACTTCCCCTGTTGTCCAGCAGACGGTTGAAAAAACAATCACGTTTTTCCCTTCTTTGGAGCAACTCATTGGCGGGTTGTACCTACTGGTAGCTAGCTTATTATTAGTACGTTTTGTTAAAAATCTTTGGCTCATGCGAAAGAGCATTGGGCAACATCCCGTCATTCGGCAAGGCCAATTAAGGATTGTTCTTCTTCCCCAAGCCGTCACTCCTTACAGTTTTTGGAATTACGTTTTTGTCAACGAAACCGAATATTACCAAGGCAGCATTGAACCCGAAATTTGGCAGCACGAAGAAGCGCACATTCGTCAGAAACACACGTTTGATATTCTTTGGAGCGAGTTCTTCAAAATCATCGGCTGGTTCAACCCCGCCGTGTGGTACTACCGCCACGCGATTGCCCTCAATCACGAGTTTTTGGCCGACGAATGGGTACTTCGCGCCCATCCCAATCCGCCCGTTTACCAATACTTGCTACTCCACCGCCTTTGTCACCACACACACCTTGCCTTGTCGAGTTCATTTAATTATAAAATCACCAAAACCCGTTTCGCCATGATGCAAAAAAACACAACCCCTCTCCGCGCATTTGGTCTTCAAGCTGCTGCCTTTGTCACCATCTTAGGGGTAGGCATTGCTTTTTCCGACCTTAGTTGGGCGCAAACACCTGCTCCTCCAACTATTCAACCTGCTTCTGGCGCCAAAGCCATCTCTAACCCCGATGGAGCCTCTCCCGAAATGATTGCCGAATACCAAAAGCTGGTCAACAAATACCTCACAAAAGGGGTACACAACGGCAAAGAATGGAGCCGATTAGACCTACCTAACGAAACTGACCGAGCCCGTTTGGAAGTGCTTTTTAAGTCGATGAGTGAAGCCCAACAGCTACAGCAGCAGTATGCCATGAATCCACCTTTAAAACCATTGCCAAGAATTACGCCTACGGAAAAAGAGTTTGAATCCTACAAAAATCCAAAAATTTACGGACTCTGGCTTGATGGCAAAAAAGTACCTAATTCGGTGTTGGACAACTACAAAGCGTCTGATTTCTCGCAAGTATTTATCAGTCGCCTTTACAAAAACGCCCAAGCCACAATTGGTTATAAATACAAGTTTCAGCTGGATTTAGAGACCACGGCCTACTATGAAAAATACCGAGCCGAAAAGCTGGCAGATAAACGTTACTACTTGGGTTTTAACATGGAAAAATGGAAGAAAGAAAACGCCGAGAAAGGCAAATAAACATAACTATTCAAACAAAAAGTGGCTGTCCCTTAGGTTGGAGACAGCCACTTTTTTTATAAAAACGAGCATTACAAGCTATTTCCAATCCCCACAATGACCACCGAAACGAGCATGGTGAGAATCCCTAGCACAATCGTGCGGAAGGTACGAGGAGAAACGGCTTTCCACTCCTTAAAATACAATCCCCATAAGTTGGCCGTTAGGATGATGGTTGCCATGTGGAGAATCCACGAACTAGCTCCATTGCCCAGTTTACTTTCCCCCATTCCGTAGAAGAAAAATTGCAAAAACCAGGTAGTTCCCGCAATTGCTGAGAATACATAGTTTTTGACGAGGGGCGTGGTGGGATTGAGGTAGTCGCCAAACGATTTGTTGCGGCTATTAAGAATCATACACCAAATAAAATTGGTCGTCAGTCCGCCCCAGAGTAACACCACATAAATCACGTTGTTTTGGTAAAGTGGATTCATCCCCGATGCGACGGCGGCGTCAGCCATGGGTTTTCCAGCTTCGATACCAAAATTAAAGCACGCGCTCAACGTTCCCGAAATAATGGCCACTACCAATCCTTTTCCCACGTTAAACTCCGCCACACTTTTTTGTTTTTCTTCGGTAGAAAGTTCGTTTTCTTTCATCATTCCTGCTTTTCCACAAATAAAAATACCAAGCAAGCACACCGCAATTCCCAGCAACACCACTTGGCCACTACGCGAATTAATCATATCAATGATAGACACTTTTCCTTCGGTTGGATACACTGCGTAGAAAATAGCAGGAAGCAATGACCCAAACGCCGAACAGAACCCTAAAGTCACGGAGTTGCCCAGCGACATGCCCAAATAACGAACTCCCAACCCATACGTAAGTCCACCGATTCCCCATAAAAGTCCAAAGAAAATGGTCAGTTTAATAACATCAGAGGAGGTCGCTTTGATGATTTCGGAAAAACCTGGAATGGTTAACCAAGCGGCCAGAGGCGGCATAATGAGCCACGAGAATAGCCCCCCGATAATCCAATAACTTTCCCAAGACCATCCTTTTACTTTTTTGTAGGGCATATAAAAACTACCCGAGGCAAATCCCCCTATTGAGTGAAAAATAACGCCTAAAATAGACTCCATGAGAAAACGGTTTTTGAGTTAGTAAAGAGTTGAAAATTGTATTAATACAACAAATTGTACAAACTTAGATAGCTGCATACCCTCAACTGTCCTTGACTGTCATGTAAAAAGATTTTTTTTACTCCGTTTTACGCACCATGTATTGTAGCTTTTTTGGAGTGCATCGAAACGCAAAAATGAGGAAGTTCTTGCATGAGGGGGATGAGCGGCGTAATTTTGGATTCTCAATTTTGTAAAAAATTAACACGCATCGCGTACCACCTTCCAATGATTTTATACAGTACCAAAAATACACAGCTCAAAGCCTCCTTAGAAGAAGCTGTTTTTCGTAGCCTTCCTGCCGACAATGGGTTGTATATGCCCGAACATATTCCCAGTATTTCACCCGATTTTTTAGCGAATATCGAGCAACGTTCGTTCAACGAAATTGCGTTTGAAGTATCAAAAACACTTTTGAGCGACGACATTCCCGAAGCCGATATTCTGCAAATTGTGGAGCGGGCCTTTGATTTCGATGCGCCAGTCGTACCAATTGAAGAAAAAACGTATTGTTTAGAGCTTTTTCACGGGCCATCGATGGCATTCAAGGATTTTGGGGCGCGCTTTATGGCGTCGTTGATGTCTTATTTTTTGGTACGTTCGCAGCAAGAAATACGCATTTTGGTGGCTACTTCGGGAGATACAGGGGGCGCAGTGGCCCAAGGATTTCACAATGTACCGGGCATCAACGTAACGATTTTGTACCCCAGCGGAAAGGTCAGCGATATTCAAGAAAAACAATTGACCACCTTGGGCGGAAACGTAACCGCACTGGAAGTGGACGGTACATTTGATGACTGTCAGGCGTTGGTAAAACAAGCTTTTTTGGACGACGAACTCAATAAAAAGTACAACCTAGCCTCGGCCAATTCCATCAATATTTCACGCCTTATCCCGCAGTCGTTCTATTATTTTAGAGCGTATGCGCAAGTAAAGCATTTAGGTCTGCCAGTCGTTTTTTCGGTGCCAAGCGGAAACTTTGGCAACTTGAGCGCTGGCCTTTTGGCGTATCGGATGGGTTTGCCCGTGGCGCATTTTATTGCCACCACCAACCGTAACAACGTCGTTCCTAACTATTTGTCGAACGGAAATTATGCGCCTGTACCGTCGGTTGAAACCATTTCCAACGCCATGGACGTCGGCAATCCAAGCAATTTTGTGCGGATGACACGCTTTTTTGGTGATGAATGGGCCAAAGTAAAACAAGACATTTCGGGTTTTTGGTTTAATGATGACCAAACCAAAGCCGCCATGCGCGAGGTATATGACCGCACGGGCTATTTGATGTGCCCACATACGGCCGTGGCTTATTTAGGTTTAAAAGAATACACTAACCTAACCCAAAAAGAAGTAGCGGGGGTATTTTTGTCAACGGCGCATTATGCCAAATTCTTAAACGTCGTTGAAGAAGCGTTGGGCACTGGCGAGGTCGAGATTCCGACACGTTTGTCTGATTTGCTCAGCAAAGAAAAAGTAGCCACCCCAATGACCAAACAGTTTGCTGATTTCAAATCCTATTTGTTGGGATAAAATATGAACATCATCGTTGCTCGAACTTCTGAACACTACCTTGAGGCGGTCGAACTCTTCAAAGAATACGCCACCAGCCTTGGCATTGATTTGCAGTTTCAGAAGTTCGACAACGAACTTCAAACCCTTCCGACCATGTACGGCCCGCCTGTGGGCGAGTTGTGGTTGTTGGAAGAAGACAACAGTTTTGTAGGCTGCGCCGCCTTGCGAAAACTAGAAGAAGGTGTCTGTGAACTAAAACGGATGTATATCCGCCCTATCTACAGAGGTAAGCGCTGGGGACGGGAATTGATGGACGTGGCGCTCCAAACCGCTCAATCGTTAGGCTACCATACCATGCGTTTAGACAGCCTACAACGCTTGGAAGCCGCCGTAAAACTATATGCCTCCTACGGCTTTCAGCCAATCTCTCCTTATAATTTCAATCCAGAGGCAGATGTGGTCTATTTTGAGAAAAATCTCCTTTCCTAGACTTCCACCTCATCCCCAAAATTCTCCATTCATTTTGTCCTTTAACCGTTGGTCGTAAAAAATATTTTATTACCTTGCATTGCATAGTACCTTTGAATCAACAATAAAGCCCCACGGCATACAAACCAACTTTTAACAATCACTTATAAATCAACCATAGCCATGAACAATAAGCCCTTACGTCGAATCCAAAGTGAAGCCGTTTTAGGCGGTGTCGCTGCTGGTCTTGCCGATTATTTCGGAATGGACAAAGCCTTGATGCGTGTTATCCTTATCGTCTTAATGATTTTTGCGAAAGGGTTCCCTATCGTATTATTATACATCATTCTGTGGGTAGCATTGCCAGTAGGCGGCCCTTCTACTCCCGCCGTTGGGTTGGAGAATAGTTGGCAGTATCCCGACGATATGGCTCCAAAGAAAACCAGTAACCGTGGAATAGAAATCGTAGGATACGGTTTACTTTTGATTGGCGGATTTATGCTTTTCGACCGTCTTTTCTACTGGATGCACCTACAAAAGTATATTCCAGCGGCTATTTTGATTGGCATTGGTTTGTTTTTGATTTTGAGACACAATAACTCCCAAAGCGGAACGCCAACGTCATCGGTGGATAGCGACCGTGCTACCCCCTCGTGGACCGACTCGGCCCCTATCTCTTCGTGGCAGCCTCCTGCTTCTACCGAATCGACGGCGCCATCTTCGGATGAACCCAAAGAGGACAAAAGCCCCGATGAGCCCAAAGCCTAATACAGCATTACTCACTAAAAAAAGTTTACTTCTTTACACCTTTAAATCTTGATTGCCATGAATTATCGAAGCACTTTCTGGGGAATTATCCTCGTATTAATCGGCGGCCTCTTGCTCATGCGTGAGTTGTTCGATTGGTTTGATTTCGAGCGTTATTTTTTACCTGTTGTGTTGATTGTGGGAGGAGCGTTGCTCATTTTTAAAGATAAAATCAAAAATCTTTCTTAACCCCACTTCGCCATGAAACAATCCTCTAATACCCTCGTTTGGGGTTCTATACTTCTAGCCTTTGGGTTGGTGCTTTTGGCCAAAACCCTCGGTTGGTTCCACATTGACTGGGGCTTTACACTTCGCTTTTGGCCTGTTTTATTGATATTGGCAGGAGGCGTTTTGTTACTCAAACAATCGTGGTCTGGGGTCGTAACCGCCATTTTGATTGCCTTAGCGATTCCATCAGCCATCATTAATGGTGCCAATAAAAAGTTTCACGACTGGGACGACCGTGGTTTTGAGTTTAACATCGACGATTTTGATGACGATGATGACGACCACCATAACCACCGCAAGGACTACGAAGAACGCTCCGATACCTACTCAAAAGACGGGAAAACCCACTTTTCTGAGCCATTTACCGAAAATATTGCCGATGCAACTTTGAAGTTTGGCGCTGGCGCAGGTGAATTTACCATTGAAGGCACTACCTCTCAACTGGTAGAAGCAGATGCTGAGACGGAGTTTGGGAACTATATTATGACCGCAAAACGAAACGAAAGCACCAAAACTAGCGTGGTGGACTTTGAAATGGAAAGCAAAGACAGCACAGGTCGAAAGAAAATCCGTATTCGTGATTTTGACAATATGGATAACCGCGTAGAAATGCGTTTGAGCGATAAACCTACTTGGACTTTCGATTTGGGGCTTGGTGCTGGAAAAGGAAATTTCGACTTGTCGGCTTATCGGGTGAAAAAAGTAAAACTCGGTGCAGGTGCTGCCGAAGTTGACCTCAAACTCGGCGAAAATGTTGAAAACGACGCCCAAATCGACATCGAAGCTGGCGTAGCCTCCATCGAAATTAACATCCCCGAATCGGTAGGGTGTGAATTTAAAATCGATGGGGCGCTAAATTCAAAAGACCTCGACAATTTTGAAAAAATCAGCAGCGGTTTGTATCGCACATCTAACTACAACTCGGCGAAGAAAAAAATCAAAATTTCGTACGAGGGTGGCATCTCTTCTCTGGAAGTGAATCGTTACTAGGCTGGCACAGTGCCTTTGCTAAATAAATAGTCTCAAAAATGCTGCTGGTCAGAATGACTGGCAGCATTTTTGTTTTTTGTACCTTTGTAACACACGCAACAAAAGCGGCCTTTTTTCGTTCACTATTGGCAAACATCGCACAACAATGAAACAACTACTGACTGCCTCGGCATTATTGGCAAGCATAACCCTCTTTGCACAAAGCACGCCCAAAGATTTCACCATATCGGGTACGGCTAAAACATTGCAAACCAACGACAAAGTATATCTTGAAATCCCTGGAACTCAGCCGTTGGTTGTGCTAGACTCAGTGACGGTGGGTAACGATAAACGTTTTACATTTAAGCGTAAAGAGCTTGACGAAGGAACTGTTTATCAGGTGAACATCGCTAAAAAACAGCGCTTCATTGTGTTGATTGAAGGCGGCGAAAATATTGAAGTTACGGCGGATGGAACGGAAAATGGCGCTGCGCAAATCAAAGGTTCGGCCAACAACGATAATTACCAGAAATTGATAGGGATGTACAAGGTAATGTCAGAAAAATCGGCCAAATGGCAAGATGAATACGCCAAAGCTGAACAAAAGAAAGACAGCAAGAAAATAGCCGAAATTCAGCAAGCATTTGAAGCAGAAAGCAAGGACTTTACAGCCAAAGTGAAGGCGATGATTCCAGAAATGGGCACATCCCTTTCGGCATTGTTTGCGACCAATTTCCTCAACCCAGAGGTAGAAATGAGTACTATCTTTGAGCTGGCCCAGAAGTTTGAAAAAGAGCGCCCTAACATGAAGCAAGGGCAGATTTTTGTCGGTAATGCCAAACGTATGCGCGGGATTCAAATTGGTGACAGCGCTCCAGAAATTACTTTAAATACAACCCAAGAAAAACCCCTGAGCCTTTCATCACTTCGCGGAAAAGTAGTTTTGATTGACTTTTGGGCGTCGTGGTGCGGGCCTTGTCGCCAAGAAAACCCTAATGTGGTAAAAGCCTACAATCGCTTCAAGGACAAAGGCTTCGAGATTTTTAGCGTGTCGCTCGACAAAGACAAAACTGCCTGGGTTAAAGCCATTGAAAAAGACGGTTTGTTGTGGCCAAGTCACGTATCTGATTTGAAGTATTGGCAATCGGCTGCTGCCCAAACATACGGGGTGAACGGTATTCCTGCAACGTTTTTGTTGGACAAAGACGGAAAAATTATCGGTAAAAACCTTCGCGGTGAAGCACTTGAGAAAAAATTAGAAGAAGTGTTGAAAGTAAATAATTAGGAAATTCTGTGTGAAATCACCTAATCAAAAACATCAAGCAGGTCAGTACGACAAAATTTTCAAGGAGAATATTGAAGCCGTAATTTCAAGTATCATGCAAAATGTACTTGAAATTACGGCTGTTTTTATGGAGGAACTACCTGATGACATTCAACATACTAAAGAAAGAAAGCCTGACGTACTCAAAAAAATAACTGATAACCAAGGAAATACATTTGTACTTCAAATAGAATTTCAAGTAAAAGATGAACCTGAAATGATTTACCGTATGGGTGAATATTACTTTATGCTTGAGCGAAAGTATAAAATTCCCGTAAAGCAATTTGTTATTTTTCTTGGTGCAGATGACCCCAAAATGCCAACAGAACTTGACAGAGAAATGCTCAAATTTAAGTTTTCTCTTATCTCCATTTCAACATTGGACTATCATCTTTTTCTTAAATCGGATAAACCAGAAGAAGTCATTTTAGGTATTTTAGCAAACTTCAAAGATGAAAATCCAGAAGATGCTCTAACACAGATACTGGTTCGTATTAAAGAAACCACTAAAGGCGATTTTTCGTTAAATAGATACTTCAATCAGTTGCGAGTATTGGCACAACTTCGTAATTTAGAGCTAAATTTAAAAAACGCTATGGATAGCATCGCAGAATACATCAAGGAAGAAAAGGACGTTCTTTTTTTGAGAGGACTGGATAAAGGGCAGCAAAAAGAGCAAGTTAAAATTATTACGAATTTGCTCCAAAAGCTAAACCTACCTTTTGAACAAATCGCTGACATTGCAGGAACAACAGTGGAATTTGTTAAGTCTATACACCGACAAATTTCTGGCAAATAGCTGTTTATAAGTAACTATTTTGAAAACTTTTCAGGTGTTCGTCACTTGGAAAGTTTTTTTATTTTGAGTCAAACCTTAATCTTTACAGTATTCTAAAACCAGCGAAACCATGCGCCATTTTTACCTCTCAACTATTCTTACTGCGTTATCTGGCCTCGGAGCCCTTGCTCAAACCTCCGACTTTACCCGTGAACATGAGTTTACCAACAACTGCGAAGGGCCGTCGGTGGATGGTGAAGGCAATGTCTATGCCGTCAACTACGCCATGGACGGCACCATTGCCCAAATCCCCAAACGCAATAAAACGTCGATTTTTTTGACCTTACCCAAAGGAAGCACAGGAAATGGGATACGTTTTGGCAATGCCAACACTTTTTATGTCGCCGACTTTACAGGCCATAATGTACTGAAAGTCAACCTAGCGACAAAGCAAGTGAGTGTTCACTGTCACGAACCAAGCATGAATCAACCCAATGATTTGGCGATTACGAGCAAAGGGCACATTTTTTGTTCGGATCCCAACTGGAAAGCTGGGACGGGGCAAGTCTGGCACGTATCGCCCGAAGGAAAAGCCAAAATTGTAGCTCCCTCAATGGGAACAACCAACGGCATTGATGTGAGTCCTGACGAACGGACATTGTACGTCAATGAAAGCGTGCAACGTAACGTCTGGGCTTTCGACATTGGTGCGGATGGAAGCTTATCAAACAAACGTTTGTTGATACAATTTGCCGACGGAGGCATGGACGGAATGCGCTGCGACGCCAACGGAAATCTGTATATCACACGTCATGGCAAGGGAGAAGTAGCGATTGTAGCACCCGATGGAAAAATCGTTAAGACCATCAAAACCAAAGGCAAAAGTGTGTCTAATATTTGTTTTGGAGGCAAAAAAGGGCGAACTTGCTACATCACTTTACAAGACAGAGGCTGTATGGAAACTTTTACCGCCGATGCTCCTGGTAGAGAGTGGACAATGATGCAAGCTTTTTTAGGAAAGAAATAACCCCATTAATACGTTTAAATGCAGAAGTTTAACGCTCTTATCATTCTGATTTTAGGCTTACTGGCAGCTCGTTCGGATGCCCCGCGCGAACAAATGATAACGTTGGGAATGGCTTTTCAAGATTTGAATACGCAGATTCGTGAACAAACCCTGACGCCTGATTCCGCTCAATTGCGCTTTCAGGCTATTTTGCGAGAATTGCGCCAAGTAACTCAGCCGTATCGTCAGCAAAACTGCACGGATTCGGTTCGATTTGTGTTTCCATTGCGCGATTACGATGCCAACAACATCGGAGGACATGGATCAGGTTTTCGCCCAAAAGGCTTCAATTTATTTGACCATAAAGTACAAGGAAGCCATCCCGCACACGATATTTTTGTCTATGACCGTAACCAAGATAGCGTTGATGACCAGACAGATAAGCCCGTGGATGTGTTGGCGATGCGCCCTGGTATTGTTGTAGCAACAGAAACTAATTGGTCACCCGAAAGCTTGTACCGAGGCGGAAATTTTGTGTGGATTTATGACCCTTGCCTCGATGGCTTATTTTATTACGCCCACCACAGCAAAGTAATGGTAGAAGCAGGCGATGAAATAACGCTTGGACAAAAAATAGCGGAAGTAGGTCGTACGGGGCTCAACGCCGCCAAGGCACGCTCAGGAACCCACCTCCACATGATGTATCTTCAGCTGACTCCCGAAGCGCTTCCTCATCCTGTAAATACCTACGATTGGCTAGCGAGCGCTGAAATAATACGATAAAATTAATTACAGGCTATGACTCAAGTTACGCTTACACTTTCTGAAAGTAAACAGGCTGAAGCTTTACTTCAGTACTTAGAGTCGTTGGATTTTGTAAAAATAGAACGACAAATTACGTCGCCCACTCCCACAAAAAAAGCTTTGAAAGCTGCACAGGGAATGAGGGATTTCTTAACACAATTGCCCAACCATACTTCCAATCAATCTGAAGTGAATAAGGCTGTCAGAGAAGTTCGAGAAGGCAATTTTGAATAATCTATATGATACGCGTCATCATTGACCCCAATCTAATTGCCAGTGTGTTGATTGGGGGTATCACAAGAGAACGATTTATAGAATTGACCCATCACTTAGATACAATAGAGTTTTTGTACTGTGACCAATTAATTAAAGAGGTACGAAGTTTTCCACGGAAAAACTACTTTAAGACAAAAGGTATTGACAGCGCTATTGTTAAAACGTTTTTGGAATATTTTCAAGGGTTTGCTGTTAAGGTAATCGTAACCTCTCAGGTAAAAGTAGGGCGTGACAGAAACGACCATTATTTACTGAGTCTAGCAAGAGATGGTAGAGCAACTTATCTAATCACTGGTGATCCAGACTTGCTGCAACTTCAAAATTACGCTACAACTAAAATTGTAAACCTGAAAAAATTCATGGATATATTGGAGGAAATTAGGTAACAAATTAGCGCTTTGCCACTTGAAATAATACGATAAAAAAAATCGCCGCATGGTGACCCATAGCGGCGATTCTCTTCACGAAACCAATCACTTCTTTACCAATCCACTTAACTCTTTTTGAAGCGTTTTGTTATCAGGAAATTCTTGCGGAATCCAGCGTTCTACAATCTTTCCTTGCGCATCTATCAATACGAACGGATAACCCATGGTGGTTGCGTAGGTTTCTTTTAATTTTTGTGCGTCTTCGTCGGAAGCCCAAAGATGGACAACACTCGGACGGTTTTCGGTCAACGAATGCCAAAGCTCAAAAGACGTATTGGGTGTAACGTTGAGATAAACAAACGTTAAACGACCTTTGTAAGCTTCTTCGAGCGGCTTAAAAATAAGCTCGTGCTGTTTTAAATTAAAGCAAAAAGCGATGCAAATGGGCTTACCTTGAAGACTTTGGAGGGTTACTTCTTTGCCATCGCGGTCTTTGAGTAAAAAGTTGGGGGCACCCTTTCCTACGTACATGCCTTCTTTGGCCGTAATGCTTTGTTTGAAATACGGAAGGAGCTCAGAAGATGGGTACGCACGTTCAAATTTTTCTAATAAACTATGTGCCGCTGTCATGTCGCTTCTAAACGCCACCGCATAATCAACCCAATGCGTGAGCAAGTAAGCGCGTTGTTTGGGGTACGCCCTCAGCTGTTCGTCGCTTTCTTGGTAAGCTAGTTGTAATGCCTCACCCGACAAAATGTAGCGTTGCGCCGAATCTGTTGGGTACTTTTTGGTAATTGGAATCAGGATATGATTTACCAATTCGCGGCGGTACGGCTCACTCATAAGGGCGGCATCGGGCAAGATTTTGAAGTTTTGAAGCGTAAAATTTTCTACCTCTTGACGCTGCGTAGCTTTGAGTTGAACTCCCTGACTTTCGCGGATTTTTTTGTCCAATACCAACTGACGGGTTAAATACGCTTCGGTGTTGATGGTCGCTGTGATGTACGCATCAAACGCTTCGCTGATGGGTTGTTGGCTTTTCAATGTCTGAAAACGCTGTAAGCGAGCTTGTTGCAGGCTGTCCACCTTTGGCAAGATAATACTGTTGTCGTTTTTGGTAGGTTTGTAGCCAAATACGGGCAAGTATTCGTATAAGTTTTCTTTGAAATAATCCCGCAAAAACTCTTGGTAATAGGCATTTGTTCCCTCAAAAGTCAACGATTTGTTGGGATGAATCGTCACCGTTAGCTTATCGTTGGGACTAATAAACAATACCCGATTAAAGCTTTGACTAACAGGCTGGTAGGCCGAAGCCCCCGCAGCAGTCGGGACAATTTGAAGCCGTACCAACTGGGGTTCGGTAAGCTCCACTTCCGCATTGGCTACTTTTTGGTTAGTAATTTCAAAGTAACCAATATTTAGAAACTCAACATCGGCCAAACCAATGGCTGGAGAGGGCTGGAATTTTACTTTTTCCGTCACTAGCGACACCGAAAAATTGGTGGCCTCAGGGGCCATTTTGAGGGTAATTTGGGCATTTTGTGCCTTCAGGACTTGTGCAAACAAAAGCGCAAAAAGGCCATAGAGAGGATATTTCATAATGCGTTATTTTCTAGTAAACGAAAAACGGCGGAACTAATTGTCGATTTAATTGACCGAAAAATTCACCCCTCCCATTGATTCTATCAGTTTAAAGAACTCGTTGGTAGGTGCAACTCGGTGCGTTCGTGATTGAAGTTTTACCTCCGTCCGACTTTGATGATCCACTACTGACACCGTAAGTGCGCAGTGGCCAGGGTAGGCTTGGACTGCTTCGTTGAGTTTGGTCACGAGTACTCCATCCAGCATATCCAAATCCAGTTGGAGTTTGATTTCTTTGGTGAGTTTTTCACGAACTTCGTTCAAAAGCTGCATCGACGTGATTTTAAACTCGTATTGGTCTTCTTGTTTCCAGCGGTTTTGAATTTTCCCTTTGACAAACAAAAAGTGTCCCATTTGGACGTAAGCCGAAAACTTCACAAAATCTTCGCCAAAAAGCGCCATTTCCATCGAACCCGCGTAATCTTCAAGCTTGAAGATACAAAAGGGGTTTCCCGTTTTGGTGGTTCTGACTTGGCTGCTACTCACAATACCCGCCACCGTAATATCTTTGCCAAACAAGAGCGGGCGGCCACCGATTTCTACGTTGGCCACGGCAGGCATATCTCCTTCTTCAGTATCACTGGTTTCAGTAACTTCGGAAGTGAGCATCACTTTATCAAGGGTACAAGTACAGAAGTTGGTCAATTCCAAGCGATACATATCAAGCGGGTGGCCCGAAATGTAGAAACCAACCACGTCTTTTTCAAAACGCAACCGCTCAATGTCGCTCCACTGCTCTACAATAGGCGCTTTAGGTTTGGCAATATCGGCACCGCTTCCACCAAAACCACCAAACAACGATGCCTGCGCATTGGATTTGTCGGCTTGAACGGCGTTGGCGTATTTTATGAGTTTTTCTATTAAGTTTTGTTGTTCACCGTCGGCAGCCGTAAAATACTGAGCACGGTGGTATTCCTCAAACAAATCAAACGCCCCCGCATACGCTAATGATTCGATGGTTTTCTTGTTGACAGTTCTTAGATTGACACGCGTCATAAAGTCAAAAAGGTCTTTGAAAGGGCCGTTATTGGTTCTTTCTTCGATGATGCTTTCTACCGCCGCGTCACCAGTTCCTTTGATACCTCCTAATCCAAAGCGAATTTCGCCACGCTTGTTTACCCCAAAACGCCGTTCCGATTCGTTGACATCAGGGCCCAGTACAGGAATTCCGAGGGCCTTACACTCTTCAAGGAAGAACGTAATTTTTTCGATGTTACCCAGCGAACTCGTCAAGACCGCCGCCATGTATTCGGCGGGATAATGAGCTTTGAGATAAGCCGTTTGGTAGGCTACAAAAGCGTAGCAAGTAGAGTGCGATTTATTGAAGGCGTACGACGCAAAGGCTTCCCAGTCGGTCCATACTTTATCGAGTTTTTTCTCATCAAGACCCTTGTTTTTACCGCCGTCGATAAACTTACTCTTCATTTTGTTCAAGACCTCAATCTGCTTTTTCCCCATGGCCTTCCGCAAAACGTCGGCATCCCCTTTGGTAAAGCCCGCCATTTTCTGCGAAAGGAGCATAATTTGCTCTTGATAAGTACAAATTCCGTACGTATCAGCCAAATATTCCTCCATTTCGGGGAGGTCATACTCTACTTTTTCGCGGCCATGTTTACGGTTGATAAAGTTAGGAATGTACGCAATCGGGCCTGGGCGGTACAGGGCGTTCATGGCGATAAGGTCTTCAAAACGGTCAGGTTTGAGTTCGCGCATGTACTTTTTCATCCCGTCGGATTCAAACTGAAAGACGGCATTGGTCTCACCACGTTGGAAAAGCTCAAATACCTTGACATCATCGAGCGGAATGTAATCAATGTCAATTTTAACCCCGTGGTTGGCCTCAATCATCCTAAGGGCTTCCTTGATAATGGTCAAGTTTCGTAGCCCCAAGAAGTCCATCTTGATTACCCCCGCATCTTCAATTATTTTCCCTTCGTACTGCGTAATCAGCAAATTAGATTCTTTGGAGGTACTCACAGGAATCAAGTCAGTCAAATCTGAAGGGGCAATGATAATCCCTGCCGCGTGAATCCCCACGTTGCGAACTGTTCCTTCCAATTTCTGCGCTTCTTTAAGGACTTTGGCCGTCAGGTCATTTCCTTTCAGCATTTCCCGAAGCTTTTTAAGGTTTTCGACCTCGTCGGGTGTCACAACGTCGGCCATTTTTTCAAGGGGTACTTTAAACACCTTGTCCAAGTTCATGTTATACGTCGGCTTATCAGGCACGAGTTTCACCACGGCGTTGGCCTCTTGCAATGGCAAATCCATCACCCGTGCTACGTCCTTAATCGACGACTTGGCGGCCATGGTACCGTAGGTGATGATTTGGGCCACTTGGTTTTTACCGTATTTCTGCACCACGTAATCAATCACCCGTTGGCGGCCTTCGTCGTCGAAGTCCGTATCAATATCGGGCATGGAGATACGGTCGGGATTCAAGAAACGCTCAAAAAGGAGGTCGTACTTGATTGGGTCAATGTTGGTGATTCCGATGGCATACGCTACGGCGCTTCCCGCTGCCGATCCCCGCCCTGGGCCGATGAGCACGCCCATGTCGCGCCCCGCTTGGATAAAGTCAGCAACGATGAGAAAGTAGCCAGGAAAACCCATGTTTTTGATGGTATTCAGTTCAAAGTTGAGTCGTTCCTCAACCTCTGGCGTAATTTCCTTATATTTTTTCCGAGCCCCTTCAAACGTCCAATGCTTGAGGTATTCCCACTGATTGAGTACATCGGCGGTGAGTTCTTTCATCTTACCGTTGAACTCAATCATTTGCGAAATATTGTGCTTCCTAAACTCTTCAGGAATCGGGAAGTTGGGCAATAAAATGTCTCGATTGAGCTTTAACAACTCTACTTTATCAACGATTTCTTGCGTATTGTCCAGCGATTCGGGTAAATCACTGAACGTTTTGAGCATTTCATCTTTGGTTTTGAAATAAAACTCATCGTTGAAAAACGCAAAGCGCGTGCCTTTGGGCATGGGATTTTCGTCGTCAAAGTCCTTGTTGGTAGGCGTTGACTGTTTATCACCCGTATTGACACACAGCAAAATGTCGTGCGCATTGGCGTCGTCTTGCTCTACGTAATGACTATCATTAGAACATATCACCTTGACGTTGAACTCTTTGGCGTATTTAAGCAGGGCATCGTTGGCAATGATTTGGTCGCGGATACCGTGCCGTTGGATTTCGACGTAATAATCTTCTCCAAATAAATCGAGCCACCACTTAAACTCCTGACGCCCTGCCTCTTCGCCTTTTTTGATGATGGCTTGCGGCACACTTGCCCCGATGCAACAAGTCGTGGCGATGAGTCCTTTGTGGTATTTTACGAGCAGTTCTTTGTCGATACGTGGGTATTTGCCGTACATACCTTCGATGAATCCCAGCGAACAAAGTTTAGCCAAATTTCGGTAGCCTTCGGCATTTTTGGCCAATAACAGTTGGTGGCGGCGAACGTCTTTTTGTTCTTTGGTAAACTGTTTTTTGTGGCGGTCTTCCACCAAATAAAACTCACAGCCCACGATAGGTTTGATACCTTGTTTGTGCCCTTCGGCGACAAACTCAAATACGCCAAACATATTACCGTGGTCAGTAATGGCAATGGCGGGCATGTCGTCGGCTTTGGCCTTTTTAAACAGTTTTTTTATATCTGCCGCCCCGTCGAGTAACGAATATTGGGTATGGCAGTGGAGGTGGGAGAATTGCATAAGTAGGGGATATTGGGGTATTAGTCAATATTTTTATAATCAATATGCGTATAGTATTCACTACTTTGAGCAAGTTTATACTCTTCTCTGTCAAAATTGCCCTCTAACATTTCCACACGCACAATTTGTTCTAATTGGTGTTTCAATATAGGTAACTCATTTTGGAGAATATCAAATGCAATAAAACGGTCTATACCGATATAATCATGCGCTACACGATTACGAAAACTCTTTATCTGAGACCATGCTAAGTCTGGATGTTTTATTTTAAGAACTTCACTCACACGGTTAGATTGCTCTCCAATGTTAATAAGTAACATAAGAGACGCATTAAAATTTTGCTGGTCATTAGCTCGAAAAAATTCAATAGCTTTTTCGAACTTAGCAATGTATAACTGTATTTTTCCGATAGATTCAAGCATTCTTAGCAAATAAACCAAGTCATTTTTAATGTCGTGTTGCATATACCAAATCTTTTTTAGCACGATAAAGAATAATTGGGTCGGCATATTTTTCAAACATAATATCTACTTTAATAGCCAAGTCAGATTCGATTTTTTCCTTGAATTGAATCCATTTTTTGAAATCACTCGGGTCAGCATCTATCAACAAATCTAAATCATTAGCTTTCTCGCCACGCGCCATTGAGCCAAAAACACCAATTTTTTCTAGATTGTACGTCTGAAAAAAGATTGGGTTTTCTAAGTATTGAATAATTGTTTGTAGAGACAGCATGTGATAACCAAAATAATACAACACTTATCCAAAGTTACGGTTTTCTGCTAGAAAGCAGAAGGAGGCCGTCGCGAAAATTGTGGTGGGGGAGATTAGCGTGAGGGGTTAGCTACTTGCCAAGCCACTTAAAAAATCATCGTTGCCCGTTTTTGCAGCAAGGCGTAGTCTATCTTTTCGGCTGTGTCCGAAGGTTGATGGTAATCGGAATGTTCACCATCAAAGAAGAATGCAATGAGGATATTGTTTTTGGCAAAATTGTAATAATCGGAGATGCTTGGCATTGAAAAAATATCAGTTTAGCAGCACTAGTTCTAGTCTACTCTTCCCAAACTCAAAATTAACATAATCCCGCTTTAAATGGGCTGAAAACGGCGTTTTGTTCAAAATGAGCAAAAGAAAGTCAAAAATGAGTTAATAAAAATTGAAATTTTTTACATCAAAACTTTTCAAATGTCAAAAATGAGACAAAGAATGTCCATTTTCAGATAACACCCCTACTTCGTTCGATACGATATTTGTACAGCTTATTTATTCACTCATAACTCATTCTTTTATGAAAACTTCCCGCACATTTTGGTTATCTCTTTCGACTGTCGTATTGGTTGGTTGGCTCGTGGCTTGTAATGAAAAAGAAGAAGTTGTGCCTGAGCCAGAACAATTGACGGCGGCCAACTTTGTAGATCAATTACGCGCTCCCATCGGACTCACCCTCGACACCAAAGGACAGCTTTGGGTCACCGAAGCTGGTACGGGTAAAAACGACGGAAGCATCGTCATGATTACCCCACAAGGAACAAAAACGACGGCCATGACGGGCTTTCCTTCAGTCATTGCCAACGGGGCGATTGAAGGTATGAGCCACCCTCTTTTCCACGATGGAAAACTATACGTGCTTCACGGTGTCAGTGGAATGCTTTATACCATTGATGTTGCTTCATTTAAGGCAGGAGATGCCGCACTTGCTTTGGCGACAGCCCAGAAAGAAGATGTAGGAACGTACATCCGAAGCCTCAACCTGACCAACCCGATTAACTCAAACGTATTTGATTTGGTAATGGGGCCTGATGGAAACTTGTACATCGCCGATGCGGGTGCGAATGCCATCTTTAAACGCGACAAAGCCACGGGTAAATTGAGCTTGTTTGCCAAAATTCCTGATGCGGCGACCAAAGTGGAGGCCGTACCGACGGGGATTGTGTTTGACGGTACGCGTTTTTTGGTGACAACGCTCAGTGGATTTCCATTCGCCCCAGGCAACGCTAAAATGTACCAAATCACCACCGATGGTACTGTGAGTGAATACAAAACGGGTTTTACGACCTTGTCGCACCTAACGCTTTCAAAAAACAATAAACCGTTGGCGATTCAGATGGCTGAGTTTGGAGCGACGGGCTTTCAGCCGCTTTCAGGAAAAGTGGTTAATGAAGAAGGGAAAGTCTTACTCCCAAGTATTATGATGCCAACCGACATTGAGCGCAGCGGAAACCGCGAGTTTTACCTACTAAGCTATGCGCTTGGAACTATTCAGAAATTGAGCTACTAAAATTTTACTAATTAACCTTTTTCCCTACAACAATGAAAAACTATCCTATTTACGCATTTGCCCTACTTGTTTTATTATTTGCGGCTTGCCAATCGGCCGAAGAATCGAAAGATACGGCCAAAGCCGAAGTGGAGTTGTCGGATTCGGCGCTCATCAAACGTGGTGAATACTTGGTAGGCATTATGGGCTGCCAAGATTGCCACTCCCCCAAACAGCTGGGTCCCAAAGGCCCCGAAGTAGTTCCTGGTCGCCACTTGTCTGGTTATCCCGCCGACCGCCCCGTGGGAAAAGTTACCCCAGAGGCGCTGAAAAACGGCTGGATGCTGTTAGGTGGCGACGGAACATCGGCAGTGGGCCCGTGGGGAATGAGCTTTGCGGCCAACCTCACTTCCGACACTACGGGAATTGGGTCGTGGTCGTTTGAGCAGTTTAAAATTGCCCTTACGCAAGGCAAGTCCAAAGGGATTGCCACGGCTCGTCCGTTGTTGCCTCCGATGCCTTGGCCCAACTACGTAAACATGGCCGACGAAGACTTACGAGCGGTATTTGCCTACTTGAAAAGTACTCCGCCTGTTAACAACATCGTGCCGATGCCTATCGCGCCTGATAAGTTGTAATAACCATTTTTGACGTAATTCTCTCGCTTTGAGCCCTCCTTTTTGGGAGGGCTAGGCGATAGCCTTGCCCTGTTGGGGCAGTGATGGCTGACACTTTCGTGGTAGAAAGGGAAGGAGGATTACGGAAATATTTGACGAAATGTTTCTACCTCCTTTTTCTACTACCCATTTATAAATTTTACTCTGTAACGTTTTTAAACTTTTCTACCCATGAAAAAGATCCTTTTTCTTTTCATTGCTTTTCTGACGATGCAAAACCTGCTGGCTCAGACTAAAACTTGGACAGGGACTGCCAGTACAAACTGGAATACTGCTTCCAATTGGTCGCCTAGCGGTGTACCTAGTTCTGCTGATGAAGTAAGCATACCTAATACAGCCAATGACCCTGTAATCTCGTCAGGCTCATTTACAGTAAAACAAATTACGATTAGTGCTTCCGCGTTATTGACGGTAAACGGTGGAGCTACATTATCGGTTAGCGGTACTACAAGACCATCAGTAAATACATTAGGAGCACAAATTACGGTTTCGGGCTCGTTTATTAATAACGGAACCCTAAATGTATCTACAACCAACCCAGGTGTAGTTGGGGTTCTTCTGTCAGGTAGTGGAGCCGCTTTTACTAACGATGGAACTGCAACATTCTCTCCTTCTGAGTCACAAATTAAATTTAGTGGTAGTAACCAGACAGCTACCAATACTGCAACAGGGGTAATCAATTTCAATGGAATCTATGATGGTATCTATTGTTTTGAAACAGTAACAAATGTTTCTTTTGTAAATCAAGGCAGTATTACATACACGGGTGGCCTTGAGCTATTGGCTTTTGTAGAAGGGTGTACTCTTACTAATTCTGGTACTCTTACTTACAATGGTGCTACTCCTTCTGCACGTGGAATATATTTATCTGGAGCGACATTAAATAACAATGCGTGTGGTAAAATATCATTAATTAATAGGGACTATTTTATGCAGGCAACTGCTAGCACGACCAATTCGGGCTCCATAATTGCCCACAGATTGAATAATGCAGCTCCTAGTACATTTACGAATGCAGGTGTTTTAAAGTACAATACATTACAAAACGGCACGATTACCCAAAATACGGGTTCAGTGATAGTTAATAATAACCCGACTAATAGTACCATTTTTACCTATCAAGGCACTTTTTCTGGTACGATAGGAATCTTTACCAATGAATCTGCCACTATTTCCGCGGGTAATTACGACCAAAACACCAATACTTTCACTCCATCGGGGGGATTACCTACGGGTTCGCAAACGTTATATGCTAGAATTACGCCCACCACAGGAGGATGTTTTTATGTCGTTCCGTTTACCTATAACAACGGCTGCACCCAAGTCGCTACTTCTACTGCTAATATGACTTGGAATGGCTCGGTAAGCTCCGATTGGACAAACCCCTGTAACTGGACACCCAATGGCGTGCCGGGGGCTGGGAATTCGGCCGTCATCCCGACTTCTAGTACTTACCCAACAATTGCGACGGGAGTCAATGCTTCGGTAAAGCAAGTATATATGACGGGTGATAGTAGATTGACGGTAGAAACGGGGGCAAGCTTAACCGCCCAAAACAATATCAGTGGTATTTATTTAAGAGATAATGCTCAATTTATTAATAGAGGTAGCACCACCGTAACGAATGTTAACGCCAATAATCAAAGCCTATCTACGGTTTGGTTGGCAGTCTCTACCACAACATTTGATAACTATGGAACCTTGACCGTGAATGGTAATCAAAATATGGGCCTGTATGTAGAAGGAACTTTCAATAACAAAACGGGAGCCACGCTAACTGCTTCGGGTTACAGAGGTGTTTATATACAAGCAGGAGGAAAAATTATCAACGAAAGCAACGCGACTATCAATGCGACTGGTTCAAATATTGGTTTGGTGCTAGACGGCCAAAATATAACCAGTAGCAATAGCGGTACTATCAACAGCAGTAAAATTGAAATCGTCAACGCAACCACGTTTACGAATCAGAACTGTGGTGTTATTAAAACTACGGGTAACCTTGATATGTCGGGTAACGCTGTCTTTAATAATTATGGATATGCCAACATAGGAACGGATCTAGGGCATTACGTAGCTACGACCAATAACTATGGAGTACTTAAATATAACAGCCTAGTAGGGAGTGTGAATAATACGACTAATTCAGTTGTTGTCAATAACACTACGCCTATTTTTACGTTTGGTGCTTCGTACAATGGCAATGTGAATGGCATCTTTACCAATGAAGCGGCTACAACTTCTGCGGGTACGTATAACCAAGCAAATAATACTTTCACTCCGTCGGGAGGATTACCTACGGGTTCACAAACGTTATACGCCAAAATTACCCCCAATACGGGAGGTTGTTTTTATGTCGTTCCGTTTACCTATACGAATGCGGGCCAACCCGACTATAGCATCACTACCACAAACAATAACCTCGTCATCACAGACCTAATAGGCACAGGGGAGACACTGGAAATTAGTCAAAATGGTAGTAACATTCATTTCAGTGTAGCTGGCAAGAAGTTTAGTTTAAACAACGGTACTACCACCAACTTCCCTGCTGATGTACCCCTGAGTAATTTGGGAAGCATCACCGTAAACACTGCTAACGGCAATGATATTATCGGCGTGGGAGCCTTCAACAGCGAGGTTCTTCCCTCGCTGACCATCAACGGCGGCACGGGCGACGACCAAGTGTATTTTCACGGAGATATTACCTTTATTACCAACGCCAACTTGGATGTGGACTTACAAAACGATGACGCCAACCCAGGAGTAGATGTTATTGCATTTGCGCCTAATGCTAACATTGTGCTTCAAGGAACAGGGGCAGCAACCCTCAAAGTAAGCAAAAATGTAATATTTAATAACGGTAGTACCCTCGGAACCAATAATGGGAACCTCACCATAGAAGCAAACCAACAAGCAAGTCCTACCGCTGGCAACTTTATAGGTATTTTCATGAACTTTAGTACGCAAGTGCAAGTGCTAGGTTCTGGACTTATGACGGTCAAAGGAAAAGGAGGAAACGACGTATCGGGTAGTCAGATAGGCATTTTTCTGACCTATGGAGGAATAATCTATGGGGGTAGCAATACCGTCACAGTAGTGGGTAATGGCGGTGCTTCGAGTGGCGGTTTTAACTACGGCATTTTTATTCAGGAAAGTCCTTCTAAAATAACTTCCCTAGGAGGAGCTGTAACCGTAGAAGGAACGGGTGGAGGAACAGGAGGCAGTAGTGGCAATGAAGGAGTACGAGTTACCTCGTCTGGGCAAATTACGTCTGCTGGAACGGGTGCGGTGACGGTTACTGGGCGAGGCGGAAACCTTTCGACGGGAGACAGTAATATAGGTATTGATTTACAAAATTCGGGTAAAATCACTTCCGTAGGCGGCTCGGTCACTGTCAATGCCTACGGCGGAGGCAGTGGTACTAGCCAACTAAACTATGGGCTTTCAATGAGCAAAAGCGCCGAAATCTCGGCGGGAGGAACTGGAAGTGTGACTATCATGGGAGAAGGTGGAACGGCTACGGGTTCTTCAAACCACGGCATCGCATTGGAAGGATTGATTACCTCTGAGGGAGGAAATATCTCGCTTACGGGCAAAGCAGGTGGTGGAAGCTCAGGTACCAATGGTATTTACATGTCAAAACAGGGTTTGGCGCCCGTCTCTAGCATCACGACGGAAGTAAATGGCGGTAACATTACCATCACGACCAACAGTTTACGCATTGTTGACTCCCCCGTTATTCGTACCAATGCCGAAGGCACCGTAACCCTAAAACCCTTCACAGCGGGCGCGGCTATTGATATTTCTTTTACTCCCGATGGGGCAAACGCTCCCCTTATCTTATCCGACAGTGAACTGGACAGAATTAGCACGGGAACACTCATCATCGGCGATGGTACCGCAGGAGACATCACCGTTGGCATTGGGGTAACTCGCCCTACTTCTACCAATATGCAACTTATCAGCAATGGAGATGTGACCATCAGCGGCGGCAACATCAACACAGGGGGCGGCACGCTTTTACTCGACCCAGGTGCTTCGACCAAAGCGGTAAAACCTACTTTCAACGGTACTGACGTAACCGCAAGCACCCTTTCGTTTGCGAATGGTGATTTGCAAATTGCTCTCAATGGTACGACCCTTGGCGATGGAACGGGAAGTACCTATTCACAACTCAACGTGGCAGGGGCGGTCAATTTAACGGGGCTGAACCTTGCCTTTTCTGGTAGCTACACCCCCGTAGGCGGCGAAACCTTCACCATCGTGAGCAACGACGGCACGGATGCTATCGTGGGTACGTTCAACGGCCTAGCCCAAGGAGCAACGATTCCTAATTTTAGGGGAAGTAGCTTAACCGCAACGATTTCCTACACGGGAGGTTCGGACAACAACGATGTGGTGATAACGGTGGCCAATAGCCAACCCGACTATAGTATCACCACTTCAGGTAACAACCTCGTCATCACAGACCTAACAGGCACAGGGGAGACACTGGACATTAGCCAAAATAATACTAACATTCGTTTCAATGTGGCTGGCAAGAAGTTTAGTTTAAACAACGGTACTACCACCACCAACTTCCCTGCCGATGTACCCCTGAATGATTTGGGAAGCATCACGGTAAATACGGCGAATGGCAGTGATATTATCAACGTAGGAGCTTTCACTGGCACCCTGCCTTCATTGACCATCAACGGTGGTACGGGCGATGACCAAGTGAATTTTAACGGAGATATTACCTTTATTACCAACGCAAACTTGGATGTGGACTTACAAAACGATGATATTAACCCAGGGATAGATGCTGTTACGTTTGCCGCCAATGCAAACGTCTCACTCTCTGGCACGGGAGACGCGACACTCAAAGTAAGTAAAAATGTATCATTCAATACAGGTAGTAGCCTGACTACGACCAACGGAAATTTGACGATTGAGGCCAACCAACAAGCTGTACCAACAACTGCTGGCTTTTACGGAATTAATGTAGGTGAATCAGTCAATGTTGGAAGTACTGGAAGTGGTGCGGTTACCCTACGAGGTAAAGGAGGAGCAACGGGCGGAAGTAACCAAGGTATCAGTGTAGCAGGTACTGTAAGTGGAGGAATGGGTACGCTTACATTGATAGGACAGGGAGGTGCAGGAACTGGCATTGAAAACATCGGAATCCTCAATGTGGGTACCATTACCTCTTTAGGAGGCAATGTGTCGGTGACTGCTACAGGAGGGGGTGCTGGGGTGTCGCAAAGTAATTTTGGAATCTATAATGGAGGTACTATTACTGCGGGCAATACAGGTACAGTGACGGTCTCGGGTACGGGAGGTCAAAACGGTAACAATGCGAATTACGGCGTATATCTAACTACGTCCAATGCTTTAATTACTTCTTCGGGTGGTAATGTGTCAGTAACTGGCCAAGGCGGAGGTGGAACCCCCAACGATAACGGAATTCAGTTTGTAAATGGTAACATTAGTGCTGGCGGCGCAGGGAGCGTAACAATCAGGGGCACGGCCAACGGGCAAAACGGCTACGGCGTATTTTTCCAAAACGGCACCATTACGTCTTCGGGTGGTAACATTTCTTTGACTGGTGAAGGAAAAGCTTATGAAGGGGTTATCCTAAGTAATTCGGCCAGTATCACGGCGGGAGGTACAGGTAATATCGTTATTTACGGAGCCGCTCTCTCTGGTACGGGCACTACAAACCGAGGAATAGCAGTTAGTAATAATTCACAAATCAGTACTTCGGGCGGAAATATTGAAATAACAGCGGTGAGAGGCAACCCAGACGCGATTGATTTAGCCTTGAGTGCTACGTTATCTACCGCTACGAACGGTGGAAATATTACGCTTATTGCAGACGACATCACCATGAGCTTCACAGCAGCTGTCACTACTCAAACTGGCGGACAAGTTTTTATTCGTCCTCGTACCAACAACACGCCTATCACGTTGGGATATGGCCCTGCAACGAGTCTGAGTTTAGATGACGATGAATTAGATGTTGTTTCCACGGGAACACTCAATATTGGCAATGCCAATTCAGGTAGTATTACTATCAACAGAACGGTCTCACGCCCAGCAGCTACGGCTATGAACCTTACGTCAAACGGTGCAGTAACTACAGAGGCACGGGTAGATCTTAATGGAGGGAATTTACACATTAATGCCAATACAGGAACTAACCCCGATTTTAGTGGAACAGACCTTACTGTAGGAACAGTTTCTTTTACCACTAACAACGACCTCAATATCGCCATTAATGGCACAACCATGAATACCGGGTACAAACAACTCAATGTCGCTGGGGGCGTAAACCTTACAGGAGTAGATTTGGTATTTAGCGGTAGCTACACCCCCGTAGGCGGCGAAACCTTCACCATCGTGAGCAACGACGGTACGGATGCCATCGTGGGCACCTTCAACGGCCTAGCCCAAGGAGCAACAATTCCTAATTTTAGAGGAAGTAGCTTAACGGCAACGATTTCATACACGGGAGGTTCGGACAATAATGATGTGGTGATAACGGTGGCATCACCAACGTTAGCCGACATCAATATCAAAGGGAATGGGTTTGACATAACTAACGGAGATACATCGCCAAGAACCGAGGATGGTACCAATTTTGGTGACATTGATATTTCCTTAACAGAACCAGTTGTTCGTACCTTCACCATTCATAATACAGGAACGGCTGATTTGATTATTCCAGCCAATGGCATTACAAAGTCAGGAGCTTCGGATTTTGGCATCGGACATGTGTCATTACCTCTCACCATCGCTCCTGGCGGTTCGGCTACTTTTCCTGTCATCATAGACGCCAGTGGTAATGGGCAACGAACGGCAACAATCAGTATTCAAAGCAATGATGCCGACGAATCACCTTACACGTTTGACGTGCGAGCTGTTGGTGTTTCCCCCGAAATAAATGTTACAGGGCTTGGTCAAAACATTCTGGACGGCGATATAACACCATCAGGATTGGATGATACCGACTTTGGCATCTTAGATGTAGCATCAGGGTCAATGAGTCATACCTTTACGATTCAAAATGTAGCTGGGGCAACTGGCAACCTCCAACTAAACGCAGGGGCAATCAGCGTAATCGGAACTCATGCCAGCGATTTTACGGTAAGTGCTATTACGTTGCCTGCTACAATCAGTGCGGGGCAATCTACCACCTTTGTTGTTACATTTAACCCTTCAGCACTTGGACTACGAACAGCTACGGTGAGGATTCAGAACAATGATTTGGGAGAGGGGACTTACGATTTTACCGTTCAAGGATATGGAGGAAAACCTTTTATCACAACGTGGAAGACCGACCAAGAAACGGTGGGAAACACTGCTATCACCATTCCGACCAAAGGTACTGGCTACAATTACGACGTTGACTGGAACAACGATGGCATTTTTGATCAGTTTGGTGTGACAGGTAACGTCACACACAATTATGATACTCCAGGTACCTATACCGTGGCCATCAGAGGGCTTTTTCCACATATCTACTTTGAAAACGATGCTGATAATAATGACAGAATCATAGCTGTAAATCAATGGGGAGATATTGACTGGAAAAGCTTTGAGAAAGCATTTTTGGGCTGTGAGAACTTACAAATTAACGCTTCGGATACCCCTGACTTGAATGATGTGGCGGATATGAGTGATATGTTCACGGCGATTGCTGCTATCAATCAAGATATATCGGGTTGGGATGTCAGTAACGTGACCAACATGGCGTCAATGTTTAGCGGAGTATATTCTTTTAATCAAAACATCAGTGGTTGGAATGTGAGTAATGTAACCAACATGAGTGGGATGTTTGGGGCTACAGCTTTTAATCAAAACATTGGCAGTTGGGATGTGAGTAAGGTAACCAGTATGCAATTTATGTTTTTTGGAGCTACCGCCTTCGACCAAAGCTTGGCGGCTTGGGGAACGAAGCTGAAGTCTGATGTGAACTTGACAAATATGCTCGATAATTGTGGCATGAGTGTAGCCAATTACGATGCGACGTTGATTGGATTTAACCAAGGGACAGCAACGGGTAGAAGTTTGGGGGCTGTGGGATTGAAATACTGTGAGTCTCAATTGGCACGCACCAATCTGATTACCAATAAAGGTTGGACTATCATGGGAGATGCACTCGCTAGTACGTGCCTTCCCGACATCAACGTCAAAGGTAACAGCCAAACCATCGTCAATGGTGACAATACACCTGTTAGTACCGACCATACCGATTTTGGGCCAGTAACGGTAGCGAGTGGCTCGGTAACTCGGACATTTACGATTGAAAACCCGAACACCGCCACTGGAAATTTGATTTTGGGTACAATAACGGGAGGAACCACTGATTTTACGCTCACTCAACCTAGCCTAACGACCATTCCTGCGGGTAGCTCTACCACGTTTACGGTGACTTTCGACCCTACCGCAGTGGGTAAACGCACGACTACGATTAGTATTCCAAGTAATGACCCAGATGAGAATCCCTATACCTTTGCCCTTGAAGGTTACGGAGGAAAACCTTTTATCACAACGTGGAAAACCGACAATACTGGTACTTCCAACAGCACGTCGATTACTATCCCGACGCTAGGCACGGGTTACAACTATGACGTGGACTGGAACAACGACGGCATTTTTGACGAGTTTGGTATCTCAGGCAACGTAACCCATGACTACGGTACAGCGGGTACATATACAGTAGCCATTCGAGGTGACTTCCCACGGATTCATTTTAATTCCGTAGGGGATGCTTCTAAATTAGTAACGATTAGCCAATGGGGTGACATTGCATGGACTTCTATGGCTAGTGCTTTTAATGGTTGTAATAACCTGACGGTAAGCGCGACCGATGTTCCCAATTTGTCAGGGGTAAGTTCGCTTTCAGCGATGTTTGCTAATTGTACAATATTAAATGGACCTGCTAATATTAGTACGTGGAATACAAGTACCATCACGAATATGTCACGTATGTTTCAGGAAGCAACCTCGTTTAACCAAAATATTAGCAATTGGGATGTAAGTAATGTAACCACCATGTGGTTGATGTTTCAAAATGCTACCGCCTTCAACCAAAGTTTGGCGGCTTGGGGAACGAAGCTGAAGTCTGATGTGAATTTGACAAATATGCTCGATAATTGTGGCATGAGTGTAGCCAATTACGATGCAACGTTGATTGGGTTTAACCAAGGGACAGCAACGGGTAGAAGTTTGGGGGCTGCTGGTCTCAAATATTGCACCGCCGCGACTGATAGAAACAATTTGTTGACTACTAAAAGCTGGACAATCACGGGCGATGCACAAGATATTGCCTGCTCATCTCCCGATTACACCATCACTACTACGAGCAATACCATTGTGATTACGGATGCCAAAGGGGCAAGTGAAACGGTGGAAATAAGTGAAAACAGCGGTAAAATTCGTTTCAACGTAACGGGTAAAACGTATAGCATCGACGGCGGCCTCACCACGGCATTTACTACGCCAGCCGAAGTGGCGCTTGCGAGTAAAACTAGCATTGTGATTAATACGGCAGTGGGTAATGACATCATCAACGTGGGAGCATTTACCACACCACTTCCATCTTTAACCATCAACGGTGGGACAGGTGACGATGCAGTAAATTTCAACGGAAATATCACCTTTGTCAGCAACGCCAACTTGGACTTAGACCTCCAAAATGACGACGCCAATGCGGGTACAGATGCGGTTTTGGTGGCTAATAATGTCGCTCTAACCCTCTCAGGAACGGGTACAGCTACGGTAAAAGTGAGCAAAAACCTGACGCTCAACACAGGCAGTAGCCTGATTGCCCAAAACGGAAACTTATTGGTAGAAGCCAACCAACAGGCAGCTCCATCAACAGGTAATTTTGTAGGTATCAATGTGGATGGAGGTACACTCAAAGTAACAGGCAGTGGCCAAGCGACCCTGAAAGGAAAAGGAGGAACTACGTTTTCTAAATCGGGGGTTTCGGTAAGCAACGGGGGCGTTATCGAAGGAGGTACTGCGGCGGTATCGGTGATAGGTACGGGAGGAATTGGTTCGGGGAATGAAAATATTGGGGTGTTGGTAACGGGTACTAATTCTAAAATCACTTCTTCGGGCGGAAACGTCAGCGTAACGGGGCAAGGAGCAGGTGTCTCAAATGCGTATAACCAACATGGTGTTGTGGTGAAGACTGGAGGAATGATTACTGCTGGAGCAGCAGGGACAGTAACGGTACAAGGAACTGGCGCAACGCAGACAAACAGTGACACGTATGGAATTCACTTAGATGGCGGAACAATCACCTCATCTGGAGGCAATGTCAGTGTGACGGGTCTAGGCGGTGGAAACAGTACCTCTAACACACGCAACCATGGACTATACTTACAGAACGCTGCTTTACTCTCCGCAGGGGGAACGGGTACTGTAACAGCTAACGGTACGGGCGGTAACGGAACAAGTGGAGACCATCAAGGTATTTTTGTGGTAAGAAGTGCTATTACCTCCAACAACGGCGACATCAACCTCATAGGGCAATCTGGAGGTGCGAGTGATAATGCTACCAATAGAGGAATTGTATTGGAAGATGCCAGTCGTGTGACCGCAGGTGGTACAGGGTCTGTAACCATAGAAGGAACGGGCTCAAGCAGTACTGCTGGTTTTAACTACGGGGTTCAACTCTTTGATTCTAATTGTGAAATCACGACCAATAACGGAAATATCCGAATCATTGGTCGCGGTGGCCAAGGAATTGCTAGTCCTTTTTCAAATGCGACAGGAAATACAGGAGTAGGGCTTAGTGGCAATGTCATCGCAGGAGGAATAGGCACTATTTACATCGAAGGAACAGGTGCAAGTCAGTCGTTTAGTAACGGAGTAGAAGTAGGTAGAGGGGTCAGTACCAACGACGGAACAATAACAATTGTGGGTGTAGGTGGCGCAAATGCTACCGCCCAATTCGGTAGCTCAGGCGTGGACGTAAGCGGAACCATTACCGCAGGAAACGGGAAAGCAATTACGATTCAGGGAACGGCGGGTAGCTCTACAGGTTCTAGCAATATAGGAGTACATATACGAAGAAATATCAGTAGTACGACAGGTGGAAGCATTAACGTAACGGGTATTGAAGGCGGTAGTGGTGTTGGTATTGAAATTGAGTCACTCTTTGGAGGACAGATTACTACGGCCACCGCAGGAGGTGATATTACCTTCATTGCCAACAGTATCAACTTGAAAAATACTGCTGACATTAATACCAACGCTTCGAGCACAGTGACGTTACGCCCTTACACCAATGGCGTGAGCATTAACTTGGGAGGGGCAACCGACGCATTGGGTGGCCCACTCAGCCTTTCGGATGCCGAACTCGACCGCATTACGGCAGGGAAACTCCAAATCGGCGATGTCAACAGTGGCGCCATTACCGTCAGCACGGCCATCAGTCGTGCAGCTGCTACCAACGTCAACTTAACCACAGCAGGGGCGGTTAATTTGAACACTTCTGCGCTTAACCTTAACGGCGGCAACTTGGCCATCAATGCACTTGGTGGGGTAAATCCAACCGCCGCAGGAACGGACGTCAACGTTGGCACGGTTTCATTTACCTCAGGCAATGACTTAGCTATTGTCATCAATGGCACGACGCCTGATACCGATTATCGTCAGTTAAAAGTCGAAGGTGTGGTCAATCTTTCAGGACTTGATTTGGTGCTTAGTGGTAGTCACGTACCTACGTTGGGACAAAGTTTTGTAATCGTGAATAATGATGGAAGTGATGCGATTCAAGGAACATTCAACGGCTTACCCGAAGGCGCAACGATAGCTTCTTTTTTGGGGAGTCAGTTAAACGCTCGCATTAGTTACTCAGGTGGCGATGGCAACGATGTCGCATTGACGGCAATCGCGTCGGTTGAACTACCAACGAATACAGCCAATGCCACGATTTGCAAAAACGCAATGGCTTCTTTGAATGCCACTTGCCGTGTAGGCCAAGAAACATGGTACAATTCGGCGGGTACAACCCAGTTGTTTGTGGGTTCATCTTTTGTAACACCAACACTTTCGGTGAGTACAGGTTATAAAGTTCGTTGTGAATTAGCGCCTCAATTGAGTGGCTTTATAGACGTAATGGTAACAGTGGTTACTCCACCGACAATTACGCTTTCCGCTTTACAACAAACCTTGAACGAAGGCAACAACCCAGTTCTTTGCGATACCGACGGCAATCCTGAAAACAGTTTGCAGTTTACGGTTTCGGGTTCGTGTGTTTCTGGTAATCCTGTTTGGCGCGTGCAAGTGGGTAATGGCGCATGGAGTGCTTGGTCAACCAGCCAACCAGTTTCCCAATTATCCAATAACCAACCTCATAGGTATCAAGCGGCTTGTGATGCCAATTGTACTTCGACTTATTCGGGCGTAATAGAATTGACGATTAATAACCGCGCCACTGTTCCACAAAATGTGTCGTTGGTGGTAGATGGTGTGACGGTAGCCGTAGGCGAAAGCAAAGAAGTGTGTAGTTTGGTTACAATACCGCTGACGTTTAATGCCAATTGTGCGACGGGTGAAATCGTGCTTTACTCAGTTGATGGGGGTGAATATTCTTCGGGTGTACCAACTGGCTTGGTGGATAATCAGTATCACAATTACCGCGTACGCTGCCGAAAATCAGACGGAACACCATCTTGCGTGGAATCTGAATCAGGAGTAATGCGGTTAAAGTTAGTCACTATTCCTACTGCTCCGACGGTATCATTGTCATCAACTAGCAGTTGTGATGCAACGGCCAGTTTCAGTGGACAATCATCTTGCGGAAGTTTGCGAACAGTTTGGTACAATGCAACTACGAACGTGGCTTTGCCCAATTTGCCATCAACCGTTCCAAGTGCCACGACGTCATACTACGCTCGTTGTCAAACGGAAAACGGTTGTGTGAGTGAAAAAAGTAATGTGGTAACCTTTACGCTAACACCAACGCAAGTAGCACCCGTAATTACGGCTTCGCAAGAGATAGTATGTACTGGGACAACAGTAACAGTGTCTGCTAATTGCCCCGCAGGAAGTCAAACGTTCTGGAATACAGGGGTAACAACACCAAGTTTTCAAGTAGCATTCAATAACGTCACCAAGCAGACTTATTGGGCGAAGTGTCTATTTGAAGGTGGTTGTCAGAGCTCAGAAAGTGTTCGTAAGGATATTTATTGGAATGCTTTTGTGGTGACGTTGATTAACATCGGCGAATCAAAATCCGCAGTAAAGTCAGCGAATGACAAATCATTGTGGAGTAGCCAGTTCATTACGCGTGATGGTGGGCCCGAATTGGAACAAAGTACGCAAACAAATCCAACATTATTTTATGTTGAAAATGCCAATAAAATGGCCCCTCGTTACTGGACAATCAACGTAGAAGCCTGCGGATTAAGCACTGACGGTTCGTTGACGTTTGATATGTTGGCGACGCCAGAGATGGGCGTAATTCGCTCATTCAACACACACGAGAACAACGCGCCGTATTTTATGTACGCCAACCGCGAAGGCTGGACGGAGTTATACGCCCAAAACCACCCCGCCTACGGATTTTACCAAGACAACGGTGCGGGTGGCAATGTATATGACGCAGGTTTACCCAAAGGTTTATACAAACTCGGCATTCGTTATTGGGATATGAAAGGTTGGGGTAGCATTTATCCATCGACTCGCCAACCGCAAGGGAATGTGTTGGCCTACCAAGAATACTGGTTCAGAATCCAGTCGCGAGATGGGGTAGGCGTGGGCGCTGCGCGGGAAGCGACGGATGTAGATTCCTCGCAGCGGCGAACCGACGTGACGACAGAAGGGGCTTTCGCGACGGTGATGCCAAACCCTGTATTGAGTGTTCTCCGCCTTCAAGTGCAAAACAGCAAAGAGCAAGTAGTGCAAACTACCTTAACCGATGCTTCAGGTAGGGAAGTCTTACGTCGCCAATTTGTGCCTGAAACCAGCAGTCACCAAGAAGAGTTTGGAGTGAGTGAGTTACCGACGGGAATGTATTTCTTGAAAGTTTCCACCCCCGAAAAACAAATTACTTTGAAAGTGGTGAAGGTAAATTAAGGATTGATTATCAATTTTGGCCCCTGTTTTAGTGACACTCACTCAAAACAGGGGCCAAAATTGTACAATAACGATATAAAATAAGCAATTAACTAAGATTTGGGTTGGGTAAATGAATCACGTTCTGCTATATTTGCCCGACATTTTATATAAATATTCAACTAAATCTTTTAACCTACGCATGAATAGTATCGTTTACCTTGTCCCAGCTTTTGGGGCTATTGGGCTTCTGTACACCGCTTGGCGTTTCAACTGGGTTGCCAGCCAGCCAGCTGGAGACGACAACATGAAAAAGCTATCAGGCTATATTGCCGATGGCGCCATCGCTTTCTTGAAAGCCGAATGGAAAATTTTGGCCTATTTCGCCATTCCCACTGCCTTAATTTTGGCATATCTGGGTAGCCAAACCGAAGCCAATGGCATCGAAATTCACTCTTCTCCACTTATCGCGGTTGCGTTTTTAATTGGAGCGGTGTTCTCAGCTACGGCGGGTTACATCGGTATGAAAGTGGCTACCAAAGCCAACGTTCGTACGGCACAAGCGGCGCGTACATCCCTCGCTAAAGCCCTCAACGTATCTTTTACAGGTGGCTCAGTAATGGGGATGGGAGTTGCAGGCTTGGCCGTTTTAGGGTTAAGTGGTCTGTTTATCGTATTTTACCAAATGTTTGCCGCTGGCCAACCGCTTACTTCGGTCGAAATGAAAAAAGTAATCGAAGTCTTGGCTGGTTTCTCGTTGGGTGCTGAATCTATCGCGTTGTTTGCGCGGGTAGGTGGCGGTATTTACACCAAAGCTGCCGACGTAGGTGCTGACCTTGTAGGAAAAGTAGAAGCAGGTATTCCTGAAGACGACGTTCGTAACCCAGCAACCATCGCCGACAACGTAGGTGACAACGTAGGTGACGTAGCAGGTATGGGTGCTGACTTGTTTGGTTCGTACGTGGCAACGATTTTAGCTACCATGGTGTTGGGCCAAGAAATCAACGTTACTGATAACTACGGTGGCTTCTCCCCTGTTCTTCTTCCCATGTTGATTGCAGGTGTTGGTTTATTAGCCTCTTTGGTTTCTACGTTTTTTGTACGTATCAGCAACGAAAACGCCTCAGTTCAAAATGCCCTAAACATTGGCAACTGGGCCTCAATTGGTATTACGTTTGTTGCTTCTTATTTCCTTGTAAAGAATATTTTACCCGAAAGCCTTGCTCTCCGTGGATTTGAGTTCACTTCTGATGGCGTATTTTACTCTATTGTGGTAGGCTTAATTGTAGGCGCATTGATGTCGTATATTACCGAATATTATACGGCTATGGGCAAACGTCCTGTTAATTCAATCATCGAAAAATCAGGCACAGGACACGCTACCAACATCATCGGTGGATTGGCCGTTGGGATGGAGTCAACCGTTTTACCTATCATCGTTTTGGCTGCGGGTATCATCTTGTCTTATAAATTCGCTGGTTTGTACGGCGTATCTATCGCTGCCGCAGGTATGATGGCAACCACGGCGATGCAGTTGGCGATTGATGCTTTCGGGCCTATCGCTGACAACGCGGGTGGTATTGCTGAAATGTCTCAATTGCCTTCGGAAGTACGTGGCCGTACCGACAACTTAGATGCAGTAGGTAACACTACCGCGGCTACAGGTAAAGGATTTGCGATTGCTTCTGCAGCGTTGACTTCATTGGCATTATTTGCGGCTTTTGTAGGAATCGCGGGTATTACACAAATTGATATTTACAAAGCTGACGTACTGGCAGGCTTGTTTGTAGGTGGGATGATTCCGTTCATTTTCAGCGCATTGTGTATTTCTGCTGTGGGAAAAGCTGCCATGGAAATGGTAAATGAAGTTCGCCGCCAGTTCCGCGAAATACCCGGCATTATGGAGTACAAAACGGAACCAGAGTACGAAAAATGCGTAGCTATTTCAACCGAAGCTTCAATTAGACAAATGATTCTACCAGGAGCGATTGCTTTGATTACACCCGTGCTTGTAGGTTTTACTATGGGGCCTGAAGTATTAGGAGGTTTATTGGCAGGTGTGACAGTTTCAGGCGTATTGATGGGAATGTTCCAATCAAACGCAGGTGGTGCCTGGGATAATGCAAAAAAATCGTTTGAAAAAGGTGTAGTAATCAACGGAGAAACTTTCTATAAAAAGTCAGAACCGCACAAAGCATCAGTGACTGGAGACACTGTAGGTGATCCATTTAAAGATACTTCTGGTCCTTCAATGAACATCTTGATTAAGTTAATGTCTATCGTATCACTGGTCATTGCTCCGTACATTGCCGTGAATGGCGGCCACGAGCATAGCGCAACGAAAGAAACGAACAAAGTAAGTTCAGTACAAACCACAAAAGTAAGCACATTCACCAAAGCATCAGCTCTTGGTCAAATTGCTTCAAAATAGTTAGAGTACTCCTGTAATTAAAAATAGCCGCCTCAAAAGCAATTTTGGGGCGGCTATTTTTATATTCTCAATAGTGGTTTTATAGTTTTGTGGAATCAAAGCCAAAAATTGAATCAAGTGCAAAATTTGTAGAGCAACTTGGATTAAGCATATAACTGAGTTAGCCGATACAGGAAAAATTCTATGTTTCTTACCCCCTCTGAATTGAGTTCTGAGAGTATATGAAGAAATACCCGTTATCTCAATGGGAAAGTCTTGAATGGTAATTTCAGGCAGAAAACCTTTCGATAATAAGTGCTTCCCAAAAAGCTCTAATTCTTCATAATTCTTCTCTTGGAGATAAAGATGAAGCACATTTGATACAGGTTCAACTTTGAGTAATTCGTAATAGGATACGATAAAATGGATCAAGAGCAAAAGTTGTGGAGCACCTTAGATTAAGCATATAACTGGGTTAGCCGATAAAGGAAAAATTCTATGTTTCTTACCCCTCTGAACTGACTCCTGAAGGCTTTAATCTTGGCATTGAAAGATTCGGCCGACGCGTTCGTACTTCGATTATCAAAATAGTTAAGGATGGTTTCATAATGGTTTTGAATAGAACGCGCCACCGTGTTGAAGGCTTTAAAGCCAGATTGCCGCACCTTCTCATGCCACTTGGCCAGTCTGGCCAATCCATAAAGTTTATCAGTAGTATTCTCAAAAATATGGCTCAAGGCCATCGTTAACTCATAGGCTTTTTTCAAGTCAGCATAGCGCTCAAAAAGTAGTGTTGCCCTTTGTTTTTGATTCTCTGTCCAATCTTTCTCCTTTTTGTAGAGCACATACCTGCTGCGCGCTAATAATTGTTTAAGGGTATCTCCATTAGCGAGAACTTCAGCATGGTAAGGTTGTTGACTGATTTTAGCTTGTTCTATGGCTTCATTTTCGGCATCTATGGCCTGCCATCGATACTTGATCCTGATTTCCTGTAAAGCTTCGGAGGCCTATTTCTGTACATGGAAACGGTCAGTGACTTGGGTAGCCAAAGGGAAACAGCGCTTGGCGATTAAAGCCATATTACCGGCCATGTCCAGCGTAATTTCAAGGACTTTTTTACAAGGTCTTACAGGTATCCTGCGAAGAATTTCAATGACTGTTTCAGCCTTTGTACCCGCAATAATTGCTACAATGCTCCCTTTTCTGCCTTTGGCTGCTTTATTGGTAAGAATAGTGTATAACTCCCCATCAGATAACGAGGTTTCATCAATGGAAAGATGAGTTCCCATATTTTGAGGGTATAACAGCCATAGTTTAGCATGAGACTTTTGATTCCAATGTTTGAATCCACCTTGGCAATCTTTGTAGTGACGAAGCAGATTCCGACACTTCACGCCATAAAACTCTCCGATTGAATTTGTACTATTAGGATTCGTATCCACTGATACCTTTTAAAAAATTCGCGAATTCACTTGTCATTCGCGTTCCTTTGCTTACTTCTGCCCAGTCTCTGTAAACTACTTTACCTGTTTGGGTATTGAGCCATCGGCGGCGCTTAATGTGAAGAAAGACCTTATGCCCACGCAGGGGAAAGTCTTGGACAGTTATGGGCGCAAAAAAACCTTTAGATAACAAATTTTTCCGCTCAGAATCTCGATCGTCTGTATTTTTCTCTGTAAGATGGATATGGAAGACACCCTCTTGGCGGGTAATAGTAGTCAATTCAAAATTTTCCAAAATGAACTCGGGCAACAGGAACTCAACGATAGGTAGGAAACTCTCCAAAGCAAGTACGTTTGATTAAAAGCACAAACTTAAAAAAACCCAACCCGCTCCACAACTTTTGTACTTGATTCCGCGGCACTGGTGGCGCGTAAAAAAATAGCACAAAAAAAGAGGAGCTCGTTTCTGAGCTCCTCTCGGATTAATATTGTGGCGGCTACCTACTTTCCCACATTTTATTGCAGTATCATCGGCGGAGTGGGGCTTAACTTCTCTGTTCGGAATG
>Ga0209794_1000317_pt1 | contig 88273 bp, 74 predicted proteins | sample EBPBio232013_DNA_FD_185869 | JGI IMG/M metagenome (GOLD analysis project Ga0209794, IMG submission 185869) | Wastewater treatment Type I Accumulibacter community from EBPR Bioreactor in Madison, WI, USA - Reactor 1_5/23/2013_ DNA (SPAdes)... | ecosystem: Engineered > Bioreactor > EBPR >...
GATCGGAGTTTGAAGAAGTGACCATCCCCCATTTTGTAATGGAAAAGAAATTGCGCTGACCTATTCTGCCGGCTGGGGTTGCATAACGCCCTTGTGTAAACGCTGCAGGAAACCCAGTATGGTTTTCATGTCTTTCATGCGATCTACCAGCAGCAGGAAATTTTTACCGGTTTGTTTCAGCCGCGCATTGTTGGTATTGTCTTGCAGGTAACGGATAATGCCATGAAACAGGTCCGACTCGAAATAGGGCGAATCGTGCTTGTTCACAAAGAAGCATTTGAGCACCTCATCGCGCAACAACAATTTTTCAAAACCCAACTCTACCGCCAGCCGGCGAACCCGCACGGTATCAAACAAGTCTTCTACCGGGGCGGGCACCGGACCAAAACGGTCGGTCATTTCCTGGAAAAATGCCTGTAATTCTTCTTCGTTTTCGCTGTCGTCCAGGCGCTGGTATAAACTCAATCGCTCGGTGATGCTTTCCACATAATCGTCGGGGATCAGTATCTCGAGGTCGGTGTCGATGGTGCAATCCTGTACATAATCTTCCTGCTGCGAAATTTCTTCCTTAAACAACTCGCGGAACGAACTTCTTTTCAGTTCGCGGATGGCTTCGTCGAGTATCTTCTGGTACATCTCAAAGCCGATCTCGGCCATAAAACCACTTTGCTCCCCACCCAACATATTGCCCGCCCCCCTGATATCAAGGTCGCGCATGGCAATCTGGAACCCGCTGCCCAACTCGCTGTGCTGTTCCAGGGTTTGCAATCTTTTTTTCGAATCGTTGGGCAGGGTGCTCATCGGCGGCGCCAGCAGGTAACAAAATGCTTTTCGATTGCTGCGACCCACGCGGCCCCGCAACTGGTGCAGGTCGCTCAAACCGAACTGGTGGGCATTGTTTACGATAATCGTATTCACATTCGGAATATCAACCCCACTTTCTACAATATTGGTACAAACCAACACATCGTATTTCTTGTCGATGAAATCCATGATGCGGTCTTCCAGCACCTGTCCTTCCATTTGGCCGTGTGCAAAACCCACACTCAAATCCGGGCAATGACTTTGTATCAACGCCGTCATTTCAGCCAGCCCCTGCACGCGGTTTTGGATGAAGAAAACTTGTCCACCGCGCTCGGTCTCAAAATAAATCGCATCCCTGATAAAGTCTTCATTAAATACCTGCACCTCGGTTTGAATTGGTTGCCGGTTGGGTGGCGGCGTATTCATGATACTCAGGTCGCGCGCGCCCATCAGGCTGAATTGCAGGGTTCTTGGGATAGGCGTTGCCGTTAGGGTGAGACAATCTACATTGGTGCGCAGGGTTTTGATCTTTTCCTTATGTGCCACCCCAAATTTCTGCTCTTCGTCGATCACCAGCAAGCCAAGGTCTTTGAACTTCACGTCTTTGCCGAGAATGCTATGGGTACCTACCAAGATCTCCACTTTGCCATCGGATACTTTCTGGTAGGTTTCTTTTTTCTCTTTGGTTGATTTGAACCGGTTCACATAATCGACCGTAACCGGAAAATCTTTCAACCGTTCGCGGAATGTTTTATAGTGCTGGAAGGCCAAGATGGTGGTGGGCACCAATACCGCCACCTGTTTACCGTCGGTCGCTGCTTTGAAAGCCGCGCGTATAGCAATTTCCGTTTTACCGAAACCTACATCACCGCAAACCAGGCGATCCATCGGCGAAGGCGCTTCCATGTCTTTTTTCACGTCGGCACTGGCCTTGCTCTGATCAGGCGTGTCTTCGTAAATAAAAGAAGCTTCTAATTCAGTTTGCAGGTAAGTATCGGGCGTAAACGCAAAGCCCTGTTGTGCTTTCCGCTGTGCGTATAATTTGATCAGGTCGAAAGCGATCTCTTTCACCCGGGTCTTGGTCTTCTCCTTCAGTTTCGCCCAGGCATCGCTGCCCAGTTTATTCACCTTGGGCACCGTACCTTCTTTGCCGGTGTATTTGGATATTTTGTGCAGGCTGCTGATATTGACATAGAGGATATCGCTGTCTTTATAAATAATGCGAACGGCTTCCTGCATTTTACCGCCCACATCAATTTTTTGCAAACCACTGTACACGCCAACGCCATGATCGATATGCGACACATAATCGCCGGGTTGCAATTCGCGCAGGGTGCGCAGGGTAAGTGCTTTGTTCTTGTTATAGGCCTGCTTGACTTTGTATTTGTGGTAGCGCTGAAAAACCTGGTGATCGGTATAACAAACCACTTTCAGGTCTTCGTCTATAAAGCCACCGTGTATGGCCACGGGTATAGGCGTGAAATGGATGGACGCTTTCAGGTCTTCGAAAATGCTGTGCAAGCGTTCCAACTGTTTGGGGTTCTCCGCAAAAAAATAGAGTTCAAATCCTTTCTTCTCCCATTGCTGAAAATCTTTGATCAGCAATTCAAACTGCCGGTTAAACGAGGGCTGGGGTTTGGTATGAAAATCTATTTCAAGGGGCAGCCGGCCAGGAAAACCTGCAGCTCCCTCCATCTCCACCACTGAATACGATTGCAAGAAATCACCGATCTCTGCCGCGGTGAAGAATTCTTCGGCTCGCACGGTCGATCGGTGCAGCTTCTCGCCTTCGTCTTCATCAGTGGCTTTCGCACCTTCATTACGTGCCAGAAAAAGCCCCAGGTCTTCTTCCTGGATTTCCAATCGCTCTTTTACAAATTGCCAGTCGTTCATCCATACCGCGGTTTGTGCCGGCATAAAATCAAAGAGCGATACCGTGGCTTCGGCGGGCATTTCAGCCTGCAAGTTGGGAATGATACTTACTTGTAACAGCTTGCGTTCACTCAACTGGCTCTCGGGGTCAAAAAGCCGAATGCTGTCCACATCATTGCCGAACAGTTCCACCCGATATGGTTTTTCATTGCCAAATGAATAGATATCTACAATGCCACCACGCACGGCAAACTGCCCCGGCTCGTACACAAAATCGGTTCTATGAAAGCCCGCGTCGGTGAGTTGTGCAAACAGTTTCACCGTATCGAGCACATCGTTCACTTTGATGTGGATGATATTTTTGCTGAGGGTGTCGGGTGGCACCAGTTTTTCAAAAAGGGCTTCGGGATAAGTGACCACCAGTTTTTTGTTACCGCCGGTACTCAAACGGGTGAGGGTTTCGGTGCGCAACATCACATGGCTGCTGTTCAGCAGGCTGTAATTTTTCTTATTGCGAAAAGAAGAAGGAAAATAGAACAAGTCGAGCGCGCCGCTGAGGTTTTCCAACGTATTGTGGAAATAAGCAGCTTCTTCGGCATCATTCAGAATAACCAGGTGATTGCTGTTTTGGCTCGCAGCGTGCTTTAACAGGGCGGCTAGAATGCATTCTGCTGCGCTGCCGCTCAGGTGCTTTAAGACGAGGTGCTGGGGTTTGGACAAGCCGAGTTTGTCCGCCAATTGAAAAAGGCGGCCATCATTTACATACCGATCCAACAAATGGTCCAAATTCATACGCACGAAAGATTCACCCGCAGGTGAACCGGGTTGCAAATATACAGAAATCCTTCGCGGCTTAGAACCTTGTTGCAAGTGTTAGCCCAACGGTGCGCGGTGGTGCCAGGTTGACAGCACCAAAATCATACGCATAGCCAATATACCGGGTATCGGTCAGGTTTCGCACCCAGCCCATCAGGCTGAGTTTTCCTTTCTCGACGCCGAAACGCGCATTGAGCACATGATAGGGCGATTGTTCCAGTTGATTGGCCAGGTCAAAATATTGGCGGCCTAAATATTTCCATTCACCGCGCAGCACCAGGGCCCAGTCTTGTTTAAATGCATAACGATATTGCAGCGCCAGCATAGAATTGACATCGGGTGTAAAGATTTGTTTCTTGCCACCCAGGTCTTCTTCACCGCCATTGGAAGCGACTTTCAATTGGTCGTACGCGGCATCGGTATAACCAAAACTATAGCGGATATCAAATCCTTTAACAGGCTTTGCCTGCAACTCGGCTTCAATGCCTTTTGATTGCAATTTGCCGGTATTGCGGGTGATGGTTACCGCATCGGGCAATACCAGGGTGGGTACCTGCACATCGTTCACGATACCATAAAAAGCGGTAATGTTGAACAGCCATTTGTTTTTGGGGTCTTGCCATTTCCAACCGGCTTCGATATTGTGGCTGTATTCGGGTTGATAGGGATAGAGTGCGGGTTGTGAAGGATCGGCGGACAAAGGTGTCAATCCGCCGGTGCGGAATCCTTTGCTATAACCTGCAAAAAGCATTTGCTGGGCATTGAGGTGATAGGCCAGGTTTAACTTCGGACTCAATGCATGAAATTTCACCCTGGCACTGGTATCGCCCTGGTAAGCAAACACTGGATTGGGATCGGGATCAGACAGGTAGTCGCCGCGCACCGACAATTCACGCGATTCAAGATCGAGTCGCAAACCCGCTGTCAATTCCCAGCGTGGCAGGAATCGATAACTGGCCTGGCCATATATGGCTAGTCCGCGGTTGCGCCCGGTAGAGGTATTGAGCAACGAGAAATTTTTGCCGCCGCCGCCTACCAGTTCGCCGTCTTCACCAAAATGGGTGGCTTGCTTATTGGGCGCTTCTTGCAAGAAGAGAAAGCTGCCGGCTGTCCATTTGAATTTGCTGCCAGGGGCATCGGTCGACTGTACCCGGAATTCCTGCGTATATACCTTGACGTTATTCCACCGCCGTCCATAGTTGTTGATAATGGTAATGCCATCCAGCGGCGAGAAATCTGCGTCGATCGGCTTCTCATAAATGCGATAGTTCTGCTGATAAGCTGTTTGCGAACTGAGTTGGAGTTTCGGCGTTGTATAACGGGCCGTGAGAGAAAGGCTCCAGATATCGTCGATTAGTTTGGTGCCGGCATTCTGGTTCAAGTGATAGGGATTTGCAAATGCATCTTCCTTACCCATCACCAGCGGGAAAGCACCCTTGTTCCGGTTGTTCTGCTGTTTGGCATCAAGTGAAAAACGCCAGCGATCGGTTGGTCGATACTCCAGTGAATAATTACCGCTGAAAGCCTGTTGCTTGTCGTAGTGACTGTTGTTGAAATCGTTTGTATAAAAACCGTTCGACTTTTCAAAGAGCCCGCCGGCCTTCAGAAAAAGTTTGTCTTTGATCAGTGGCAACTGTACACCGGCACTGTAACGCTGCAAACCGTAATCGCCCAAACTGATTTCCGCAAAGCCTGTTGTTTTATTAGCGGGTTTGCGGGTGATGATATTGATTACGCCTCCCATGGCATTCCGGCCATACAAAGTACCCTGCGGACCGCGCAGCACTTCTATCCGTTCTACATCAAATAGCTGGGCGATATAGGTATCGAGGCCAAACTGGGCAACACCATCTATATAGGTGATCACGGCGGGATCGTAGGAGCTGGTGGTGATGCCCCTTAACGACACCACATTGCGTTTATCGCCAGGATCGCTGGCAAACAAGTTCGGCACAATGGCGGTCAATTCTTTGCTGTTCCAGAGTCGGAACTGGTTGATCTCGCGTGCATTCAGGCTGGTGACACTGATGGGCAGGTCGCGCAGCCTGGTTTCTTTTTTTTCAGCAACCACTACCGCTTCGTCGAGTTCGGTACTGGTTGTTTTCAACACAATGTGCAATTCGCTGCCCTGTTTATAGGAAACCAGTTTGCTGGCATAACCAACGGCCGACAATTCAAGTACGCCTTCGGCACCGGTACTGGCATTGAGTTGAAATTGACCCTGGGCGTTGCTGGCTGTATACAAATCGGTGTTCAACAAGTGAACGGTTACGCCCGACAGGGGCTGTTTTTTTTCGTTTCGGATATCGCCTTCAATCTTCGTTTGTGCATAGCCGGTATACAGGCCCAGTTGCAATAAAAGGTACAGATAGAATTTCATCATGTTTTTTTTAAGCGCCACCACACCCAGTTGATCGCAAGTGCGATGATTAAGATTAGTAGTCCGCCAAACTCACGCGTCTCTTCAATCCATGGTTTATCGGCCTGCATGGTTCTAACAATGCTTTCAGCATGGTGCTGGTTGATCCAGCTCAACACCCCGAACTTGTCGAAGAAAAGATAGGCCGCATAGCCTCCATATACCAGCCAGCCCGCGATATACAGGCCGGGTTTGAAAATGCCCCTGGCCGATTGGTAACAGATATACGCACCATAGAGATAAATCGGTGCCCAGATATAGGGATCAGGGTCGTTGTACTGCAGGGCGGCAGAAATAACAAACAAAACGACAAATACGATATTCAGGATGCGCATCATGGCGGTGCCAAATTTACCACAATTATAATTCTTACCTTTCTGTAAAATTCATCGTATGCTGCAGCCATGGCAAACAGGTACGGTTATCAGGATCCAAGATGAAGCCGTTGCCACGCGGCGATTCTGGATTCGGGTCGACGAGACAAATCCTTTTGACTTCAAGCCCGGGCAATTCATCACGCTAGATCTTCCCATTCATGAACAACGTAACAAACGCTGGCGAAGCTATTCAATCGCTTCCTGGCCCGACAATACCAATGTGATTGAACTGGTGATTGTTCGCCTGGATGGTGGCGCGGGTACACAATATCTTTTCGACGAAATACAGGTGGGTTCTTTGCTCACTCTACGCGGACCGCAAGGCGTTTTTACCCTGCCCGAACCCATTGAGAAGGATGTAGTAATGATATGCACCGGTACGGGTATCGCGCCTTTTCGATCGATGGTGCATCATATACTGAATAATAATATCCCACATGCCGAACTGTACCTAATTTTCGGTTGTCGCTATATCAGCAATGCATTGTACCAGGACGAAATGCGCGAGCTCATGGCCGAAGTGCCTTCCTTTCATTATTTTCCGATTTACAGTCGCGAAACCAGTCATGATCACCTCGTGAGAAGAGGGTATGTACACGCGGTGTACGAAGAATTATGCGCCCAAAAAAAAGCCGGATCAGCTTCGGGAAGCTATCCGGCGAATTTCTTTTTATGCGGTTGGCGCGAAATGATAGACGAAGCCCGAACACGTTTACAAGCGCTCGGCTACGACAAAAAAGACATTCATCTCGAACTCTACGGTTAAGCTTTGGCGATGGCTGCTACAACCTGGTCTGATTTCAGGTTGATGACGGGCACTTTAGCCTGGTTGCCTGATTTATCAGCGTGTATCTTGTGTAATCGGAGAATTTCCGCGTGGTTTTCAACCATCTCGGTCTCCAATTCAAGAATGCGTTTTTTGGCTTTGGCGATTCTTTGGGTACGGAATGCGAAACCAATTAAAGATCCCGATGCAAACGCTGCAATCAACCACTTAAGCATGGCGAGTGTGATATTGGCGAACATCATAGAAAATTTGGTTTGAGTTTATGAATTCAAAGGATACGTTATTGAATCATAAACGAACCAGGTGTCCGATTATTGTAACGAAAACGTCGGTAATTGGCGCTTAATGGGAGGCGAGGCGATTTTTCCCCCCGTCGGGCTGGCCGTTCTCCTTAAGGGCCACTACGGGTGTTGCAGCGGGCGAGCTGGCCTTGTCTTGCTGCTTCTCAGACATCTTCTTTTGTAGTTGAAGAATTTCAGCATGGTCCTGCATCTTTTCGCGCTCCAATTCTAAAACTCGTTCGCGTAATGAATTGATATTCAATGAGCGAAGGAAAAATCCGGCAACAAAAGCCAGAAACAGGAGCAGTGCAAGTATTCCGAAATGGAGATTTATATGTAGCATATGCAGTGGGCCTTACTTCTAGTGGTGAGTGGCAATTCGGTTAGGGGTATTAGACAAATATATTATTAGTCAATTGCTTTTGCAATCAAATTTTTTACCTGATCCAACGGGATTCTTTCCTGCTCCATGCTGTCGCGGTAACGGATGGTTACCGTCCGGTCTTCTTTGGTCTGGTGGTCGATCGTAACACAAAAAGGGGTTCCGATGGCATCCTGCCTGCGATAGCGCTTGCCGATCGCGTCTTTTTCTTCATAAAAACAGCGGAAGGAAGCCCGGCATTCAGCCAGCAATTCGCGGGCAATTTCGGGTAATCCGTCCTTTTTCATGAGGGGTAAAATACCCAGTTTCACGGGTGCCAATTTGGGCGGAAACCGGAGCACGACCCTTGAATCGGGCTTTTCGGGGGTGCCGAGGTCCTGCTCTTCGTAGGCTTCGCTCAATACCATCATAACCGTTCTGTCCAGACCAATCGAGGTCTCAATAACATACGGGATATAATTGCCATAAGGTTTGCCGTCGGGGCCCAATTCAGCGTCGAAATACTGCATCTTCTTTTTGCTGTATTCCTGGTGGTTGCGCAGGTCAAAATCGGTGCGGCTGTGAATGCCCTCTACTTCTTTAAAACCTATGGGGAAATTGTATTCGATATCGCAAGCGGCGTCGGCGTAATGGGCCAGCTTGGCGTGGTCGTGAAACTTGTATTTTTCGGCCGGAATGCCCAGGCTCAGGTGCCACTGCATCCGGGCATTTTTCCAGTACTCGTACCATTCTTTTTGCGTGCCAGGGCGAATGAAAAACTGCATTTCCATCTGCTCAAATTCGCGCATCCGGAAAATGAACTGCCGGGCCACGATTTCATTGCGAAATGCCTTACCAATCTGAGCGATGCCGAAAGGGATCTTCATCCGACCGCTTTTTTGCACATTCAGAAAGTTCACGAAAATGCCCTGGGCGGTTTCGGGCCGCAGGTACACCATATTGTCGTCGGCTTCGCCGCTAACGGCACCGAATTCGGTCTTGAACATGAGGTTAAACTGGCGCACATCGGTCCAGTTGGCCGTGCCACTCACGCTGCATTTCATCTTCCGGGCTTCGATCAGGGATTTGAGTCCGGCGAAATCTTCGGTTTTCAGCAGGGCTTCCATCTCGGCCAGCAGGGCCTCTTTCTCGGCCTCGGGCAGGGTATCGGCAAAGGCTTCGATCAGGTGATCAACCCGATAGCGCTTTTTGCTGTCTTTGTTATCGATCATCGGGTCGCTGAAATTGTCAACGTGGCCGCTGGCCTTCCAGGTAGTGGGGTGCATAAAGATGGCCGCATCGATACCAACGATGTTTTCTTCCTGGAGCTGGGTCATCCATTTCCACCAATAGTCGCGGATATTCTTCTTCAGTTCGCTGCCGTTCTGACCGTAATCATATACAGCGCTAAGGCCATCGTAAATTTCGCTCGAAGGGAAAATGAAGCCGTACTCTTTACAGTGCGAAATGATCGCCTGGAACTTGTTGGTATCGTTTGCCATAAGGGAGGCAAATATATTGGGTTTTACCCAAGTTTGGGGTTTTGCCGGTGGCGGTCGGCGTCGCGGCCAGACTTCTTTTCCATGTTTTTCCGGAAGGCTGTTGCCAGGTCTACGCCGGTTTGGTTGGCCAGGCAAATCAACACCCAGAGCACATCGGCCATTTCATCGGCCAGCGCTTTGTTTTTGTCGCTTTCTTTGAACGATTGCTCGCCGTAGGTGCGCACCAGTAGCCGGGAAAGTTCGCCCACTTCTTCCATTAAAATACCGAGGTTGGTGAGCTCGCCGAAATAGCGCACGCCCACGGTTTTGATCCACTGATCCACTTCGTGTTGCGCCTGTTTTATTGTAAGTTCTTGCATATCAATCATTTACTACCCGACGGGTGGCACCCGTCGGGTAAAAACTACTCCTTGTTTTTGCTGTCGATCCAAATGGTGACTGGTCCGTCGTTTTCGAGGGCCACCAGCATATCGGCGCCGAAAACGCCTGCCGCAACCGGTTTGCCCAGGCTATTGCTCAACTGGGTCAAGAAGTTTTCATACAGGGGGATGGCGATCGGGGGTTTGGATGCCCGGATATACGACGGACGATTGCCTTTTTTCGTACTCGCATGCAGGGTAAACTGGCTCACCAGCAGCACTTCGCCGTTTATATCGGCAACCGACCGGTTCATCACCCCCTGCTCATCATTAAAAATGCGCAACTGGCAGATTTTGCCACATAGCCAGGCCACATCTTCTGTAGAATCGCTGTCTTCAATACCCAGCAACACCAGGAGCCCCGGGCCAATCGACGAATGAATATTTCCGTTGATCGTTACCGATGCCTTCCTGACCCGCTGTATAACCACTCTCATAATTTGTGTAACTTCAAGGTGAACGCCGAAAATAACATGAAATATCCGTTGCTGAGCGTGCTGCTCCTCACCCTTTTTGCCGCCTGTTCCAAAGACAACAGTCGTGAAGACAAAGCCGCCTGGCTCGAGATCCGGCTATCGCCTGAAATGAATAGCAGCGCTTTCCAGGCCAATGCCAACTACAGCAATATTTATGGGGAATTGCTGCGGCCAACCAGTTTCAAGTTCTACCTGGGCCAATTCAAACTCACCAAAACAGATGGCAGTATTGTTTCGCTCGATCAATATAACCTGGTCGATTTCAACGACACCGCTAGTTTTCGCATACGCATGGAGGTTAGTCCGGGGCAATACAGCCACCTGCAATACCAGTTCGGGGTCGACAGTGCCCGCAATGTCAGCGGTGTGCAATCCGGCCCACTCGATCCATTATTGGGCATGTTCTGGACCTGGAACAGTGGCTATATCTTCCTCAAGCTCGAGGGCAATTCAACGGCTTCCAACCAGGCCAACGGAAAATTTGAATACCATATCGGCGGTTTCAGGTCCCCCTACAGCGCCATTCGCACACTCGAAACAGATTTTGCGGCCGATGAAAGCGGGCAATTGGGTTCGGGTCAAACCCTGCGGGTAAACCTATCGGTACAGATGGATAATTTCTTCGCCGGCGCCCATCCCCTACGCATCGCCGATACGGCCACGGTCATGACGCCCGGCGAACGCGCGGCGCAGATTGCCGACAATTTCGCGGCTTGTTTCAGCACCACCAACTACCAGGTACAGTGAGAAACCTGCTCACCTGGATATCGTTTGGGCTTTGTTCAGTGGCCGTTTTCGCGCTCGCCTGCAACAAACAAAAAGACGTCGTCACCGAACCCATCGTTTTCAAGGCACCCGACGGGTGGCCGGCCACGGTGTATGATTTCAATGCCAACCCCATTACCAATGCTGGTTTTGCCCTCGGCAAGAAATTGTTTTACGACGGAAAGCTTTCCAAAGATGGCAACTTTCCCTGCGGCAGTTGCCACCAGCAGTTTGCTGCTTTTTCGAATTACGACCATGATTTCAGTCACGGCTTCAACAACCAATTCACTACCCGCAACGCACCGGCCCTGAACAACCTCGCCTGGCAATCGGCTTTTCACCGCGATGGCGGTATCAGCAACCTGGACCTGCAGCCCCTGGCACCCATCACAGCTCCCAATGAAATGGCTGAAACCATTCCCCATGTGCTGGCAAAACTGGCGGCCGATCCCGACTATCCAGCCCTGTTCAAAGCGGCATTTGCCGACGGTGCCATCAATACCGCCAACATGACAAAGGCCCTGAGCCAGTTCATGCTGATGCTGGTATCGGCCGATGCCAAATACGACCAGGTAAAAGCCGGAACAGCCAGCTTTGATGTAAATGAGGCGGCGGGTTATGCGCTGTTCCAATCAAAGGGCTGTACTAACTGTCATGCAGAACCGCTTTTTACCAACAATGCATATGTGAATGATAATTTACCGGTAGATCCGGTGCGTAATGATGTGGGCAGAATGGCAATCACCGGCGATGCGGCAGATTATGGCAAATTCAAAGTGCCTTCGCTGCGAAACGTGGCCTTCAGTTTTCCTTATATGCACGATGGGCGATTTGGTAGTTTGTCAGAAGTAATGTCGCACTATGCACAAACCATCTCGCTCAATGCGGGAGAACAAGACCTGTTGATTGCTTTCCTCCAAACATTGACCGATAGCAGCCTGACCAAAAATCCGCTGTTCAGTCCCGATGTGGACGTGCCGCAAGTGCATATACACAATTAAGTAGCGTCGATCAGCAACCATCAAGGCATTTTGCGCCTGGCCTTGGTTGCTTCCAACAGGTTTCGCTGTTTCTCTATTTCAGCCACCTGGCTACGGAGGGCGGCACTGTTTTGTTGAATTTTTTCTTCTACCTGCTGTTTTCTTTTCGCCAGGTCGGTGCTATCGCTGAGCAAACCTGCCTGTTTCTTCTCCATTTTCTTCAAGGCCTCATCAACCGCTGCTATTTCCTGGCGAATGGAATAATCTTCGAGGTAAGGGGTAAACTCATTTAGAAAATCGCGGGATTCATCCACCCCATACCGATCATCGGCTGCACGGTTGCTCAACACTTCGTTCGGACGACCTGTTACAAAATAAACGACGGAAGATTCTTTTTCTTTACGGCTCTTGCGTTCTGCCTTTACATATACATCGAACGTGCCGCCCGAATTGCCCATGGGTACGCCCCGGAACAATTGGTAATCGCGCGATTTCACCGCTTTAAACCCTTTGCCCGCAAAATATTCTTCTACGGCTGCTTCAACAGCATCGCTCGAATAAGGCGTTTCCATCACCGCCGCGGGCAGTTTTTTACTCTGGATACTCGCTACCCCTTCCATGGCTTTAGGCTGTGCCAATCCACTGCTTGCATACAAGAAAAAGGCACACAGGTAAAAACAGGCTTTTTTCATACCGTTCGGGTTTGTACAAATGTAAATTACATTTGCGCAAAGATTTCAGTTTGAGTGGTATAAAAAAGCTCGCTTCGCAAACCCTTTGGTATGGCGTACCCACCATCGCTACCCGCTTTATAGGGTATCTGATGAATATGGCCCTGCCCTTCCTGATCGCACAGCCGGCCAAAACGGCCGATCTCTCGCAGGTATATGCCATTATTCCTTTTCTGAACGTGTTGTTTACCTACGGACTGGAAACTGCTTATTTCAAATTCTCGCAAGAAACCGATAACAAGAAATTATACGATACCCTCTCCGTTTCGCTGATGACCAGCAGCCTTGTTTTCATTGGGTTGCTGCTCGCGTGCCGTGGGCCCATTGTTCGGGCCGCCAACCTCGAAGACCATCCTGAATACATTACCTGGATGTGCGGTATTATTTTTCTGGATGCATTGTCCACCTTGGCTTTCGCGCGACTAAGACAAGAAAACCGTCCGCGGCGCTATGCATTTGTCATGATGTCGAGCGTGATGGTTTATTTTCTGGTGGTGTTATTCTTTTTGGGCATCATGCCCGCCTATGTAAAAAAGCATCCTGATAGTCCGCTGCGACTCCTGCAAGCGATGGACATCGGCATCGGCTACTACCTCATCGGTAACCTGCTTGGCAGCCTGGTGAAACTGGCATTGCTACTGCCCGAATGGAAATCGGTGACATGGGAATTTGATTCCAGGCTTTGGAAGAGAATCATGCAATACAGCTACCCACTCGTGATCGTCGGGTTGGGTGGTATGGTCAATGATATGTTGAGCCGGCTGGTGTACCAGCACGTGGTGGATTTGCCGGTAGAACAGGCCAAACACGAGCTCGGCATCTTTGCCAATGTATATCGCCTGTCGGTGATGATCACCATCATGATCCAGGCCTTTCGCATGGCGGCCGAACCTTTTTTCTTTAACCAAAGCAAGGCCGAAGGCGCGCAGAAAATGTATGCGCGGGTGATGAAATTTTTTGTGATCGCCTGTTGCTTTATGTTCTTACTCATTGGCCTTTACCTCGATGTGTTGAAATGGTTTTTCACCCTGAAATCAAAAGCCTGGGCCGAGGGATTTTACATTGTTCCCCTGCTGGCCATGGGCAATATTTTCCTGGGCATTTATTACAACCTGAGCATCTGGTATAAACTGACCAATAAGAATATCTATGGCGCGTACATCACCATTGGCGGCGCCATACTTACCATTGTACTCAATATTGCCCTGGTGCCGCGGCTGCATTATCTCGGTGCCTCCATCGCCACTTTTGTTTGTTACCTGACCATGATGATTGCCAGTTATGTGCTTGGTCAAAAGCATTATCCGGTGCCCTATGCCACGAAAAAACTGATTGCTTATCTCGTCATCGTCAGCCTGCTGGTCATCGTTCACCAGCTTATCGTGCATTTGTATGCGCCCCTTTGGTTCAGCATCACTACTGCGACTATTTTCTTTGCGGCTTTTGCGTTTTTTATTTCGCGCGTAGAAGCAAGAGAACTGTCAAAGTTGCCCTATATCAATCGGCTGGTGAAATCCAATCAATCCTGACCTGCTAAAAAGGGATTGTGTTTGATTTCTTCGCCAATGGTCGTCGTATCCATATGCCCGGGATACACTTTTGTTTCGGGTGGAAGTGTAAATAGTTGTTGGCGGATGCTATTCAATAGTTGCTGGTGGTTTCCGCCGGGCAGGTCGGTGCGGCCAATGCTTCGTCTAAACAATACATCACCGCCGATCAGGAAATGCTGGTCGGGTTTGTAAAAACAGACATGTCCCGGTGAATGACCGGGCGCCTCTATCACGATCAGTTCGTCGCCCGGCAACCCGATCCTGTCGCCTTCCCGTATGTATTGAAAGAGTCCGTCGTATTTTCGAAAAGGCAGGTTCCATCTTTTGCCCGCCTCTTCAGCCCGGTCGTGCACCAATTGTTCATTGGGATGAATATAGGGCACCAGGTTCCACTTTTCGTATACAAAGCGGTTGCCGAACACATGGTCGAGGTGACAATGGGTATTGAGTAAGAATTTGGGCGTCAAGTGCTGTTGTTGCATAAAATCAACCAGTTGCTTCTCTTCCAGTTCGGAATAACAGCCGGGATCGATGATGATGGCATCGCCTGCTTCGTTGTGGAGGAGGTAGGTGTTTTCGGACAACGGATTAAAACAAAATTGGCGAACTGTTAACATAGCTCTATTATTTTAGGGGGATTTCGGGAATAAGGTTGAAACACATAATTTTAGCACACAATCGCTGGATATGCAATTTCAGAAGAATCATCCGTTTATGCGCGTTCTGATCAAGTGTGGCTTTTTCTTGCTCCTGTACCCTTTTCTGCAAATGAATTCGGCATCAGCACAGGTCAATACTGTTGAGTTTGGTAAGAACAGGGTTCAATACCAAAAGTTCAAATGGCAATTCTACCAAACAGGCAATTTTAATACCTATTTCTATCAGCATGGAGAGCCATTGGCCAAGGCCGTGGCACAGGTAGCTGAAAAAGAATTGCCCGACCTGGAATCATTTATGGAATACGGCTTGCAACGCCGCGCCAATATTGTGCTGTACAATAGTTATAATGAGATGCAGCAAACCAATATTGGCCTTACGGCCGATTGGCAAACCAATGGTGGTAATACCAAACTGGTGAACAACAAAATGGTGGTGTATTACAACAGCAACCACGAAAACCTGCGCCTGCAAGTGCGGCAAGGCATTGCGCGCATCTTGTTGGACAATATTCTTTTTGGCGATGACCTGGGTGAGTTTGCCACCAACCAGGCCTTGCTCGACTTGCCGAAATGGCTTACAGATGGTTTTGTTGCATATGCTGCTGAAAACTGGAGCACCGAACTCGACGATCGATTGAAATCGGAAATCATGTCAGGCAAATACAAAGACTTCCGGCAATTCAGCTTTGACCAGCCGCTGCTGGCCGGCCACGCATTCTGGCGTTTTATTGAAGAGAATTATAAAAAAGAAAATACCAAGTATTTCCTGTACCTGGCGCGACTCTATCGCAACCTCAACGGCGCTTCCAATCGCATCTGCAAAAAGAAATTCAAAGATTTGATGGAAGACGTGATGGCTTATTATGAAGACAAGTATGGCAAGGACCTTCGCGGCCGCCGCAACAATCCCAAGGGACAGATGTCGGTGGTTGAAGAAATCAGTAAAAACAAAGACTTCTACAATTTCACGCCGAATCCCACACCACGCAGCCAGTCGTATGCCGTGGTAGAATGGAAAAAAGGATTGCAGTGTGTGATTTACTACGAAGACTATACCACCAAAAAAACATTGCTGCGCAACGATATTCGCAGTGTTGATGCAAAACAAGACCCCCATTATCCACTGCTGGCCTGGAATGGCAAAGGCAATAAATTGCTGGTGATCTACAACCACGAGGGCAAGATTAAAATGTTCACCTACGATATTTTTTCTCGCCTGAAAAAAGACAAGCTGACCCTCGAGTTTGACCAGATACAGGATGTGAAGTATATGAACGACGACAATACCCTGCTGATGAGCGCCGTGAAAAACGGTCAGTCGGATATTTATATTTTCAAGATCAACAACGAAAAAGCTGAGCAGGTAACCAACGATGTATACGACGATGTCGATCCCAGTTTTGTGGCCTTCCCCAATAAAATGGGTATTATCTATTCGTCTAACCGGCCTTCACCTACGGCGCCAACCGGCGATACGGTATTGCCGTCTAATTATCGTTTCAATGTATTCCTGGTCGACAATTTCAACAAAAGCGAATTCAAGCAGATTTCACAACTAAGCAATATGAAGTTTGGCAATGCGCGTTTCCCCACGCAGTACAATGCCAATCACTTCACGTTTATGAGCGACCAAAATGGCATTGGCAACCGCTATGCCGGCTTCTTCTCCACCAGTCGTGCTGGCGTAGACACCATTTACCAGATCGGCGATGAAATACTGCGCAATCCCGAATACAAGGATATCGACTCCTTGCTTCGCTTCTATGGCAAGAACGAACCCGACAGCATTTTCACTTTTTCGGTAACAAACGATTCTACCTATGTATTCCCGATTACCAATTACCAGAGCAGTATGTTGGAATCGAAATCGGCCGGCGATCGTGACTTGGTTAGTGAAGTTAGACAGGAAGGTGAGCTGAAATTTTTGTACAAGCTGAAAGTAGACGAAGCTGCTTTGCGCAAGCGCAGCGTGAACCCGCGACCGACCGACTATCGCAAACGAACCATGGACCAGCAACGGGTAACCATGAGCCAGGCTTTGTTGTATCCGCAAGCGCCTAAAACCGATACCAGTAAAGCTACCCAGTTCGAAACGGAATTTGCAGAAGAAAAACGCGACTCCAGTCTACCACATATTGACCGGGCAGCCGAACAAGCAGAAGAAAATCCCTCGATATTAAACAAGGCAGGGCGCTTTGATTATAAACTAAAATTCTCGGTAGACCAGATCACCGGCTCGCTGTTCAACAACGATGTACTCATCACCCGGTATTCACCTTTTACCGGATCATTGCCAGTTTCCAATACCGCCAACAATGGTTTTAACGGCATGTTGAAAGTGACCGTGTTTGATATCATGGAAGATTTGCGCTTTACCGGTATGGTGCGCACGCCGTTGATCAATACCGCCGGACAAGGATACCCGATTACCATCGGCCAGCCGAATATTTTTATACCTGGCTCTCAATCATTGTTTAATTCTGGTTCGGAATACATGGCCCGTTTCGATTACCTGAAAAAGCGGCTCGACTATTCAGTATTGTATTATCGCAGAACAGATGTTGGTGCTACTGAATATGCAGCGAACTATTATGTGCCTGCAAAGATGTTTACGAACCTCTACCAGGCCGGCGTGAAATATCCACTTGACCGCGTCAGGAGCATTCGTGTAAACGCGGGGGTGCGTTCAGACAATGTGGTGACCAAGGCGGTGTATATTCCGGCCGACAATGGCGAGATTCTCAAAACACCGAATTACAATCGCAAGTATGGCTTGTTGCATGTGGAGTATGTGTATGACAACTCGATCGAGAAGGCAACGAATATCTGGAATGGCCTGCGGTATAAAGTCTATGCCGATTACAATGCGCAAATCGCCAAAGTAAGCGCAGCCGGTCGCAACAGTTTCAACCTGGGTTTTGATGCCCGGTACTATTATCCGATTTACCGGAATTTGATTTGGGCAGGCCGTGTGGCTGGTGATGCTTCTTGGGGCGACCAGAAGATATTGTATTATCTCGGTGGACAAGATGGCTGGTTGTTCCCCAAAGCGAACCAGGAAAATGTGCCTACCTCCGGTGAATATGCTTTCCAGGCATTGGCGGTGAATTTGCGCGGACACAAACAGAATGTTTCCAATGGCAACAATGCCATGGTGATCAATAGTGAATTCCGTTTGCCGGTATTCAGCACTTTGTTGAAACGACCCATCAACAATGCATTTGTTCGAAACTTCCAGTTGGTGCAGTTCATTGACCTGGGCTCGGCCTGGGATGGTTCACCAAAGAGTTTGAAGCGGCCACAAGTGCTGTATACAGAAGGCGATCCCGCCAATGGTCAGGTGAATGTGCGCATCAAAGCTGGCGGTGTTGGCCCCTTTGTGGGCGGCTATGGTTTCGGCGCCCGAAGTACCCTACTTGGGTATTTTATGCGTTTGGATACCGCCTGGGATATGAGTGGCGTATTCAAAGGAAAACCCATCTGGTATTTTGCCCTGGGTGTGGACTTCTAAGGCGCATAGCTTTCTCTGGTAAATCCCTAATTTTGCCCAAATTTTCGATCATGCCCGGATTTGAACGATTTGGCGAAGAAGAAAGAAAGGAAGTCAACGATGTTTTGGAAACAGGTATCCTGATGCGCTATGGCTTCGACGGTCCGCGCAAAGGCATCTGGAAATCCAAGGAACTGGAAGCCGCCATTGCGCAGAAATTATCGGTCAAACATGTGCAACTTGTTTCCAGCGGCACCGCTGCCTTGAGTACGGCAATGGCAGCACTTGGCATAGGTGCGGGCGACGAAGTGATCATGCCCTGCTTCACTTTTGTGGCCAGCTTCGAAGCAGTTTTATTTGCCGGCGCCACACCCGTGATGGTGGAAATCGATGATACGCTTACGCTCGATCCCAAAGCAGTGGAAGCAGCCATCACGCCCAAAACAAAAGCCATTATGCCCGTGCATATGTGCGGTGGCATGGCCGACCTGGATGCACTGCAGGCCATTTGTAAAAAACACCATCTATTGTTGTTGGAAGATGCCTGCCAGGCCATTGGCGCAACTTACAAAGGCAAATACCTGGGCACTATCGGCGATGCCGGTACGTTCTCGTTCGACTTTGTAAAAACGATTACTTGTGCCGAAGGCGGTGCGGTAATGACCAATAACGTTGATGTATATACGAAGGCAGATGGCTTTTCTGACCATGGCCACGACCACCTGGGAGTTGACCGTGGCGCTGACCTGCATCCTTTTATTGGGTATAATTTCCGGATCTCTGAATTGCATGCAGCGGTAGGGCTGGCCCAGTGGCGTAAGCTGGATGAATTTTTAGCCATACAACGCGCTACCAAAAAAATTCTGCACGATGCAATCGCTTCCATACCCGGTGTAAGTTTCAGGCGTTTTCCCGACGCTGCTGGCGACAGCGCTACCTTCCTGGAATTTTTCCTGCCCAGCCTAGAAGCGGCCCAAAAAACAACCGCGGCCATGAAAGCGGCCGGTTTGCCAGCTTTCCATTATTACGACAACAACTGGCATTATATCCGCAAATGGGATCATTTGAAAACCGCTGCCACCCTTGGCGCGCTCACCCCTGATTTGACAAAAAGCCTGGAAGCGTACCAGGACAAAAAATTCCCGCAGTCCGACGACCTGATTGGCCGTTGCATCTGTATGCTTATCAACCTCAATTGGTCGGCAGACGATATCAAAAACAAAGCAGCAGCGATTCGTAAAGCCATTGAAAGCGCGATATGAAAAAAATTGCGCTTATACCTGCCCGTTATGCCGCCAGTCGGTTTCCGGGTAAGATGATGGCCGATCTCGGCGGCAAAACTGTTATCTGGCGTACCTATGAATCGGCCTTGAAAACCGGTTTGTTCGACGAGGTAGCGGTGGTATGCGATCATCCGATTATTTATGATGAGATCAGTGCACATGGCGGAAAAGTGATCATGAGCAAGCGGGAACACGAATGCGGTACCGATCGCATTGCTGAAGCCGCCGAAGAGATGGATGCCGATATCATTGTCAATGTACAGGGCGATGAACCTTTTACCCGCCGAGAACCGCTCGAAAAATTATTGCAGGTGTTTGAAGGCGCGGAAGGAAAAAAAGTACAGGTGGCTTCGTTGATGCAGGTATTAAATGACGCGGCATCGATCGCTGATCCGAACTATGTTAAAGTAGCGGTCGACCTGCATTTCAATGCCTTGTTCTTTTCCCGCTCGCCCATACCCTATCACCGCAACCAAGACTTGCAACCCATTTATTATGAGCACATCGGGGTGTATGCTTTTCGCAAACAAACCCTGATGGATTTCACTAAACTGCCGCCGAGTCCGTTGGAGCGCGCAGAAAAAATCGAGTGCCTGCGTTACCTGGAAAATGGTATTCCGATGAAAATGGTTGTTACCGATTATATGGGTGTTGAAATTGATACACCCGAAGACCTGGTAAAGGCCGCCAAATTATTATAACAAGAAAATGAGCTGAAATGAAATTCAGGAACTTCAAACTGACCGGTTACGTGGTTTATGGAAATGGCTGTTTTGATCAACTCGGAGAGATCATTGCGCCCAAGCGCAAACCAAATGCGCCGATGATCTTTTTTGTGGATGAATATTTCCGCGACAAACCGGCGTTGTTAAACCGCCTGCCTACGGAAGGCAAAGACAAGCTGGTGATCATTGATGTTTCGCGGGAACCGAAAACAAGTTATGTAGATAAGTTGCGCGATGAGCTTACTGCTGAGTTTGGAGAAGTGTCGGGCATTATTGGCATTGGTGGGGGCTCGGTGATGGACATGGCCAAAGCCGTGGCACTGATGATGACCAATCCTGGTTCATCGGTCGATTACCAGGGCTGGGACCTGATCAAATACCCAGCGGTGTACAAAGTGGGTGTTCCTACCATCTCGGGTACCGGTGCAGAAGTAAGCCGCACCTGCGTGCTTACCGGGCCCACCCGCAAACTGGGCATGAACTCTGATTATACCGTTTTTGACCAGATTGTGCTGGATCCTTCCCTCACCAAATCAGTGCCCGTGAACCAGCGCTTCTATACCGCTATGGATTGTTTTATCCATTGCGTGGAGTCGCTAAATGGTACATACCTGAATGCGTTTAGCAAATCGTATGGCGAAAAGGCCCAGGCATTGTGTGAAGAGATTTTTCTGGAAAAGGATACGTGGGACGATGATGCCGATGAAAAACTGATGATGGCTTCTTATGCCGGTGGCATGAGCATCGCTTACTCGCAGGTAGGAGTAGCGCATGCGGTGAGTTATGGTTTATCTTACCTGCTGGGCACGCGTCATGGTATCGGCAACTGTATCGTGTTTGATAAGCTGGAAGAATATTATCCCGAAGGTGTGGCCAAGTTTAAGGAGATGGTGAAGAAACACCATATTGATATTCCCCAACACATCACCAAGGGGCTCACCGACGAACAGTTTGACAAGATGATCAATGTATCGTTGGGCATGGCGCCGCTTTGGGAAAATGCACTCGGCAAAGACTGGAAGGATAAAATTGACGCGAAGAAATTGCGCGCACTGTACGAGCGACTTTAACTACTACGAGCGACACTATCGTAATCGAACGACGCTACCTTTTTCAAGCGACTGTCATCTAATTGATAAAATACGACAGCACATCGGCGAACCGATGTGTGTCGTATTTGTCTTCAGGCAGGGCAGCATACAATTACCGCGCAGTACAGGATGGGTACAGAGAAATGCTATTCGGTGGTTGCCACCGCCGGTTGACCATACCAATTAACCTGTCGGCTGAAATACATGGCCAGGGCCAGGATACAGAACAAGCCAATACTACCAATCAGCAGCGCAGTGTCTTCGAGACGAACCAATACAAAAGTGAACACATAGAGGCAGGTAAGCACAGTACCGAAAATGAAAGCGGTGCGTGTCGATTTGAAATGCGCTTTGGCATACAAACTGATCAATAGAACAACGGCGGTTGCTGCGATGAGGTAGGCATAATCGAACGGAATAAACTCACCGATCGACAATAGCAAGGTATAAAAGATCGAAAGGGCGATACCAACCATTACATACTGAACCGGGTGAAAGGGTTTTTTCTGCAAGAGTTCAATAATAAAGAACAAAGAAAAAGTGAGTCCGATAAAGAGAATTGCATATTTCACACTACGTTCGGTTTTTGCATATTGATCGGCAGGTTGCACCATGGTAACACCGAAGGCAAATTTTTCGGGTTCAAAACCGATGGACTGCAGGTGTGTCGCAAAAGGCAGGTTGGCCTTGTTAAACGACCACTTGGCGAGAAAGCCGCTGTCGTTCACTTCACGCGTTCCGGGCAGGTAGTTGCCATCGAACGAAGGGCTGGGCCAGGTCGACTTCACTTCAAACTGACTATTGCCCGCCAATGGCAGAAAATGCAATTGTTCACTTCCTTTGAGCGCCAAATCTGAACGGAATGCAATCACCGAATCTGTGGGTGCGCCTGTCCAGTTTAATGACGCGGACAAACCAGATTTACCGAGGGCTGTAGTGGGCAGTCCGGGCGATAATTCGAGCGATTGTCCATTCAACTGCGTTGTCAGTTTTTCTTCAATGCCTTTGATGTCGTCAATCGTCATACAGATTTTAGCATCCTGCCAATGCACCAGTGCGGCATCCAATTCTTTGGGCCATTGCAACCGGAATTCACCCGTCAGGTGATTTTTGCTTTTGTACAGCAATACTTTGTAAATAGATCGCGGGCGTACTTCTGGTTGCATGACCGACTGTACGGTGGCTGTTTCGGGCAATATGATCAACTCCCTTTGTTCAGCGCTGATCTTACCGTTTACATCTTTTACGGGAATTTCATAGGGAATGTATAAGAAATAGCCCGACACAGTTTGTGCAGTAGCCCATTTGTTACTTACTTCAGCTACTACTTCCTGCTGACGCGATTTGCGTTCAGAAACAATATTGCTGATGAAAAAAGTGGGGATCATCATTACCAGGATCAGTAGAGCGGTAATAATGCCTTTGGTAAGAGTGGTGGAGGTTTGCATAAAAATGGGAGTTTTCCTGTTTGATATGAGTTGGGTTATGATTTTATTAGGGTGGTTTATCGCTGTGTCAATTGCATTTTCGCTGTCGCTGAAAAAGTTATCAATGTGTTTTTGCTGCAGCAGATAAGACAAGCTGGCTGAAACCGGCACAGCTGCCGACACTAGAAACACCGTGGCCATGGCCTCACCTGCAAGTATCGGTAAAACCAAAAATGGGATGGTACAGGCCAGGGTAAGAAAGGAGAACGCCTGCACGAAACGATTCGATTTTTCTGTGGCGCTGAGTGGACGGTTGTCGATAATGGTGAACATAATCAACAACACGAGTAGTACCGGCAAACCCAATACCAACCCGCCTATTATAAGCGCCAGGAACACCTCGGGTTCGACATTGCTGGTAAGTGCCAGTGCAATCCCAGTGATGATGGCGGTACTGAGCACCGTAACGATCCAAAGTCGAAATGATTCGACCAGGGGTTTGAGAATTGTTTTACTAAAAAGCACTTTGTATTTCAAAGTTTATGGTTAAAAAAAATCAGCTGATTGACTTAATCATTTTTTCCAGTGCTTCAAGGTGCAACTTGAATGCTTTTTCGCCTGCCTTGGTGACTGAATATGTTGTATTCGTTTTTCGACCTACAAATCCTTTTTGCACTTTGATATAATTATTTTCTTCGAGGGTTTTCAGGTGGGTAGCGAGGTTGCCATCGGTTACTTCAATCAATTCTTTCAGCTCATTGAAATTCACTTCGGCATTTATCATGAGTGCACTCATGATACCCAGCCTGATCCGGCTGTCAAAAACTTTATTTAAATGTTCAATCGGATTTTTCATGTAGTTGTTTCGCTCGCTGGTCGTTCGTGTTTCCACCACATCGCTATGCCATATGCCACGTGCAAGATACCAAAACCAAAAGCCCAATAATACAAAGTCGCTTTGGGAAACCAGGCGCTGATCATGCCGGTAACCAGGATGGCTAATCCCAGGTAACGCACTTCACCTAATGTGTACCGCGATCCATTTACCAATGCCAGTCCGTAGAAAATCAGCGACGCCGGTCCAATCAGCGAATACATATGCAGATCGATCATTTTCAAAATCAGTACGCCGCCGGCCAGCATGGGGATCAGGGTATTCCAAAGCAGGCGACGTGCCGATGCGCCCCAAATGGCCACCCCTTCTTTCCGGCTGCGCAGATACGTGAAAACAAAAGCAGTAACCAGGGCCGACACAAAAACCCCAATGGCTATCACAACGAGTTTGTCGCGCAGGCATTCGGGACAAGCATTGGCTGTGCCATAGTTAAGCTGGTAATATTCATCGATTGTATGGTGGGCCAGCGCTGCACCTACCAGGGCGCAAATACCGGCAGCCACGCCACTCCAGCCGCTCAGGCTGATGAACCGGCTGCTCTTTTCCATCATCCGCCGGATGTCTTTGAGCGTTTCAAGACCGCTTAAATCTGTTGGCATAAAAGCACTTTGTAACACAAAGCAATAAAATATTCCGGAATTGCCAAATTTTTTTCGCCGGATGCAACTGTTAAAGTACTCCAGGCGTTAAGGGACTTATGCTAATTTCGTCACAGCTATGGAATTGAGAGCGACTAGTCTTCGCGGCGCCGGTATACTGCTTATTTTGTTGATTACCCAGTTGGCCTTGGGCCAGGGAAAGATCATCAGGGGTTATGTAAAAGACAAACTCAGTGATGAACGCATACCATTCGCTTCTGTTAGCTTCAAACTGGCGACCACCGGCCGGTTGACCGATTCTGCCGGCAGTTTCATTTTACGTGTTGACCATTGGCCTACCGATACCTTGCTGGTCACCTATGTGGGCTACCAGGACCTGCTGGTGCCCCTTAGTCCGGAGTTGGCAGCGAGGCTCTCAACCGACAATGGTCAGTCGATCGACCTGGTATTACAAATGGTTCGCGGCAAGATGACGGCCGAAGTAGTTGTGAAACGAAAAATCGATCGCGGCTACCTGATGTGGAAACGCATCGTCAAAAAGAAACCGATCAACGACCGGTACAAATATGCATCGTTCAAATACGAGCTGTACAACAAGCTGGAGCTCGACCTCAATCGACTGAAAAAAGATAAGCTGCGCGATTTTAGCCTGTTGAAGCCTTTTGGTTTTATTCTCGATAATATGGATACTACCGAAGGCCAACCCTTTCTGCCGGTCTACCTCACCGAAACCATTTCCGATTACTATTACCAGAAATCGCCCTGGCGTACCCGAGAAATCATCAAGGCCGTTAAAACCATCGGCATCAACAATGAAAGCATCAGCAAACTATTGGGCGGTACCGAACAGAACGTCAATGTATATGCGAACTTTATTCCGGTATTTGACAAACAGTTTGTAAGTCCCATCAGCGATAATGGCGATGCCTACTATAATTACAAAGTACTCGACAGCCAGTTTGTGGCCGGAAAGCGACTCATTCACATGGCGTTTACGCCCAAACGAAAAGGTGAAAACACTTTTGAGGGCGATTGTTGGGTGCATGATACCACCTGGGCTGTGCAGAAAATGACCCTGGCCCTGAGTCGCGAAGCCAATATCAACTTTGTCGACAAACTCAGCCTGATACAAGAATACAAACAGATCAACGACAGCACCTGGTTTTTGGTAAAAGATAAATTCGTGGTAGATATAGCACCGATTGGCAAATCGGCCTTTGGTGTGATTGGTCGGAAGACGACGACCTACCGCGATATTGTAGTGGATGACCCGTCGATTCGCGACACGGTGGCGAAAAATAAAATGCAATCGGAAATTCTCTTTGCGCAGGGCGCGATGGCCAAGGCCGATAGCTTTTGGTCGGGTTCGCGGCATGAAGACCTTTCCAAAAATGAAGCAGCCATTTATGCGATGATTGATACGCTGCAAAAAATGCCGCTGTTCAAACGCTATGTTACCACGGTCAATTTCCTGGCCACTGGTTACCGCAATGTGGGGAATTTTGAGATCGGTCCCTGGTACAACTGGTTTACCGGCAATTCCTGGGAAGGTTTCCGGATGCGTTTTGACCTGGGTACCAATCCCGGCTTCAATAAAAACCTCTACCTGCATGGTTACCTGGCTTATGGCTTCGGCGACAAAGCTTTCAAAGGCAAGGTTGAAGCCAAGTACCTGTTTAGCCGGAGTCCGCGTTCGTATATACATGCCAGTTATACCAAAGACCTCGACAACGGGCAAACCTATTACGACGAAATAAGCACCGATAATATCTTCGCCCTGGCCATTCGCAAGAACAAGATACCCCTCAAGTTCATGCAGATCAAAGAAGCCAAGGTGGAGTATTTCAAAGAATGGAGTCCGGGCATTTCAGCCACCCTGATTGCCCAGCATAAAACATTTGACCCGCTGAAAAACCTGCCGCCCAAAGAGATTTTTGAAAATGTAAATGGCAAGGGCGCCGACCTGACCAATTTCGAACTGGGCCTGCGGGTGCGCTTTGCATACAACGAACGATTTTTGGAAACCAATTTCAACCGTTTCAGTCTGGGTTCTTCCTATCCCATTCTTGAATTCATGTATGCGCGCGGCATTCCCAATGTCTTCAACAGCCATTACAGCTATGATAAAATATACGCCAGTGTATCTGACTACATGAAAATAGCGCCATACGGCAGCCTTTATTACAATTTCTTCGGCGGCAAAATTTCTGGCACCCTACCCTATATGCTGCTGAATGTGATGCCCGGCAATGAAATCTACTATTACAACAAATATGCCTTCAACCTGATGGCGCGCTGGGAATACATCGGCGATCGCTATGCGGGCTTTAACGTAGAACACAATTTCGGCAACGGCCTCTTCCGGTTCATTCCCCTTACCCGCAAATTGAAATTCCGCCAATTCTGGAGCGCCAAAGGCATTACCACCGGCATTAGCGAGGCCAACAAAACCCTCAACTTCAACAACCCTTATAACCAGTTCAAAGACCTCAATGGCAAGATGTACCTCGAACTGGGCACGGGCGTAGATAATATCTTCAAAGTGTTTCGCGTTGACCTGGTGTGGCGGGTACTGCCGCAGCCATTGCCCGAGGCGCGCGTGAGTCGGTTTGGGGTGTTTGGGAGTTTTAGGCTGGCCTTCTGATGAGGAAGAGTTCGCGGAGGTTCTTGTTTCGCGCGGAGTGTTTCTTTTTTAGAGATTTTTTTCTTTACACTTTCTACAGAGGCTTTTTTTGCAATTTTATAAGCGTTTGTTGCTTCGTGCATATTTTCTCGCTGAGTTTTGTTTCTAACAGAGTTTTTTTCTCGCAGAGTTTTTTTTCTCGCAGAGTTTTTTTTCTCGCAGAGGGCGCAGAGGGACAGAGGTTTTTTGACTCGATTCGAAGTTGTTGATTTGATAGTGGTTGAACTTTTCAATTGTTGTAAACGGATAGCAAGACGCGAACGGAGGCCTTCACCTAGAGACCGCAGAAGAATAGAGGTTTTTTGACGCGATTCGAAGTTGTTGATTTGGCGAGGGTTGTTGGTGGGTAGTGGTTGAACTTTTCAATTGTTGTTAACGGATAGCAAGACGCGAACGGAGGCCTTCACCTAGAGACCGCAGCGGCATAGAAGTGCAAGTTTGCTGACGTGTGTCGCTTTTTTGTAGAACTTGTTAAGTGTACATACGTTTTATATCGCAAGTACCCGAATGATTTTGTGTATTTGCGAGGGAGAAAATGAATACCCAACGATTTAGCGTGCATCTTAACAGCTAGGTGAATTTCCAACTACTTATTTATTCTCAAAAGACAGATTAGACTTTCAATTGATTTGCGAATACCCAGGGAATGCCCCATTGCCATGGAGATTTGATTGCGGATGGATAGGAAAAATCGCATTCCATGTGAGGTAGCTATTCGCTTTGCTTTTTAAAACTAAAGTTGAATAAATATGGCAACTCAAATTTGCCCTCATTGCAAAAAGACTCTTTTACATGGCTATCGATAAAGAAACGCCTCTTTAACCGAATGGGGATGTTATGAATGTGGATATATCGCTTACGAGGATGAACCTTCTGAGCGAGAATGCGCCAATTGCTTTAAAAAACTGAAACAAAATTGAAAGACAACGTACAGAAATACTAGTGGTGCAGTAGTTGTAATCGAATAATTGCATCCCAAGAACAAAAACCTGCAACAAAAAACTACTTTCTATATATTTCCCTTCCACATCAAAAACCTACACTCTCAACAACTCCGAATCGCGTCAAAAAACCTCTGTTCCTCCGCGCCCTCTGCAAGAAACAAAACTCTGCGAGAAACAAAACTCTGCGAGAAACAAAACTCCTTGATAAAAAAACTCAACAAGAAAAAAATCCGTCAGAAACAACATTCAGTGAGAAAAAAACTACACTCTCAACAACTCCGAATCGCGTCAAAAAACCTCTGTTCCTCTGCGCCCTCTGCGAGAAAAAAAACTCTGCGAGAAACAAAACTCCATGAGAAAAAAACTCAACAAGAAAAAAAATCCGTCAGAAACAACATTCAGTGAGAAAAAAACTGCACTCTCAACAACTCCGAATCGCGTCAAGAAACCTCTGTTCCTCCGCGCCCTCTGCGAGAAAAAAAACTCTGCGAGAAACAAAACTCTGCAAGAAACAAAACTCCGTTAGAAACAAACCTCAGCGAGAAAAAAGCTAGAAGTAACAATTGCCACCAAAACCCATAATAAATGCCGCTGTAGTAGAGAACGCTACTTTAAATACCCCCCCAAAAAAACCATTGTGCTCTCTTCCCACAGTGGCCTCAGAAATTCTCCTTATCTTATACTCCCCAAACGAGATTGCATGTCAGAAAAATACGTTCTTGCCCTCGATCAGGGAACGACCAGTTCCCGGGCCATCCTCTTCGATCGGGATGGACGCATCGCACAGGTTGCCCAGAAAGAATTCACCCAATTGTACCCCCAGCCCGGATGGGTTGAACACGATCCCGAAGAAATTTGGGCTAGCCAATTTTCGGTGATGGCAGAATGTATCGCCAAAGCGGGTGCCACAACAAGTGATATCGCTGCACTAGGCATTACCAACCAGCGCGAAACAACGGTGGTTTGGGAGCGGTCAACGTCCAAGCCCATTTATCCCGCCATTGTTTGGCAGGATCGTCGCACGGCCAGTTTTTGTGATCAACTCAAGGCCGATGGCTATGAAGACATGATCAAAACAAAAACAGGCCTGGTCATCGATGCCTATTTTTCGGCCAGTAAACTAAAATGGATACTCGATAACGTGAGTGGCGCGCGGGCGAAGGCGTTGAAAGGGGAGCTGGCATTCGGCACCATCGACGCCTGGCTGTCGTGGAAACTTACCAATGGCAAAGTGCATGTAACCGATTTATCGAACGCATCGCGCACCATGCTGTTGAATATCCAAACGGGCGAGTGGGATGAAGAACTCCTGCGGCTTTTTGATATCCCGGCGTCTGTGTTGCCTGCATTGATTCCATCGTCGAAAGTGTATGCTGTTTCGGAGTCAATCGTGCGATCGGCCAATATTCCGATGGCCGGCATTGCGGGCGACCAGCAAGCGGCATTATTCGGACAACAATGCACCCAACCGGGTATGGTGAAGAATACCTATGGCACGGGCTGCTTCATGCTCATGCACACGGGCGAACAATTGGTGCATAGCAAGAACAACCTGCTCACCACCATTGCCTGGAAACTGAATAACAAAATTGAATACGCGATGGAAGGCAGCATCTTTATTGGCGGGGCCGTGGTGCAGTGGCTGCGTGATGGATTGGAAATCATCCGCTCATCGGCCGATATCGAAGAACTGGCGACCCGCGTGAAAGATACCGACGGCGTGTACATCGTACCCGCTTTTGCCGGCCTTGGCGCACCGCATTGGAACCAACACGCACGGGGTTCGATTTTCGGCCTCACCCGCGGTAGTACCAAAGCACATATCGCGAGGGCTTCATTAGAAAGCATCGTGTACCAAACCATGGATGTGTTAAGGGCAATGGAGGCAGACGCATCGCTGCCCATCAAAGAATTGCGGGTTGATGGGGGCGCCACCATTAATAATTTGCTGATGCAATTCCAGTGCGACGCGCTGCAAGTGCCGGTGGTTCGTCCCCAGATTGTGGAAACCACGGCCTTGGGTGCAGCTTATCTAGCGGGGTTGGCAGTTGGCTATTGGGAAAGCACCCAAGAGATCCAACAACAATGGCAAACAGACAAAAGATTTCATCCGACGCGCTCGCGGGAAGAGATGCAGCCGTATATTAATGGTTGGGAAAGGGCGGTGCGCGCCAGCATTGCCTGGGCCAATGGGTAACAAATAACGTGGAAGTAGTCAAACAGCGAAGGTAGCAGTCAAACAACGATGGTAGCAGATAGGAGACGGCCAAAGCGACAGTTAGTAAACGATTGTATCGGCATATAGTAAACGCATATAGTAAACGATTGTATCGGCATATAGTAAACGCATATAATAAACGATTTGATATCATTTAGGAAGCGATTGTGCCGACATTTGTCATTTGACCGCTCACCAAGAAAAAAAAGGAATACATAAAACGGGAAAAAGACAGCCCCTACCGGTGAAGAACAACCGAAACAAAACTATTAACCCCTACGATGAATAGAGCCGACATGCTGAACAGGGCCCTGCAGCCCACACAATGGGACCTCTGTATCATCGGCGGTGGTGCCACGGGGTTGGGTATTGCCATCGACGGCGCCAGCCGGGGTTATAAAACCATACTTGTTGAACAATATGATTTTGCCAAAGGCACTTCGTCTCGCTCTACCAAACTCGTGCATGGCGGCGTTCGGTATTTGCAGCAGGGCAATATCAAACTGGTAATGGAAGCGCTTCGCGAACGCGGGTTGTTGCGCAAAAATGCGCCGCACCTGGTGAAGAACCAGTCGTTCGTGATACCAAATTACAAGTGGTGGGAAAGTTCTTATTATACCATCGGTCTGAAAATATATGACTGGATGGCGGGTCGGCTCGGGCTGGGTTCTTCGGTTATGCTTTCCCGTGAGGAAACCCTGGAAAGAATTCCAACGCTCGACAAAGATGACCTGCGCGGCTCGGTGGTGTACCACGACGGGCAATTTGACGATGCACGACTGGCCATCAACCTCGCCCAAACCGCCGCTGAACAAGGCGCTTGTGTACTCAATTACTGCCAGGCATATGCATTTATCAAAGAAGCCGGGAAGGACAAAAGCCTAACGGTGACCGATACCCTAAATAACCAGGACTTCAGCATCAGCGCCCACTGCTTTATCAATGCCACTGGCAGCTTTACTGATACCATCCGGAAAGTAGACGATCCGAATGCAAGCCCTGTTTTATCACTGAGCCAGGGCACGCACCTGGTGGTTGATAAATCATTCCTGCCCGGTGATACCGCTGTTCTCGTGCCGGAAACCTCCGATGGCAGGGTGTTGTTCGCAGTACCCTGGCACGACAAAGTAATCATTGGCACGACCGATATTCCCGTCAGCGAAGCAGCCATCGAACCCAAACCAACCGACGAAGAAATTGATTTCATTCTCGCCAATATCGGCAAGTATCTTTCGCGCGATCCGCAACGCAGCGATATATTATCGGTCTTCTCCGGTTTAAGGCCATTGGTACGCGGCAATGCTGCCAGCACGGCGGCCCTCAGTCGAGATCATTATATTGAAGTGGCGCCGTCTGGCTTGATCAGCATTACCGGCGGCAAATGGACCACCTACCGAAAAATGGCGGAAGATGTGTTGGATGTGGCTATCAGCCAACAACAATTGCCCGAGGCTTCCTGCAAAACCCAGGCGCTGTATATTCATGGTGCCCAATCGGTGGATGATTTCAACAGTGCCGGCTATTATTATGGTACCGACCTGCCCTTGATTAAGGCACTTGAAAAAAACAATCCTGCGCTTCGTGCACGTATCCATCCGCTATTACCCTATACACAGTCGATGATTTTGTGGGCGATAAAAGAAGAGATGTGCATGACCGTAGAAGATGCGCTCTGTCGCAGAACCCGGGCGATATTGTTGCATGCAAAAGCGGCGGTGGAAGCAGCGCCGATGGTAGCCAGCCTGATCGCTAACGTGTATGGATACCCGAAATCATGGGAAACCAACCAGGTGGAACAATTCACTGCATTGGCACGTCAATACCAGGCAACCTAAAACGACTACTTAAAACCGAACGATAAAAACGGCTATATGATGAATCCTTATCTCGCAGAATTTCTGGGCACCACCCTGCTAATCAGTTTTGGCAATGGGGTGGTAGCGAATGTATTGCTCGAAAAATCCAAAGGCAATAACAGTGGTTGGATTGTCATCAGTTTCGGCTGGGCGATCGCTGTATTTGTGGGAGTGTTTACGGTGGCTTCGGCCAGTGGCGCGCATTTGAATCCTGCCGTATCCGTGTGCCTGGCGCTGGCAGGAAAATTTTCCTGGTCGCTCGTGCCAGGATATATAGCAGCACAAGTGGCCGGCGCTTATATGGGATCCATCTTCGTTTGGTTACTCTATTTCCAACATTTCGCTGAAAGCAAAGACCAGGCAGCCAAGCTGGCGGTATTTTGTACAGGGCCCGCCATTCGCTCCCCTTTCTTTAATCTGCTGACAGAAACCATTGCCAGTGCCATATTCCTGCTCGCTATTTTACTTATCATCGCACCTACCAATAGTTTGGGTGCGCTGGATGCACTGCCAGTTGCGTTGTTGGTACTCGGTGTGGGTTTATCGCTCGGCGGCCCAACTGGTTATGCCATCAACCCGGCCCGCGATTTCGGTCCGCGGCTCGCACACGCTACCCTGCCCATTGCTGGCAAGGGTTCCAGCGATTGGGGATATGCCTGGGTGCCGATTATTGGTCCGCTATTGGGCGCCGTGATCGCTGCCTTGGTTTTTAAAATGCTGTAAACTGAACAACTGCTGTAATAGCTTTTTAGGGCAATTGGTTCTGCCATTTTTTGACAATTGTTCTGGCTTTGTAGTGTAACGATTCTTTCCGTTGGGCAACCAGTCTTTTTGTTGTGCCAGCAGTCTTTATGTCGTGTAAATCTTCTCTACATTGTGCGAATATGCTTCAAGCAAATCAACCATTCGTAACCATGAAAGTGGGTGGTTTCAGTGCGGTTGAACGGCTCATTCTACAAAAACGACAGCAACCTGCATCATTTCTGTTGCGCGTTGAAATAAAACCCATTAAAGTTCGTTAAGCGAAAAGCATATGGCTTTTTTCAGCCATACTTTTTAAACGCCGGATCCAATATTATGAATAACCGTCTATTAAAAATGTTTGCGATAGCCAGTATTAGTGTTATCGTAGTAGCTTGTTCGAAAAGCGAAAGCGCTCCTCCAACCCCACCAGTCACGCCACCTGCGCAAGCACCAGCACTAAATACAGTGACAACGCCAAACGGCTTTGTCGGCGGGCGCAAAAACACCGTTTTGACATTTAAAGGTGCCAATTTCGGTACAGACACTTCGAAAATAGTGGTTACAGTTAATGGCAAGAGATGTGCTTTGTCAAGTGTTGATTCGAGTGTTATTACTGCTATCATTCCGGCCAACTGTGGTACCGGCAATGTTGTGCTTACCGTTGATGGCAAGGTATTTAACGGACCGGTTTTCAATTATGAATATTCCTACACCATTACATCCATTACAAATGGCCTTAGTGGTTTTGAAGACGGGCCGCTTGCTACGGCAAAATGGGATGAGATAATCAACATTGTCACTGACAAAAACAATAATATTTATACCAGCGGCTTCAATCAGCCCTCCATACGTATGATTAAGGCCGATCTGTCAAGTGTAACCAGCTTCGCCGGCGACCGAACCGTTGGAGACCAGAATGGACAGGGCGTCGCCGCCAAATTTGGGCGGGTATACAGTCTTTCTATAGATAATGATAACAATATCTATTTTGCAGATGCGACTGCAAATAAGATCAAAAAAATAGACAAACAGGGAATCGTAACGACTTTTGTCGCCTCACCGATTTCGAACTCGCAAGCTGCCCGGGTTGATAAGTTGGGCAATGTTTATGTGGTTTCGAACCAAGCATTTGCCAAATACAATGCAGCTGGTGTGTTAGAATGGACAATCAAATCACATGGAACTGGTAATAAAGATGGCGATTCCAGTGTTGTTAGTTTCTATTCTATACCTGCCACCAGTGTTATTGTAGATGAAAATGGCGAAAACCTGTATTTCACCACGATCAATTATAATAGCCAGGGCTTCCCTGCGCAGATTAAAAAACTAAACCTGAAAACCCTGACCACAACCACCCTGGCCGGCGTGGAAAACCAGGCCGGCAGTACCGATGGTCCGGCAGCCAATGCAACGTTCAAAGTAACTTGCGGACTTGCATTGGACAAAAACGGTGGCTTATACATCGGTGATTCCTTTAACGATAAGATCAGGTATCTAAAAGATGGAACTGTTAGCACCCTGATTGGTGCTGGCGGTTTGGGTGATGTGGATGGCGATATTTCTGTTGCCAAAATATACAACCCGCAATGCCTGACCGTGAACAGTGCCGGTGACCTGATTATTTCCTGCTATCAATCGAATGAATTCAATCAAAAGTTGAAAAGGTTGGTGATAGATTAGTGTTCTGTTTTCGTGTCATCGTATTTAAGAAAGCCATTTGCACATCGGAGATTTGCCGCACAGCTATAGCCTATTTTCTTTTTCGACACCAAGTCAGTAAAAGTAGTCGGTACATCAACTGTAAACGTGCTTGCTTCTCCCAGCTTAATAGAATCTTTTCAGGCCTGGCTTTGAAAGTCAGTTCAAAAGAATATAAGCGCTAGTAGCTACAATCCCGGCCGCGATAGCATCAAGCATACTTATGCACCTCATCCAGCACCTGCAAAATGAGTTTCGCTGCTTTGCGAACCTGGTTTTTGGTGATGATCAACGGTGGCGCAATACGCATGCATTGCGGGGCAAATAAAAACCAGTCGGTGAACAAACCCTTATCAATACAGGCATCGATGATTTTCTTATTGGTAGCAAAATCGGCAAACTCAACAGCTATCAATAGCCCAGCACTTCGCACTTCTTTGATGGCTGGGTGCTGTAATAACACCCGAAACAGCCGCTCTTTTTCTTTCACCTCCCGATGGTATTTTTCTTTCAGCAACACTTTAAAAGCTGCCAACCCGGCCGCGCAGGAAACAGGATGCCCGCCAAAGGTGGTGATATGCCCCAACACCGGCCCGCTGGCAAACAGTTGCAGCAATTGCCGGTTGGCGACGAGGGCGCCGAGTGGTTGTCCGCCACCCAGGGCCTTGCCCAACAAAATAATATCCGGCACCAGCTTATAATTTGCAAAGCCCCACAATTCGCCCGTGCGGCCAAAACCCGTCTGGATCTCATCCACCACCAATAAAGCGCCTTGTTCCTTACAGCGTTTACGCAAGGCCGTTAGCCATTTCTTTTGCGGTGCTATCACCCCTCTTTCTGCCTGTATCGGTTCAATAAAGACAGCGGCCGTGTGCTGATCAACCAAATCCAGCATGCCAAAATCATTGTAATCGGCATGCAACACGCCAGGTAAGAGCGGACGAAATGCATTTCGCCAGTATTCATCACCCATCAAACTCAAAGCGCCTTGCGTGGTGCCATGGTAGGATTGGTTAAATGCAATGATATTGGTTCGACCGGTGGCGCGCTTCGCCAGTTTCATCGCGGCTTCCGTTGCCTCTGCACCACTATTGGTGAAATAAACACAATTCAAAGACGAGGGCAGTTGGCTGGCGAGCAAACTTGCATATTCCACTTGCGGCGATTGCACCAACTCGCCATACACCATCAGGTGCTGGTACAATCCCGCCTGCCGGCTGATGGCTTTCACCACTTTCGGGTGACAATGCCCGATATTGCAAACACTAATGCCCGCAATCAGGTCGAGGTATTTTTTGCCATTCACATCTTCCATCTGCATACCCTTCGCCTTCACGATTTCCAATGCCAGTGGCGCGTCTGATGTTTGCGCCACATGCCGGAGAAATAGCTGTCGTTGGTTCATTACTGCTGCGCTCATTGGGCAAAGATGGCGATATTTGGCCTATGGCAACAATCTTACCAGTCAAGGGCGTGTATCCGCAATTTGGTGCTGACAATTTCATTGCGCCAAATGCTACCATAGTGGGTGATGTAATAACCGGCGAACAATGCAGCATCTGGTTCAACGCGGTGATCAGGGGTGATGTGAACAGCATTCGACTGGGCAACAAAGTGAATATCCAGGACAATGCCGTATTACACGCTACCTACGAGAAAACAAAAACCATCATCGGCAACAATGTATCGGTAGGCCACCTGGCCTGTGTGCATGGCTGTACGCTGCACGACAATGTACTGGTGGGCATGGGCGCCATTGTGATGGACAATGCCGTGGTGCACAGCAATACCATCATCGCGGCGGGGGCGGTGGTGCTGGAAGGTACTATCTGCGAACCGGCCAGTATCTATGCTGGGGTGCCGGCCAAAAAAGTGAAGGACATTTCTAAAGACTTGATTCAAAACGAAATACAACGCATCGCCAACAATTATATCTTTTATTCCGGCTGGTTTAAAGACCAGAATACCGGGAACCCAGGATAATATTTGGGGTAAAACCACCGTTATTAGGGTAAATGTCCGTATGAGAACGCATCGTTTTGGTTCTTTTCTCTTCCTGGCCCTCACCCTCGTTTTCGTCAGTGCCTGCTCCCTCACCAAGCCCAAAAATGGTTGCTCCAGCAATGGCGCCAATGTAGGTGCTGAAAGAATTCTGGCCGGCGAAAAAGTGCCAAAAGCGAAGAAGTTCAAAGCTTAATCCTGATTGCCGTGTTACGCCGTATAACTAAATCCCTACCCATATGTGCCCAGTTCTACACACCCACGATGGCTTTACCGAAGCCGTTATTGATGAAGATGGCGGACTGAAACGTTTCTATGAAGTCGCTAATCTTTTGTCGGATGGTCTGAAGATCCGCTTCAGCAGTAAACTCGATGATTTCGATTCGCTGATTTGGGACTTCAAATACAAAGGCCAGCCACTCACCCTTCACTACAATATTTACACCGGCATTTGCCTTTATCCAAAACAAGTTCAATTGGCTGCAGAACGCGATAACAAAGCAGTAGCCGAAGTAGCTAATTTTTTGGAAAGTCAATTGTTCATCAATACCGCGCGAAAATTCATTTCGTAAGCGAGTCGAGCAAAGTACAATAGCTGACATACCGGTCCATGTGAATATGGCCATCGGCTACTGCTGCCTTCACCGCACAGCCAGGCTCATTCATGTGCAAACAATTGTTGAACTGACAATCGTTCAATCGCACCCGCATCTCCGGAAAATAATGTGATAGTTCCTGCCGGTCGATATCAACCAGGCCCAACTCCCGAATGCCCGGCGTATCAATGATGCTGCCATCGCCCGGCAGGTCGTACATTTCAGCAAAGGTAGTGGTGTGCAAACCCTTTCCACTCCAATCGCTTACCTCTTGTGTACGCAAGCCCATAGCAGGAAACACACTATTAATAAAGGTTGATTTGCCAACACCCGAATGGCCACTTAACAAAGTTGTTTTACCTGTCAGCAAAGATTTCACTTCGTCCATCCCAATACCCGTTGCAGCGCTGACCAGCAATACGCGATAACCCACCTCGGTGTACATCTCCTCCCATGCAGCAAATTTCTCCAGGTCTTTATCACCATATACATCCGCCTTATTAAAAACAATAATGGCGGGAATATGATAGGCTTCGGCGGAAACCAGGAAACGATCGATGAATCCCTGCGAGGTGCGCGGCTCCCTGATGGTGGCTACCAGCAAGGCCTGGTCGAGGTTCGAAGCGATGATGTGGTGCTGCGCTTTGCGGTGCGGCGAAACACGGGTGATATAATTTCTTCGTTCATGGATGCCCGTTATCATCACGGTTTTCTCCAATTCATTCTCGGGTTCAATATCCACCCAGTCGCCCACGGCCAGCGGATTGGTACTGGTAATATCATCCAGTTTTAAAACACCTTTGATGCGTCCTTGAACAACCTGCTTGTCGCGGGTTTTCAAAGTGTACCAGCTTCCTGTCGATTTGTACACCCTTGCTTCCATCAGGGAAATTTTTTTAACAGGGTCATGCGCAATACCCACTCCAACACCAGGAAGAGGAGGGCAGCGAGTACAAGGGGTAAAAATCTTTCTGTATACCGACGCAAAGCACTCACCTCAAAACTTGTTTTCTCCAGTTTGTCGATATCGGCATAAATATTCTCGAGGCTTTGGTTATCGCGCGCACGAAAATAACGGCCGCCTGTTTCGTTGGCAATTTCAGTAAGCAGCTTCTCGTCAATGGTTACTTTCTGGTCTTGCAATACAATCCTGCCGCTGGCTGATTGAACAGGAATTTTGGCCGTGCCTTCGGTACCAACGCCAATGGTGTATACGCGAACCCCGAGCTTCTTGGCAATCCCCTTGGCGGTAACAGGTGGTATTTGTCCGCCGTTGTTTTCACCATCTGTTAATAATATCACCACCTTACTTTTGGCCTTACTGCCCCGCAACCGGTCTACACTGGTCGCCAGTCCCGAACCAATCGCTGTACCATCTTCCAGCAAGCCGCTTTGGATGCTATAGATCTGGCTCTTTAGTACCGCCTTATCTGTGGTAAGTGGTGTGAGCGTGAAACTCTCGCCCGAAAAAATAACCACTGCTATGCGATCTGTTTTCCGGCTGTCCACAAAATTGGCAGCCACTTCTTTGGCGGCATCCAATCGATTGGGTGTAAAATCTTGCGCCAGCATCGAACCACTGACATCAATGCAGAGCACAATATCTACACCATCGCCGGTAACCTGTTCTTCATCAAATTTTGTTTGCGGGCGAGCAAGTGCAAAAATCAAAGCCGTCAGCGCGAGTAACCGCAACACGAAGGGAAGATGCGCCAGGCGTGCTTTCCAGCCGCGACGGCCGGTTGCAAACGAACTGCTCTCTGACACGATAACGGCTGCGCGGGCAAAACGCCCTTTGCGCCAATACCAGACAGCAAGCAGCGGCACGAGCAGCAGCAACCATAACATCGATGGCCAGGCAAAAAATACGCTATGAAAGTACCTTGTTATCAAGTTCTATTTTTTCGATCGATGACTGTATGGTTTGAAATGTTTCTTCATGGTCGGCGGCGTTGGGCTGGTATTTGGCAAATTTAGCCGCATCGGCCAGCGTTAATGCTTTCGCCAGGTTTTGTTTTTCTGTATTGTCGAGTTTTGTATAAATGGCGAAAAGCAATTCGCGATTGCTGCTGTCGGGTGTGGGTAATATTTTTTTGGCCAACAGGTATTCGCGCAAGATCTCATTCAGGCGGCTGTAATACTGTTTTACCCCCGCACTGGTGGACAGGTTCTCCGTTTTCAGTGCCTTCAAAGCTGTTCTCGCTTGTTCAATGGCTGATATAGGCGGTTGTTTGACTTCTTTGGCAACGGTGGTTTTCTTTTTACGGAAAAGAAAATACAGGGCCAGTAGCAGGGCCAACAAGCCGGCAATTCCGACTATATATAGGAGATAATTGTTTTCAATAACCGGCACTTCAATAATATCCCGGATACCATGGTAGGGCTTATTGGGATCGGCAGGGGTATAACCAACTTCAATCTGGATAGAATCGGTCAGGTAATGGTTGTCGCCTACTTTGAGCGACATCATAGGAATGGTCCAGGTGCCACTGTCAAACGACGTGATGCGTAATACCTGCTTCAGGAATTGTTCGGTGCCCTGGTGCGCCGTATCAATGGCCGTACGTTCAATGATGTCGAAATGATTGATGCTGTCGGTACTAAACCAATTGTGCGCCTGGTCGGCCGGAAACTCGCCTTCCAGCGTTAGCAGGATGGGCTCGCCGATTAAGATATTGTTTTTGTCGACCGAAGCCTTGAGTTGAATATGCTGCGCAGATACCCCGGTACAAACCAGGGTTAAAAATGAAATAACAGTTATGCACAAACGAAAATATCTCATGTTGGCTCAGCTCCTTCCAATAAAAAATTTCTGCAATACTTTAACGTAGTCTTCTTTGGTGGAAATATGCAACAGGTCGCAGCCCGCGCGGGTAAACATTTGCTTACACCATTCTGTATGCTGAAAGAATTGATCCTGGTGCGCTTTCCTGACAGCAAAATTGTTACTGTCTACCAATACCAGTTGGCCCGTTTCGGCATCCTGCAATTCCAGCAATCCGGCTTCTGGCAGGTGAATATCCATCGGGTCATATATTTTAATACCAATCACATCGTGTTTTTTACCGGCCACCCGGAGGCCATCAGAAAAAGCCGGGTCTAAAAAATCACTCAGCACAAAAACAATACAACGTTGCCGCGTGGTATTGTTCAGGTAGCGCAGGGCTGCACCAATATCGGTTCCTTTGTGTGCCGCTTCTTTGGTCAACAGTTCGCGAGTGATATACAAACCATGGTCACGGCCTTTTTTTGCCGGGATGTATTTTTCAATTATGTCGCTGAACAAGATGGCGCCGGCTTTGTCATTGTTGCTAATAGCCGAAAAAGAAAGCACGGCACCGATTTCGGTTACCAGGTCTTTTTTCCGGGCGTGAACAGAACCGAAATCGGAGCTGGCACTGATATCCACCAGCAGCATCATGGTAAGTTCACGCTCTTCTTCAAACAACTTGCTATATGGGTGATTGAAGCGAGCCGATACATTCCAGTCGATAAAACGAATGTCGTCGCCAGGATTGTATTCACGCACTTCTTTGAACGACATACCACGACCTTTAAACGCGCTGTGGTATTCGCCTGTAAAAAGATGCCGGGTGAGTTTCTTGCTCTTGATCTCCAGCTCTTTTACCTTCTTCAATATATCGGCCGTGGTCATTGCCATCAGGGCACTGCAATTGTTTTAAGAATTTCTTCCACCACCTGCTCTACGTTTACATTCTCCGCTTCCGCTTCATACGTGAGGCCGAGGCGATGGCGCAACACATCGCGCGCAATGGCTTTCACATCGTCGGGAATTACAAACGCACGCTGCGACAAATAGGCGTGTGCTTTTGCGGCGAGGGCCAGGTTGATGCTGGCGCGCGGTGAACCACCATACGAGAGCAAGGGTTTGAGTTTCGACAACCCGTAGTTGTCGGGCTGGCGTGTGGCGAATACAATATCAAGAATGTATTTCTCCACTTTCTCATCCATATAGATTTTTCGCGTCAGGTTTTTAGCATCGATCAGGTCTTGCATACTCACCACCGGCGAAACCGTTTCAGGCGAAGCACCCTGCACATTTTGCCGGATGATCATTTGCTCTTCTTCTTTGGTTGGATAACCCACGATCACTTTCATGATAAAGCGGTCTACCTGCGCTTCGGGCAGCGGGTAGGTGCCTTCTTGTTCGAGTGGGTTTTGGGTGGCCAGTACCAGGAACGGTTCTTCCAGTTTATAGGTGCTATCGCCAATGGTCACCTGCCTTTCTTGCATCGCTTCCAACAAGGCGCTTTGCACTTTTGCAGGCGCGCGGTTGATCTCATCGGCCAATACAAAATTGGCGAAAATCGGTCCCTTGCGCACCACAAATTCGTTTCGCTGCTGTTGGTAGATCATGGTGCCGATTACATCGGCTGGCAGCAGGTCGGGCGTAAACTGGATGCGGCTGAACTTGGCCTGCACCGCCTGGGCCAGCGACTTAATGGTAAGGGTTTTCGCCAGACCGGGCACGCCTTCCAGCAATACGTGGCCATTGCTCAAGAGCCCGATCAGGAGGCGATCGAGCATTTGGTGTTGGCCAACAATTACCCGGCCTACTTCTTCCCGCAGGCGGTTGATGAAAACGCCCTGGTATTGGATCTTTTCGTTCAACTGGCGGATGTCTTCCGAAGTGGGCAACATATTTTAATTTTATTTATACAAAATAGAAACTAGGTCATGCAATTCTTCTGCCAAAATGCTTTATCGAAAGGCTTGGCTCAAATTTTCACAAAGCACAATAAAAACCCTGAATTTATGTTTTAATATGCAAAATCCACCCTTATGATGAAAAGCATTCACAAAGCTTTTCTAATACTAATCTGCCCGCTGTTTGTTGTCGGGTTAGCTTCCTGCTCAAAGGAAGAGGATGAGGTTACTATTTCCACCACCAATTTGTTAACCAAGGCTGCCTGGAAACTCGATGCTGCCGGTATTGATCTGGACAAAGATGGAGAGATCGACCAGCACTATGAGATTGAAGCATGCAGTGCCGATAACAATCTGTTGTTTGATAAAGATGGTTCCGGTGTTTTCACTTCAGGCGAACTGCCATGTGAAAATGAAGAAGCCGGTGAACAATCTTTCGACTGGGTGATGAAAGAAAACAATACGATCATCAGTTTGGTCGTTCCTGCTGTGATTCACGGCGACGCTGTGATCAAGGTCTTGAATGAAAATAAATTGTCGATCTACCAGGTGTTGCAAATAAGTGCCGGTGTCACCGTTCATCAATACCTTGTCTTGAAACACTAATCCTTCGATATACCTTTTTTTATCTGCTGATTTCATAAACAGAGCCCCTGTATGTCTATGCGGGGGCTACTTTTTTTAGGTCAGGTACTTACCTACAATCGGCATACGACGACCCACGCCAAATGCTTTTGCACTGACGCGGATGATGGGACAAAACTGGTTTCGCTTGTATTCATTTGTATTGACCAACTTCAGTATGCGGCGCACGAGCGGTTCGTCAATGCCCATATCGATGATCTCTTGCGGCCCCTGGTGTCTTTCTATATATTGATACAAAACTTTGTCGAGCAATTCATAAGGTGGCAGGCTGTCGCTGTCTTTCTGGTTGGGTCGCAGTTCGGCCGATGGCGCTTTGTCAATGATGTTTTGCGGAATGATTTCATTCTTTCGATTGATGTATCGCGCCAACGCATAGACTTGCATTTTGTACACATCACCCAGCACACCTAGTCCGCCGGCCATATCACCATACAGCGTACCATACCCGGTCGACAATTCACTCTTATTAGACGTATTCAATAATATATACCCGAATTTATTGGCAATGGCCATGAGCAGGTTACCGCGACTACGGCTTTGAATATTTTCTTCGGCGATGCCAAAGGGTGCGTCGGCAAACACGGGCGCCAGGGTTTCCAGAAAAGCATCGTACACCGTTTTGATCGGAATGATATCATAGGGATTGCCCAGGTTTTTGCTGAGCGCCACGGCATCGTCTACCGAATGTGAACTGGAGAAACTAGAGGGCATCAACACGGCACGAACCTGGTCGGCACCCAATGCTTCGCAGGCAATAGCCAGGGTTACAGCACTGTCAATGCCGCCACTGCTGCCAAGAATCGCTTTGCTGAAACCCATCTTGCTGAAATAATCTTTGATGCCCAATACCAATGCGCGATAGATCTGTTCAATATTGTTACCAGCGGTTAGAAAATCGATGATCTTTTCGGGGTCATTGATTTTGGAAACACGCATTTCTTTGTCCATCGTACGCAGCGTAACATCCGCACCACCGGTTCGATACATTTCATCGTTCATGGTCACCACCGCAAAATCTTCTTCGAAATATTTCAGCTCTTTCACCAGGTAACCGGCCGCATTGTACACCAGGCTACCGCCGTCAAAAACAATTTCGGTTTGTGAGCCCGTGGCATTGCAATAAATCATGGGCAACTTGTAACGCAACACATTGGCGCGAACCACTTCTTTGCGGTCTTCATCGTGGTCGTAGTCGAACGGAGAGGCAGAGATATTGATCATCAGGTCGGGTGAAAGCTTGACCAGCTCGTCCATCGGGGCAATGCGATACAGCGGATTATCGCCCAGGGCCCAAATATCTTCACAAATGGTCAGTGCAATTTTTTTGCCCTTGAAGGGAATGACCGACCATTCGTAGGCCGGTTCGAAATACCGGTATTCATCAAAAACATCATAGGTAGGCAAACAGGTTTTCTGGGCCACGCCTTTCACTTCCCCTTCGTGCAGCAGCCAGGCAGCATTGAACAAATCCTTGCCTTCTTTTTGCCGGTTGCGTTGTGGCGCCCCTACAATGATGCCGACGCGGGCGGTTTCTTTTTTCAATTGCTCAATGCCCGCATAGCACTGTTGAATAAAATCCTCGAATTCCAGAAAATCGCGTGGCGGATATCCACAGATGCTAAGTTCAGAAAACACCAACAGATCAACACCGGCTTCTTCTGCCTGCCTGATGGCCTGGATCATTTTCGCCGTGTTGGCAGCGAAATTGCCGATATGATAATTCTGTTGCGACAACGCAATTTTCAACATATTAGGGTAATTTAGATTTCCGAATGTACGAACCTGTACAACAACAAATTAAATGAAGAATCGTTTCAGTGGGATGAAATTCAGTTGGCCTTACATTCTATTGTTCAGTGTACTGGCGGCCTGTGGTGGCGGCAACGATAAAAATCCCGAGATCAGCAAAATACAGGTGAATACCAGTATCAACCGGTTCGACAAAGCGTATTTTGCCATCGACTCCAACCAACTCTATCCCGGGCTGGTACAAATGAAAGCAGCCTTCCCTTATTTTATCAATGATTTTACCGCCAATATTTTGGGTGCCGGCATCATCGGCGATTCCAATAAAATTCTACCCATCGCCAACCAGCAATTCTATCGCAGCTATGCGCCGGTATATGCGCAGATAAAAGACAAGTTCAACGATCTTTCTGCCACCGAAAAAGAATTGAATACCGCCTTCCGGTATATCAAGGCCTATTTTCCGGCCTACCAGGTGCCGAAATTTGTGAGTTATTTCGGGCCCTTTGATGCACCGGGTGCCGCCATCACCGAAAATGCCATCGCCATTGGCCTGCATTTGTATGCGGACGCCGATTTCCCCTATTATACGTCGGTTGAAGGGCAACAAATGTACCCCACGTATTTATCGCGCCGGTTCAGCAAAGAATATATTCCGGTTAATTGTGTGCGGGTGGTGGTCGAAGATCTTTTCCCGGAGAAAAATGCCACTGGTCCGCTGGTAGAGCAGATGATTGAAAAAGGCAAGTATTGGTGGTTGTTGAAGAAACTGATGCCCGATACCCCCGATACCCTCATCAATGGTTTCAAAAAAGGACAGTATGAGTGGTGCAAGGCCAACGAGGGCATTATCTGGAACCTGGTGTTACAAAATGACCAGATCTATAGTACTGATCCCGGCATCATTCGCAATTTTATTGGAGAGGCACCCACTACCCAAAATTTTCCATCGGCTGCACCGGGTAATATCGGTCAGTGGATCGGCCAACAAATTGTCAATGCATATATGGAGAAGAATCCGCAGACAGCTGCCGGGCAAATCATGCAAATGAAACCGCGCACTATTCTGGATGGGTCAAAATACAAACCGCGTTAATCGCCGGTTCAGGCCAGTTTTGTAACGCCGATATGGTTTTTAAGAGTCTCCCGAAAATCGTGCTCCAGGTCTTTGTCGCGAAATGCATCTTTGGGCACCAGGAAAAAGGAGTTGGCGGTAAAATACAAGTGAAAGAAAAAAGGCGTCTCCAGGTATTTGCTAAAGCGATCCCAGTTCCAATATTGGTTACCCCGGCTGGTTTCCAGTACAATGCCATTGCCGTCGGTGTTCAATTGAAACGAGTCTTGAAAGGTTTGTGATTTTTTATAAATGCTATTGGGCAGCAACTGCCATACCACCAACAATACCAGCATCCAGAGTACAGAGAAGATCAAAAAAGTTGCGGGCGTTACGCGTTTGAAATAAAGCAGTACGGCGGCTACGATGGTAAAGAGGTTGATGCCAATCAGCAGGAGCCGGATTTCCCTTTTGGAGAAAAAATGATAGCGGAGCGCTTGAATGACCTGTTTGCGGTCGTAGCCAAAAGATATATGCATACCCAAAGCTAAAACAAAGCACCCCGGTTTCCTTGCGGCAACCGGGGCAATTTGTCAATTCATTTACTAATCATTTAACGAACAGGCCGGCAGTGTTTGTATTTGCCGGTAGCCGCTTCACCTGGGGTAACTGCCCTGCTACAGGAAGCAAACAGCAATCCCAGAACTACGATAGCCAGAAGTTTTTGCATACGGTCGGTATTTAATGTTGGTGTTGCTCTAACGCAAAACCAACTGTTAAGGTATAAAAAAGCCGAGGAAACCGGAAGAATTACAGAAAATACGGAAGAAATGAGGGGAATTGCTTCCCGGTTTTCGCCCGGCTTCCAGGCAATTTTTGGCTTGGTGACCAATAACCGCTGCTTTGTGCTGATAACGTTTACCCACAAACGAAACAGCCCTCAGCCGTTAACCCGGCTAACCAAAGCTTTTTCCGCAAACGATTGATCGACCGAATGGTATTGTCACATGCCAATAAACAAGAAGAATACGCGAATAAGGAATCTATCAGCAGCTCTTTTGTACCCTAGTTTTAGTGCCTGAGAAAGATTAACGATTGACAAACTATGTTGCCATGCATCACACCACTTTGACTATTTCCCCAATTCAAACCCTGTTTACATGACCGCCAAAACCAAACTTATTCCATTGTTTTTCGCCCTGTTGTTTTTTACTGTCCTCCAGGCACAGCAACAGTTTACAGTATTACAGCAGGAACGAAACAGCACCCCCGTCAGCAGCGACTTGTGGGGCAGTTTTTATGAGCTCGGATTTGGACGAAGTGATTTGCTCTGGGGTGAATTGCTGTTCAACCGCGATTTCGAAAACAGCAAACCCATCAGCGAATCAAACTCCTGGTACCAGTCTTTCAGTGGCGATGCCCGCCGTGCCAATTGGTGGCATTCCGGTTACCAGGAGCCCAAGTGGCAGGTATTAACCGGCAACCAACAAAAGCTACCAGCGCCGATTGTCAATGCTGAATACTGGCCCACGGGACATGGAAAATATTTTGTACAAATCGACAACAAGCAGCCCGACAAGCCGATCTACCTGTTGCAAGACAGTATTTATCTCAACAAAGGGGTTGGATATGCCTTCGAGGGATTGTTCTCCAATGGGGTGCTGATCAGTGAAGAAAAATTCAGCGCAAACCCCTACCCGATTGTTGTGGGTCTGTATCCGATGGGCGACTTTAATAAGGCCGCTGCCGCTGTTGTCATCAATGTGAATACCAACCAGCTGGTGCAATACAAAGCGCAGATTCCAGCTGTGGCGCAAGATGGCTGGTACAGTTTTGCGATTGAGGTGCCGGCAGGGTTTAACATCGCCATCGATCAACTTTCATTGATGCCCGACGACAATGTAAACGGTTGGAAACGGGCGCCGGTGGAGCGCATCAAAAATGAACTCCGGCCCAAAACCATGCGCATGCCCGGCGGTTGTTTTACTTCTTTGTACAATTGGCGCGATGGCGTTGGTCCGCGTGCATTGCGCCCGGTTAGTTATGATACCTGGTGGAATTGCGAACTGGTCAATGATGTCGGCAGCTTTGAACTGGTTGACCTTTGCCGGGCGATTGGTGCCGCGCCTTTCTTTTGCATACCGGTTATGTTTAACAATGAATTCAACGCCGCCGACTGGGTCGATTTTTGTAACAACCCCAACAACCAACAACGCATTGCTTACGGCCGCAAAGAGCCGCTCCATATTCAATACTGGGAATTGGAGAATGAGCCCTACCGCCGTTACGATGCCATCACTTATGCTGAGCAATGTGCCAAGTTTGCCAAAGCCATGAAAGCAAAAGACCCCAGCATTCAAATAGCTGCCGGCAATTATTGGTTGTTCAACAAGAAGTTCAAAGAAATGCTCGATATCTATGGCCCATATGTTGACCTGGTTACCAATAGAGGCGGCACGCCGGAAGAGATGCGCAATGACCTTGTGATTCTCGATAATTATAACAAAAGCCACCAACGGAATATCCGGCTTTGTCATACGGAGTTTCGAGCGCCGCAGAAACGCCATAAAAATGATGTAGACGGACTCAATAAAACGGAGAACGGTGGTGAGGAAACCTTGTTCAGCCAGGCAGCCAGTTGGGAATATGCGATGAATACCGTTGATCAGTACATCCAATTCCAAAACATGGGCGGTTCGTTCTTTACCGCCAATTTCACCAACCTGACCGACGGTTGGGGAGAGAACCTCCTTAACAATCCCCGCGAGGGCAACTATTTGAGTGCCGCTGGCGTTGCTTATGCCCTGGTGCAACAACTCGACATCGTGTATCCATTGAACATAAACAGCACCAAGGCCAATCCTGATCTGGTGCTGCAGGCAGCCTGGAACAAAGAGCGCAGCAAGCTAACGCTGTTGCTGTTGAACTTTGCTGCCAACGCACAAACAGTTCAAATTGATTTGAAACAACTGGGTCGGGCATTCACCGCAATGGGTAGGGGGTATAAAATTGTAGCACCCACCGGCAAAAGCTTCAATTCGATGAAGAACCCAACAGCGATAAAGCCGGAAACTTTTTCGCTGCCAACAAAAAATCGGTTATCGGTAGCCTTGCCGTCGATGTCATTATACGCCATTGAACTGGATACCAAAAAATAAAAACAACCCTGGCGACCATGAAAAAAGCCCCTGCTTTTCTGTACTTGTTATTTATTGCATTGACGGGTCAAGCCCAATGGAGCGTGTTGGCCGATGATCCCCGTTTAGCCCAAAACAAAGCTGAATTTAATCTTTGGCAACCGTTTAGTGCCGCCGAATGGGCCGCCGCCGATTTTGCGTCGCCCGCTGACATGAAATGGTTTAAAGAAGCCCGGTACGGCATGTTTATACACTTTGGTTTGAGTTCTTATGCGAACAAAGACCTCAGCTGGCCCATTGTGTACAGTCGAAAGCTACCCGACAATGGCCATGGCGACTACCCCGATAGCGCCTGGCAAAAAACCTGGCCTTCGCTGTGGCGCCTGGAGAAATTCAATGCCGACGAATGGGTGCAGATCGCCCGCGACGCCGGCATGAAATACATTGTCGTGATTGCAAAACACCACGATGGCTTTCATATGTGGAACACGCAATATTCTGATTTCAATATCACCCATACGCCTTTCCAGAGAGATTATCTGAAAGAACTGGTGCAAGCCTGTCACAAAGCGCAGATGCCAATTGGCCTGTATTATTCGCAACGCGACTGGTACCATCCATTTTATGCGCCCGTAGATAGCAATAAAGTTACACCACTCGACTACCCTCCTTTTTACAAAGCAAAACCGGGCGTGAAAAATGTGGCTGGCGCTAACCACCAAAAATACATCGACTACCAATTCAATGTTGTTCGCGAGCTGCTGACCAATTATGGCAAAATTGATGTGTTTTGGTTTGATGCTGCCTGGTGGGGCGGAATGTTTACGGCCGACATGTGGCAAGCGGATCGGCTCAGCAAAATGATCCGGGCATTGCAACCACATATTATCATCAATAATAGAGCCGGGCTTCCGGGCGACTTCGACACGCCTGAACAAAGGATTGGTTTGTACCAAAAACGCGCCTGGGAAAGCGCGATGACCCTGAATGGCAGTTGGGCGTTTGATCCAGCCACGCCCATCAAGCCGGTAAAACAATTGATCAGAGAAATGTTGACTGCTGGTGCCGGCAATGGCAATGTGTTATTGAGCTGGGGTGCGAAATTTGATGGCTCATTTGATCAGGCGCAGAAAGACAGCTTGTTGAAAATTGGTCACTGGTTGCATCAGTACGGCTTTACATATTATGGTACCCAGGGAGGCCCCTGGATGCCAAATGCGCACATGGGTGCTGTGCACAAAGACAATAAAATTTACCTCTATATTTTCGATTGGAAACCCGAAGGCATTCTATTGCCTGCGCTGCCGCAAAACAGGGTCGTGGCTGCCCGGTTCATCAATCTAAAGGAAAATCTACAATGGCAACAAGAAGGCAGTAACCTGCGTTTATCTACCCCTCAACAACCCGATTTAGTGGTAAGCCTGGTAGAGCTTACCATGCAGCAACCCATCAACGAGGTGTTGGCAGCCAGCGCTACCAGCATTTTTGATGATCCTACTTTCGGTGAAAAGATCAGTAGCAGTCGATATGCGGCAGGCCATTGGAAAAACAAGGACATCATTAAAGACCTCGGTGCCGTCAAAAACATCACGGGCGTACAAATTGTGGGTAATAGTCGCCCGGTTACAATCGCCACATCGGTTGATGGTAAAACCTGGCTTGCCGTCGGTGAAACCGAAGGCGCTGCTACCGATATGCCCTTGTTCCGGTTTATGACGGGTGCGTATGTGCCCGGAAAATCAGTCAGGTATATCCGGCTCCGATCAACTCATCCCCAGACAGTACAAATGAATGTATATGCAAAATAGATAGGCGCGTAATCGCTGCACGTCCTTTACCCATTGCTATTGTCTGGTTCTGTGTAAAAGACCGTTCCATTTACAACCCTTGCAGCGGATGTGTAGCGGTGTTCTTCTGCCTTCCCCACGGCCATAATATGTAATACCGTCCAGCCTTTGGCTTTCAGGTAATCAGAAATCATGGAACGGTGACAGCGCCACCACAATACCTCGGCGCACATATAAGCCGTTGGCTGCTGTCGGGCGATGTCTTCCAAGACTATCATGGCATGCCTGAACGCCTCTGTCTCCATATAATCTGCGTAGCCCCGAAAAGCCTCATTGCGCCAGCGGGTATTAGGGGAGTTTTTTTGCGGGCGTCGCCTGCCGCCCAATTCAACCATATGTCGGTATTGTATCCCATTTTCGGGCAGTACAACGGCCAAATTCTCTTTGTCAAACTGGGGAAATTTGCGCGAACCTGGCAATCCGCGAATGTCTAACAACAGCTTTATGCCGAATGATTGCAGCATGGCCAGTAATTGCGCCATCGAGTGTGTAGAGTGGCCGATGCTGTATATTATTTTGGGGTCATCATGCATGACTAGTGAAATGTCTTTTCGGACAAGACGTCAAAAACGAAACGCAAAGCCCTATGCCAAAGCATTACCAATTACAAAAAGATTTCCTCTGCTTCTCGTACGCTCTCCGGCTTGCCCACATCTACAAACCGGTCGCCGCTATGGTCCAGGGCCATAATGCGGTGGTCGGCAGCCAAATCCAGGTATACATCCACCAACGAAAATTTACCCCGCTGCCGGATCAAATCAAAAACTGCCGGTTCATAGGCTACCACGCAACTATAGGCTTTCTGCACAAGGTTGGGTTTGTTGATGCTGATGCGACGCTCGCCGGTTTTGGTATTCTCCCATCCACACAGTCGATTGTCTTCATCAAACAAAAAATATCGGGAGGTTTTACGATCAGTCACCGCAAAACTGATCAGCGCATGTTGCTCGCGATGAAACTGCTGCAGCCGATTCAAATTTAAGTCGGTCAGCACATCGGCATTGATGCTCATAAATGGACCATCGCCATCTAAAAAGGGGCGTGCTTTCATGAGTCCGCCGCCCGTTTCCAACACCTCGTTCCGCTCATCGCTGATAACAACCCGACTTCCCCAGCCATTCGCCGATGCCACCGCCGCTTCAATCTGATCGGCAAAATGATGTACGTTTACCGCCACTTCGGTTATGCCATACCGTTGGAAGTATTCCACGTTGCGTTGTAACAACGACTTGCCGTTTACTGGTGCCAGTGCTTTTGGATGCACATCTGTCCAGGGTTTAAAGCGTGTGCCAAGGCCGGCAGCAAAAATGATTGCTTTCAAAGTCAACAGTAAATAATAAAAAAATGGATTCGTGGTGTAATATACTAATCAAATGGCAGCAGTGGCCCCGATGGGTATGCTTCGTTACAATTGCGGTTGCTCATAATGTACAATCGCTGTTTTTACCCCGAACTTATTGCGTAAATGCCGTGCCGTTTGTTCAGCCGCATACACGCTGCGGTGCTGGCCGCCCGTGCAACCAAAACTGATTTGCAGGCTGCTGAACCCACGTTTGATATAATCCGTTACCGTGATATCAACCAGGTCAAACACACTGTTCAAAAAAATTGGCATATCGGTTTGCTGTTCCAAATAATCGATCACCGGTTTGTCTTTGCCGGTGAGGGTTTTGTATTGATCGATGCGTCCGGGGTTCAGGATGCCGCGACAATCGAACACAAAACCGCCGCCATTGCCGCTATCATCGGTTGGTATGCCATGCTTTTTATAACTGAAACTGGAAATTTTTATCTGCAGCGGCGATTCAGGCGCTGCACGCAATGGCTCAAAACGGTTGATCACTTCATCACTGCTGCAAAAATGAATGCACTTGTCAAACTCCGGTACGGCAATGCCCATACGACGGTTGCCGGCAAATTGGCGCAGGTTGCGCAACGCCAGCGGAATGCTGGTCAGGAACTGGGCCTTTCGTTGAAAGAAGCCCCTGAAACCATAGGCACCCAATACCTGCAACAACCGGATCAACACATAGCCATTGTACTGCAAAGTGAATTGCGCCGCATCAAGTGGTTGCGGAAGCAGTTTGTCGGCTTCTTCAATATAATACGCGAGCAGGTCGTCTTTCCATTGCTCAGGCAAGTCGGCCCGCGCCTGCCACAACATACTGGCCACATCATATTGCAGCGCGCCCAACATACCGCCCTGGTAGTCGATGAAATGAACCTGCCCGTCTTGCACCATAATATTCCTGCTCTGAAAATCGCGGAACATAAAATGCTTGTTCTCGGTACGAGTGAGATAGGTACTCAGCGCATCAAAATCGTCGAGCAGGGCCTGCTTGTCGTACGGAAACTTCAGGGTATCCAGAAAATAATACTTGAAATAAAGCAGGTCGCTCATGATGGCCTGTTTGCCAAATTCAAAAGCGGTCAAACACTGGCTATAATCGATGGCTTCGCCGCCAACAATCTGCAAATGCGCCAGCTTTCGCAGACTCTGTTGAAAAAGCGCATATACCTCACTGTTATAGCCCTTCGCCTCTAGCTCATGCAACAAACTGGTATCACCGAAATCGGATTGCAGGTACACATCTCCGGTTGCATTCATCGCGTATAGCTCGGGCACCGGGCAATCTTTCGAGCGCAGCGATCGACTGAAACTCGCAAAGGTTGCGTTCTCTTTCAGGTTATTGTTCCAGGTGGCGATGCCGGTAATGCCATCTGCGCCCCAAACACGGTAGTAAAGACGGTCGCTTCCACTCTGGGGCAGTTTGCTAATGTTGGAAGGGGCTGCGCCAAATGTGTCGGCCCATAGTGTTGCAATCGACTGGTTGATATTTTCCATAGATATATCGGGCGAAAATAGCAATTATTCGGTGTAAGATACTTTCATTATCGCGCACCATTGGGCTGATGGCAAGAAAGCGCAGTTCGCATGGGCAATGCCACCGATGGCCCTTTTTGCACAGATGCCGGACTGCATCACGGCGCAATGTTTCCGGGCAACCGCTGAAAACCCGGTAACCGCTTTGAAGTCAAATTAGCCGGCGGCCGTTCGCTATCAACCGGTCAGCGTTCGAAAACGGACAGTTGAGCGATTCAGTCATTTGCTTAGTTGATTGGTAATTAATCAATTATTATTATGGCATTGGGTTGGCTGTTTGTAGGACTAGACAATCAACTAAAGCCTATGTTTATCAGTAATACCAAGATCGCCTGGCGAAACCTGAACAAAAACAAGGTTTACTCTTTCATCAATATCGTTGGCCTTGCCACCGGTATGGCCGTTGCCATGATCATCAGCCTTTGGATATACGATGAGCTGTCTGCCAATCGCCATTTTACAAACTATCACTCGGTGTACCAGGTAATGATGCACCAAACTTTTGATGGACGCCGCGGCTCACAGCAATCGCTGCCCTACCCCATGGGTGAAGAACTGAAAGCAAAGTTTCCCGACTTGCAAGCAGTGGTGATGAGCGACTATGGTGGCAAACACTCGTTGTTAGTGGGTGATAAAAAGGTCAGCAAAAACGGGCACTTCATCGGCTCGGAAGCTGTTGATATGTTCTCACTACAGGTAGTGCAGGGCGCACGCGATCCTTTGCAGGATCCCTATTCGATCGTGTTGACAGAAGAAACCGCAGACGCTTTATTTGGAAAGGAAAATCCCATTGGCCAACTGATAAAGTTCGACAATAAAACCAGCTTGAAAGTAACGGCGGTAGTTAAACAGCAGCCTAAGAACAGTTGGCTTTCATTTGATTTCCTCGTTCCTTTTTCATTAGAGGAAAAACTAAATACGTACATAGAAAAGTATCACAAAAACAATTGGGGAAACAACTCCTGGCAGGTATTTGTACAATTGAAACCCGGCAGCAGCGAAAAAGCCTTCAATGCCAGCGTCAAAGACTTGGTGCTTTCGCACCTTAACGATGAGAATGTGTTGCACAATGTAAAACCAGAAGTGTTTATTCATCCTATGTCTAAATGGCGCCTTTACAGCGATTTTAAGGATGGAAAGAATGTTGGCGGCTTTATCAAGTACGTACGGATGTTTGGCATACTGGGGTTGATTGTACTGATTATCGCCTGTATCAATTTTATGAACCTCAGCACAGCAAGATCAGAAAAGCGAGCCAAAGAAGTAGGTGTTCGCAAGGCAATAGGTTCCAGCCGAAAGGAATTGATCTATCAGTTTTTAGGCGAGTCTATGTTGATGGCATTCATTTCACTACTGTTGGCGCTACTTCTGGTAGCGATGGCCCTGCCGTTCTTCAATACCCTGACCGACAAACAAATGAACCTGCAAATTGAAACCCCCTGGTTCTGGGTGCTATTGTTGGTTTTTACCCTCCTAACCGGTCTGCTTGCAGGAAGTTATCCTGCTTTTTATCTCTCCTCTTTCAATCCAGTGCGGGTATTGAAAGGCAACCTGAAGGCGGGAAACGGAGCCGTGTTGCCTCGTAAGATACTGGTGGTGATGCAGTTTGCCTGCTCGGTGATACTAATGATTGGTACCGTGGTGGTGTATCGGCAAATTCAATTTGGCAAGAACCAACCGATTGGTTTTAATAACCACGGACTGATTACGGTAGAGGCCACCGAAGATTTGCTGAAGAGTTATACAGTATTCGAACAGGAAGCCTTGCAATCAGGTGCTGTTACTTCAATTTGCAAAAGCAATTCACCCCCATCACAGATTTACAGCGATAACAACGGATGGGAATGGCCTGGTGCAAAACCGGTTGACAAAACAGTTTCTTTTTCTACTATAACTTCTGAATACGACTATACCAAAACACTGGGCATCAAATTGCTGCAAGGCAGGGATTTTTCACGTTCATTCGCTGATTCAAATGCAGTTATCCTGAACCAGGCTGCGGTAAAAAGAATGGGTCTAAAAAATCCGTTAGGAGAAACATTGAAATGGAATGGCCAGCAGTTGACGATAGTTGGCGTTATACCTGATATACAAATGGAATCGCCTTTCCGACCGATTTCACCATTGACTCTGATTTTCAGGCCCGACTGGGTGGGCTATATCAATTTGCGGCTCAATCCCAATATGCCGGTGTCGAAATCAATGGCACTGCTGAAACCCATTTTCGAAAAATTTAATCCGGCCTTCCCATTCGAGTACCAGTTTGCCGATGAAGAATATGCAAAGAAGTTCAATTACGAAGAATTGGTCGGTAACCTCGCCGCCATTATAGCCGTGCTGGCAATCTTTATTTCTTGCCTCGGACTATTTGGCCTTGCCTCTTTCACTGCCGAACAACGGGTAAAAGAGATTGGCGTGCGAAAAGTATTAGGTGCCGGTATCTTCCATGTATGGCAATTGTTGTCAAAAGAATTTCTGTGGTTGACGCTTATCTCCTGTTTGATCGCTATCCCCATCGCTTATTTTTCAATGAAGGAATGGCTCAACAACTATGAAAATAAGATCAACATTGGCATAGGTGTTTTCTTACTCGTGATAGCAACCGCTTTGCTTACAACCGTCTTGACCGTTAGTTTCCAGGCCATCAAAGCGGCCCTGGCAAATCCTGTTAAATCGTTGCGAACGGAGTAACCATATTTGCATTTATACCGGGCCTGCCTTTTTGGTGCGCCCGGTTTTTTTATAAAACAACAAGCCGGCCACAGTAATAATGCTGCCCAATATCGAATTGATGACCGGTACTTTGCCGGCATGGTAAGAAACGATGTCCTGGTATAATGTCATCCCCAGAAAAAACATAGTAAACAATACAAAGATGCCGGGTAGTATTGGATACCCCGGCACTTTATAGGGCCTCGGGTGATCTGGATATTTTTTGCGCAATACAAAAATGCCCAACGCACTCATGCCATAAAAAAACCAGCTTACAAACACCAGCATATCGGTGAGCATATCGAAAGAACCGGAGATCACCAGCACGGCCGACCAGGCAGCATTGAGCCAGAGTGCATTGCCGGGTGTATGAAATCTTTCGTGCGTTTTTCCAGCCCAGGCAAACGAGCGATTGTCCTGGCCCATCGCATAAGTTACCCGGGCGGCTGTCAACGAATTGGAATTGGCAGCACCGAATGTGCACAACATCACCAGCCCCGCAATCAGGGCCCCACCGATGGAACCCCATACGGCGCTCGCTGCATCGGCAGCTACTACTTTGGAGGCGGCCATGTCGGCGGGCGACAGGGCATAGATATACGCCACATTCGACAACACATACAATACAAAACAAACCAACAAACCAATGATCAGGCTGGCGGGTAGGTTGCGCTGCGGCTCTTTGATTTCACCAGCTATAAAGGTCACGTTGTTCCAGCCGTCATAACCCCAGAAAGCGCCCGACATGGCGGCGACGATCGCACCAATTAAACCAAGGTCGCTGCGGCGCGGAATGCTTTCGGAATAATGCGACCAATCGCCCCGACCACTAAAAAGTATACTGACGATCAGTAAAAAGATGGCTGCGTTTTTTGCATCGGTCAATACACGTTGTAAGAGTCCGCCGGTATGCACACTGCGGTAATTCACCAAGGTCAGAAAAAGAATGGTCAACACGGTGAGTGACTTCACACCGATATTGGCCAACGGAAAAATATCACCCACCAGCGGAATATGCAGTTTGACTGCCAACTCCGTGGCCGCATCAAAACGCGGCAGGGCGATAAAATAATCGGCATACTGCGAAAAAATATACGCGATGGAAGCGGCTGATGCCGAATTGAACACCGCAAAAGCAGCCCAGCCATAGAGAAACGCAAAGCGGTCGCCAAACATTTTTTGAAAGAATACATATTGGCCACCGGTTTCGGGATACATAGCCGCCACTTCTGAATTACTCAGCGCACCTATCAAGGTTACCAATCCCGCAATGGCCCAAATGCCCAACAAAAACCAGGGCGAACCCAATTGCTGCATCATCAGCGAGGGTTTCATAAAAATGCCGGACCCGATGATATTTCCAATTACGATAGCAATAGCCGTCCGCCTGCTGAAAGTGCGATGCAGTCCGCTCATGAAGGGGTTTTGCTAAAGATAGACCTAAAACAACTTCATCTGTTGCGAAGGCGCTGCAAACAAACTGGTATCATGTTCCCAGCGCGCAGCACCCAATCCGTATAAAGCGCTCAACTTCTTAAACTGCTGCCGAACCATTTCGGCCATTGGTCCCTGGCCCCGCATGCGTTCACCAAAACGATTGTCGTTCACTTTTCCCTCATGCCCTTGTTCAATGCTATGCCAAACTTTGTCCGCCCGATCGGGAAAACTTTTATACAACCAGTCGTGAAACAGCAACTTGACAGCCCCATTCAATCGCACAAATGTATAGGCCGAAAACCGGGCACCCGCCTCGGCGGCGGCTTGCAAGATGGCAGGTAACTCGTGGTCGGTAAGTCCGGGTATCACCGGACCAATCATCACGCCCGTATTCACCCCTGCTTCGCTCAATTCGCGAATGGTGCGCAATCTTTGCTGGGCCGTGGTGGTGCGCGGTTCCATTACCCGTCGGGTAGACTCAGTCAAACTAGTTATCGTGACCACAACCGAAGCCAGTTTTTTAGCGGCCATGTCGGCAAGCATTTCCCGGTCGCGCAGAATCAGCGCATTCTTGGTGATGATGCCCACCGGCTGGTTGAATTCCTGGCATACTTCCAGCAACCGGCGCGTCAACTGATATTTTTTTTCAGCAGGCTGGTAACAATCTGTATTTCCGCTGATGGAAATCGGCTTGCATTCCCAGGATTTGCGCAACAGGAATTGCCGCAACAATTCGGGTGCATTTTTTTTGACAATAATGCGACTTTCAAAATCGAGTCCGGCACTATAGCCCCAATACTCGTGCGAGTTACGCGCGTAGCAATAGATACAACCATGTTCACAACCCTGGTAAGGATTCATGCTGTAGAACATGTTCACATCCGGGCTATCCACTTTATTAACCAGGCTCTTTGACACCTGTTCCAGGTATTGGGTCTTTCGCTCGCCTTCGGGAATCTCCCATTCCTGCTGCTGTTTCTCAAACCGGTTGGCAGTATTGAATTGTGCGCCCCGGCCATAGATCTTTTCCATCAGGCAAATAAACTTGCCTGCTGCACGCCGATGGGCAGGTTGCGCCATTCCAACCGTTGCAGTATCTGCCAATGCGAATCGCCGGCACTTCGTTTCAATAATAAACAGGCTTCTGCTTTGAACTGTGCGGTAAACTGCCGATGTGCATATTGTTGCCAGGCTTTGTCGTAGATACCGGGCGCCAATCGCGAAGCAAGCGTGAACACCGGTTCGCTGACGAAAAATGGTTGCTGCTCTTTATCGGGCCGCAACATATACTGCAGGCTTTTCAGGTCGCGCAACAATGGCTGCCAGTTCTGGCGACTAATCATCGGTATAAAAATCGAATGGGTCGGCTGGCTGCTAAAGTCTTTGTAGTGTAACTGCAAAGGCTTCCAGCCCGATACCATTTTCTGTAAACTGTTTCGCATGCGCTCTTCCAACAATTGGCGCTGTTTGAATTTTACCAGGGGCAACATCACTACGGTATTGCCACCAGGCAACTGGTATTGCGCATGAAACTGCTGTCGTGCCCGGCGCAATTTTTCCCGCAAGGCTTCGGGTAAAGCAATGACCAACTGGTATTCATGGAGCTGGTAGCCCGGCATGGCCGACAATGCACCCATTCCTCCTTTTGCTAGTGTTTCGATGGTAGCTGCCATATACGATTGTTTTATTCTTTTGTTTGTATTCTCGCCGGCGATAAAGGCAGGCGACTCACCAACTGCCCTTCGCTTTTTTCGAGTATCAGTTCTTCTACTTTCACCACGGCATGTAATGACCGCGCCGAAAAATCCAGCAAAAAAGACAGTGCCTCTTCACTGTTCAGCCGATGCACCAGCGGCAATCGCAACGCAGCACTGATACGCACCGCCTGCATGCCATTCGCTTTCAACCAGCCATCAAGCAAATGAAAATTTCCCGCCAACGTTTGCAACAGGGTTCCATCAGCTACGCGGAGGTAAAGCGCAGTGCCCGGTTGACTGCCATAATTATTAAAGGCCAGGTCAAAGGCCGCAAACTGACCACAGATGCGCCGCATCCAGCGCAGCAAAGTATCTTCCATGTCTTTGCGGGCTTCAAACCGAACCAGCTCGAGTACCGGTTTGGCCGACCATGCCAGCGCTGCACCATACTGCGCGGTTGCATAAGCTGATTCAACGGCCAGCGCCTGTTGTAATCCGCCGTCAGGCGCCAATACGAGCCGGTAGGTTGCTACCGCACGTTCTTCGTTCACCGTCCTTCTGCCCACTGTCTCCACCTGCATATTTTAAATTTTACCTGCCAACCAATTTAGTATAAATTTACTAATAATTTTAGTATAATCAAAAAATAATTTATGGACTTTGACACGATACGGATGGCGCGGGTGGGTTCTACCACCCCAAAAACCAGCCGGCAAACGCCAGTGCCCGGCTTTTCTACGGGCGATGATTCGTCGGCCTGCTCACTCGACCTCAACGAAGAACTGCTGACCAACCCTGCAGCCAGTTTTTTTCTGCGCGTACGCGGCGAAGCCATGATAGGCGCCGGCATCTTCGACGGCGACCTGGTAATTGTTGATCGCTCACTGAAACCACAATCCGGCAAAGTGGTGATAGCCGTGCTGCATGGCGAAATGTTGATCAGGCGCTTTGAAAAAAGCTTTCATAAAATGCGGCTGTTGCCGGAAACAAACCGACTCGCGCCCATCGATATTGATCCTACCAACGAAGCATTTAGTATCTGGGGCGTGGTGACCTGTGTTATTCATCGGTTGTGAGCCGCGTGATTTATTGGAGAAGCGCTATTTTCACGGTTCCCATAACCAAGACCCATGCGCGCTTTTTTTCTGTCGATTCTCAATGTCATCAGGAGAGTATGTAAATTCTTTTTGCGTAAACCCGTTATGTGGCTGGCCGATCGTTTTGGCTCGGCACCCAAGCAGGACAACGTAAATGCAGCTTTGACCGAACTCTATCATTCCATTGCGCAGGAGCCGGGAAAAAAAGGCCCGCTCTTCGCGTTTCGACCCGATGAACATCCTGTTATCATTTTCACCGACCTGCACAAAGGCACCCGCGATGGCGCCGATGATTTTGCGATCTGCGAAGAAAACTACCTGGCTGCACTGGCTTATTACAACGACCGTGGATTCTATTACCTGAACATGGGCGACAGTGAAGAGCTATGGGAGAACAGCTTACTGAACGTGGTTAAATACAATAAAAAAACCTTTGCTGCTGAAAGAAGTTTTGTTGAACGAAATGCTTTTGTAAAATTATTCGGCAACCACGATTTGTATTGGGGCAACGATCCGTTGGCACCGGCGGTGCTGAAAACCATTTATGATCGTCCGCTGAAAGCCGATACCGGCGCGATTTTGCGCGCGCAACTGCCCGACAATGAAATTGATATTTTCTGTACGCATGGCCACCAGGGCGATGCGCAAAGTGATGGCAATGCTTTTAGTAAATGGTTTGTGAGTTATATCTGGGGACCGGCACAAGCCTTTCTGGAAATCAGCACCAATTCGCCTTCTTGTAACGATAACCTAAAGACCTTGCACAACGAATTCATGTACGAATGGAGTGCAAAACAAAACAACCTGGTATTGATCACCGGGCATACACACCAACCGGTTTTTAATTCGCTCACGCACCTGGAAAGATTGTACCTCGACCTGGGTGAAGCCCGGGCCCATAACGACAAAGCCCTGGAGGAAAAAATACTGGCTGAAATTCCCCGCCGCCGGCGCGAATACGATTATGTGAATGTCAGTTACCGTGATATGAAGCCCAGTTATTTCAATGCGGGTTGTTGCTGTTTTGAAGACGGCAATATTACCGGTATCGAAATCTCAGAAGGGTTTATCCGGCTCGTAAAATGGACAAAAAAAGACAGCGGACTGCCCAGGCGCGAAGTGGCCGAAGAAATTCATCTCGTTGAACTAAGCAAGCGATTGAACAATTGGCAACCGAAATAAAGCAACTTATTTCGCCAGCAATACACCATACAGCACTTTGCGGGCCGCATCATTCATGCCAGGTGTACTGTCTTGCAACCAATGTCGTTTAAACGCATTGATCGCGGCCAGGCTATCGCGCACATCGTACCCAATCAACTTCAACGCCAGGGTATCATTGTATACCGGTACCAACCCGGTGGTATCTACATACCATTTGCCATAACCACTATCGGCCAGCAACTTCCAATTAAATCGCCAATTGGGATCGTTCTTGCGCGTGGGCGCGATATCACCGTGACCAATAAAATTCGCCACAGGAATATTGTACCGGTGTTTGAGCGTATCGAGTAGTATCAGCAAACTATGCATCTGCAGTGGCGAAAATTCTTCGAAGCCATTGTTATCAAGTTCAATACCGATGCTCGATGAATTCAAATCGGTATTTCCGCCCCATTGCGCCACACCCGCATGGTGTGCACGCAGGTAGTCGTTCAGCATTTGGTGAATGGTACCGTCTTTACAAATCACATAATGGGCGCTTACCTGCGTTTTGGGCATCGTGAAGGTGCGCAGGGTTTGTTCACAACTGTTTTGCGCGGTATGGTGTATTACTACATAGTTGGGTTTGCGAATGCCGAAATTGGTAGTGCCTACCCAATACGGGGCTGTTTCAATGCTGTTGGCCGGCGGATAGGTGCGCAACATTTTTGTAATCGCTTTCACCTGCTGTTTGTGCATTTTGTTGGTTGTCCTATACGGATTCGGGCTACAGGCAGCCTGCGCCAACAACAAAACAACTATAACAGCTATGCATACACGAAAACGAAACATATTATTCCACTGGTGGTATTTCACTGGCAGGTTGAGCGGCCTCATGTAACGGCTTCGACTCGCCAGTTGCCGGTTTGTCGCCCTGGTTCTGTACCCGCGGGCCACCGTTCTGCTGCGGCCTGTCGCCCGCTGGCCGGTTGCGCTGGCCTTTCGGTTGACTTGCACCATGTGCATGCCCGTCGCGACGTTGCCCACCCTGGCCGGGCTTGTGCTGCCCTTTGCCACGGTGTCCGTTACCGGGATGGTGATGACCCTGTGCCCGACCCCCGCCACGCTGACGCGGTTGGTAAGCAGGCGCCTCGCCCAATTCAGCCGGCACCGGTGCTTTTTCCACTTCTTTGCCAATCAACTGTTCGATCCGCGCAAAGCGGCCAATCTCCCGGTCACTGACCAGCGTAAACGCTTTTCCATCACGCTCGGCACGGGCCGTACGACCAATGCGGTGCACATAATCTTCGGCATCATTGGGCACATCGTAGTTGATCACCACGTCGATGGTGTCGATATCAATTCCGCGCGATAAAACATCGGTAGCTACTATCACTGGAATGCGTCCGCTTCTAAAACCTTGCAACAAATCTTCGCGTTCACTCTGTTCAAGATCAGAATGAATTTCAGCCACATTGAATTTGGCGCGTTTAAGGGTCTGCGTTAGTTGCTTTACCGTTTGCTTGCGCGAACAGAAAACAATCAGGCTGCGGTGTACTGTTTCGCGGATGATGAGCTGGATCAGTGGGTTCTTCTGCGGCTCATACACTACATAGGCTTTCTGCACCACTTTCTCCGGCGGCTTCGAGATCGCGATATTGACTTCAACGGGATTTTTCAGAATACGGCGGGCCAATTGCCTGATTTTATCGGGCATGGTGGCCGAAAACAACAGGCTCTGGCGTTTCTCGGGCAGGTACTTGATGATGCGCATGATGTCATCGCTAAAACCCATATCGAGCATACGATCGGCCTCATCGAGCACCAGGTATTGCAATTGTCCAAAATCTACATAACCCATGTTCAGGTGGGCAATCAATTTGCCGGGCGTGGCAATCACCAGGTCAACGCCTTTTCGAAGCGCCTGTTTCTCCTGCACAAAAGCATTGCCGTCGCCCCCACCATAAATAGCAATACTGCTGATGGGCGTGAAATAAGCCAGCCCTTCCACATGCTGTGCAATCTGGATGGCGAGTTCACGCGTGGGCACGATGATCACACCACTGGTATGCCCTTCGTGGCGATGTTCGATCAGCTTACTTAGAATGGGTAATAAAAAAGCAGCGGTTTTTCCGGTTCCGGTCTGCGCCGAAGCGATGATATCCCGACCTTCGAGAATGGGTGGCATCACTTGCTCCTGCACTGGCGTCAGCGTGATATAACCAGAAGCATCAATGCCTTCCATGAGTCCCGGATCGAGGGGTAGTTCACTAAAATTCACAAATAAAAATCATTTCTAATTTGGTAAAGATAGTCATTCAGTCGCGGTTTTCAGGTTGGTACAGCCTGCTGGTAGCCTTATTTCTGGCCTTTTCCGCACAGGCACAGTCGGGCGCCCTAGTTTTTCAAACGGATTTCGGCCTGAAAGACGGCGCGGTAGCCGCAATGAAGGGCGTTGCTTTCGGCGTGTCGCCGCAGCTCAAACAATTTGACCTAACGCACGAAATCCCCGCTTATAATATCTGGGAAGCGGCCTATCGCCTGGAACAAACCTATGCCTATTGGCCGGCGGGCACCGTGTTTGTGTCGGTGGTTGACCCCGGCGTTGGCTCAGACCGCCGTTCTGTAGTGGCGAAATTAAAAACCGGTCAGTTCGTGGTTACGCCCGACAATGGCACCCTTAGCTTGCTGGAAGAGAATCCGGGCATTGAAGCCATCTGCCTGATTGATGAACAACGCAACCGGCTGCCGGGCTCGGGCGACTCCTATACCTTTCACGGCCGCGATGTGTACGCCTACACCGGCGCGAGGTTGGCTTCGGGTACTATCCAATTTGAAGAGGTTGGTCCGCCGCAGCGTACCGACATCGTTCGCATACCTTATACGAAAGCAGCCGTTAGCCAGGGTGTGTTTAGTGGTACCATTCCGGTGCTGGATATTCAATATGGAAACCTGTGGACGAATATTCCTTTTTCGCAGTTACAGCAGGCGGGTATCAGGTACAATGATCGGCTGGTTGTAGACATTTACGACAATCAAAAGAAAATATTCAGCGGCAGCATGCCGTTTGTCACTACTTTTTCTGCGGTGAAAGAAGGCCAACCATTGGCTTATATCAACAGCCTCTTACAATTGTCGTTCGCGTTGAACCAGGCAAGTTTTGCGACGAAACACCATATTGGTAGCGGCGGTAATTGGCGGGTGCAGGTTCAGAAACAACGCACCGACCATTCCCGTACAAAAGACTCACCGGCGGCCAGAGATTGAATGCCCTCTTTTAGCGTGATGTCCTGGTTGTGTTGCACTTTGTCGGCCACGCCGCACCAGGGCTCCAGGCAAATAAACGGTGCCCCTGCCGGTTGCCAAATGCCGAAGAAGGGAAAGTCTTTCCAATCGAATTCAATGCCATAAGGATGCAAATCGGCGCGCAGGGTTATGCGGGTATCAGGAATATTCTTCAACACCAACGCGTCTTCTGCAAACAAAGTCGGTTTGATATACAGCCGGTGATTGCGCAGCGTGATCTCTTCGGTTTGCGAGCTCACCAATCCTTCCTGCAGCTTATAGCGCTGTAAATGGTTCGATACATTGAATTCAAGATAATGGTCGCTGAAGGCCTGTGGCGCTTCTACGCCACCCGGCGGGATGGCAAAAGCCGGATGCGCACCGATCGAAAACCACGAACGATCATTGCCGGTATTCTGCACGGTATAGCGCAAGCGAAGCCGATCACCGATCAACTGATAATAAAGGTCAAGGGAAAAAGAAAATGGATACACTTTACGGGTATCTGCATTGTCGCGCAGGTTGAAATTAGCCGTTGCCGCACTGGTTCTATCGGCCACAAAAAAACGATCGCGCGCAAAGCCATGGCGCGGCAGCGTATATGCCTGCCCGTTATAATAGTACGTGTTGTTTTTCAGCGAACCCACAATCGGGAAAAGCACGGGCGAAAACTTACCCCACCAGGCAGCATCGCCTTTCCACAGATACGACTTGCCTGTTTTTTTACTCTCCAGCAACTGCAATTCAGCGCCCCTGGGATGGATGCCCACGCGCAAGAAATTATTCTCCAGAAAAACAAGCTCAGACATCGTTCCGCTTTTTACAAAAATAGCGAAACGCCCAGTTCTTTTAACTCCGCCTCCGTGAACAGCCGGCTCTTGGTGATGAATCGAACACCCAACGGAATTTCCAGGCTGAAACTACTGCCCCGGCCCGGACTTACGTCAATGATCAATTGGGTATGCTTCCAGTATTCGTACTGGTCTTTGCTCATGTAAAATTTGGCACCACCCACTTCGCCCAGGCAAATATCACTGTCGCCCGTTTTAAATTCGCCCTCCCCAAAACACATCGGTTGCGACCCATCACAACATCCACCGCTTTGGTGAAACATCAGTGGCCCATGCAGTTGGGTTAGCTTATCCACCAGCGTTAGCGCTGCATCCGTTGCAAGTACTCTCGGCGGCATTTGATTGATTTAAAAAACCAGATAAGCAATTTGGAAGATCTCCCATATGGACATGGGCAAATCAACCGAATCACTTATCATTTGTTTGTTTTTAGAAGAATCCAAGTTTCTCTTTGCTGTAGCTCACCAGCATATTCTTTGTTTGCCGATAATGCGCCAGCATCATTTTATGTGTTTCCCGACCAAATCCTGATTTCTTATAACCGCCAAAAGGTGCATGTGCCGGATAGGCATGGTAACAGTTTACCCAAACTCGTCCGGCCTGGATGGCCCGCGGTACCTGGTACAACTCGTGTGCATCACGGGTCCAAACACCGGCACCTAAACCATACAAGGTATCATTGGCGATGGCAATGGCTTCTTCCGTTGTTTTGAACGTGGTAACTGCCACCACGGGTCCAAAAATTTCTTCCTGGAATATGCGCATTTTGTTATTGCCTTTGAAAACCGTTGGCTGGATATAATAACCGTGTTCCAGCCCGCTGTTAATATGAAAAGGCGCACCACCACACAATACCTGTGCGCCTTCCTGCTTCCCGATGTCTATATAGTTGAGCACCTTGTTATACTGGTCTTCAGAAGCCTGTGCACCCATCATCACATCCCCATCGAGCGGGTTGCCCATTTTAATGGCACGGGTGCGCTGCACCACACGATCAATAAACTTGTCGGCAATGTCTTCGTGCACCAAAATACGCGAGGGACAGGTACAAACTTCGCCCTGGTTCAATGCAAACAACACAGCGCCTTCAATCGCTTTGTCGAAGAAATTATCGTCGGCATCGGCCACTGATTTGAAAAATATATTCGGGCTCTTGCCACCCAACTCCATGGTTACCGGAATCAGGTTTTCTGAGGCGTATTGCATAATCAATCTGCCGGTAGTGGTTTCACCGGTAAAAGCTACTTTGCTCAAACGAGGTGATGTAGCAAGGGGTTTGCCTGCTTCGGGACCGAATCCACTAACCACATTCAACACACCGGCTGGCAACAGATCGCCAATCAATTCCATCAACACCATAATACTGGTAGGTGTTTGTTCAGCCGGCTTCACAATTACACAACAACCCGCAGCCAGGGCAGGTGCAATTTTCCAGGCCGCCATCAGCAGCGGAAAATTCCACGGTATGATTTGGCCCACTACCCCAATTGGTTCGTGCAGGTTAATGCTCACCGTAGTTTCATCGTGCTCACTGATAGTACCTTCTTCACTTCTGATCACACCAGCGAAATAGCGAAAATGATCAATCACCAACGGGATATCTGCTGCGCGGGTTTCGCGTATGGCCTTTCCGTTATCGATGGTTTCTACGCGCGCCAGGTATTCCAGGTTGTCTTCAATGACCTGCGCAATCTTCAACAGGGTATTGCTGCGAGCAGCCGCCGGCGTTTTGCTCCAGGTGGCAAATGCTTTCCAGGCGGCATCCAGGGCCTTTTCGATATCGGGTGCGGTGCCCCGGGCAGCCCGGGTAAATACTTTTCCGTCGATGGGTGAGATATTGTCAAAATATTCGCCATTGGCGGGTGCTACCCAGCGACCACCAATATAATGATCGTATTTGTCTTTAAAACTAGGGCGTGGCGCCACATTGCTGGCGGGCGCGGAAGCCGTTGCAGTACTCATATGGAAGCATTTTTTCGTTAATGAATACCCCAATTTTTCAATTTAACCTGGGCTCTCGTGTGACTTTCGTATTTTTCAATAGCACGATTGTACTTTCTCTTTTCGGCTTGGTGGGTTATCCCGTTAAATTTATTGCAGATGCCTGCGGCGAAAAAACTCCATAAGATTGATCTCACACAACCGAAATACCTGCAAACGCTGGTAGAAAACCGCCGTGTGTTCAACCTGCAGCATTGCGAATTAAATGTTTTCGAAAGCTACCAGGAAGCGTATCGCGTGCCACTCACCTTTCCGGATTTTGTGATCACCTCGATGGTGCGCGGTAAAAAAGTAATGCACTTGCATGGCAAGCCTTCGTTCGATTATATTCCCGGTGAAACGGTTATTGTAGCGGCGGATGAGACCATGGTGATCGACTTCCCCGAGGCCAATACGGGCAACCCCACCCAGTGCATCGCCCTGGCGGTCGACGCCCACTATGTCAATTCAACCCTACAGTACCTCGATAATTTTTACAACAACGACCCCGATGATTTTCACAACTGGCGACTCCAATTCAACCAGTACCATTTTGAGAACGACAATGAAGTAAGTGATATCATCAATAAGCTGATGCGCATTTGCAGCAGTGGCGACAAGGCCAAGAATATCTACGCCGACCTCAATATGAAAGAGTTGTTGATTCGACTGATGCAGAGTCAACACCTGATGCAGGTACAGATGGAGAGCGGTGGCCAACAAAACCAAACCCGTTTGCACTATGTTTTGCACTATATCACCGAACACCTGACCGATCCCATTCCCATGGATACGCTTTGCCGGAAAGCTTATCTCAGCCGCAATGCCTTCTTTAAATGGTTTAAGGAACAATTTGGTTTGAGTCCGCTCGAATTCATCAACCGAGAGCGTATCAAATTGGCCAAACAATTGCTCACCAACCACAACTTGTCCATCACCACCGTAGCCCAACAATGTGGCTTCAGTGATGTAAATTATTTTGTGCGTCGCTTTCGACAAACAGAGGGCATTACGCCTGGTGCATACCAACAAATCCAACAGAGGTACTGATTACATGTTGCGGCGGTATTGTCCGCCAACTTCATACAACGCATGGGTGATCTGTCCCAGCGAGCAATACTTCACCGCTTCCATCAATGCAGTAAAAATATTCCCGTTCTCCAATGCCACTTGTTTCAACATCGCCAAAGCGCGCGGCGCTTCGTCGGCATGGCGCCGGTGAAAAGCGTCGAGGTTGGCAATCTGCGCTTCTTTTTCTTCGCGCGTGGCTCGGATGACTTCGCCCGGCAAAACCGTTGGTGAGCCTTTCTTGTTTAAAAAACTATTGACGCCGATAATCGGCAATTCACCACTGTGTTTCTGTGTTTCGTACTGCAGGCTTTCTTCTTGAATCTTATTGCGCTGGTACATTCTTTCCATCGCACCCAATACGCCACCACGTTCGTTGATGCGTTCAAATTCCTGTAACACGGCTTCTTCTACCAGGTCGGTCAGTGATTCAATAACAAAAGATCCCTGGATAAAATTTTCGGTTTTAACCGTGCCGAGTTCGTGATTGATGATCAGTTGAATGGCCATGGCGCGGCGCACACTGTCTTCGGTGGGCGTGGTGATGGCCTCATCATAGGCATTTGTGTGAAGTGAATTGCAATTGTCATAAATGGCATATAGTGCCTGCAGGGAGGTTCTGATATCATTGAAATCAATTTCCTGCGCATGCAGTGATCGTCCCGATGTTTGGATATGGTATTTCAGTTTCTGGCTGCGTTCGTTCGCCTTGTATTTGTATTTCATCGCCTTGGCCCAGATGCGCCGCGCTACCCGGCCAATCACACTGTATTCGGGATCCATGCCATTGCTGAAGAAAAAGCTGAGATTGGGTGCAAACGCATCGATATGCATACCGCGGCTCAGAAAATATTCCACATACGTAAAACCATTGGCCAGCGTAAAGGCCAATTGTGTAATGGGATTGGCGCCGGCTTCGGCAATATGATAACCGCTGATCGAGATGCTGTAAAAATTCCTGATCTCCTGTTCGATAAAATATTCCTGTACATCACCCATGAGCTTGAGCGCAAACTCCGTAGAAAAAATGCAGGTGTTCTGGGCCTGGTCTTCTTTTAAAATATCGGCCTGTACCGTGCCACGCACTTGCTGCAGGGCTTCTGCTTTCAATTTCTGGTAAACATCGGGTGGCAGCAACGCATCGCCCGAAACACCCAGCAGTTCCAGTCCCAAGCCGTGGTGCGTTGCCGGTAAATCACCGATATAAACCGGGCGGTCTTTTTTCGCTGCCCAGTCTTTAGCAGGCAGTTTGTTTTTCTGCATCCATTTTTCACATTGCTGGTCGATGGCTGCATGTAAAAAGAAGGCTAGGATAATGGGCGCCGGGCCGTTGATCGTCATACTCACCGAGGTGAATGGATCACAAAGATCAAAACCACTGTAAAGTTTTTTTGCATCGTCCACCGTGGCAATGCTCACCCCGCTATTGCCCACCTTGCCATAGATATCGGGCCGCAACCCAGGGTTCTCTCCATACAAGGTAACTGAGTCAAATGCGGTGCTCAGGCGCTTGGCCGGCTGGTCGCTGCTCAGGTAATGAAATCGTTTGTTGGTACGTTCCGGGCCGCCTTCACCGGCAAACATGCGCGTGGGGTCTTCGCCCTGCCGCTTCAAGGCAAAAGCGCCGGCCGTGAAAGGGAATTCACCGGGCACATTTTCCTGTAATGTCCACCGTAGAATATCGCCCCAATCGCTGTAAGTGGGCAACATGATCTTTTGCAAAATGGTACCACTAAGCGTTTTGAATTGTAACGGCAGGCGGATGGTTTTGTCGCGCACGCTGTATTCAAAATAAGGCGCACGATACTTTTGCTGCAGCGCCGGCCAGTTGTCGATGGTTGTTTTATTGGCTGGATCGAGCTGCTCCAGGATGGTTTGTTGTTCGGCGAGCAGGGTTTCTTTCATTCGGTTATTGCTGCCCGTTAGTACGCTGTTTAAGCAATACCATTTTGAAGCCAGCGCCGCTTGTTCCTCCACCCATCTATCATATTGCTGGCTGTTCTCTACGATTTCTGCGAGGTAACGATTACGGCCCGAAGGAATGATGGTAGTGCTGCTTTTGCCGGACAGTACCTGCAGCGAGCCTGCTGCAAAACCGGTTTTCTGCTGTAACAATTCCATCATCCGCACAAACAATTGGTTCATGCCGCTGTCGTTGAATTGCGCGGCAATGGTGCCAAAAACAGGCAGGTCTTCGTTGCGCGCGTCAAACAACTGGTGGTTGCGCTTGTATTGTTTGCACACATCGGCCCTGGCATCGAGTGCGCCATTTTTATCAAACTTGTTGATGGCGATCAGGTCGGCATAATCAAGCATATTGATTTTTTCCAATTGCGATGCAGCCCCGTATTCAGGCGTCATCACGTAGAGGCTCAGGTCGCACTGGTCGATGATGGACGTATCGCTTTGTCCCGCGCCGGCTGTTTCCAATATCACCAGGTCATAACCCGCTCTTTTGCAAGCAGCCACTGCATCGCGCATCGCTGCACTGATGGCCGAATTGTCGTTGCGCGTGGCCAGCGATCGCATGTACACCCGATCGGAATGAATGCTGTTCATTCTGATGCGATCACCCAGCAAGGCGCCGCCTGATTTTTTTCGGGAGGGATCTACTGAAATCACGGCCAGGCTGCGTTCGGGATATTGCGCCAGAAAACGGCGCACCAATTCATCGGTCACCGACGATTTTCCTGCGCCGCCCGTGCCAGTGATGCCGATCACAGGTATGTTCGGTAGTGTCGCGGCGTTTGTTACCGCATGCCCGTTTTCGGCCAACGTGATGGCTCGCGCCAACCCCCGAATATCTTTCCATTCACCCAGGGTCATGGGCCCCGATGCCGGCGCCAATGCTTCTACGCTAAAATCGCAGTGCCGCAGCAGGTCTTCAATCATGCCTTCCAGCCCCATCTGCCGGCCATCGTCGGGCGAATAAATTCTTGTGATACCGTAGGCATGCAGCTCCTCGATTTCTGCGGGCAATATGGTACCGCCGCCGCCGCCAACAATTTTAATATGACCGCAACCGTTTTGGTCCAGTAGCTCTTTCATGTATTTGAAGAACTCAATATGACCGCCCTGGTAACTGGTGATTGCGATGCCCTGCACATCTTCTTCGATGGCCGCTTCTACGATCTCCAGCACCGAGCGATTGTGCCCGAGGTGAATGATCTCCGCGCCCTTCGACTGCAAAATGCGCCGCATGATATTGATCGATGCATCGTGCCCATCGAACAGCGAAGCCGCCGTGACGATCCTTATTTTGTTGACCGGAATATATGTACCCATGGTCGTCAAAAATAAGCCATTTGACTAACAATCGTTAGCATCCACCCGACGGGTAGGAATGATAAATTTGAAAACCATGTCTAAAGACCTTTTCGACGCCCTGCGCGACCGTGGATTTATCACCGATGAAAAATGCGATGCCATCCACCGTTGGTACGATCACCCCAAAGTCAACCTATACCTTGAACTGAGATCTTTGCTCTACCTCGGGGTGATTTTATTTGCCGGCGGACTCAGCCTCTTTATCTACACCCATATCGAACAACTGGGTCACTTAACCATCATCAGCGCGCTGATCGCTTTGTACCTGGGTTGCCTGGTTTGGTCGGCCAAAGTGGCCAAACCCTTTTCCTGGCAAAAAGTGGAAAGCCCGAATACTGCCTACGACTATGTGTTATTGCTCGCTGCCTTACTCGTTCCGATAATAATCGCTTACCTGCAAAGCCAGTTCAATTTCTTCGGCAATCGTTGGTCGCTGGCCAGTTTCATTCCCATGCTGATTCTCTTCGGCATGGCGTATTTTTTTGACCACCAGGGCGTGCTGTCGCTCGCCATCAGTAGTCTCGCCGCCTGGCTGGGCATCACCATCAAACCCAGCCTGCTGCTCGATTTCGATTTGTTCAATCACCACGAACTCATCATTACTTGCTTTGCGCTCGGCGTAGCATTGCTGGCATTTGCGACATTCATTAAAACCACCCGCTTCAAACCACATTTCAACGACACCTACCAGCAGTTTGGTACACACCTCGCCTTTCTCGGCGCACTGGCTGCCCTGATCGAATTCGATCGCAGCTGGGCCCTCTGGTGGTTGGTGCTTTTCGCGCTAGGTGCCTGGCATCTCTACCAGGCCTTCCACCGAAAAAACAGCTACCTGATGATGGTGGCCATTCTTTATATGTATATCGGCACCTGTTATGTTGTTTCCGGTAAAATATTAGCGCATCTCGACGGTGAGAACGAAATATACGCGAACCTTTTCTATTACCTGTTCTCCGGCATCGGCGTGGGTATGCTCATCAATCGGCTTCACAAGAAATTCAAAACCCTATGATTGCCTACAACAAAACATCGCTCGACCGTCGGCAGTTGCAAACTATCATCGACCAGCTCAGCGCCAACAAACTGCTCTCGCCTGAAGAAGTGAAGAATATCAAAGCTGCTTATCCATCAGATTTGTACAGTCCGTCGATCTTTGTACGCATCGGCTACGGCATCCTAACCCTGATTGCCAATGGCGCCGCATTCGGTATCGTGCTATTGATGTCGGGCGGAAGTGGTATACGATCCATCTGTTTTTTCATGGCATTGCTTTCCATCGGTGCCCTGGAATTTTTTATTCGCGAAAAGAAACACTACCGGTCAGGGGTAGACGATGTTTTGTTTCACCTGGCTGTCATTTACCTCATAGCCGGATTCACTTTCGACTTCAGCAATGATAGCAACATGCTTATTACGGGTTGCTTAATTGCCATCGGCTGTTATATAGTGGGTACCATTCGATACCTGAACCGATTGGCAGCCGCCCTTATTCCGGTTGCAGCCTGGTGTTTCATTTTTTCCCTATTTCGTAGCGGCATACCCATTCCGGTTTATTTCATCGCGGCCGCAGCAATGGCCGCATTGTTGTTGTTTTTTAACATGCTCGAAAAACAAAACCGATGGCCTTATCACCGCGATTGCCTGCACTGGGCCACGTTCGCCAGCGCCATCGCCTGTTATGCTTCCCTGCATTACCATTGCTACCAAACCTTACGCTATATTGGTTATTATGGTTCGCCCGAACCAGGCGCTACCAACCTGTGGACCATCTTTTTGTGGTGCTGGACCATTGTCGTTCCTTTTGTTTTTCTGGGCTACGGCATTCGCAAAGCGTCCATATCCTGGATTTGGCTGGGCATGGTGGCCGTCCTTTCACTCGGCTATTTTTATCACCATTACCTGAGTATTCTTTCGCCTGAAGTAGGTGCCATTTTAGTGGGGTTGATAATCACTTGCCTGGCCGGTTATATCATCTTGTACCTGCAACAAAAAAAGTCGAAGCGCTTTGAATATGAACCCGGTATAAACAGCGACGACCTGCTCATACCCGCCTCGCTGGTGGGCATGATTCGCATTCATACGCCTGCGGCGGATGGGTCTACCAGCTTCGGCGGTGGCTCCTTTGGTGGTGGTGGCGCCGGGGGAGATTTTTAGGTTTTAGCAAAAAATCATTACTTTTCAGGCCTTGAAGAAACTGGCCGCTATATTACTGACTGCATTATTGCTCTTCAACTGGTTGGGCTATCGCCTTTTCTTTGGTTATATGGAGCAACAAAGCAGCCACGCCATGAACCTCCGCCTCGACAGCAACGATTACGACGAAGCCAGTCTTATCAGCATCAAGATTCCCGTTACCAATCTGCCTTATTATACCAACTCGCCCATTTTCGAACGGGTGAAGGGTAATATTAATATCGACGGTCGTGAATACCAGTATGTAGAAAAACGGATCTACAATGATTCGTTTGAAATGCGCTGCATTCCCAACCAGCAGATCACGCACATCAGCAATGCGCGCGATGCCTTTTTTCAATTGGTGAACGACCTGCAAAAAGCCGATAGCAAACCCAGCCCCGCCAAACCGGCGATCAGCCTGAAAAATATTCTCCCTGATTTTATTTCGACAGAAACCCGGTACACTTATATACCGGTGTTTACTGCTTCAATGCATTCCTATCTTGATTTTTCCGACAGGCTTCCTGTCTGCTTCCTGAGCACACCGCATCGCCCTCCGCTGGCAGCGGCTTTCTCGTGATTTTACGTTTATAAAAAGTGTATGTGCCGTTCCGGGAAGCTCGACTGCAGCAATCCGGGCTTCCCGGACGCGGGCATACATCGATGTTAACCTTCTAACCGCTTTTCATGCTTTTAAAATATTCGCCCACCTGCCTGTTGGTAGGTGCGTTGCTGGCATCTACCTGCCAGTTGCATGCCCAAACTGAAACGGATGCCATTATGATGAACAGAACCCAGTTTTGTGCAGGCTTTTTGTACAACCACTCTTCCTGGAACGAATACTGGGAAGGAACTCGCAAACGAAACAACCTCAACCTGGGCACCGTAACCAACCAGTCGGTGATGTTTATGGCCAACTATGGTATCACCGACAACTTAAATGTAATGGTAGGGGCACCCTATGTGTGGACCAATGCTTCTGCCGGCACCCTCAAAGGAATGAAAGGCGTACAGGACCTTTCATTGAATGTAAAATGGCGCGGACTCAACTACGCCATCAATAAAAAAAGTAAACTGGCCCTGTATGCCATCGGCGGTTTCTCCACACCGCTCCAAAACTATGTCATCGACTATCTGCCATTGTCGGTCGGCCTGGGCAGTACCAATTTCACCGGCCGGCTCATGGTAGATTATAAATACAACCGATGGTTTGCCACCCTATGGGGTGCATATACCTATCGGAACAATATCAAGCTCGATCGCGCCGACTATTATGACACCGAAGGGCACAATGGCAATGAAGTGCGCATGCCCGATCAGTCGACCTTTCAATTGCGTGCGGGCTATCGCGGCAAATACCTGATTGCCGAAGCTACCCTTACCCGACTGCATACCATCGGCGGCTTTGACATCACCCGCAACAATATGCCCTTTCCAAGCAACCAGATGAATAGCAGCGTGGCCGGTGCCGGTTTTAAATACACACTGAAACAACATACCAACCTGAGCTTCCTGGGCAGTTTCGGTTATACGTTCCGCGGGCTCGATGTGAATGGAAATTATTTCCTCGACAGTCGCAATGTGGGCAAGTCAACCAGCTTCAGCGGTGGCATCTTCTATGCGATCTACACCAAGAAGTCGGCCCGCAAAACAGCTAACAATAACACCAACCAACCATAATCAACAACCATGAAAAAAATCTCCAAACAGCATTTGATAGCTGCCTGCCTGGGCGCCTGGTTGTTCAGCGGTTGTTCAAAAGATATTTATGACCGTACGGCAAGTTTGCCGGCGCTGATACCAGCCGTGGCCGATGGCAATGCCGGCGAATGGAAGCCTTATTTACTGGCGACCAACGAAGACGTAGCCGTTGCTGCACCCATCGCCACCAACAACCCTGATTATATTGCGCAGATCAACGAAATCAAAGCGGCGCAAGCGGATTATACGCCCGAAGAAAAATCGCGGGTAGATTACTGGAGTGCCGGAGCTGTGCTTCGCTGGAATGAAATCATGCGCGAGCTGGTGGCCAAAAGAAACCTGCCACCTTACCAAAACGATGATGGCACGTATCCGTTGCCCAATGCCAACAATCCGCTGGCCTATCCCATTTTTCCATTCGCCAATCCCCCTTATGCCGCGCGCGCCTATGCCTACGTAGCTGCTGCGCAATACGACGCCCTGGTGGCGGCCTATCACTACAAAGCTGTGTACAATCGCAAAGCACCTTATGCGGTGGATAGCACACTAAGGGTCATGATTCCCAAAAATGCATTGCCTTCTTATCCATCAGAAGATGCCGTGGTAGCAGGTGCCGCTGTAGAAATGCTCAAACTTCTTTTTCCGGCCGACCAGGATTATATCAACCAACGCGCGCAAGAACATATGCAGGCGCGCATACTCAGCGGCGCCAATGTGCGCAGCGATTTGGAAGCGGGACAAGCACTTGGTCGCGCAGTTGCACAAAAATTCGCGGCAAGGGCACGCACAGATCGCGCTGGCGCTTCTGCAGGCAATGCAGCTTCCTGGCAAGCGCTGGTAGATGTTACGCTGGCACGTGGCGAAGTGCCCTGGTATAGTTTCGAACTGCCCGTGCGGCCACCCATGTTGCCCGCATTCGGAAAAGTGAAATCTTTCCTTATCGATTCAATGGGTGTGATCGCCCTTCGTCCTGGTCCGCCGCCCCTGGTAGAAAGCGAAAAAATGAAACAGGAAACAATGGAAGTATATGATTTCGTGAAGAATCCCACCCGCGAAAGAATCCGGATTGTACATTTTTGGGCCGATGGTGTTGGCACTTATACACCACCCGGGCACTGGAATGCCATTGCGGCCGATGATTTCATCAAACAAAACATCAGTGAAGTGCGCTGGGCCCGGAACCTGGCATTGTTAAACATGGCCATGTTCGACGCAGCCATTGTTTGTTGGGACACCAAGTTTTTTTATTTCAACCCCAGACCAACGCAATTGAATCCATCCATCAAAACGCTCACCGGCATTCCGAACTTCCCCGCCTATATCAGTGGGCATTCTACTTTCAGTGGTGCTGCTGCTACCATACTCGGACATCTTTCGCCTGCCAATGCACAGAAATACAAGGATATGGCAAACGAAGCTTCTATGTCGCGGGTATATGGCGGCATTCACTACCGCTCCGATTGTGAAGTGGGTTTGGAAACAGGTATCAAACTGGCAGCTTATGCCGTCAACAAAGCAAAAACCGATGGCGCAGAATAAAAATGCAATTGAATAACCAGGAGATGAAACAGCTACTCTTTACTTTTTTAATTGTATCGCTGTTCGCTAACGGTCACCTATATGCGCAAACACAGGAAGATTCTGTTAAACTGCTCGACAGTGTAACCATCACTTCATTTCTGCGGCAGGGTTTACAGGAAAGCCTGCCCGACGAGCAGGGCAGTTATATTTTCGGTGGAAAAAAATCCGAGACGGTGCGTTTCCGTGACATCCCGGCCGACCTCACCAACAAGATTGGCCGGCAGCTCTTCGCCAAGATTCCCGGCATCTTTGTCTATGACATGGATGGTGCCGGCAACCAGGTCAATATTGCTGCCCGCGGCCTCGATCCGCACCGCGGTTGGGAGTTCAACCTGCGCCGCGATGGTATCATCACCGCCTCTGATATGTATGGCTATCCGGCCAGCCATTTCAGTATGCCCATGGAAAGCATCGAACGAGTGGAGTTGGTGCGCGGCACGGGTTCTTTGCAATATGGTGCCCAGTTCGGGGGCATGCTCAATTATGTGACCAAGCGGGGTGACAGCAGCCGGCCTTTTAGTGTTGAATCCATCAACAGTGCAGGTTCTTACAAACTCTTGAGTTCCTACAATGCCATCGGTGGCAGCATCGGTAAACTGCGTTACTATGCTTATTTCCAGCGCAAATCGCGCGATGGCTACCGCAGCGTCGAGCATACCGATGCCGAAGCCGAAGGCATCTCGCTGACCTATACCCCGTCAGACAAATTCAACATCAAACTCGATTGGGCCCGCTCGGCTTATACCTATCGCATACCCGGTATGTTGAACGATTCCATGTTCCATGCCGACCCGCGACAAAGCACCCGCTCCCGCAATTACTTCAACCCCGATATCCAGGTGCCGTCGATCAACCTGAACTGGCAACTGGCCGCACAAACCCAGTTGCAACTGATCAGCTCAGCGGTGCTGGGTCGCCGCAACAGTGTGCAATTTGACAAGCCGGTAAACATACAGGACTCCATCAACAGCAACACCCATGCTTATAACAACCGCCAGGTCGATATCGATCGCTTCAACTCCTATACCACCGAACTGCGGGTGCTGCAGCATTATTTCCTGGGCAAGCGGATGAACAGCCTGACGGCCGGCCTGCAATACATGCACAACGACCTGCACCGAACCCAACTCGGCGTTGGTACCACGGGTAGTGATTTTGACCTCCGCCTCGTACAACCCGGCTGGGGGCGGGACATGCACTTCAACACCAGGAACCTCGCTGTTTTTGCTGAAAACCGTTTCCAGGTGCTCCGCAACCTGTTTGTCAACCTGGGTGCTCGGCTGGAGATGGGAGAGACCAGGATGACCGGTGTATTGAGTTATTACCCCGAAGACCAGTTTCCGGTGAACATCCGCCACCACTTTCCGTTGTTTGGCGCCAATATCTCCTATAAGCTCCGAAACCAGGCAGAAGTCTATGGCGGCATGGCCCAGGCCTATCGGCCGATGCTGTTCAAAGACCTGGTACCGTCTTCGGTCTATGAAAAAGTAGACCCGGCTATCAAAGACGCCAAAGGGTACAATGCAGAGGTAGGCTTCCGGGGGCACAGCGGCGCGCTCACCTGGGATGTGTCGGGCTTCTTGCTGTCGTACCAAAACAAGTTCGGCACCCTGGTCTACACCGCCGCAAACGGTGATATCATTACCTATCGCACCAATATCGGGGATGCCCTCACCAAGGGGGCAGAAATATATGTCCAGTACGATTGGCGCCTCGGTGCTTACGCTGCCTTCTCGGCCTTCACTTCTACTTCGGTTATGCAAGCCCGTTATACCCATGCATCGGTAAAATCGGGCAACAATCTGGTAAACATCCGGGGCAACCGGGTGGAGTCAGCGCCCGATTTGATCAGCCGCAATGGGGTGAGTATTCGGTACAAGAAAGCAAGCCTTTCAGCAAGCTATCATTATACTTCCAAAACCTATGCCGACCCGCTGAATACCGAAAAGCCCAATGCCACCGGTACCGTGGGACTGGTGCCTTCTTATGGCCTGGTTGATGTGAATGCGGGCTATCGCTTCAACAACCACCTGCAAGTGCGGGTGCAGGTCAACAACCTGGGAAACAAACAATATTTTACCAAACGCCCGAGCTTCTATCCCGGTCCCGGTATCTGGCCGTCTGATGGCAGGAATATGACGGTTACCGCAGAAATCAGGCTTTAAATTTTAGTGTTCGTCTTTATCGTTTCGGTTTATCATGAATGGCAAAGGTCGTCGCTGGCAGTGCGGCGGCCTTTTTTTATCTTGTATGCGCAAATACATCTATGCAGCTACTGTCTTTTTTTGCCATCTCTTTACTATTGTTTTTTAACGCGGGCCCCTACCCTGCGCCAGTGAGCACAGTAAAACAATTTGATACGTCGCCGGAAACATTTCAGCAATCGGGTTTTCCCACAGCCTGGTTCGGCAAGTGGAAAGGCGAGATGGTATGGTACCAGGGCAAACAAAAAAGACAAACCGTTCCCATGCAATTGTTGATCAATAAAACAGATAGCATCGATCAATATTCCTGGCACTTGGTTTACGGCGAAGGCAGCAAAGACACCCGGCCTTATACCATCAAACCCTTCGACAAAAAAAAGGGCCACTGGTTGGTGGACGAACACAACAGCATTGTATTGGACCTGTTTGAAATAGGCCCGCGGCTTACCGGCAGTTTCACCGTTGAAGGCAATACCATTTTCAATACCTACTCGCTCGAGGGTGATAGCCTGGTGGTTGAATTCTATAATATCCAGGAAAAAGCCATTGCTGTTACCGGTGCTGCTGATTCTACCATTCCCAAAGTGAGGTCCTACGGCGTACGCAGTTACCAGCGAGCCGTACTACGGCGATAAATATTTAATCGGCAAGCGCAGCCGACGGTGTTTCCATCCAGGCACCATTGTCTTTCAATAATTCGATGAGCTCTTGCACCGCTACAGCGCTATCAACATTGCGCTTCACTACTTCTTTGCCTTTGTACAACGTGATCTTGCCGGGACCCGAACCCACATAGCCAAAATCGGCATCGGCCATTTCGCCCGGGCCATTCACAATGCAGCCCATAATGGCAATTTTTACGCCTTTGAGGTGGTTGGTCACCGATCGTATACGGGCTGTGGTTTCCTGCAAATCGAACAGTGTTCTGCCGCAACTGGGGCAGGAAATATATTCTGTTTTGGAGATGCGCGTACGCGTTGCCTGTAAAATGGAAAAGGCAGTATTGTTGGCAAACTCAAATTGGTTGCGCACGGGCAAATAAGTTCGGCCGCTCGTTTGCACATTTTCCATGGGCTGGCTGCCGGCAAATCCCAGGCAAATGCCATCACCCATACCATCCAGTAACAAAGCCCCGGTTTCAGTGGCAAAATGAATCAGGTGTTCATCAGGCGTGCGCCAAAGACTATCGGTGATCAGCACAACCGGGTTTTGGATGGATTTTTCCTGCAAAGCCATAAAAAGCCGACGTACACTTTGCATCGCATTTTGGTTGGTACTACTCAAACAAAGCACCACCGTGGGGTCATTGGCCCAGGCTTGTGCATAAGCAAAGGGGCCGGGTTCATCGGCATTGTAGGCATCGACCATCACAAAATTCAAGACGGTAGATTTGCTGGTCGCCGACGCATACCCGCTATCGTGAAAAAGGGGAAACACACCGGTATTTTCGCCGCCGGCTGCATCCCAGGCAGCGGGATACAGCACCTGTTTGAGTGTACCTGGCAATGGAAAATCCAATAACTGATGCCCGGTAAACACATAATCAGCCGACGCATCGGCTATATGCCATTTGTCGAGCGCTTCATCATAACGGTAACCAATAGCCGCTAAATCGGCTGGCTGAATTTTCTCCACCTGACTTAGATCAGCAATCACCACCGGCACCTGCTTGCCACCAATATTACCCACGGGAAAACTATGCCTGCGCTGATATTGGAAGGGCGAATAGCCGGTAGTATCACCCACAATGGGTGGTAGCTTGCCCTTCGTGTACTTGTTATTATTTGCTTGTGTGTACCGCGCCCGCAGGTCTTTACATACCGGTATTTCAAATTCGGGGTCTTCGGTCAATGATACGCGAATGGTATCGCCAATACCATCTTCCAATAAGCTGCCAATACCAATCGCCGATTTGATTCTACCATCTTCGCCATCGCCCGCCTCCGTTACCCCCAGATGGAGTGGATACAATTCACCAAACTCCTGCTGCATTTGCTGGATCAACAGCCGATAAGCCTGCACCATCACCTGCGGATTGGAGGCCTTCATGCTGAGTACAATCTGGTGGTAGGATTCGTCGCGGCAAATTCGCAAAAACTCCATCGCACTCTCTACCATACCCATCGGTGTATCGCCATAGCGACTCATAATACGATCACTGAGGGATCCGTGGTTGGTACCGATGCGCATGGCGGTGCCATATTCTTTACAGATTTTCACCAGTGGATTAAAGCGCTCCCTAATCCGTTCAATTTCTTCAGCATATTCAGCATCGGTGTATTCTATCTGTTCGAATTTTTTCTTGTCTACATAATTGCCTGGGTTCACACGCACTTTCTCCACAATACGCGCCGCCAGTTCGGCCGCATTGGGCGTGAAGTGAATATCTGCTACTAACGGGGTAGTATAACCGAGCGATCGCAGGCGGTCGCGAATCACCCGCAGGTTCTCCGCTTCTTTTTTGCTGGGTGCGGTGATTCGAACCAATTCGGCACCGGCTTCAATACAACGGATCGATTGCGCTACCGTTGCATCAGTATCCATCGTATCGGTAGTGGTCATGGTCTGTATCAGCAACGGATGCCCATTGCCTAATAACAGATCACCAATCTTCACTTCGCGGGTTATCAGTCTTTTATATTGGGTCAGCGATGCGCTGTACAATTCCATGAATGCGTTTTACTACCAGCAAATTTAAGGTTTACCAGTCTTTATCCGGTTTGTTGGCCCCGCTGCTGCGTTGCTGCAATTTTTTCTGCACTTCCTTTTCCTTCTGTTCCAGTGCTTTAAGCAGTTGCTCCACCTGTTTCTGGTTCAGTTTGCTTTGTGGTGGCGGTGGTTGTTTCTGGTCTTTTTTATCTTTCTGCTGCGGCTGCTTTTGTGGTTGCTGCTGCTGTTTCTGTTCGTCTTGTTTCTTTTTTTCCCGGAGCGCTTTCTGCAGGTTTTCGCGCGCCAATGTATCTGTCCCGTCCAGCTTCAGGGCCTCTTTCCACGACTTAATACTTTCTTCCAACTGCTTGTCCTGCTGCTCCAGTACCCCGCGGTCATACAGCGCACGTTCGCGCGTGCCGGTATTTTCTTTCGCGCTACCGGCCGTCTCCAGCAACTTGGTATACGCTTCGCGCGCAGCGGTTTTATCGCCTTTTTTTGCCAACGCATTTGCGCGGTTATAGCTGGCCGTTAGATCATCCGGGTTCGCCACGATGGCTTCATCATATTTCTTGATCGCCTCGTCAAATTTACCCGCCCGGTACAGTTGGTTTCCTTCCCGCACAGCGTTTGTCTGCGCCTGCAACATGCCGCCACAAACCAAACAAATTATGCCAATGACCAGTCGCCTCATGCTGCCAGGTTTTTGGTGTTTGCACGCGCAGCCTTCGCAGGCTTTCCTTTGGTTTTCTTTCGCTCTGAAACAAATAGCTCAAATATCAACAGAAACAGTGCGGCACCCACCAGGTAATAGTAATACGTGATATAATCAATATTCGAATCGTCTTCCAAATCTTTTTTCTCAATTGTTGCCAACTGGTTGCGCAAACTGGTTGCCGCCGCACCGGCATCTTGCAGGTAAACATAGATGCCATTGCCCGCCGTGGCCAGGTCGCGCAATTCAGTCTCATTCAATTTACTGATGACCGTATTACCCTGCGCATCGCGTTTGGTATCATTTGTTTCCGGGTCAAAAATCGTCGCACCTTCAGGTGATCCAACACCCACGGTATTGATCATCACGCCGGTAGATGCCAGTTGCTGCGCCACTTTCAAGGCTTCCGGATCGTGGTCTTCGCCATCAGAGATCAGGATCACCGCCTTGTATTTTTTCTCTTTGTTGTTGAAACCCGCACCCGCCAGTCGAAGGGCTTCTGCGGTTACCGTGCCCTGGGTGGGCACTGCATCGGGGCCGGCATTCTGCAGGTACATTTTTGCTGCACCTAAATCGGTGGTCAGCGGCATCTGCATATAGGCGCGGCCTGCAAACCAAATCAGGCCGATCCGGTTGTCTGACAGTTCATCAATCAGCGTATTCACCAGGTATTTGGCGCGCTCCAGCCGATTGGGTTTCACATCCTGCGCCAGCATACTCTTGCTCACATCCAACAGTATCATCACATCCAGTCCCTTCTTGCTTTGTGGCGGTGTTTTACCCCGCATTTGCGGATTGGCCGCGGCCAATGCCAACAGTCCGATCGACAGTGCCACCAGTATAAACTTCCACAAAAATTTAACAGGTGAAAAATAACGGGTCAACTGTGCCACCAACTTTTCATCCCCCATTTTCGCGCGCACTTTCTTTTTCCACCGTAGCAAAAAAGCAAACAGCAGCACGCCCACCGGAACGATGACCAGTAAAAGCAGGAGCCAATTATTTTCAAATCTGTACAAGAAACGGAGTTTTGGAGTCACTCATCAAAAAGAACGCCAGCCTAGCGCTTGCCTTCCAAAAACCCGAGCGATGACAGGTTCTTTTTCAGCAATGCCAGCCTGACCGCCGGAATATCGAGCTTCGGATCGGTGCTGGTGAATTGCTGAACGAAAAAATAGGGGTGTTTATTCTCTTCTACCCATCCAATGATCCAGGCAATCGACGACCCGTTCTCCGCGCGGCCCCAGCCTGTTTTATACGCCAGTTTATAATTCGCATTGTCTTCCATCAGCATCATATCACACACAATCTCCTGTGTACGGTGCTGGAAAGGCAGTTGGCTGAAATAGAGTCTTTTTACCAGCCCCAGTTGCTCATCGGGACTTACTTTAAAACTATTATCCAGCCAAAACGTATCGATCTTATCGATCTTGGTTTTACCATACCCTTTGCCATAACCCAACGTATCGATCCAATGCTGCATAACGGGCTGGCCTATACGCCGCGCCAGTTCCTGGTACCAGGGAACGGCCGACAACCGGAATGCGCGGTACATGCTCAGGTCCTGGTTCCATTCGGCCATCGGTCGCACCACCCCATCCCATTTAATCACCGTGCTATCGTCTTTCACCGTGCCGGTTTCAAGCCCAATCAGCGAATTAACAATTTTAAAAGTGGATGCCGGCAGCCAGGCACTATCCCGGAATCGATGTTTATCGCTCACAATAAAGCTACCCTGCCCATTATCAAAAAGACCAAAAACACCTACAACCTGCTGGTCTGTAAAAAACTTGTTCAGGTCGGTCCGTTCTTCCACATTATTCAAACTGCAGGAAGCCAGACAACAGATCAAACCGAAAGACAACAATACCAGGCGCATGAAATTTATTTGCGCGTAAAGTTAGGTAGTTTTGTTCCATGAGTTTTCGCATAAGCGCCGGAACACATGCCGGCATACCACTCGTGTACCTGCACGACGATACCACACGCACTGAGATTGCCATTGCGCCGACCCATGGTGCTTTGTTACATGGCTTTTCCTTTCCACTTCAGGGCATTACACATAATATCATCGATAGCTATCTGGATGAAGCCGACCTGGAGCGCAACCTGTCCACCAGTTTTAAAAGCAGTAAACTGTCGCCCTTCCCCTGCCGTATTCCCGAGGGCCGCTACCATTTCAACAACAAAGACTACCAGTTTGAAAAGCTATTCCCCGATGGCACGGCTATCCACGGGCTGCTCTTCAACAAATCATTCACCGAAACCAGCAAAACGGTTACTGATTTTATGGCATCGGCGCAGTTCGACTATGCATACCGGGCCGACGACGGCGGTTACCCCTTTCACTACGACTGTCGCATCGACTACACCCTCTTCAGCGACCAGTTGTTACAAATAAAAACCAGCCTCACCAACCAGGGCAACGAAGCCATACCGATGGCGGATGGCTGGCATCCCTATTTTAGCCTCGGCGGAAAAGTAGATGGCTACAACCTGCAGTTTGCCGCCGAAGGCATGCTTGAATTCAGCGACAAACTCATCCCCACGGGCAATCTTTTGCCGATTGATGATTTCAGAACCGGCAGTCCGTTGAACGATCGCCAGCTCGACAACTGTTTTGTGCTCGACCGCAATACCGGCAACCCGGTTTGCACGCTTCATAATCCGGAGAATGGCATTACGGTGTCGTTTGAAACCGACGGACAATACCCCTATCTCCAACTGTATATTCCGCCGCAGCGGCGCAGTATCGCCATCGAAAACCTAACGTCGGCGCCAGATGCTTTTAACAATAAAATGGGACTCATCACGCTCGCCCCGGGTGAAAGCCGTGCATTTACCGTGTACTACCGGGTAAATACCGATGAAAGGGCTTAATTTGTCAATCTATACCTCACCGAATAATATGAATAAGCTAAAATTACTCGCCGCCGCATTGCTGGCGCTTTGCTTTACCGCCTGTATCACCATCAACGAAGAAGTCAGTATCAACAACAATGGTACCGGCAACATGCGCATCCACTCAGACATGGGCAAGATGTTTGAAATGCTGAAAAGTTTTGCCGGCGAAGAAGAGATCAAAAAAGAAGGGATGGACAAAAAAATGGACACCACCATTTTTATGAAAGACATTGTTGACACCGCCAAAAATATGTCGGCCGAAGACAAAGCCCTGCTGCGCGATGGCGCCCTCAAACTCAAAATGAACATGCAGGAAAATCTCTTCGATGTGGATATGAACTACCCATTCAAAAACCTCAATGACGCGAACAAACTGTATGCAGCCATGAACAAAGGCGGCGGACTCGCCAGCCTCATGAAAGGCTTCAACCAGGGCGACCAGGGCGGCGATAACAGCGCTGGTGGTATCGATAAGATTGGCACTTTGTATGATATCCGCATCAAAGACGGTGAATACAGCCGCACCCTCAACCAGGCTCGCTATGATAGCCTGATGACCGATCCGCGTATGCAAGAATCGAAAGGCATGATGGGCATGATGGGTGATATGGGCATGAACCTTTTGGTAAAATTGCCGCGCGCCGCAAAATCGGTGAGCAATCCCAAAGCTGTTTTGTCTGACGATAAAAAATCAGTTACCCTTCCGGGTGATATCATGATTGCACTCGATTCGCCCAAAACACTTGAAATTGTAATACGCTACTGATGCGATTGCCGGGCTGGCTCAGCGGATACCTTGTTTGTGTGCTCCTGCACCTAGTCTCCCTGTTGGCTGGTTGGGAATGGCTTCGTTTCGCCAGCAAACCACTGCTCATGCTGATCTTGCTTTTTGCGGGTTCAGCCCCCTGGGTAAATGCCGCCCTTTTCTTTTCGTGGCTGGGCGATATTTTCCTGATGGGCGAAGCGGAGCATTTTTTCATGGCAGGCTTATCGGCTTTTTTAGTAGCCCATATTTGTTATATCATTTTCTTTTATCGGCAGCGTAAACAACGACCACCCAGGCCAGGCTGGCAACGCTATGGTATTATCGGCATGGGCCTCTATATAGGGTTGTTTTATTTTTTCCTCGCGCCACACCTCGCCGACATGCTCAAAGCACCCGTTTTCGTGTATGCATGCGTGATAGCCACCATGTTTGTATTTTCCTGGCACATGGGCCTGTATTGCATTATTGGTGCAGCGCTTTTTCTGGTATCAGACAGCCTGCTGGCAGTGAATAGTTTCATCAGGCCGATGGCCGCTGCCCCTTTTCTCATCATGGCAACTTATGCGGCTGCACAATTGTTGATTGTGTGGGGCTGTTTACCGAAAAATATTCCGCGGCAACCTGTTCCGCGACAAAACATAGACTATGGTACAAACTGATTTTTTAGTGATTGGTTCAGGCATCGCCGGACTCACCTACGCCGTCAAAATGGCCCAACGTTTTCCCGATCGCCGAATCATGGTGGTCACCAAGGCGGCGGCTGATGAAACCAATACCAAGTATGCACAGGGCGGCGTGGCCGGTGTTACCGATTTTGAGAACGACAGTTTTGAAAAACACATCAACGATACCCTGATTGCCGGCGACGGCCTTTGCAACCCAAAAGTGGTGGAAATTGTGGTGAAGGAAGGCGTTGACCGCATCCGTGAACTGATAAAATGGGGCGCTGAATTCGATAAAGATGCTGATGGTGATTATGCGTTAGGGCGCGAAGGTGGTCATAGCGAGTTTCGCATTCTGCACCACAAAGACGTGACCGGTCGCGAAATGGAACGCGCCCTGTTGGCGCAGGTAAAACTGCTGCCCAATATCGAAGTGATGAAGCATTGGTTCGTGATAGAAATCATCACCCAGCACCACCTCGGTTACCTGGTTACCAAGAGCACCCCCGATGTTGAATGTTATGGTGTTTATGCACTAGACACCAATACCAAAAAAGTAGAAACCATTCTTGCAGGTGTTACCTTGTTGGCCACAGGTGGCAACGGACAAGTGTACCGCACTACCACCAATCCTTCGGTGGCAACGGGCGATGGAGTTGCCATGGTGTATCGGGCCAAAGGCCGGGTAGAGAATATGGAGTTTATTCAATTTCATCCCACGGCTTTGTATGAGCCGGCTGTCGGCGGACAAGCATTCCTGATCACCGAAGCGGTTCGGGGCGATGGTGGTATACTTCGCAACAAAAATGGCGAAGCGTTCATGGAACGATACGACAAACGCAAAGACCTGGCACCGCGCGATATCGTGGCCCGTGCCATCGATAGTGAAATGAAAATAACGGGTACTGAACATGTATGGCTCGACTGCCGGCACATGGACCAGGAAAAATTTCTGCACCATTTTCCGAATATTCACGAAAAGTGTTTGTCGATCGGAATCGATGTAAGCCAACAAATGATTCCCGTGGCACCCGCTGCCCATTACAGTTGCGGCGGCATCAAAACAGATGAATGGGGGCGCACGTCCATCAATCATTTGTATGCGGCGGGCGAATGTGCTTCTACCGGATTGCATGGCGCCAACCGCCTGGCGAGCAATTCGTTGTTGGAAGCCATGGTGTTCGGCCATCGCGCGTACGAACATGCTGCGAGCACCATTCCGCAACAGATCTCACCCAACAGAATACCCGATTGGGATACAGCCGGCACAACCGATCCAAAAGAAATGA